>Ga0105356_10001879_pt1 | contig 21050 bp, 20 predicted proteins | sample GOMGulsemesocosm_3_FD_83502 | JGI IMG/M metagenome (GOLD analysis project Ga0105356, IMG submission 83502) | Methane-oxidizing microbial communities from mesocosms in the Gulf of Mexico - GOM9D Gulf of Mexico | ecosystem: Environmental > Aquatic > Marine > Cold seeps | place: Gulf of Mexico... | reverse complement strand
TATTTTCTTAGGCCAGCAAAACCTGCTGCACCTGAAGGCGTGGTATGTACTTCATTTTCAGCTAGCTTTTTAGTCGCATTCGTCGCTTCATCATCTGAAACTGTGAGGTACTCTACGTCACTTTTCGCCAGTATATTAAGTGCTATTAAGGAAGGTTCTTTACAATCTAACCTTCCCATATTGGACAAAGGCCCTGTCACTGCAACTGGAGTAGTATTCTTTGCACTCTCTAGTAAACATGGTGCAGCTTCAGGCTCTATGACAATAATTTTTGGCTGTTTTTTCCAGTTCATTCTAATCATATGCGTTAACGAACCTGCTAGGCCACCAACACCGGCTTGCACAAAAACGTGTGTTGGCCAGTTATTGTTAAACTCAAATTTTTCACGCAGCTCTTCGGCTATAATGGTGTAACCTTCCATAATAAACATAGGAGGTTCGACATAACCAAGCCATGAGCTATCGGCAAGTAAAACATCATTCGAACATTTAGAATATTCTATGGCCGTTTGACAGCTTTGCTCGTATGTTTCTCCTGAGTAAACTACTTCTGCTCCATAGTTTTCAAGTCTTAACGCAAATGAGCTTGGCACACTGTTAGACAAGTATATTATTGCCTTAGCACCAAAAATATTTGCGCCTGCTGCAACAGCTAAGCCATGGTTACCTGCACTCGCGCATACAAAAGTAATATTTGATGCAAACTTTTTCACTAAAGGTGTATGAAAATCATCTGGACGTAACGCTTTCCCATACATCGAACACCATTTTCGTGAAATTAGCTGTGCAACAGCATAAATACCACCTGTCGCTTTAAAAGATCCCATATTCATTCGTTCAGTTTCATCTTTGATAAGGACATGATTGCTCTTATCAAAACTAATCAATTTTAATGGAGATTCACTATATATAGGATAAGCCTTTAAAATAGCTTTAGGTGCTTCTACGTTCGGTTTAAAGTTAAACGACTTGTTCAAGTAAACTATTTTATCTAACATGTTTTCAACTCTTAAATGTGATGACATATTATTAATTTTATCAACTAATAATGTGACATATCTGCCACAAAACCTTTTATATACGCCTATTAATTGCGAATTAATAATAAATATGGTGTAATTTGGTCATGAAAAGTCAATTAGATAACTCAGATAGAATCATCCTTGCATTGATACAGGAAGACAACACTTTAGGTTTGGAGTACATAGCTTCGAAATGCTGTTTATCAGTAACTTCTGTTCAAAGAAGGCTTAAGAAAATGCGAAAGGATAAAACCATCGATAAAGAAATCGCGGTCATAAATCCTGCTGCTGTTGATCAAAACATGACATTCGTTATTACGGTGAAACTTGAGAGAGAGCGGTTAGATATGCTTGATGCCTTTCGAAATATGATTAGAAAGGATATCCAAGTTCAACAATGTTACTACGTTACGGGTGAAGCAGACTTTATTATTATTTGTACTGCAAGGGATATGAAAGATTTCGAAGTTTTAACTCACCGCCTCTTTTTTGATAATCAAAATGTTCGGTCTTTCAAAACATCTGTCGTGATGGACCGAACAAAAATTGGCTTGTCTGTTCTAACTAATGGGTAAACTTTCCTTCTCATCTTGCAAGATTGAAGTTAATTATTCGAAAATCCACAGTTGTGTGATCGTCATAAATGATGAGAAACGCATCACCCCATAAAAAATGTATCAAGTTGATTAAGTGTTATAACTGAGCCTAATCTAATTGGTGAATGCGGCATCGGCACGTTTAACTAGTTCATCAGTCAATTTCGCCACTGCTTTAAATGCATTACTATTCTTTTCTTTATGCAAATCTGCCGCATTAGTTACGATAAACAAAGCCACGTTTTTCCCCGGAAATATTTTTATGTCTGCTAGCCACTTAGTATTGCTGCCATTGTGCCATAGAGCGCTGTCAGAAACGGCCCAACCTAATGCATAATCTGAATTATCTGTGGCAGTGTGCAATTTGCTGAATTCTGCTGCGGTTAATAAACCAGTAATATCATTTCCTCGAGCACCCGCTAAATGTGCAGCGATATAATTCCCCATATCTTCAAGGCTACTATGAACGGTACCTGCTGGCCCCATAACTGCAGGGTTATCTACATTATTAGCTTTCCAGCCCGAGCCTTCAGATAAATGCCCAACCGGCTGAGACAAGTTATCTTGACCATCAGGGACACCAAAACCACTGCTGGTCATCACAATGTTGGTAAATAAGTTATCCTCTAACAGGGCTTCCCAACTGGAACTGGTAAGTCGCTCCATCATTGCCCCTGCAACCATATAGCCCAAATTGCTATAAAGAAACACCCCTTGTTCGACTTCCGGCTTGAGAGTCAATGCTTCATCGACCATTTTTTGACGTTGAGATTCGATATCAAGTGAACTAGTTTGATAGCTATTTACCTTTGGAAGATTCGGTCTCATGCCTGATGTGTGTGACAATAACTGATCAAGTCGTACATTTTCATAATTATTATTCATTACACCTGATAACTCAGGATACACCTCAGCAATAGTTGTATCCCAACTAATCACGCCTTGTTTCACTAGCATTGCTGCCAGTGTAGAGGTCATCGATTTTGTCAAAGAACCAAGGTGCCACTTGTCATCAATAGTAACCACCTTATTACTGTTAATTTTACGAGAACCAGTGGCGGCCATTTCGATGATCTGCCCGTCATATACCAAAGCTGCTGCCAAAGCGGGCAAACCTTCGTCAATTCGAATATAGTCTACTATTTGTTGCAAGTTGCCATCACCAGCCTGACCCGTTACGGGTTCTTCAGGTAGCGGCTCAGATATTTGTTTACCCTCTCCTCCCCCACACCCCGTCAATATGATCGTACTGAAAATAACTAACGCGGTTATTGGCCAGGTTCGAGTTGCTGAAAATAAGCTATTCATTTTGTTCTCAATTTTTTGCAAAGTAAGTATTGAGTAAATATTAAACATTCCTGCTATAAATATCGTTATCAAGATGTATGTGGATGTATCTAAATGTATCCAACTAGTGAATGGAAGCTGTGATCAAAGAATTCTAAAATGAATCTTACTAAGCCGACCAGGGCGATGGCAATCTAATAATACAGGGGGTTGACTGATGCTGGGATGGCAATTGGCAATTAAAATTAAAATGTTAGAGCAAGTGATTGATTATCACTTGCTCTCTAATTAAGACATTGTCGTTAATGACAAACATGTATTATCTTCTATAAAACACGTAAATCAATAATTTTCACTTTTCATCAAGATTTACACCTAAGCTAAACCTTAAAAGTGCTAGCCATATCTTGTAAAGAAGCAGCTAATCTTGCCTGCTCTTTAGCTGTTACTGATATTTGATTTGCACCTGTAGCGGTTTCCGTTGATTTTTCTTCAACAGAAACTACATTGCGTGCAACATCTTGAGTTACCACTGCTTGCTCTTCAATGGCAGTTGCAATTTGGTCTGTCATCGAAAAGATATCACTAACAGATTCTGTTATCTCTTCTAACAAATGCTCAACTTCTTTTGAATTGTTAACCGCATCAACAGCTTTTTTCTGACTAGCTTCAATTACATTAAAAGCTGAATTGGCATCACTTTGTAGTGACATAATAAAACTTTCAATTTCAGCTGTAGACTCTTGAGTACGTTGCGCCAACGTACGTACTTCATCAGCAACAACAGCAAAGCCACGACCTTGCTCTCCTGCTCTTGCAGCTTCAATAGCGGCGTTCAATGCAAGTAAGTTCGTTTGATCTGCAACGGATTTAATAACATCGACAACACTGGTAATATTATTACTACTTTCATGTAAACTATTAATCTGTTTTGCTAAACCATCAATCTCATTCGCTAAGGTTTCAATTGATTGATAAGATTTACGCACAGTTCCTAATCCATTTTTCGCTTTTTCATCTGCATTTTTTGCTGAATTCGACGTGTTTTGAGTATTCTCAGCCACTTCTTTTACCGTAGCAGATAGTTCTTCAATTGCGGTTGCAATTAAACCAATACCACTTTGCTGCTCAAATAAAGATTGCGAATTATATTCACAAGTCTGCGCAGTTTCTTCAGCAGCAGAAGACAATGTCATACTAGAAGAAGAAATATCTTTAATTACATTAGAAAAACTACCTAAGGTTTTATTTAATGACACTGAAATTTGACCTAATTCACTGCTTCCTTCATACGGGCTGTGAACGGTTAAATCATTATCATGTCGAACTTTAGACAATACAGTAGTTAAACTTTTAACCCTACCAGTAAGCTCATTGATAATATAAAAACTAACGGCCAACGCTAGAGAAATGAGGAGTGTACTAACAATTATATTAAGCACCATAGTATTAAATGCATCGCTTCGTTTCGTTTCAACCAAAGCCAGTATGTTATTGCCCAAATGATTTTCTATTTTCTTAAGCTGACCTATTCGCCCTGTTGATTGCGTAAACCAGTACTCTGCCTCAATACCAAAATCGTTTTGCTTGTTGTTAGCTATTGTACGAATTTCACCAACTTCTTTCACTGCATTATGATCAAGCTGTTGATTAAAAAAACTATTATTATCGGCATTACTAAAATGCTTAAAGTTATCAAAGTAAGTATTTTGTTCACTCACTAAGGTAATAAATTTTGCAAACATACCAGAGCCAAATTGATTCTTTGCAAAAGTATTGCTCAGTACAGCTCTTTCGATACCTGCACGCTCTTTTCCTTGTAAAAAGTTAAAGTAAGCGATGGTTTCTTTTGTCACTAAAGCATCTGAGCTAATGTCAGCATTTAATACCGCAACACTTAATAAGTCTTTATTTAACTGAGTGTAGTAAGCTAATGCAGCCCCTAGGGAAATTGACTGTGCATCAACTTGTTGACGTATTGAAGATATCTTTTGTAACGCTTGCTCAATAGAAGAGTTCAACTGAACAATGCGATTAAGGGAAAGGTCGCTCTCTTTCCAAAAATTTGTTTTATTCGCTCTTTTTTGATCTGTATTTTGACGTTGGTTTTTTAATTTATTACCAAACTTATTACCTTTAGAGCCTAAAAATCCGGCAGTCATCCCACGTTCTTTTTGTAGTTCGTGAACCAATTCACTATAAACAACTGACAATTTAGTTAAAGGAGCAATGGTAGACATTTCATTCTTAATATTAACATTATCAATTATAGCGCTGATGCTTAACCATAAAAAACCCAACATGGGTAAAGCAAGCAAAGTGAAAATTTTCTTTCTAAAAGAAAGATTAGAGATATTCATATATTTTCCAAAAAATTTTAGGTAATAAACTATCTAGCTACATGAGTATAGTAGCAAAATTTAAATGAACCACTAATATGAACTTTAGTATGAGAGAGTAAATTTTCTTTCTAATTAAAAGCCCATTTTGTTGATAAAAACATTACATACAAACCTATTAAGTTTCACTAGGCAGAAACATAATAAAGTAGGCTTAGTATTCAATTGTATAGAGGAGCAATTTGAAATAGAATTTGTTGATTTTATAACCAAGAAATCAACAAATTACCATTATAACCAAACTATTCTATCAGATATTGTTGGCGCAGACTATGTGATAATTATACCTAATCCACTTCAATATTCAGGTCTCAGGATTAAGCTAGGTTGGGTATATATAAGATTTCAGGCAAAAAAAAACCGATAGCAAGGCTACCGGTGGATTAGCTATGAGGAGAGCTAGAATATTCAATTATTACAACAAGCGTCCACAAAGGGAACGAATAGAATTATAGAGTACATACTCTAGTAAAGCAAACAAAAACTGTAACTAAATTACATTTTTGTTGTTTTATTTCCTACTTTCTTTTGTAAAGCATGAATAAGGATATCTTTGATAAGTTATTGTAACGCTCTATTTTCAACTTGCGGCTGTTTTAAATCAACAAAAAGTCAGTCGATATTTGGTTATCCAACTTACATACAGTAAACTATTGCCAATTTCCGTTATTAGTGAATAAAAGATGCCAGATCAACAACGCAATCAATCTCCGGACATGCAAGATACAACGTCAGGGAACACCACTCACTTTGGTTACAAAACCATTGATAAAGAAGATAAAGTGTCTATGGTCGCTGGGGTTTTTCATTCGGTTGCTAAGCAATATGACGTAATGAATGATTTAATGTCATTTGGTGTTCATCGTTTATGGAAACGCTTTACTATTGATGCCAGTGGCGTACGCCCGGGTAATAAAGTTTTAGATTTGGCTGGCGGAACAGGCGATTTAACAGCAAAATTTTCTCAGCTCGTTGGTAAAGAAGGCAAAGTTGTTCTGGCAGATATCAACAGTTCAATGCTCAATGTTGGGCGTGACAAATTACGTGATAAAGGTTTGGTACAAAATATCAAATATGTGCAAGCCAATGCCCAATATTTACCCTTTGAAGATAACACGTTTGATATTGTTACTATCGCTTTTGGTTTACGTAACGTTACCGATAAAGACATGGCACTGCGCTCTATTTATCGTGTGTTAAAACCCGGTGGTCGTTTATTGGTATTAGAATTTTCCAAACCTGAACATGAACTACTTAACAAGGCTTATGACTTCTATTCATTCAATATTTTACCAAAAATAGGCGAATTAGTGGCAAAAGATGCTGATAGCTATCAATACCTTGCTGAATCAATTCGTATGCATCCTGATCAAGAAACGTTAAAAAGCATGATGGATAACGCAGGTTTTGAACAAACAAGTTTCAAAAACTTAACTGGCGGCGTTGTAGCTTTACACAAAGGTTATAAATTTTAACCGCGCATTCTACACCACGAAAACGCTAATTAGACAAAGTTATGGCTTAATAAGACAGGGTTACTTAATGTTGCAGCAAGCATTCTCATCATCAATAGAGTTATTGATTAATAAAGTATTGTCATTGAATACTAGCAAAATTGATCTCAAAAAATTAGAGCAAAAAACGCTAACAATCATTTTGTCTGAAGTAAACTTTCCAATCAGTTTGAGTGTAAATAACAACAAGGTAATCGTTTCCGGATTAACTGAACGCGCTGACTGCACAGTAAATACCAGTATAAAAACCTTACAAGAATTAAAAGCACAGCAACAGTTAACTGAGTTAATTAAACAAAATAAACTCGATTTAACTGGCGATATTAAAGTTGCACAACAATTTACTAACCTTGCAGAAAGTCTTAATATTGATTGGCAAAGTGAATTAGCGGCCCATATTGGTGACATGCCTACACACAAGTTAATGCAACTAGGTAAGAAGTTTACTGACAAATTTCAATTTGCCAGTAAACAAATGAAGGCTGATGCGAGTGAATACATAGTGCATGAGAAACGCTTAGTGGTTACTCGTAGTCAAATTGAGCAGTTTAATCAGCAAGTTAGTAACGTTAGCAACCAAGTTGATAAAATTTCCACTCGCATTGAAGCATTAACCAAAGGACTTTCAAACACGTGAGTAGCACACGACTGTATCGCATTGTTAAAACATTTCTAAATTATGGTTTGGACGACATGGTGCCAAAAAAAATGTTGCCATGGTATGCCAAACTCGGTCGTTTCTCCTTATTTTGGTTGCAAAACAAACACAAAAATAAACCTGTTGCCCAACGTTTTCGTTTAGCCATTGAAGATCTTGGCCCCGTTTTTATTAAATTTGGTCAGATGCTCTCTACCCGACGAGATTTATTACCGCCCGACTTCGCTGATGAGTTAGCGTTATTGCAAGATCAAGTCACCCCTTTTGATGGCGAACTAGCCAAGCAGTTAATTATTGATGCTATGGGCGATGAATTGTTTAAGCAGCATTTTAGTGATTTCGATATCATGCCGCTAGCCTCTGCCTCAATTGCCCAAGTGCATACCGCCACCCTAGTTGAGGATGACACGAAACGAAATGTGGTGATCAAAGTATTACGTCCTAAAATTGGCATAACAATTTTAGCCGATATAAAAGTGATGTCACGCATTGCAGCTATAGTTGCTAGGTGGCTTCCTGATGGTAAACGCTTACGTCCTGTCGAAGTGGTTGCTGAGTATAAAAAAACGATTCTAGATGAGCTTGATCTCAACCGTGAAGGGGCTAATGCCATTCAACTGAAACGTAATTTCGAACAAGGGAGCGAATACGACAAAGTACTTTATGTTCCTGAAATTTATAGTGAATACAGCCATAAAAACGTTTTAGTAATGGAGCGTATCTACGGTATTGGCGTAGCTGAAATTGACACCTTAAATGGTCTGGGTGTTGATATGAAATTGCTGGCAGAACGTGGCGTGGAAGTTTTCTTTACTCAAGTATTTCGAGATAGTTTTTTTCATGCAGATATGCATCCTGGCAATGTTTTTGTTGATGCGACTAATCCTGCTGATCCCACTTGGATTGCCATAGATTGCGGTATTGTTGGCACATTAAATCGCGAAGATAAGCGTTATTTGGCAGAAAATTTTGTTGCGTTCTTCAATCGTGATTATCGTAAAGTAGCACAGTTGCATGTTGATTCTGGCTGGGTGCCAGCCAGTACCAGCGTTGATGAGTTTGAATTTGCCATTCGCACCGTTTGTGAGCCTATATTCAACAAACCCCTTTCTGAAATTTCTTTTGGTCAGGTATTAGTTAATTTATTTAACACCGCACGTCGCTTTAATATGGAAGTGCAACCGCAGTTAGTTTTATTACAAAAAACATTGCTCTATATTGAAGGTCTAGGTCGGCAACTCTACCCACAATTAGATTTATGGCAAACCGCCAAGCCTTTTTTAGAAAACTGGGTGAAAGAGCAAATGGGCGTTAAAGCCGTCTTCACCAAAATCAAAGAAAACTTACCTTTTTGGAATGAAAAACTGCCCGAAATTCCTGATCTGATCTATGACTATTTAAAAGCAGGTAAAGAAAATAATTTTCAGCAAGTGCAACTAATGGAAAAAATAGCCCAGCAACAACAGGCTAATAATCAACGATTAATTTTCGGTGTAATAACAGCCGGCCTAATCGTAAGTTCAGCGTTACTAATGAACCAAAACAACCTATTGTTTGCTTCAATCAGTGCTGGAACTGCAGCACTTTGTTTTATATTATCTTTTAATAAATAACCATCATAGCAACTCAATTTCCATTGTTTCATGGTCGACACCTCGGCCATACTTATTTTCTAACTTACCCAACTTATGCTGTTTAACAACAAAGCCTAATCGCTGGTAGAGTGACTTTGCCCTAGGGTTACTTGCCGCTACATCTAAACAAACATGTGTTGTATTAACTTTCTTCTCATTAGCAATAAAATATTCAATCATTTTTTGACCATAGCCCTTACCGCGAGAAGCTGGGGCAACACCCAAATTATGTAAACACACCCTGCCTTTTGTCGGCGGAGTAACAATAGCTTCAAAGCGCAAGCCACGAAAAATGACTTTCAATCCTTTAAACATGCCATAAAAGCCAAAAATTTGTTTTACTGCAATAAGGGTATAAGCAAGGTTCTGCGTGCTATTTCTACGGCCAACAAGGCCAACAATGGTATTATCATCTATTGCCACTTTATGATCGTGATAACCGAACTCACCTCTACCCTTAACAAAAGCATAACGTAAAAAATCTATCGCCTGCTCTGAATAGTCAACAGAAAATACATAACGGAATGACTCTGGACCAGCGCTATACATTAAAGGGATGACCTCATTTACATCACTAGGCTGGCAAGTTCTATATTCTAATGTCATTATTACCCTAACAAATAATTTCAGTTAGCATTAAGTATTACACTAAAGTACAAACAAAGTAACCGTTACTTTAAGCCTAGTTGATAAACGTATTGAGCATAATTTTTAATGAAAAACATGATCTTAGGTTTGACTAAGTTTTTACTACTTGCCAATTTTAAATTAATGGTTATGCTCTTTTATCGATTCGAACAACGATGGCTTTGTACTACACACAAAAAAGCGTGGAATGAAGTAAACTTTATCATTTTTCTCAACCATACCAGCTTATTTGAGCCGTTATTTATTCGGTTAGCACCCATAGGGTTTTTATGGCGTATTGCTAATGATTTAGTGGTGCCCGGTGCCGATATCACCATGGCTCGCCCCATTACTGGCAAAATATATAAAACACTTATTCCTGGCTGTATTCCAATCACAAGAAAAAAAGATCGCTCTTGGCAGAATTTTCTCGATCATGTAGATAATGACAAAATTAACGCGATTTTACCTGAAGGGCGCATGATGCGAAAAAATGGTTTAGATAAAGATGGCCAGCCCATGAGCATTCGCAGTGGCTTTGTCGATATTTTACAAAAGCTAGCTCAAGGAAAAATACTGTTTGTTTACAGTGGCGGCTTGCACCACATTCAGGCACCAGGCGATAAGCGACCAAAACTATTTAAAAAAATAAAAGTAAATCTAGAAATCATCGACTTGATCGATTACAAACAACAATTCAATTGCAACGATAAAGAGAAATTCAAAGCACAAGTGATGGCTGATGTCAGTGATAAATTACAAAATAATTTACCAAGCTAAACAGTAGCCGATGTTAATTATTGAACTATTTTCTTTTAGCTAATTGCTCTCTTAAACTCGCCATTCCTTGCTTATTAGATTCTTTTTTATGAGTTTCTGTTTTTTTCACTTGCCCTAATTCCCAATTTAAATCATCTTGCGGAAGTTCATGTAAAAAACGACTTGCTTCTGTGCGCGATACTTCGCCAAATTGACGGCGTTCTCGGGCGTAAGTGAATATTAGCTCACGTTGAGCACGAGTGATTCCTACGTAAGCTAAGCGGCGTTCTTCTTCAACACTGCCTTCGTCAATGCTCGTTTGGTGAGGCAATAAACCTTCCTCCATACCAATTAAGAATACATATGGAAACTCTAGCCCTTTTGAAGCATGCAAAGTCATCAGCTGCACTTGATCACTATTGTCTTCGTCTTCATTACGCTCCATCATGTCACGCAGTGTTAAGCGCGTAACTATTTGCGGTAAGGTCATTGGCTCTTCATCATCAGAACCTTCAAGCATTTGTGTAACCCAACTAAATAATTCAGTAACATTCTTCATTCGCATTTCTGCTGCTTTCGCACTAGGTGAAGTATCATAGAGGAAATCTTCGTAATTGATTTCTCGTATCATAGAACGCAACACTGCCGCTGTATCACCACGCTCGGTTTGATCAGCAACGTCAACTAACCACCGAGTAAATGCCTGCATTTTCATTAAAGGGCGCCCTGTTAAGGTTTGCTCGAGCCCTAACTCAAAACTTGCAGCGAACATGCTTATTTGACGCATATTGGCGTAGGTACCCAATTTTTCTAATGTTGCAGGGCCAAGCTCTCGCTTAGGCACGTTCACAATACGCAAAAAAGCATTATCATCATCCGGGTTTACAAGAACGCGTAAATAAGCCATTACGTCTTTAATTTCAGCGCGAGAGAAAAACGAGGTGCCGCCACTAATTTTGTAAGGAATTCGGTTCTGCATCAGTGCTTTTTCTAACAAACGTGATTGATGATTACCACGATATAAAATTGCATAATCTTTGTAATTGCTACGATTCATAAAACGGTGACCGATTAGCTCACCAATAATTCGCGACACTTCATCTTCTTCATTTTTAGTTTGAACAACACGAAGTTCAACGCCGTAGGCTAACTCACTAAAAAGCGCTTTATCGTAAACATGCGGGTTGTTAGCAATTAAAATATTTGCGCATTTCAAAATACGGCCGCTTGAACGATAATTTTGCTCTAATTTAATCAGTTTTAATTGTGGAAAGTCTTTACCTAATAACACTAAGTTTTCGGGTTTTGCTCCACGCCAAGAATAAATTGACTGGTCATCATCACCTACAACAGTTAAACGAGCACGCTCACCCGCTATTAATTTTACTAACTCATACTGACTAGCATTAGTATCTTGGTATTCATCTACCAATAGGTAGCGAATTTTACTGCGCCAACGTTCTCGAACTTCAGGATAGTTTTTCAATAACAGCGTAGGAATAAGAATTAGATCATCAAAATCAAGAGCATTATAAGCTTTCATATGCTGATGATAACGCTGATAAAATTCAGCAAACTCTGCAGCATCAGCATCACCTGCCATCTTCAGCGCAGCATCGGGCAATAATAAATCATTTTTCCAATTTGAAATCTTGCTTTGCAATTGACTCAGCAAGTCTTTATCGCCATCAAGCTCGTCAATTGTTAATTCTTTTAATAATGAAAGACTGTCTTGGTCATCAAATAGCGTAAACCCAGGTTTATAACCTAACGTCTTGATTTCCCTGCGGACAATATCTAAGCCAAGCGAGTGAAAAGTAGAAACCGTTAAACCACGCGTTGAATCTTTACCGAGCATTTTTATGATACGCTCTTTCATCTCTCGCGCCGCTTTGTTGGTAAAGGTTACCGCTGCAATATTACGTGCTTTGTAATCACACTTTTGAATTAAATAAGCAATTTTTTGGCAAATAACCCCTGTTTTACCCGAACCCGCGCCTGCCAAAACAAGGCAAGGGCCACTGACATATTTTACTGCTTCATTTTGTCCAGGATTAAGTTTCATCGTAACTATTCATCTTTTTGCTATTTGTCCCAATTCCGTTGTCGAAAGTACTCATTTATACTTATAAACTCTGTGCTTTCTTCTAGAACTTGAACCAAATAGCTTCAAGCTTCACAGTTATAGAAATGAAAAATTTTAATGGTCGATGATTTTACCTGTTTTTACTCACTAGCAAAACAGTTACAATGTTCTTAAGTGAAATTATTTCAGGGAAATAACATGATCAATGCAAAAAAAATTGAAGAAATAGCGAAGCAAGTTACTGATGCGATTCCGCCGGGTTTAAAAACCTTAGCGAACGACTTTGAAGATAAAACTAAAACGGTATTACAGCGTAAATTATCACAGCTTGACGTGGTAACCCGTGAAGAATTTGATGTGCAAACGCAGGTTTTAATTAAAACACGCACTAAATTAGCAGAGCTTGAAGCGCGCTTAACTGAGTTAGAAGCGAACAAGGAAAGTATCGAGTAAGAGAAATCGCGAGTTACGAACACATCAAAACAATTTGCTAGATGTATTCGAAACTCGTCACTAACAACTCGAAAATAATAATATTCATGCTTATACCCAAACCGCTTAAAAATGTGAACCCTGCATCGTGAATTGGATTGGGTATAAATATGCGCTTATTATCTTTGCACTAGTTGGGTATATGACAAAAACTAACGCTAATAAATTTACCACCGAACCTGAACTTATCACGCGTTACACGGGTGAAATTGCAGAATTTTGGCAACAAGGGAATTTTTCACATTTTAGTGGTGTAAACGCTGCGCGAATTAATTATGCGGTATTCAATCACAGTGAAATCAATATAAAATCCAACGAAAACACCGCTCAAAAATGCTTAGTTATTTCGTCAGGCCGCAGCGAAGGTTATTTAAAATATAAAGAGCTAAGCTTTGACTTATTCAATCTTGGTTTTGATGTTTTTCTGATTGATCATCGTGGGCAAGGTTTATCTGAGCGAGCATTAGAAAATTCACACAAAGGCTATGTGGAAAACTTTCAATACTATGTTGATGATTTAGCGACATTTATAGAAAAAGTTGTTAGCCCACATTGTACTTACAATGGCGACATTCATAAGCCATACTTATTAGCACATTCAATGGGTGGCGCTATTGCTGCCAGATATTTGCAAGACTATCCTGAAAACATTCAAGCTGCGGTGTTATCCTCACCGATGTTAGGTTTTATTAGTGGCGGTATTCCAGACATTTTTGCTAAACTATTAGTGAAAACCACAGCTCAAATTAATCTGTGGTTTGATGAAACTCCATGGTACTTCTTTGGTCAGAAAGACTATGCTCACAAAGATGACGATCAAGATGACTTTGCCGATAATCCGCTAATGCACTCAGAATTACGTCATCAACAATTTACTCAACTTTATCATACAACTCCTGCTATTCAACTTGGCGGTATCACCGTAAAGTGGCTAACTGAGTCTATAGCAGCACTTGAAAAAATATTTACTAATATAAATAAAATAACAACACCAACGTTGGTGATTCAAGCGGGTGATGATAAAATTGTTAACAATCAAGCGCAAGATGATTTTTGCCAGCAATTGCATCAATTACATCCACAATCGTGCCCCAAAGGTAAACCGCTAATAGTGAAAGATGCTTATCATGAATTATTTTTTGAAAGCGATATTTATCGACAACAAACGTTAATGGCTGTTGATGAGTGGTTTGAGAAGCACCCTTAGAGACTTCGACCCTTCGACAGGCTCAGGACAAACGGTATCAGTCCGTGCATCCTGAGCTCGTCGAAGGAAGGACAAGCGGAGGTTTCTGTTAATCCTGATCGCGAAGCAGCTTCGACCCTTCTACCCTTCGACAGGCTCAGGACAAACGGTATCAGTCCGTGCATCCTGAGCTCTTCGAAGGAAGGGCAATCGGGGATTTCCGTTCACTCTGAGCGCGAAGCAGTCGAAGAGCATCCCCTTAATTCTTCCGGCACAACAGAACTTGGATCATGGTGAATAAACACTTCGCAAGGTTCAAGGGCTTGGCAAATTTCAGCTTCAATATCATCACCAATACTGTGCGCTTCTAATAGCGACAGATTGTCTGCTAGCTCTAAATGAAACTGTATAAAACGTTGAGCGCCTGACTGCCTTGTACGCAGCTCATGTAAACCTAAAGCATGATCATGGGATAAAACAATGTCTTTAATTTGTGTTACCTCACCTTCACTTAACTCATGATCCATCAACTGATATACACTTTGATAAATAATTTGTCCTGCACCAAAAAGTAAATACAAAGCGACAGCAATGGTAAAAACACCATCCGCTTGCAACCAGATACCCTGACTTAAAAAGATGGCAGCCAAAACGCCTAAATTCAAAAACAAGTCTGATTGATAATGCAATGCATCAGCACTAATCACAATAGAGCCCGTACGCTTGATAACATAACGCTGGAAAACGACTAAAAAAAGCGTGAGAATAATAGCCACAATAGTAACCCCGATAGCAATATTACTTTGCACAATAATACGGGGGTTTATTACTCGTTCAACCCCATTAAAAATAAGTAAAATAGCTGAGCCTAGAACAAAAGCCGCTTGCACTAAGCCCGCTAAACTTTCCGCTTTACCATGACCAAATTTATGCTCGTCATCTGCTGGTGCTAAGGCAAAACGAAGAATGACAATATTCATTATCGAAGCGAACAAATCTAAAATGGAATCGGTAGTAGAGGCAAGCATAGCGCTGGAGTCGCTGACTAACCAAGCATAAAACTTAATAACAACTAATATTAAAGCCACTGATGAAGACGTGATAGCGGCTAGTCGCACCCAATAAGCGTAGTGCTCAGTATGAGTTGATGTATTTGTTGCACTGGTTGTTGGTTTATTTTCTGACATGAAAAAGCAGGCTTTACGTAAGTATTGCCGCTATAATAGCAAGAAACTATACTTCCACTCAAACCACGTTGTAACCATTATGTTAGATGTTGTTCTTTTTCAACCACAAATTCCGCCAAACACTGGCAATATTATTCGTTTATGCGCCAATTCAGGCTTTCGCTTACATTTAATTGAGCCACTTGGGTTTGATTTAGAGGATAAGAAACTACGCCGAGCTGGGCTAGATTATCATGAATTTGCGGCAATTAAGCGACATGAAAACTTTAATGCCTTTGTTAAAAAAGAGCAACCAAAGCGCATACTGGCCATTACCACCAAAACGAACAACTTCTATGGGGATGTAACGTTTACAAAAGGGGATTATTTACTGTTTGGTTCAGAAACAGCTGGGTTACCTGAGGATGTACGAGTACAAATTCCAGATAGTGATAAAATTCGTATTCCCATGCTTAAAGAAAGTCGTAGCATGAATTTATCTAACGCCGCGGCAGTAATTGTTTACGATGCATGGCGTCAATTAGGCTTTGTCGATGCAGTGTAATCGTACTTCGACTACGCATTTTTCGAGCTCAGTATAAACGGACTATTTCACTATCCGCTTGTTCTGAGTTTACTCTGAACTTCCTCAGAATTTGCCCTGATTTGCTCTGAACTTTCCCTGTCTTCTCCCTCCGCTTGCCCTGAGCTCGCTTGCCCTGAGCCCTCCGCTTGCCCTGAGCCCTCCGCTTGCCCTGAGCCCGCTTGCCCTGAGCTTGTCGAAGGGTCGAAGGGTCGAAGGGTCAAAAGTTAATAATAATTTTTATTCAGTTTTAAGTTACTTAACTCAAATTCAAGGCGAAAGCACAGAGTTGACGACAGTCAATGAGTACTTTTTACGCGGAAGTTGTGATTAATAACAAAGAGTGAGGAATTATTCTTGTTTTTGATCACGAGATAATAAGTCTGCTGCAGCTAACTTAGCCGCCTTACCTTGATAAAGCACTTGATAAACTTGCTCTACAATGGGCATCTCAACATTCATACGCTCTGCTAACATATAAACTTCTTTAGTATTACGACAACCTTCAACCGCTTGACCAATATCCTCCATCGCTTGTTCAACTTCAGCGCCCTGCCCTAAAGCTAAACCAAAACGACGATTTCGTGATTGGTTATCAGTACAGGTTAAGACTAAATCGCCTAAACCAGCCATGCCCATAAAAGTAGCGGGATCGGCATCTAATGCTACCCCTAAACGCGTCATTTCGGCTAACCCTCGGGTAATTAACGCAGTACGCGCATTTGCACCAAAGCCAATTCCATCAGCGATACCTGCCCCTATAGCAACAACATTCTTAACTGCACCACCTAATTGCACACCAATAAAGTCTTCATTGGGATAAACACGAAAGCATTTTTCACAGTGCAATAAATCGGATAACTCAACAGCGAAGTTTTTGTCTGTGGATGATAAAGAAATAGCGGTAGGTAAACCTGCTGCCATTTCTTTAGCAAAGGTGGGGCCGGACAATACCGCTAAAGCGACATCTTCACCTAAAACACTTCTGGCGACATTTTGAAGTAAATCACCCGATTGAGGATCCAAGCCTTTTGTTGCCCAAGCAATCTTAGCATCAGCCTTAAGCATAGGCTTAATTTGTTTAAGCATATCGCCAAAAGCATGACTAGGAACAACCACTAAGATATTGTCACTAGCACTAACGGCTTTTTTCAAGTCACTAATAGGCTGCAAACTATCAGGAAATGGACAGCCTGCTAAATATTTAGCATTTTCACGCGTACTTACCATATCTTCAACTTGGTCAGCATCACGTCCCCACAATAACGTTTTATGACCATTTCGAGCCAAACAAATAGCCAGTGCAGTGCCATAAGACCCCGCACCCAATACTGTGATTTTGGCAGAAACTGTCATAAATACCTTTTTATTATAGGATTAGAAGTTGCGAGCTAGGAAAATATTGAGTAACTCGAAACGAATCACGAGCTAAGAAAGTATCAAGTTACGAAAACACTTCGCCCTCAAAACTTGTCTTCGAAACTCGTAACTAACAACTCGGAACGATTCACGAATCACGAGCTAAGAAAGTATCAAGTGACGAAAACACTTCGCCCTCAAAACTTGTCTTCGAAACTCGTAACTAACAACTCGGAACGATTCACGAATCACGAGCTAAAAAAGTATCGAGTTACGAAAACACTTCGCTCTCAAAACTTGTCTTCGAAACTCGTAACTAACAACTCGAAACTAAAGATTAATGCGTTTCTGCACTTTCTGGTGCGTTAACTTTCGCATCTGCTGCACGCTGTTGCACATAAGAAGCAAATAAGGCTTCAAAGTTCACTGGCGACAAGTTAAATTGTGGGAATGAACCACGATTAACTAAACTCGCTACTGTTTCACGAGCGTATGGGAATAAAGTTGTTGGACAAAATGCACCAATAGTATGCGCTAACTGAGCTTCAGGTAAATTACCAATAGTGAAAATACCTGCTTGTTGTACTTCTGCTAAAAAGGCAGTTTGACCTTCAACAGTTGCTGTAACCGTTACAGCTAAAACAACTTCATAAGTGTCATCTGCTAATTTGTTAGAACGAGTATCTAGGTCTAACTTAATTTCAGGCTTCCACTCTTTTTGAAAAATTGCTGGAGAGTTTGGTGTTTCAAATGAAACATCTTTAGTGTATACACGTTGAATAGCAAATTGTGGTTGAGCTTCTGCTGGTGCTGCTTCGCCTGCTGGTTTTTGGTTTTCATCACTCATGGGAATTTTCCTGTATTTTGTATAAAAATTTAATAGTTGTTTGGTTTTACTTCTAAGCTTTCGCTAACAAAGCGTCTAACTGATTATTTCTTTCTAAAGCCACTAGCTGATCACAGCCACCAACATGAACATCATCAATAAATATTTGCGGTACTGTATAACCGCCATTACTGCGTTCAATCATTTTTTCACGTAACTGCATGTCGCCATCAATACTGATTTTTTCTACCTGCACTAATGGGTGAACCGACAGTTTATCTTCAAGTAATGCAATAGCATGCGTACAAAAAGGGCAGTATGCTTTAGTGTAAATATCGACTTTTGCCATAATTTTTCAATCTCACTGTAGGGCATAATTCATTGCGCTTTGTCGAACTAAAGTTCTAGTTGCGAGCAAAGAAAGTTTCGAGTTTTGATAACACTTACTCTCAAGAGTTTGTCTTCGAAACGCGTAACTAGCAAATCAAAAGTTATTTTTTAGTTACTGGCAAACCTGCGCCTGTCCAAGCACCCATACCGCCTTTTAATACACTGACACGAGCAAAACCCGCTTTGTGCAAATCATTGGCAACTTTTACTGCACTAAGACCAGCACTGCATACAACTATGATGGGATTAGCTTTGTGTTTTTCAAGGCTAGCAAATCCATTTTTAGTGATTTTATCGTTTGATAGACTTATAGCATCAAGAATGTGATTGGCGTTAAAATCTTTTTCAGTGCGGATATCAAGCGCAACACCTTGCTCTCTATTTATTAAAAAAGTTAGGTCTTGCGAGCTTATTTGTTTAATCGGCGACAAGTTGATTTTAATAGTTGTCACGATAATCATAACAACAAGGGCAACCCAAACCGCACTTAACATGCCATTATTGCTGGCAAAAGTAATAAATTGTTCCATAAATGGTGACCCTAATAGTAAATTTTAAAAGTAGTGAATTTATTTTAATAAATAAAAAAATCGACACATTATACCCAAGCTGCTTGGAATTGCGAGTTAATACCCATCCCCCCTCAAGGAAGGTGGGTATGGTAACCACTAATGAATCATTTCTTGCTTAAAAAAATAGGCCTGACTGTGTACAATGTCAGCAATCTAATTTTAAGCAAAATACAAGGCTAGCAACGATGTCTAACAGTAAAGCGTCTAACAAAGAAGCGTCTACAAAAAAATCAACCGTTTTAATTATTTTGGATGGTTGGGGGTATCGTGAACAAAGTAATTCAAATGCGATACAAGCTGCTAATACGCCAGTACTAGACAAACTTAAAGCTGATTACCCCAATATGCTGATACAAACCTCTGGTATGGCAGTTGGCTTACCTGATGGCCAAATGGGTAACTCTGAAGTAGGACATGTTAATTTAGGCGCCGGACGAGTTGTTTATCAAGACTTCACCAGAATAACCAAGTCTATTGATGATGGTGAGTTTTCACAAACTCCAGCATTATGCCAAGCAGTAGATAAAGCTGTTCAGCAAAATAAAGCGGTGCATATTTTCGGTTTATTATCTCCTGGTGGTGTTCACAGTCATGAAGAACATATCTTTGCCATGATAGAACTAGCCAAAGAACGTGGTGCAACAAAAATTTATTTACATGCCTTTTTAGATGGTCGTGATACTCCGCCACGAAGTGCAAAAACCTCATTAGAAAAAGCACAACAAAAATTCACACAACTCTTTACTGATTCAGATGGCGAAGGACAGATAGCCTCAGTTATTGGCCGTTATTATGCTATGGACAGAGATCAGCGCTGGGATCGTGTTGAAGCGGCTTACGACTTAATTGTTTCAGGAATTAGCAAATATCAATATAGCGATGCAATATCGGCACTTGAAGGCGCTTATCAACGCGATGAAAATGATGAATTTGTTAGTGCCAGCGCCATTTTAAATGATAATGGTGATGTTGTTGAGGTTAAAGATGGTGATGCATTAATTTTTATGAATTTCAGAGCTGACCGTGCAAGACAATTTAGTCGCTGCTTTACCGAAAGTAATTTTGATGGTTTTACCCGTAAAAAAGTGCCAGTAGTTAGCGATTTTGTTATGTTAACTCAATACTCTACAGATATTAAAGCCAGCTGTGCTTTCGCGCCACAAGCACTAAATAACGTGATGGGCGAGTGGCTTGCTAAGCATAATAAAACTCAGTTGCGTATTTCAGAAACTGAAAAATATGCGCATGTCACTTTTTTCTTTAGTGGTGGACAAGAAGATAACTTTGACGGCGAACAACGTATTTTAGTGCCTTCTCCTGACGTAGCGACATACGACTTACAGCCTGAAATGAATTCAACTCTACTCACTGATAAATTAGTTGCGGCCATTGAAAGCGGTGAACATGACTTCATTGTTTGTAATTATCCTAATGGTGATATGGTTGGTCATACAGGAGATTTCTCTGCTGCAGTTAAGGCTTGTGAAGCCGTTGATACCTGTGTGGGACGTGTAGTTTCTGCATTACAAAAAACTGGGGGTGAATGTTTAATTACTGCTGATCATGGTAATGCAGAACAAATGTTAGATGAAAACTCAGGCCAAGCTCACACAGCACATACTTGTGAGCCTGTGCCACTAATTTATGTTGGTAGAAACGCCAAATCTGCAAGCACAGGTACGTTAAGTGATATTTCACCTACGCTACTGCATTTAATGGCAATGGATCAACCGGAAGAAATGACAGGTTCGGTATTGATGCAACTAGATTAATGGGGCAAACTGTAAGTTAACTTACAAAAAACAACTCATTGATGTCTATAATTATTTCTTTATTTCGAAAATTAATAAGCAGCTTAATTCTAGTAAGCTGCTTATTGGTATCTGTTGAATGC
>Ga0105356_10001878_pt1 | contig 21055 bp, 18 predicted proteins | sample GOMGulsemesocosm_3_FD_83502 | JGI IMG/M metagenome (GOLD analysis project Ga0105356, IMG submission 83502) | Methane-oxidizing microbial communities from mesocosms in the Gulf of Mexico - GOM9D Gulf of Mexico | ecosystem: Environmental > Aquatic > Marine > Cold seeps | place: Gulf of Mexico... | reverse complement strand
TTTCAGGTCAAAAGTGATCTCCATGAATGTTATTAGCTGATCTTGATTGAGGTTATTGGGTGATCTCCATCGATGTTATTAGGTGATCTCCATGGTGGTTAATATGCAATAATCCTCAACTTCACCTTCACCACCACCGCCGTAGCTAAGTAGTGTTGCTACGCTACTTGCACGAAAGCGCACCCACGTTTGTCCTGATACTGCATCTTCGGGAACTGATATAGCGATGTTGTGCTGGCCCTTAGCTAGGAAGCTGCCAGTGATGACATGTTCGGTTGATTCATCAAATTGACCATTGCCATTCCAATCGAACCAGGCATTTACATAGGTGCTAGCTTCACCAAAATAGGCAGCTCCGAAATGGCTACCAGAAGCTTTCACACCGGAATAAGTAACAAGAGTGGCAATGCCTGAGATTGGATTGATTTTATACAGGTTACCGGAAGACCTCTCGACAGCATAGATATGTCCATTGCTTGGGTGGAATGCAAAGTCGGCGATATTAATATTTTGAGTTGCACCGTTAATTTTATTTATAGTTAAGTAGTCTGCGGCAGTGGGATCTAGGTTCGTTTTGAAAAAGCCAAGATTTTTCTATACATGTAGTAGGTGTTGTTATAGATGTCACCTACGTAGAAGTTATTTGCAGGAGGATATCGTCAGTCTGTAATGTCGTTACTTTACCTGTAGCCAAGTTAACGGACTTGTAGTGTGTTGCCCCTGCGTTGTATTACTCTATTCAAGCCAGCGTTCTTTTTTTCGATATAAAGTCGATGCGCTGACGTCGAGTAAAGCAGCGGCTCTGGGGATATTGCCATCGCAGAGTTTAATGGTGTACTCGATAGCTTGTTTTTCGACTTGCCACAATGGAATGATGTCTGGACTGGTGCTGTTATCTATCGAGTTCGGTGATTCTCGAGCGCTAATGTAACGGCTGTTTGCGGGAGTAATGGTATTAACTGGCGCAGGTAACATATCGAGAGAGATCTCTTCGGCATTATTAAGCACTACGATATTACGCATTACATTTTGCAGTTCCCGGATATTGCCCGGCCAAGAGTAAGACATAAGAGCCTGTATGGAGGAGTTACTTATACTAGTAAATGCTTTGTTTTCTTCCTTGCTGAGTATTTGTAATAGGTGGTTTATTAATAATTTTATATCCGTATCTCGTTCACGTAATGGCGGTAATTTGATTGGAATAACATGGAGGCGATAATAAAGATCCTCACGAAAATCACCATTTAATACTTGCTGCCATGGATCCTTATTGGTGGCACAGACAAAACGAATATCAACACTTTCTTGTTTTGAGCTGCCGACACGGCAAAAAGTTTGAGTTTGAATGAAACGTAGTAATTTTGATTGCAGTGCAATCGGCATTTCACAAATCTCATCAAAGAATAGAGTGCCTCCGTGGGCTAACGTAGCAGCGCCACTTCGATCATTATAAGCCCCGGTAAATGCACCTTTTAAATGGCCGAAGATCTCACTTTCTAACAACTCATTAGGAATGGCTGCACAATTTAGTGTAATTAAAGGTTTATCTTTACGACTGCTATGATTATGGATAGCGCTGGCGCATACTTCTTTACCTGTACCACTTTCCCCTGTAATGAAAATAGTGGCACTGCTATCTGCTGCACTATCTATGATGCGATAAACAGCTTGCATAGACAGTGATTCACCGATAAACCCTTCATATTGGGTACGGGAAAAGTCTTCATTAAATTGCACTATTTTTTGATTTAAACTGAGATTTTCTAAAGCGTTAGATAAAGTAATATTAAGACGTTTACTATCAAAAGGCTTGACAATAAAATCAAACGCGCCGTAATGCATGGCATCAACAGCAATATCAATCGAACCGTAAGCCGTGATGATAATAACTGCGATGGGCAATTGTTGTTGCTGGATTTCTTTTAGAATAGTCATGCCATCCATATCAGGTAAATTCAGATCGAGAATGACGGCGTGGGGATTGAAATCTGTAATATTTTCTACAGCATCTTTACCGCAGGTAGCTACTTTTACTTGGTAATGACCTTGGTTTATAAAACCTTGATAAACAATAGCTAATGAAGCTGTGTCTTCAACGAGAAGGATCCTTTTTTTGCTGCTGTCCATATATACCTATACATTTTAACTTGAGTAATTGAAGCTTAGATTACGGAGTTCATACATTGCCACTTTAAGTTCTCATTTACAATGAACCTAAAGTAAAAGAGTTAATTTCCCTAGAATAAATCGATAATGTCTTCTTAAATGTTCATAAAAAACTGCTAGTTATAGATAAGCTTTACTCTTAGAAACTCACCTAATTCAAGCTGCATCGCTTTTGCCTAGTTCATTCAATGTTAGTAATCCTGCTCCTTGATGTTCAAGAATATGGAGCAGGCTTGTGCATTTATTGGCTAAAAAGCTATGGGTTAAAGCCAAAGGAACCGCAATAGCCAAACCAAACTATATAGAAGGGCACTCGCGTTCGCATCTGTATTGGTGTACGAGAGCAACCAGGCCTTACGCCCTACCACAAAGGGCTTTACTGCACGTTCTGCGCGATTATTATCTATGCTCAATTGACCATCTTTAAGATACCGCTGGAACTTTTCAAATTGGTTTAAGCTGTAGCTAATCGCTTCGCCAAGTTTGCTTTTGGGTGGGATTTTTTCTTTGTGTTCGATGAGCCAGTCATATAATATTTTTACAATAGGCTTGGCTTCTGATTGCCGAATGGTAAATTTGTCTTCGACTGATTTTCCTTTAATGCGCTTTTCTATTCCGTATCACTTACCAATTAAATTTAATGCGACATCCACTTTCCCTGTTTTCTTTTTGCCTTGCACCTTTTTAACGTCAATGAATTTACGGCGGATATGCGCAAGACAGGCAACATTTGCTTAAGTTGTTCATCCGTTAATTCAAATTCATTGCCATCGATGTTACTCGGCCATTTGAATTTTTGCTTCTCAAGGCGTTTGTACCAAAGTGCAAAGCCCGTCTTATCCCAATACCGTATTTTTAGTTTGTCTTTGGCTTTATTACAAAACACAAACAGCTCACCCGTTTATTGATTTTCGAAAGTCGACAAAATCACGATGTAAAAAAACAGCTGATGCTTCAATAAAGGATTGCATTAGCTCAACTCACGCAGTATTTGAGCCAAGTATGTCGCGGGTGTTGCTGCAGGAAAACTGACGTTTGCCTTACCAACCGTGAGTGTGATTGATGGCTGCTCTCTTCAATAAATTCTATCTGCTGGGTCACTTTAACGCTAACAAAGCTGTTGGATGTTAGGCCTAGTTTTTTCTTGAAAGCGTAGAAGCTGGAGCTTGGCAATTGATGTTGTTAGCAGTAATCGGATATCGTTAAACCACTGGTTTGTTGATTTTGTATTAGGGTCTGCCATTGTGTTTCGTTACGCGTTATTTTCATTGTTATTTCCTTTGATTTGACTTGGAAATCACATAACTAAGATCAGATATTAAATGAAGGTGTGGTTGGCCAGACATGTATGGACACAGCCTCTTTTGCAAGTAATCGAGTTAGTGCTATTGTATGGTCAAGCTAATCGACGTGTTGTTGCTGAAATTACCCAGACAGGTACAAATAAACGCTTTTAATTAAAGTGACCCCCAATAGTTGGACTATCCAATTACTGGCCACAATGCTTTATTTATTTGCTGTGATAATTCAGTAAGTAATAATCGTTGTTGTTCAATTGCATGACTAAAACCACTATTAGCTAAGTTTTTACTGAGATAAAAATCACGGCGAACAATTACTTTATTATCTTTGATTAACCAATACTTACCAGCCAAAATAACTTCTGAATTATCTGTTGCGACAAGGTGATCTATTTGGAGGTCAAGTTGATAATCTTGGTTATCGCTGCTTGGGTCACTCACCAGACGAACTTGATAGTTCCCTGTTTTACCGAGCTCATTGACTAAGCTGCGGCGAATATTACTGTATAAACTTTCTGCCCATAAATGTTGGTTGGCATAATAAATCTGACTATCTTTTTGTAATATGGTGAGTTGCGGTTGATTTAAATAATCTGCAAGCCTTATTCTACTGATACTTAGCTGTGGCAACGATGCAGTATTGACCGTGTTCTGATAAGCCGTCGTATCTCTATCAAGAAGATAATAATTAACTTTTATTGGCGCACTACTACAAGCTGTAAGCATTAACGCACTGATAGTGAATATAAGCTTCTTCATTATTTATTTCCTTGTGATGATTGAGCTTGTGGTTGGATATTCGCACCTTTTTCATTGCTAAATATCAGACTGTTTGGCTTTTGATCTAACTGCAATAAAATCGGTTGTAACTGCTGTAAACGATGATTAAAATTGTCTATTACCGACATGACTTGTTCATGAGGCATAGACCCTTTGCTATAACTTTCGGCCAATACTTCAAAGCTAGCAAGCGTCTCATTGAGCTGTTTGAATAAAGTTTCTTTTTCAGCTTGGCTTAAGAACTCGGAGACATCTTTACTGGTTTTATTTACTGATTCAGCCGTATCTTTAAATTCTTGCATGGTAGTTTTAAATTCACGAATCAAGTCATTCAGTGGTAAGCGATTTAGCTTATCTAGAAGATCTGCAGTTTTCTTCGAAAGCAATGCCAAACTATCCACTGTCGTCGGAATTACGGGGTAGCCCATGAGAGTTTTGACTTGTTTAATGCTCTCTTTTGGAAAATGTTGTAAATCGATAAATAATTTACCAGTCAATAAGTTACCTGTTTTTAAACTTGATTTAAGACCACCTTCTATCCATCGTTTCATCTGTGTATCCATATCAGCCAAGCCCTCATCGGTGTCTGGTAAGCCAATTTTTCCTGGCGCAAACTCGATTAATACTGGGATATTATACTCACTTGATAAACCGCGACTAAATGAGCTATCGGTATAGTTAACACTGACTACTTCACCGATTTCAATACCACGATATTCGACTGGAGCGCCAGCTGAAAGACCGCGGACTGAATCACTAATGAGTAGTAGATATTTGGTTGTTTTAACATAATTAGGTGTGGTTGCTTGCTCATAGCTACTGTAAACATCAAAGCGAGTATTATCGCTGACAATATTACCTTGCGGTGAACCTTCTGGTACGCCAAAAGTGACCCCGTTGGTAAGAAGGGTATCAAGGCTACTACTTTCAACTGTTACGCCTTCTGTTGATAATTGAAATTTTAAACCACTGGCATTCCAAAATATAGTGGTATCAGTGATCAGCTGATGATAAGGCGCTTCAACAAAGGCATTGTAATAAACAACACGATTATCAAAATTAAAGGACACTTCTTCTATTTGACCGACTGTTAGACCTTTATAAATAATCGGATCACCCGCTTGATAAGCAAATTCTTTATCACTATTAAGCGTTAACCGTAAACCTGGTGTACCATTAGGCGTAATTGGCGCATCTTCTAAGCCAATAAATTCGCGAACGGGTTCACCACCGTTACCGGGAGACATCTCGATATAAGGTCCTGAGAGTAAAGTATTCAAACCGGATATGCCGTTATTGGTTATTTTTGGTGAAACCACCCAAAATTGGGTGTTACTGTTAAGTAAGTTCTCAGCCTTTTTATTGATCCGAATACTGACTTTGACTCCTTCAAGATTATCTAATAAAGAGACATTGGTCACTTCTCCGATATTCACTTCTCGCACTTTTATTTGGGTCTTTTTCACATCGATACCAGCAGCAGAGCTGAAGGTAACTTCAATCATAGGACCTTCAGATTGAAACTGGTTATAGACCATCCACAAGCCAATTATGATGGCTAAGGTTGGAATAATCCAAACCACTGAAAAAGTACGTTTACTCGATATTGTCGCTGCGACAGGTTGTGTATTAATATCATTCATCATTTATCTTCTATCGACCATATACGTGTGGAATCAAAGGAGTTTGCTGCCAAGATAGTGATGATGACAACACCTGAAAAGGCTATTGATGCAGGCCCAGGGAAAATACTCATGGTATTACCCAGTTGCACCAGGCTAACTAAAATTGCGACAACAAAAACATCAATCATAGACCAACGACCGATGATTTCAGTGGCACGATAAAGCAATGTGCGCTGTCGTCTTAAGTAACGATATTTTTTCTGAATACTGAGATTTAACACTATTAATGCCAATATCTTTAAAATAGGGATCATAACACTGGCGATAAAAATCACGCTGGCAATGAAATAGGATTCATATTCCCATAATAAGATCACACCACCTAAAATAGTGCTGGGGTCGTCTTGACCTAAAAATCGAGTATTCATAATAGGTAAAATACTGGCTGGAATATAACAGACACAAGCAGTAATGATTAACGACCAAGTATGTTGCACGCTATCTGGGTGAGGGCTGTGATGTTTAATCGGCAAGTTTAGCCATGTTTGTAATTGATGTTTGTCGACATAGGTCAGCATAATGATCATAGTGACAGTAAACAAACAGTAGGCGACAAAGGATTTACCTAAACCTATATCTGCCATGGAAGTTATTTTGATTAAACTGACTAAGGCCCCGACTAAAAAGATCTCTACCATTCCCCAAGGTAACAATGCAAAGACCCATTTGAATACCAAGGCTGCGGCTTTTGGCGGCTTGTTGTAAAGGCGAACCGGAACTAATAAGTATAAAAAACCAGCGATAACTAACAGCGGAATAAAGAAAGTAGCGGTGGTTTGTAGCAATGCGAGAGAGAAATAATCATTGCTGATCAAAGTGCGAATACCAGACAACATATCCATTTGCTGTTTTTGTCCTTGAGCACTGAAAGACAAAAAGTCAAAAGGTAAGGTGGCAAATAGCAGCACTAAAGAAGCAATCGCAGAAGCAATAATACCGTCTAAAGCGTGGTCATTTTTTGCCGTTAGAGTAAATCCACAACGTGGACAATGTGCTTTTTGTTTATGATTTAATGCTGGTATTTCGACATTTAAAGCACACTCATGGCAAGTTACAGTATTTAATTTTGGCTGTATCTGTGTCATTTATGATTCTCTGATACTACAAGCTAAGTGGTTGATATATGCTCTTTTGATGATACCGAATAAAGGTGGTTAAGCAACTAGCATTTTTACGAGTTAGGCTTAATTAAATAGTCGTTGTTTTAAGTGTTCGAAGTAAGGTCTAATGACTAAGGTATAAAGAATTTGATATTCATGTTGCTGTTCTGGAAATGTCATACGTTTTAACTTGAATAAATCATCCCCAAATTGGTTTATACCGGTATCAACGGTGACAGCGGCTTGATAGCCGGCTTGTTTTACAAGTGCTTCAGTTACACTGTTATAATCTCCATTGGGATAACAAAAATAGCAACAAGTTCCGACTTTATTTTCTATCAGTTGTTTGGATTCTGCTAACTCTTGCAGAGCCACTTCTGGCTGCACTCTCGAAATACGTACATGGTCTACTGTATGACTACCCACTTCTAAAGCTCCTCGTTGATAAGCCTGCTGTAGTTGAGACCAAGTCGCAATACTGCTCCAAGCATCATACTGCAGTTGTGACAATGACATATGGCTATCAGTTTCAATTAAGCTCGCGATATCATTGAGTGTTTCTTGCATACTTTCATCGCTAGGAAAGTAGTATTCGCAGTGTTTTCTAAAAGCCGCATAAGAACGTTTTATATTTATCGAATTATCAGTAAAAAAAGTATAAGGGTTATTATCAAACTGCACAGTTATAGTGGCAGATGACACTTGTTGCAAAGCATAATCAATCCGGTCAAACCAAAAACAGCGCTGGTGTTCAACATGGCTACTGCATCAGTGAATGATACAAAATTATAATATTTACTTAATATCTCTAGATTGCGTTCTAGAATGGCTGGATCTAATTGCGCACGAACAGGTTGCCAAGCACTCTGTGTTTCACTCGACATTATGCTGTGTATACTCAATAGCGTTACTTTTTCACGAATCAAATAGTGAATTAAGTGACCAATACCAAATAAGTGAAACACAAAGGCAATGCTATTTTTAATACTCTGTTTGATCTCGTTGCGCAAAACAAAACCTAATTAAAAAGATGATATCGCAAGCATAGACTTGATTTTAAAACATATTATATAAAACTATTCGAGTATTTCGGTTGCAGCTACAACGTCTGTGATTAGTTGACGCATCCATTGGTGAGCTAAGTCATGATGGTAGCGGCGATGCCAAAAGTATTTAATATAAATCGGTGGCATCACTGATTTTGGTATCGGCAAGTCGAGTGTTTTCAAACCTTGTAATCCATGGTTGGAAGCAAGATATCGACTCAAACGAGCTCCAAATATCATCGCCAAGTCAGAACTTTGGACTGCGTTTAAAGCGGTCATAATACTTTCAGTTTCTATTATTGGTGGCTGATCAAGACCTTGTGTTATTAACCAATAGTCAAAAGTCTCTAATTGGTCTACGCCTGGCAGTAATAAATCAACGAATTGTAACTTTCTTAGTTGCTCCATGGATATTTCATCTTTTATAAATGAATGGTTCTTGGAAATTAAACAAACACCCGTGTCATAACCTAAAATTTTGGCGTGTACATCAGCGGGTACATTTTCTTGTACACCAAAAACAAAATCAACTTTACCTGATACCAACTCATTCATACTTTGATCTTGATGATCGCGGATCTCTAAACGAATACCTGGATAATTTTTTAATGCGTTTAATAACGGTACAATGAGGGCTTGAGAGAAAAAATCCGGTGCTGAAATTTTGAAAGTACGATCTAATGAAGCAAGATCAAGCTTTGCGGGTGACATCACTTGTAATAAATTATCTAGTAGTGGGCGTATTTGTTGATCTAGTTGCTCAGCGCGTAAAGTCGGAGATAAACCATGAGAATGGCGAATAAATAGCGGATCTTTAAACATTTTTCGCAATTTTTGTAATGTTCGACTCATTCCTGATTGAGAACCGCCTAAACGCGCTGCAGCTCGAGATACACTACGTTCTTCCATTATGGCATTAAAAATAACTAATAAGCGTAAGTCAATATTTGCAAGTTCATCTAGTGTCATATGCTCATTTATCTCTTGTTTTTGATTTATATAATATTTAGAAGGGCGGGGCTAGCTGTTATTTTTGAGCTAGCGATTATAGATAACAGTGGAGTTAATATAAATGGTAGAGGGTGGTTTGTAGATATGTAAGATATGCATATGAGAGATAAGATTAATTAATATTTATAATATCTCGAAATTATTGCGCATCTGTTTCACTGTCGTTTCTGGAACACCGTGAATATTTTGATAGCGGCCTTTAGCTTCTATGACCTTGAGTTCTAATTTCAGCTCTTGAGCTAAATCGAGATAAAATTGTAATTCCCATTTTTTGATGAAGGTATTAGCCACAATGACATCAAAACCTTGATTCAGTAACTTCTTCGTTTCTGATTGGCACCATTGGTGAGCACTTTTGATTAAATCTGGTCGATAAGTGTAATCGCCATTCGCTTGAATAAAGAACATATCGGCTTCAATTAATTTTCCCGATAATTTTTTGGCGAGAGTTGATTTGCCTGAACCAGGCGCTCCGCGCACAAGTATGAGAGTTTGTTTCGTTATATTGACCATTTAGCCCTTATTTCTTTTAGTTTGTTGTTGTTTTATATATAATCAACGGCATGTGTCCCCTTAGTTCAGCTGGATAGAACAAGGACCTCCTAAGTCTTAGACGTGAGTTCGAATCTCGCAGGGGATACCATTTTTTAAGCCCCCCTAGATATCTTCTTCTCTGTACTTTCTAATAATTTCATTCATCTTATATTCACATTCAAGGTGTTACATTCGCGCCATCAAATTATGGTGACGTATAAAAATAATATCATTTAACCACGTCTTAACCCTGTCAGCAGTAAACTAGTTCTATTATAAAAACTAGTGAGGATGAAGCAATGAAACAAATCGAATTATTATCAGGTACAACCCGTGTTCTACACATAGTTGTCGCCATTGCCATGATCAGCTTGATTGCTGTGGGTATCTACATGACGGAAACAGAAAATTATGGTTTATATGATTTACATAAATCGGCCGGTTTTATCACGCTCATTTTAGCGTTAGTTCGCATCACTTGGCGTATAAAAGAAGGCTGGCCGACAGCGCTCGCTGTGACGAATAGAATACAGTTAGCTGTTGTTAAAATCATTCACTGGATCTTAATTGCAGCGACAATATTATTTCCTGTCACTGGTTTGATGATGTCTATTGGTGGAGGACATGGTATGTCAGTATTTGGGCTGTCACTCGTTGCTGAAAATTTAGCTCCTATCACGGGTGAAGCTGCTGCTTTGAGTGAGACCATCGCAGGTTTAGGCAGTACTGTTCATGAATTATTACCACCACTAATTATATTTGCGATTGTATTGCATATTGTTGGTGCGGTTAAACACCACATCATTGATAAAGATGACACGATGAAACGTATGTTCGCAACTAAGTAGTTTTTTCATAATAGTATTTTTATAATAACCCTGCATCACGTTTACTCGCTTAGCAGGGTTAATCATCGCGATTAACCCTGTTTTTGTTTCTCACTCTAAACGGTATCTAATCAGTCGCATCAAAAATAATTCAATAACTGTCGATAATACTCATTACTTGCTAGCAACTGCTGGTGGCTGCCTTGGGCGATAATTTGTCCTGCATCCATGACGACTATTTTATCCATCTGCCTCAGTAATAACGGCTTATGAGTAATAAGAATTAGACTTTGTTGACTCGTTTGTAAATGCTGCAATAAGTTATGAATAAAACGGTGTTCGCTATGGCGATCAAGACCGCGAGTTGGTTCATCTAATGCGAGAACTTGCGAACTGCGTAATAAGGCTTGCGCTATTTTTAAGCGTTGGCTTTGTCCGCCAGACAGTCCTTCACCTGTTTCACCAACCCATGTTTTTAATCCTAGATCTAGCTCTTCGATAAACTCAATGAGTCCTACGGTAGTTAGTACTTGATGCATTTCTTCAACAGTGGCATCTGCTTTTGCAAGGCGTAAATTATCAGCAATGGTGGCGTGGAAAAGATAACTTTGCTGATTCATTAAACTAATATATTGGCGTAATGATTCTGGTGATAATTCATTAATATCATCGCCGTGAATACTCAGTTGTCCTGGATTCACAGGCCAGAAGCCCATCAATAAATTTGCTAGTGTTGATTTACCTGCACCGCTGGCACCGATGATGGCGACTTTCTCTGCTGGGGCGATATTAAGGCTGATATTGCGCAATACGGTTTGTGGTTTTTCAGTATCACTATTAGCACTATTAGCACTATTAAAGTCATTAGGGGTATTAGTACTGATATCCGGAAAAGCGAAAGATAAGTTATCAAATAAGATATCGCCATTCTGCACAGCTTTAGTGCCTGACTGTGGTGGTAAAGGCTTGTCTATTATTTCAAATAATCGCGCCGCACTGACCTGTACTTGCGGTAATATTTGCAATGCCAGAGGCATGCTCATGACTGTTTCAAAACACACTAAAATCAATAAGGCTGCGCTGGCCACAAAGGCAGGCGATAGACTGTTGTGTTGTACTTGCGGGATCAATAAATACAAGCTAGCAATTACAGTGCAATTGACGACTAAAAAAGTAACTGCATTGGCGATAGCTGTGTACTTGTGTAACTGCATTTCTGCAGCATGGTAGCGCAGTGAAATGCGGTTAATACTATGCTGATAACCGCTCGCCATTTGATATACCAGCATTTCACGCATGGCTTGCATGCCATCAATTAACTCAAGCTTCAATTGGCTACTGGTTTGCACGCGTTGATGAGCTGCTCGATTGCTTAATTTAAGCATAATCATCGGTAAAATTAGACCGACAATAATCAGTGCTAACGCGACGACTATTGCCAATGTTGCGGACAAATAACCCAGCGTAAAACACACAATCGGTACACTGAATATAGCCACGAAAATAGGTAATAATACCCGCAGATAGAAATTATCCAATTGATCGATATCTTGTTGCAAACGCGCTAACAAATCTGCAGATTGTAATTGCTGACGGTAGTAGGGTAATAGTGGCTCTAGTCGACTGTAAAAGTAGAATCGTAATGAAGCGAGCGCATCAAAGGTGGCTTTGTGAGTAAGCAGTCGCTCCGCATAACGCCCAGCCGTTCGCACAATGGCTAAGAAGCGAATAATGGCCGCTGGAGTAAAGTAATTCGTGGTTATGCCTGCCAATCCCGCAATTGCCATGGTGCTGATAAACCAGCCTGAGATAGCCAATAAACTGATGTTAGCTATCACCGTTATTACCGCTAATAAAGAGCCTAATAACATTAATGGTAAATGTGGCTTTAACAATATCACTAAGCGCAGCAGCGGATTCATTGTCATTTTATTAACATGCATGATTATCGCTCCTGCTTGGTTTTATTTGAAGATAGGTAATTGAAGGCTAACTCGGGATTAACCATGCTGGCATATTCACCTGCAAGTTCAACGAGCTGCTGATGGTTGCCCTGTTCTATTATTGCGCCTTGCTTTAATACGATGATCTGTTTGGCATCCTGCACCGTCGTTAAGCGATGGGCGATAACAATGACTAAATGTTGCTGAGCATATTCAGTAATTGATTGATTTATTATTAGCTCGGTTTCACGATCTAAATGGCTGCTTGGTTCATCTAAAATCAACACGTCAGGTTGATGATAAAAAGCTCTGGCTAACGCTAATCGCTGCGCTTGGCCTGCTGAAATACCCACACCAGCCTCACCAATGTGCGTTTGCAAACCTTGCGGCAAGTTAGAGAGGAAATCGCGAAGCCCTGCTTTAGCAAGTGCAGCTTCGATAGCTGATTGATCTATGTTTTCTGCTTTATCATCGCTATTAAGATGAATATTAAAAGCGAGATCACCGTAAAATACATGACCTTGCTGTGCTATCCAGCCGCAGTGTTGTAACCAAGTATCTCGGCTAGCGCTGGTTAGCGGCATGTCATTAATACGAACTTGACCAGAATTTGGTTTAATAAAGCCTAATAACATGTCGATAAGCGTTGATTTACCAGCGCCACTTTCACCGACAATCGCGTATAAACCACTACCTGAACATGTCAGGTTAATGTCTGTTAGGGTGTTTTTACGCCCTGGATGAGTAAAGTTAACGTGGTTAATTTCGATATTAAACGGCGCTTTTAAAGCTGAGTTATTCACTGGCTGCTCGCTGCGTTGAGTTTCACCTTCATTTTCAGATTTAAGTTCAGTCTCAGTCTCAATTTCATCTGCTTGTAAAATATCAATAATGCTTTCTGCTGCAGTAGCGCCTGCCATTTTCGCATGATATTGGGTGCCGAGCTGGCGAAATGGCAGGTAGAATTCTGGCGCCAGTAATAATACCCACAGCGCTAAGGTGTAATCGACATGACCGTAATAAAGGCGAAAACCAAGAATTACGGCAACCAAGGCAATAGCAATAGAAGCAAGAAACTCTAAGACGAATGATGATAAGAAGGCGACTTTTAAAATCGACATAGTCTGCTTGCCGTAATCTTCACTGATCTTTTTAACTGCGATAAGTTCTTGGCGAGATGCGTTAAATAATTTGAGCTGAGTTAACCCTTGAATAATGTCTAAGAAATGACTGCTCATGCGCAATAGTTTACGCCAATGTTTCTGGTTTAAATCCTGAGCTTTATGGCCGATGATTATCATGAACATTGGCACCATAGGCGCGGTGCATAACATCACTAAACCAGACTTCCAATCCATAGGAAATACCGCAAATAAGATGGCGGTGGGAATAACCGAGCAATAAGCCACGGTTGGCAGATAACCTGCAAAATAATCTTCTAAAGAATCGACGCCCTGATGTAATACCTGTGCGAGTTCAGCCGTTTTATGTTGCGATTTGCTTGGACCTTGCACGAATAAACGCTGCAGTAATTGTTCGCGTAATTGCGTTTTAATTAGGATCGCCGCATGACGGCTATAACGTTCACTTAAATATCCACTAATAGCCCTGACTATGACGATAATTATCAGTGCAGTTATTAAGGGGATAATTTGCTGGAAGGTTTGAGAGGCAAAAATAATATCATTGATAATATTGGCAAGGATCGCCATTTGTAGGATCATCAACAAGCCATTGAAAGAGCCTAAAGCAATCGCGCGGCTTAGTTTACCGTGAGTTAAGTTTTTCTGACTCTTGAGCCATTTAATGGTTGCTTTACTGCGGTCAACGTTAGTTTTACTACTGGTTGCAGTAGTTTGACTGTTATCAATGGTTTGATTTTCGCTAGCTTGTTCGCTCATGGACGATCCTGACAAATTAAAGAATAATTTCGCCCGTCCATGGGCGAGAAACAATATGACTAATCTGAGTCTTGGTCTTTAGCAACGTTCTCTGTGTGTTGCTCCATCTCGTACCACATTACATTGATAATACCCAGTGACACGGCCAGTAATACACCTAAAATCCAACTGAAATACCACATAATTAAACCTCGAATAAATGTTAATAATGGCGAAAACACTGCAAACTTGATATGTAAAATGTTTGCAGTATTTTCATTTACTTAAACTTAATAAGCTGAATGGCTGTTATCTTCAATTTCAGCAATCGTCACGACACGCCACATTTTGCGATAACACCAAATGGTATAGAATAAAATTATCGGTACAAAGATCGCTGCAACAACCAACATCAAGGTAAGCGTTGTCTCGCTAGATACCGCATCCCAAAGTGTCAAACTATGATTAGGCACGCTGCTTGATGGCATTACAAATGGGAACATCGCCGTACCCATCGTTAAAATAATACCGGCAATTGACAAACCACTGGCAGTAAACGCTAAGCCGCCTTTACGCAAGGTGGCAAATATGGCTGAAAATATCGCCATGCTCAAACCAGTAAGCGGTAATAACCATAAGATAGGCGTTTGTTGGAAGTTATTAAGCCAAGCGCCCGTTGCCGTGGTGACGGTTTTTATGGTTGGTTGAGCTTGGGCTAATGGGTCGATAACGCTAGTAATAATAAAGCCATCCACGGATTGCCAAATCATCACACCGGCAAGCGAAAAACACACCACTAATACACCTGCGAATATTTGCGCTGCTTTAACTGAACGAGCGGCAACATCGGCATCGGTGCGTAAGCTTAACCACGTTGCGCCATGCAATAACATCATGCTCACGCTCACTAAACCACTTAGCAGTGCCAGTGGATTAAATAAGGCGAAAAATGAACCGGTGTAAGTCACACGCATCAACTCATCGAAGCTAAATGGTACGCCTTGTAATAAATTGCCAAAGGCAATGCCGAATACTAATGACGGTACCATGCTGCCCACGAAAATGGCTTTATCCCAGTTGTAACGCCATTTCGGGCTATCAATCTTACTGCGATAGTCAAAACCTAGCGGACGTAAGAACAAGCAAAATAGCGTTAACATCATGGCGAAGTAGAAACCACTAAACGCCGTTGCATACACCATAGGCCAAGCGGCAAACAGCGAAGCACCAGCAGTGATAAACCAAACCTGATTACCGTCCCAATGGGCGCCAATCGTATTAATCACTACGCGACGTTCATTATCGTTTTTAGCCACAAATGGCAGCAAACCGCCGACACCCATGTCCATACCATCAGTCACTGCGAACCCGATCATTAAAATACCAATGACCAGCCACCAGATGAGTTTTAATTCTTCATAATCCAACATTATTTATTCCTTAATAAGCATCTTGGCGAAGTTGTGACGTTTCTGTCGGTTGCTGCTGTTCAAAATGGTAACGACCAGTATGTAGTGAGCTTGGCCCCATTTTGGCAAATTTGAGCATTAGCCACATCTCGATAACGAATAAGATGATATAAGCGATAATAAAGGCCACCATGGTAAACAACACATCGCCCGGATTGAGGCTCGATGTCGCCATAAAGGTCGGTAAAATTTCACTGATAGCCCAAGGCTGACGACCAAATTCAGCGACAAACCAACCTGTTTCAATCGCTATCCAAGGCAGTGGTAGTGCGAATAATAACGCTTTTAATAGCCAACGCTTTTGCTCAATGACGCGGCGCGCATTGAAATAGAATGCCGCTAAGAATAGCGCCAACATAGTTACGCCACTGCCTACCATGATACGGAAAGTCCAAAACACCGGAGCTACAGGTGGAGTAGAATCTTTTACTGCCATTTGAATTTGTGCTTCAGTGGCATCAACGACATTATCGGTATAGCGTTTTAGCAATAATCCGTAACCAAGATCTTGTTTGGTAGCGTTAAATGCGGCGATGTTTTCAGGAGTTTCTTCACCGTTACGTAATTTTTGCAGGTAACCATAGGCTTTCATGCCGTTGCGGATACGCGGTTCATGTGCTTTTTGCAGGTCTTTTAAACCAATCACTTCAGTATCTAAAGAACGGGTGGCAATGATGCCTAGTGCGTATGGAATTTTAACCGCGTAATCGGTTTCCATGGTTTCGTCATTAGGTAAACCAATCAAGGTAAATGCTGCGGGAGCAGGCTCGGTTTCATATTCAGCTTCAATTGCTGCAAGCTTAACGCGCTGCACTTCACCGACTTCATAACCTGACTCATCACCAAGTAAGATAACCGAGAAGATAGCTGCAACACCAAAACCAGAAGCCACAGAAAATGAACGCTTAGCGAAAGCAATATCACGGCCTTTAAGTAAGTAATAACTACTGATACTTAATACAAACATCGAACCAGCAACGTAGCCTGCGGCAACAGTGTGAATGAATTTAACTTGCGCCACAGGGTTAAACACTAGCTCAGTAAAGCTTTGCATTTCCATGCGCATTGTCACGTAGTTAAACTCACTGCCAACTGGGTTTTGCATCCAACCATTGGCGATTAATATCCACATTGCTGAAAGGTTAGTTCCTAGCGCCATGAGGAAAGTACACGCGAGATGTTGACGTTTGCTGAGGCGATCCCAGCTTAAGAAGAACATGCCGACAAACGTAGATTCAAGGAAAAATGCCATCAAGCCTTCAATGGCTAATGGTGCACCGAATACATCGCCCACGTAATGAGAATAATAAGACCAGTTAGTCCCAAATTCGAATTCCATGGTGAGACCGGTCGCAACACCAATGGCAAAGTTAATGCCAAATAATTTACCCCAGAACTTAGTCATGTCACGGTAGATCTCTCGACCTGTCATCACATAAACCGCTTCCATAATAAATAAGATCCAGGTCATACCTATTGTCAGGGGCACAAATAGAAAATGGAATAGGGCGGTTATAGCAAATTGCCATCGAGATAACTCGACGAGGGATTCGCTTATCGCTAAGCTTTCGTTGATCATGATAAATACTCGTGTTAATTAAAATGCATTTAAATCGACAACAGTCAAATTATACTGACTCGGAATCAATCTTCTTTTTTAGTGGGAATAGTTGATCTTTTACTGAAAGCATTTTTGATACGCCAGCACCGAGCTTCATTAGGCGGCTCAATTGTTCTGGATTAAGACGCTGTAATTCCGCCGCCCATTCAGTCACCATTTCGAGTAGATCATGAATTTCTTGCATCTTACTTTGTGCATATTCATCACTTTTATCGGCCGGTGTATCTAATACCAAGGTACGTAATAAAGACAAGGTTGGATCTATTTCACGTTTGCGTCGCTCTTTGAATACGGAGTTGGCCATATCCCAAACACTGCCGATTGCGCTGTAATATTCTTTACGATCACCGGGTTTGTGGCTGAGGTGAATTAACTGCCAAGAATGCAGTTCTTTAATGCCCATACTGACATTACCGCGCGATATGTTTAAACCTGCAGCCAATTCATTCGCTGTTAAGTGATCTTCGGAGATAACTAATAGCGCATACATTTGCCCTACCGTTCGGTTAAAGCCCCAACGGCTACCCATTTCACCAAAGTGATAAACGAATGACTGATTTTGTGCAGAGATATCCATATTTTTAAACCTAACGAAGTTTCAGAAATTTCTGAAAGTTTAGATCTTTAGTTGTTCTTGATCAAGGTCAATTTTTTGATTGTAAGCATTATTTTAATTTGAGTTTATTGATTTCAATCAAGTCCAAGGTGTGGTTTTTGAACTTTTCTTTTGATTTATAAGAAGTTTTTAATGATTTATTTTGATCTAAAACAATAAATAAAATAGTAAGAAAAGAAAAATATTATAAATAATATTTTTGAACTTATTGTGTAATTAATCTGCAAGTCGGTGATTAATTTGAGAGTTATAGAGAAACACTCAAACTCCAGATTGAGTAATGTGTCATAAGTTGAACTGTTAATAGTTGATGATGTTGTTAAAGTTTAGTTTTTAAGAGTAAGTATTTGATTAATAGTTGTTTGAAAAAAGTTGCAAATATTGTGTTGTTTTTTGAGAGTAGCGAAATTAATGTGATGTACATCAAACTTTATCGCGATATGTAGGTTGGTATATAAACAAATCTACAGTGTTAATGCATTAGTAAATGGTGTTTTAGATTGTGATAAATGATAAATGATAAATCACATCACGATAAATAATGAGCCTCGATACTATAAACAGGGTACTAAGCTCGTGTTAGCTGTTAGCTGTTAGCAGTAGAAGTAGAAGTAGAAGTAGAAGTTCATAGCCAGATAAATAGCTAAAAAAGTAATTAATAAAAACAATGTGTTACATATAAAGGTCTAAGTACTTTAATTTAAGTGACTTTGTTATATACATTTTTCTAATGTATCACCGGAAACTGCCGATAGCTACATAGTGTCATTGATGGATTATTAAGAATATTCTCGTTGTTAGGAAGCGATAAATAGAGAATGAAGGGCATAATGAGGCGTGTTTTGTTGCTTAAGCAGGATACTCTAAGTTTGTTAGACACTACAGCTGCAAATTTTATGGATGTAAATCATTCAGCAGTAAATCACTGATCTATCTAATTGTGGAATAAAAAAATAATGATAAAAAATTTAGGTTTTAAAAGACTCATCATCATATCAATTGTAATATTGCTGTCTTCAATTTTACTTGTTGCCAACCTGCTTTCTTATAATGAAATTAAATATAAAACGATTGATGATGTGAACTTACAATCACGATCAATTGTAAATTATGAAGCACATAAAATAGAAGCTTGGTTTGCTGAAAAAACTAACGTGCTTAATGCTATCGCATCAAAATATCAATCAGATAACCTTGGCGATGACTACGTCACTATCGCGCGACTAATAAAGGAAACTAATGGTTTTGTTAGTGTATTTTTCGCATTTGACGATGGTGTCACTTATTCCACAGCTCAAAATCCATCTTGGATTAATGGTGTCGCCATTACAGCCCGCTACGATGCACGTAAACGTCCTTGGTATACACAAGGTAAAAACACAGCAGCGTTAGATGTTACCGATATTTATAATGCAAGAAGCACTGGCCTCCCAATTATTTCAGTTGTTCGTAATATTGGTAATGGCGTGTTATTAGGTAATATTGATTTAAAAATTCTCGAAAAAACAGTGAAAAATGTTAACTATCCGGGCTCTGTTACTGCCATTATGGACAGTGATGGTTATGCATTGGTTTCAAATTCAACGGCATTAACAACAGGTGTTAATTTTTCTGATATTGGCATGAGGGATGTTAAAACAGGTATGTTGAGTGAGCGAGCACATACAACGTCTTACACTTTAAATGGCGTGGATAAATTAGCCTTTACCCAAGAGATAAAGCTTGTTAATGGTAAGAGCTGGTACCTGTTTATCGGTGTTAATAAATCTGTCGCTTATGCATCTGTTGATGAAGCATTAGAAACAGCCGTTTTCACCTCAATTATCATGCTAGTTGTTGGTTTGCTATTGACCATTTTTGTGCTGAATATTGTTTACCGTCCAATTTTAACATTAAAAGAAGTGGTATTAGATTTATCGAAAGGTAATGGTGATTTAACCCGCCGCTTACCTGTAGAAAGTAATGATGACCTAGGTGATATCTCTGAAGGTATCAATAACTTCATCATGAATTTGCAAACTATGATGCTAGAAATTGATAACTCTTCACAACACATTTCGCAAAGTGTTGGAAAATTAGAACAGCAAACGACTAACAATATTCAAGTATTAGATGCACATTCTACTGAAACAGACCAAATTGCCGCTGCCGTTGAAGAGATGAGCGCGACAGCTAATGATGTAGCAAGTAATGCTGCTGAAGCATCGCAATTTACTGCTGAAACGAACAAGCAGGTAACTTCATCGGAAGAGACCGTGACATCGACCACTGCCACCGTATCTCAGTTAGTTGAAGATGTTGAAAGCTCTTCACAAAGCATTCAAGCAATCGAAAAAGACACTCAAGCAATCACTAAAGTACTGAATGTTATCGGTGAAATTGCAGAGCAAACCAACCTACTAGCATTGAATGCCGCTATTGAAGCCGCCCGTGCCGGCGAGCAAGGTCGTGGTTTTGCTGTCGTAGCGGATGAAGTTCGTGCACTCGCGGCTAGAACACAAGTGAGTACTGCTGAGATTAAAGAGACCTTGGATGTATTAACGGCTGGTTCTAGTTCGGCAATTTCGGCAATGGATTTAACCCAGCAAACTTGTCAACAGACAGCTAAAAGTACTTATGCTGTAGCTGAAGACTTAGATCATATTGCTAATTCTGTTACGCAGATTAATGATTTAAATACTCAGATTGCAACTGCAGCTGAGCAACAAAGTAGTGTGTCACATGAAGTCACGCGTAACATGACCGCTATTCGTGAAATGGCGCAAGAGCTGGCGATGAATGGTCAATCTACGGCGGCAGAGTCAGTCAATGTAGCTGTTGCAAACGATCAGTTGAAATCAATTGTTGGTCAGTTCAAGTTAAAATAATTTGAACGAAACACCACGAGTTTTTAATAAAAAGCCATGTAAAGTTACTATTTACATGGCTTTTTATTATTCAATTATTGAGTTAAGTACTAACCGAGCACTAGCCAAATACTCACGCCAATCATTAAACTACCAGCGATCCGGTTCATCCAAACCACATTGCTACGTTGTTGTAAAAGATGGCGTAAAGTTTTGCCGCCTGTCGCATA
>Ga0105356_10001877_pt1 | contig 21069 bp, 12 predicted proteins | sample GOMGulsemesocosm_3_FD_83502 | JGI IMG/M metagenome (GOLD analysis project Ga0105356, IMG submission 83502) | Methane-oxidizing microbial communities from mesocosms in the Gulf of Mexico - GOM9D Gulf of Mexico | ecosystem: Environmental > Aquatic > Marine > Cold seeps | place: Gulf of Mexico... | reverse complement strand
AAATTCATTTGTTATAGGAGATAGACTTACGGATGTTGAATTAGCGAAAAATTTGGGAGCCAAAGGTATTTTTATCAATGATAAAACAGAGTTAGGAACAAATGAAATTTCTGTCAAACGTGAGGAATTGGTTAGTTTTATTGCATTTGAAGGGAACGATTGGGAAGCCATTTATGAGTTTTTGAAAATGAGCCAATTAGTGTGTAAATAGTATTAAGAAATAGTTATATTTGGTGCGGATGAATTTAATGAAAGTACCAAAAAAGCCATTTTGTTTTCGAAAAACAAAATTCATAGTAATAGCAATAAGTACACTATTCTTAGTAGAGATTATGTATGCGCAAACATCATGTTCTTTAGGTGATCCTGTATTTGTTGAGAATTTTGGTTCTGGAGCAAGTAGATTGGGAGCTTCATTAAATCAAGATCCTAATAACAATGTACATCCAAGTTTTCGACCAGCAGATCTTTATACTTATGTTGGAACTGGTGGGATTGGTCCGAATGAGTATAGCATTATGAAAAATGTAAAGGATGCTGCTCCAGGGGGAGCATCTTGGAATGATGATTTTCCAGATCACACCTCTAATAGTGTTGATGGAGGGTTGGGGTATATGTATTATTGCGATGCATCAGAGGAGCTTAAGGTTTTTTATTCGCAAAAAATTACTGGTTTGTGTCAAGAAATTGAATACGAACTTTCTTCATGGTTTGCGAAGTCAAATGGACCTGATTATTTTATTGATCCAGATATAAAATTGATTGTTGGATTTACAGATATAAATGACGATGCAATAGGAAGTATTGTAGAATCTAATACAGGCCCGATTGAAGGTGTAGGTTCAAATAGGTGGCATCGTAAAAATTTAGTTTTTACAGTTCCGGTCGGTGCTGAAAATATCTATTTTATGTTGAAAAATAATGTATCAGGGGTTCAAGGGAATGATTTGGCAATCGACGACATTGAAGTCAGGCCTTGTGGTCCACAAATAAATATCAAAGATTCGGTAACAAATGCTATTATAGATGAAAGTTCTGTTCAATGTATAGTAGATACAAGTGCTAGAGATATCAAGTTAACTGCTGAGGTTCCTTCTAGTTTTGTATTGCAATGGCAAGAATCTGTTGGTGGAGCAGCATGGACAGATCTTTTAGGTGAAACTTCAAGCATTTTGAATTATGAAATTCCTCTAAATTTAAATTCAACGCATCTGATTCGGTTAAAATTTGCGCACAACTTAGGCAATTTGAGTAATGAGAAGTGTCATTTTTTCTCACAAGAAATTAGTTACAATCAATTTTATGCCAATGCAGTAGAAGATCTTGTCTTTTGTGACAATTTAGACGATGGCAATAATACGAACGGAATTGTTCAGGATTTTGACTTGGATAGTCAATCAAGTACTATTCTAGGAGTGAAATCACCAAGTGATTTTACAGTCACATATCATGTTTCTTTGGAGGAAGCTAATTCGGGAACTAATTCAATTGTCAGTCCATATGAGAACAGTTTAAGTTCTGATTCTCAAAAAATTTATGTAAGAGTTCTAAATAAACTTACGGGTTGTGTGAATTCTGAGTTGACTTTTAATTTAATAGTGAATCCTTTGCCTATAGCAAATATAGTGGAAGACCTTGTAATTTGTGATAATTTAGATGATGGAGATGATAGAAATGGAGTCGTTCAAAATTTCAATTTGGAAAGTCAAACAACTACGATATTAGGAAGTCAAGATCCGGGTTCTTTTAAGGTTTCTTACCACAGTTCGTTGGTCAATGCAATATCAGGAATAGGCTCGCTTTCAAGCCCTTTTGAAAATGATTTAAGCCCTAATTCACAGACAATCTACGTTAGGGTTTTGAATACCATTACAGGTTGTGAGAATACCGAATTGAATTTTGATTTAATAGTAAACCCTTTACCAATTGCAAATCCTGTAGATGCTATAAAATTATGTGACAATTTGCATGACGGAAGTGATACAAATGGAGTTGTTCAGAGTTTTGATTTGGAGAGTCGAACAAATGGAATATTGGGTGCTCAAAACCCCACAGATTTTGTTGTGACTTATCATTCATCTATAGAAAATGCTGTAAATGGAACGGGAGCCCTTTCAAGTCCCTATGAAAATAATTTAAGTTTAAATTTACAAACTATCTATGTCAGGGTTTTAAATACAATTACAGGTTGTGTAAATTCTGCATTGACATTTGATTTGGTTGTAACACCTTTACCAGTAGTAAACCCAACAGTTTTATTAAAACAATGTGATGATGATACAGATGGCATATCCTTATTTAATTTAACCGAGGCCAATAGGTTGATTTCTATAGATTCAGAGAACGAAATTTTTACCTATTATTTATCAGAACTAGAAGCTGTATCTGGATTGGAAGCTAATAGAATTGTGAACTATATTAATTATCCAAACCCTACCGCTTTAGATAGTAATGTTTATACTAGAATTGAAACTGTTAATGGATGTTTTAGAACAGCAAAAATAGATTTGGCAGTGGGAGTTTCTCAAATTCCATCCACATTTGAAAAATTAGTTTACACGGTTTGTGATGACGAATTTTTAGATGGAGATAAAAGAAATGGGATAGCAACTTTTGATTTTAGCGATGCAATAGAAAAGATAAAAAACGAATTTGACTTGCCGCATAATTTTACAATAACTTTTTACAACGACGAATCAGATGCTTTGTCAGAAACAAATCCTATAGATAGTAAAAATCATCGAAATGAAGATTTTCCTTATAGCCAAGAGATTTATGTAAGAATAGATAGTGATGTTGTAAATGAATGTTTGGGATTAGGGAATCATATTACATTAAATGTAGAAAAGCTACCTCTTGCAAATCCAGTTGTTTTTAACAGACAGTGTGATGACGTTCCATCAGATGCAGAAATAACTTCAGAATTCGATACGCATAATTTAGAAATGACAATATTATCAGGACAAGCCAATGTAACAATTTCATATTTGAATGCATTGGGAAGCCCATTAACAGATACCAATGGGAATTTAGTAACAAGTCCTTTTCCATCTGTATTTAGAACTGCTACGCAAACAATTACAGTACGGGTAACAAACAATGCAACTGATACAGATACGAATATCCCTTGTTATGATGAGACAGAAATAGAATTTATCACAGATGCTTCTCCTATTGTATATCCAGTTACCATCCCAGCAGTTTGTGATAATGGAGAGGATACAGCAGATGGTTTTGCTTCTTTTGATACTTCTAATTTAGAAACAACTCTTTTGGGGAGTCAAATAGGAATGATAGTTCATTACGAAGATGCAAATGGAGTCTCTCTGCCAAGTCCACTTCCCAATCCATTTATTACAGCAACTCAGCAAGTGAGTATAAAAGTAGAAAATCCATTGAATTTGGATTGTATAGCTGAAAGTACAATAGATTTTGTAGTAAATGTATTACCAGAGTTTACAGTGGTTACACCACGCTGGATTTGCTTGAATGGAACTGAGACGGTTTTGACATTTGAGACTGCAAAGGAATTATATACGTACAGTTGGGAGGATGAAAAAGGGCTTTTGATAGCAGAGAATACACCTTCTCTAAATGTAACAGCAGGAGGTTTGTACACGCTAATTGCAAGAAATTTAGCGGGATGTACAAAAGAACATACAATTGAGGTGGTAGAACCAGATATTGTAACGATTGCCCCAGGAGATGTTTATGTCGTAGACAATTCACTAAACAATACAATTCGAATAACTAGTGGGAATAATAATTTTGAAGGGTATGGTTTTTCATTAGATTCAGGTCCTTATCAAGATGCACCATTTTTTGAAAATGTAGAGGAAGGAATCCATACGGTATATGTGAGTGATAAAAACAATTGTGGATTGGCGCAAATAGAAGTTTCAGTGATTAGTTTTCCTAAATATTTCACACCAAACAGAGAAAGGAATAGTACATGGCATATAAAGGGAATGAGTACTACATTTTATGATCAGTCAGCAATATCTATTTACGATAGGTTTGGAAGATTGTTACATAAGTTAGATCCTAACGGAGCAGGTTGGGACGGTCTTGTGAATGGAAAAATGGCAGCAGCAACAGATTATTGGTTTTCTGTATATTTTAAAGATACTCATGGCAACCTCCGAGAGAAAATAGGGCATTTTAGTTTGTTGCTAGAATAGATGTTTTAATTGAAAATAGCATTTTTTACCGTGTCAATATAAGTTCTTCCAATAGCATATCTAATACCTCCAACTTCAATACTATTTCCTTCGATAGTGTCAATTTTATCTACAGCTACAGTGTAAGACCTGTGAACTCTAATAAATTTTTTAGCGGGCAATTCTTCTGTGAAATTACTCAATGTTTGATGAATGACAAATTTATTCGTGAGGGTCGTGATTTTTAAATAATCCTTTAAACTTTCTATGACCAAGATTTCATCTAAGTAAATCTTTCTCATTTTCTTTTTTTCCAGTTTTACAAAGATATAAGGTCTTTCATTGCTGATTTGATTTGTATTTTTAGTTCGAAATACACGGTTGATAGATTGCACAAACCTTGGAAAAGGTATTGGTTTTATTAAATAATCTAAAACATCCAATTCATAAGATTCAACAGCAAATTCCGAATGAGCAGTTGTGATTATTATCAGAGGTTTTTTTTCTAAACTTTTGATGAAACTCAATCCATCTAATAAGGGCATGTTGATATCTAAAAAAAGCAAGTCTATTTGATGTTCTTTTATATAAGAAAGTGCTTCAATAGCATTACTGAAAGTATTGACAAGTTCAATATCGTTGATTTCCTTTAGATGATTTTTTATTACGTTTATAGCTAAAGGCTCATCATCAATAATAATACATTTTGTTTTCATAATACTTTAATTTTAAGCTTCACAAGAAACAAATTATTAGAATTTGTTATAGCCAAGTCATATTCATCTTCTTTATAACCGAGTGCTAATCTTTTTTTTACATTTTTAATACCAATTCCACCTGTTGTTTTAAGAGGTTGCTTGTATTCTGAAACGGCAGGTGTAGGGTTTGAAATGCTAAAATAGAGAAAATCTTCAATAATATCGAAGTTAATATCAATTCTAATTTCTCCAATGTTTTTATTAGCACCATGTTTAAAAGCGTTTTCAATAAAGGAAATCAGCAAACTAGGAGCAATTTTTTTGTCTATGATAGTACCTGTTATATGCATGTTGACTTCTAGTTTTTCATCGAAACGAATACGCTCTAAGTCTAAATAATTTTGAATGTGTACAATTTCTTTTTCCAAACTTTGTCGTTTTTGCTTTGTTTCATAAAGAAGATATCGCATTAACTCAGAAAGTTTGAGAATTATTTTTGGAGTTTTTTCTGAATTTTCAAGAGATAGAGAATAAATATTGTTTAAAGTGTTGAAAAAGAAATGAGGAGAGATTTGAGTTCTTAAAAATAAAAGTTCAGTTTCGAGTTGTAATTTTTCTAAATCCGTTAATCTTTTGTGTTCTTGCAACCAATCCATGGTTATTTTAATTGCGGTTACAAATGTTATTACATAAAGTTCTCCTATCATCATGTCTACAGAATAATTTAAAGTCAACCTGCTTACCACCTCGATTCCTTCTGGCCATACATTTTTACTTACTAAGAAATAGGTTAGGTTAAACTTTACAATAAGCATAACAAAAAGAGCAATTAATAATAAAAGAATATAGCTTAAGTATTTTCTTTTAAACACTAACTTAGGCATAAACACATAAATGTTTAAATAACACAAAGTCATATGTATGGGAAAACCGATGGTATTGGTTTTAAAAGAATACAAATAATCGTCAAAATAACTCCCCCATCGTAAGGTATTAAACAAATAATAAATAGACCAAAAAATCAAATGATGTCGTAAAGTGATCCCTTTTGCAATTCCAGAATTTAAAGGGGTGTTTATTTTAGATATGGACATTCGAGGTGTCTTTTTTTAGTGTTTAACCGAGTTTAGATGTTGTACGTCTAAATTTTTTTCTTTAGAAGCGAATTTATGTAATATTTATAACAATTTTAAAAACTATTTGAGTATTACTAATAAAACGAATTTAATAAACTGTTAAATGAAGCATATATATATATTAATTTTAGCTGGAGTTGCAACAATTGTAACCTCTTGTGAGAAGACAGCAAAAGAACCTGTAAAAAAGAAAATTGTACTTACCAATTATGTAGACCCCTTTATAGGAACTAGTGGTCATGGGCATACGTACCCTGGAGCTACAGTGCCATTTGGAATGTTGCAAGTAAGTCCAGATAACGGAATCTCAAAATGGGATTGGTGTTCAGGTTATCATTATACAGATTCTATCGCAATTGGTTTTAGTCATTTGCATTTAAGTGGTACAGGTATTGGTGATTTGGCAGATATTCGTTTTATGCCAATTAATAAAAAGGTCGATCTATCTGGAGAAAAGAAAACAAGAGATGCTCTTACTTACAAGTCTTCCTATACACATGAAAAAGAAACTGCAAAAGCGGGATATTATAGTGTGAATTTAGTAGATCATAATATCAAAGTGGAACTGACTTCAAATTTAAGGACTGCTTTTCATAAATATACTTTCAAAAAAGGAGATGAGCAATCAGTAGTTATCGATCTTGGTTTTGCTATCAATTGGGACAAAACAACGGATACCAATATTAAAATTGTAGACGAACATACAATTTCAGGATACAGACACAGTATAGGTTGGGCTAAAAATCAAAAAGTGTTTTTCGTCGCTAAATTTTCCAAGTCAATTTCAAAATACGAATTGGTTAAAGATGGAGCATATGTAACTTCTAAGGCCGATGTGACAGGAGAGAAAACATTTGGTCAATTATTTTTTAATTCGGACAATACTGAAGAACTTTTTGCAAAAGTAGCATTGTCTTCTGTTAGTGAGGAAAATGCATTAGGGAATTTATCAAAACAAGGATTTGATTTTCAATCTGTAAAAAACAAAGCCAACGAAGTTTGGAATGAGAATTTATCAAAAATTTCTGTAGAGTCTGATAATGAGGAGTTGAAAACTACTTTTTATACAGCCTTGTATCATACACAAGTAGCACCCGTTACTTTTAGTGATGCGAATGGAGAGTTTAGAAAAGAAAACGATGTGATAGAAAAAGCAGCTGGTTTTACTGCATACTCTACGCTTTCTTTATGGGATACTTTTAGAGCAGAACAACCTCTGTTGTCTATTTTACAACCTAAAAAAGTTGCAGACATAATCAACTCAATGTTGTCTTATTATGAAACGAAAAAGAGGTTGCCAGTTTGGACTTTGTATGGGAATGAAACAAATACAATGACAGGGTATCATTCTATTCCAGTAATCGCAGAAGCGTATCGAAAAGGAATCAAAGGTTTTGATATTGAGAAAGCCTATGAAGCCATGAAGGCAACTATGATGCAAGATGATAGAGGTCTCGATCATTACAAAAAGTATGGATACATTCCTTTTAATTTATTAGATGAATCGGTAACAATAACACTAGAATATGCATACAATGATTGGTGTGTTGCACAAATAGCAAAAGAATTAGGAAAAGAAGCTGATTACAAATATTTCTTAAAGAGATCTAAAGCCTACGAGTACTTATTTGATAGTGAAACTGGTTTTATGAGAGGTAAAAATGAAACAGGAAAATCTTGGAAAGTACCGTTTGATCCTAAATATTCAGCACACAGAATACATGCAGAATATACCGAAGGAAATGCTTGGCAACACAGTTGGTTTGTATTGCATGATACAGAGAATTTGATTAAATTACATGGCGGGGATGAAAAATTCACAAATAAATTGGAGCAGTTGTTTACAGAATCTTCAGAAATAACGGGAGAGAATGTATCTGCTGATATTTCTGGTTTGATAGGTCAATATGCACACGGAAATGAACCAAGTCATCACATAGCCTATATGTACAATTATGCAAACAAACCTTGGAAGACACAATACTGGGTTAGAGAGATATTAAAAACACAATACAATGCCACACCAGATGGATTAAGTGGTAATGAGGATTGTGGACAAATGTCGGCTTGGTATGTTTTTAGTTCTTTAGGTTTGTATCCTTTTAGCCCAGCTTCAGGAGAGTATCAAATAGGAAGTCCATTGTTTGAAAAAGCAACAATCCAAATGACAGAGAACACAACTTTTACAATTGTGGCTGATAATACCTCTAGTGAGAATATTTACATCCAGTCAGCTAGGTTGAATGGGAAAGAGTTTAGCAGAACTACGATTACACATAAAGAATTAATGCAAGGAGGTACACTTCATTTTAAAATGGGAGCGCAACCGAATAAAAATTGGGGAATTAAAAAATAAAAATTGAAAAAATGAATATAATTGACGTATCAATAATAATACTCTATGTATTAGTAACACTGTTTGTGGGAATTTGGGTATCCAAAAAAGCATCAAAAGGTTTGGAATCTTACTTTTTGGGAGGAAACAATATCAAGTGGTATTTTTTAGGATTGAGTAATGGATCAGGAATGTTTGATGTTTCTGGTACCGCTTGGATGGTAGGAATTCTTTTTCTATATGGAGTAAAGAGCTTTATGTTTATGTGGTTGTGGCCCATATGGAACCAAATTTTTGTGATGATGTTTTTGGCTGTTTGGATACGGCGTTCGAATATAATGACAGGTTCTGAATGGATATTAACTCGATTTGGAAACGATAGAGCAGGTAGAGCTTCACATATAATAGTTGCTATTTTTGCTATTGTTTCGGCAGTAGGGTTTATTGCTTATTTTTTCGAAGGTGTTGGTAAATTTATGACTATAATATTGCCATGGGATATGACATTGCAATTTGGAGAGATGTTGTTGTTAACATCAGAACAATCTTATGCTTTGATGATTATTATTCTAACTACTATATATACTATCAAAGGAGGAATGTTTTCTGTTGTAGCAACGGAAGTATTGCAATATGGAATAATGGTTATTGCAGGATTGTTAGTTGCAGGTTATACCTTTTTTGCTTTTAGTGATATACAAATTGATGCGGTTATTACTGATGAATGGAGAAACGTATTCTTTGGTTGGGAATTAGATACCCACTGGTCTACAAAATACCAGAGATTTAACGATTTGATAGACTCAGAAGGTTATAAAATGTTTGGAGCATTGATAGGAATGACTTTGTTTAAAGGCTTTTTTGCAAGTATCGCTGGACCTACTCCGAGTTATGATTTACAAAGAATTCTTTCAACAAAATCGGTAAAAGAAGCTGCGTATATGAGTGGGTTTACAAACCTTATTCTGTTTATTCCAAGATATTTATTGATTGCAGGTATCGTAGTAATTGCTTTGGTCGTTTTGGCTCCAGAAATGTTAGGAAATTCTTCTTTAAGTGGGGGAGATCTTGAAGTATTATTACCGAAAGTAATCAATTTCCATGTACCAGTTGGTGTAAAGGGGTTGTTATTAGCAGGATTGTTGGCAGCATTTATGTCAACATTTTCAGCATTTGTAAATGCAGGACCCGCATACATTGTAAACGATATTTATAAAAAGTATTTCAAGCCAGAGGCAACAGACAAACACTATATAAAAGTGAGTCATATAGCTTCATTCTTGGTCGTTGGTTTGGGAGTTTTTATGGGCTTTTTCGCAAACTCAATAAATTCATTAACATTATGGATTACGAGTGCGTTGTTTGGAGGTTACGTAGCTTCAAATTTCTTAAAATGGATTTGGTGGCGTTTTAATGGTTGGGGTTACTTTTGGGGAATGTTTGCCGGATTGATCGTTGCATCATTTCAATTTGTAATGGATCAAAATAAAGGAAATTTTACTGAAGGAACTTTATTACATGATTTATCAGAGATGCACGCTATCTATTTATTCCCAATAATATTTACGTTTTCTCTTTTGGGGTCCTTTTTAGGTACACTTTTGAGTGCTCCTACCGAAATGACCGTATTAAAATCTTTTTATAAAAATGTGAGGCCTTGGGGGTGGTGGAGTCCGGTATATAGAGAATTGAAAAATGAAGACGCTTCTTTTGAAAAGAACACTGAGTTTTGGAAGGATATGTTGAATTGTGTGATTGGAATTGTATGGCAATCTAGTATGATTGTACTTCCAATTTACTTTATTATTAGAGATTATCCAAAAGCATTGATTGCTTTGGTGGTATTTTTGATAACATCAGTTATTCTAAAATATACTTGGTTGGATAAAGTAAGAAAGATTGAAGATTGATAAAATAATAGATTGTAGAATCTAAGAACAATATAATAGTTTAATAAATAAATTTTTTTCATAGTGCAAAATATACCTTGGCAAGACAGACCTGAAGACTCTAACGATGTAATGTGGAGACATTCTAACAATCCAATAATAAAAAGAGATGCAATTCCATCATCTAACAGTATTTTTAACAGTGCTGTAGTTCCTTTTGGAGATGGATTCGCAGGAGTGTTTAGATGTGATAATAAAGCAGTACAAATGAATATTTTTGCTGGTTTTAGTAAAGATGGGGTCAATTGGGATATCAACCATGAGCCTATTGAGATGAAGGCAGGTAATACAGAAATGATTGATTCTGATTATAAATATGACCCTCGTGTTGTGTTTATAGAAGATCGTTATTGGATTACTTGGTGTAATGGGTACCATGGTCCAACTATTGGAATTGGGTATACATTCGACTTTAAAGAATTTTTTCAGTGTGAAAATGCATTCTTACCTTTTAATAGAAATGGAGTATTGTTTCCTCAAAAAATAAATGGAAAGTATGCAATGTTGAGTAGACCAAGTGATAATGGGCATACTCCTTTTGGAGATATTTATATCAGTTACAGTCCTGATATGGTTTATTGGGGAGAACATCGCTGTGTTATGAAAGCCACTCCTTTTGAAGACAGTGCTTGGCAATGTACGAAGATTGGAGCAGGGCCGATTCCTATTTTAACGGATGACGGTTGGTTGATGATTTATCATGGTGTAATTAATACATGTAATGGTTTTAGATATGCTATGGGAGCTGCATTGTTAGATGAAAATGCACCTGACCAAGTAAAATATAGAACGCAACCGTATTTGTTAGGGCCAGCGGAAATTTATGAACAAGTAGGAGATGTTCCCAATGTCGTTTTTCCTTGTGCTGCATTACACGATGTAAAAGAAGACAAATTAGCGGTTTATTACGGAGCTGCTGATACAGTTGTCGCTATGGCTTTTGGTAAGCTTAGCGAAGTAGTTCAGTTTACAAAAGATAATAGTTTATAAAAAGAAATTCAATGAAAATTAAATTTTTAATAGGAGCATTTATTTGTTTTTCAATACTTAGTACAGCCCAATCAAATAAAGGGGCTGTGCCAAGAAATTATATCGCTTATAAAACACCCGAAAAGATAGTTATAGACGGCGATGAAAAAGATCTTTCTTGGTCAAAAATAACTTGGTCCAATTCGTTCATTGATATTGAAGGAGTTCAAACACCTAAATACAAAACGCAAGTAAAAATGTTATGGGATGAAACCTATTTTTACATATTGGCTAAAATGGAAGAACCAAATGTTTGGGCGGATATAAAAAACAGGGATGAAGTCGTTTTTTACAATAATGATTTCGAAGTGTTTATAGATCCAGATGGTGATACGCACAACTATTATGAATTGGAAATAAATGCCTTGAATACAGCATGGGATTTATTTATCACAAGACCTTACAGAGATGTGAATACGGTATTAAATGATTGGGATATTATTGGGTTAAAATCCGCTGTTAAAGTGGATGGAACAATTAACAATCCAACAGACACAGACAAAGGATGGGTATTAGAAATGGCCATTCCTTGGAGCGCATATAAAACATCTTATTACCATAAAAATGTTCCTGCTGATAAATTTTGGCGTGTAAATTTTTCTAGAGTAAATTGGCAACATGCTGTAGTTAATGGAAAATACGAAAGAAAAAAAGGAAGCAATGGAAAGCATTTGAGTGAGTACAATTGGGTATGGTCACCGCAAGGAGTCATAAATATGCATGAACCTGAAAAATGGGGTTATGTTTATTTTTCATCAAAATTATCAGGAGAAAATGACAGCTTCGAAATAGACAAAGATGAAAAGTTAAAACATGCAATGTACGAACTGTTCCGTGTGCAAAGGAAAAAGACTAAGAAACAGAAAAAGAGAGTTTCCTATTTGAAAACAGAAGTGGAAGGAAAAAAAATAAAGGCAAAACTGGAAAAACACAGCACAGGTTGGAACTTAATAGTTAAAAGTCCTTTTTCAAATAAAGTATTGACAATAACAGAAGACGGAAAGTTCATTACTAAGGAATAAAGCAAAAGGTATTTACGTGTTTACTATAAATAAAATGAAACAAATGAAATCAATATATCCAGTAATAAAACCAATCATTTCTATTTTTCTTATAGCGCTATTTTTTAGTTGTTCTAAAGCTGAAAAAAAAGCAGAACAACCAAAAGAGCCTTTAAGAGTAATTGGTTACGTAGCAGGATATGAGGATTTTGATCCAGCTTTAGTTGATGCATCAAAATTAACACATATCAATTATGCATTTGCCAATATAGTGAATGCCAATGTTCAATTTGAACTAGAAATTGATTCAGTTAAGATTGAAAGTCTGATGGAATTAAAAAAAACAAATGCCAATTTAAAAGTCTTGTACTCTGTTGGAGGTTGGGTTTGGTCAGATCAATTCTCACATGTAGCAGCCTATGCTGAATCGAGAGAAAAGTTTGCAGCAAGCTGCGTTCAGTTGCTAAAAAAACATGGGTTTGATGGTGTAGATCTTGATTGGGAGTTTCCAGGTCAGCGTGGTGAAGACAATAATTTTCGCCTTTCAGATAAAGAAAATTTCACATTACTTCTTGCTGAATTGCGTAAACATTTAGACAAACAAGGAGAAACAGATGCAACACATTATTTATTGACTATAGCAACTGGTGCAGATCAAGTGTATATTGATCATACGGATTTGGGTACTGCACATAAATATTTAGATTTTATCAATGTCATGTGCTATGATTTTTACCAAGGTTGGTATGCTCAAACTGGGCATCATGCCAATTTACATCCTTCTGAAAAAGAAAAATTCGAAGGGAATAGTGGAGAAGAAGCTATTACGCGTCATATAAAAGCAGGTGTTCCTAAGAATAAATTGGTGATGGGTATTCCTTTTTATGGGAGACAATGGGAAAAAGTGAATCCCATAAATAAAGGCTTCTATCAACCAGCAATGTCAACAGGTATGATTGTACCTTATTGGGATATTGTAAAAAAGATAAAGTCAGGTAAATACGAAAAACTGTATGATGAGTCGGCAAAGGCATCCTATTTATGGAATGCCAAAGACAGTATTTTTATTTCTTGGGAGACACCAAAGGACATACAGCTAAAAGCCAAATACATTAAAGAAAATGGATTAGGTGGCGCTATGTTTTGGGAATATAGCTTAGACAAAGATGCAGAATTACTAAATACGCTTTTTAAGAGCATGCAATAGTAGCCTATAATAGGTAACTGAAAATAATAATATTTACTGATAAGGACAGTAAATTCATTTTGAATAAATTTTTTAATTATGAAAATAATAAATCAATTATTAATTTTAACAGTGCTTTCTCTTTTTGTTGCTTGTAATCAAAAAGGAGCAGAAAAAAAAGATTTGAAGACTGTTGAAGAACAAAGCAATATTCAGAAATTTAAATTCGGAACTTGGATAACATCTAAAAAAGGCAAGTCAGATGACGATTATGCTATCGAATTTAAAAAGTACAAAGAAGGAGGTATTGACGAAGTATTAATCAATACATCTACAGATCCTAAAGAATTGGCACGTTTGGTACCTATTGCGAAAAAAGCAGGTTTGGATGTACATGCTTGGATAATGACAATGAACCGACCTGGAGATACAATTGCTTTGAAGCATCCGGATTGGTATTCTGTTAGTAGAGATGGAAAATCTTGTTTTGATACCAGACCTTATGTTGGGTATTACCAATGGTTATGCCCTACAAGAAAAGAATCAAGAAATCATGTTTTAGGATTGGTTGAAGAATTGGCAAAAGTAGATGGTATTTCAAGTGTGCATTTGGATTATATTCGTTTTCCAGATATCTTTTTACCAATTGGCTTGTTACCTAAATACGATTTGAAGCAAGATACAGAAATGGCTGAATACGATTTTTGTTACTGTGATGTTTGTGTACATGAATTCGAGAAAATTCATCATAAAGACCCTAGAAAAAGTGAAAATACATCTATTGATATGGAATGGAAAAATTTCAGATTGAATGCTGTAAAGGCGATTGTTGATGATGCTTATAAGATTGTACATAAATATAATAAAAATTTAACGGCGGCAGTTTTTCCATATCCAGAGATGGCAGATCACATGGTGCGTCAACGTTGGGATAAATGGGAGATTGATGAAGTATACCCTATGATATATCACGGTTTTTACAATGAAGAAATTGATTGGATAGGCTATGCAACCAAACAAGGAGTTGAAGATGTAAAAGACAAAGGAATAGGCATAAATACAGGAATCTATATTCCTCCTTTTACTTCTGGAAAAGAACTAAAAGAAGCAATTTTATATGCTAAAAATAATGGAGCCAAAGGGGTTACGTTTTTTGATGGACCAGAATTAACTGAAGAATATTTAAAAGCAATTAAAGAAACAAAAGAAAGCTTAAAATAAAATTTAATGAAAAAAGTAGGACTTGTACTTATTTTAGTTTTGACACTTTTCAGTAGTTGTAAAAAGCAAGAGAAAGGGGAATTGAAACTAACAGACTTTGTAAATCCATTTATAGGGACAGATGGACCAGGTAATACCTATCCTGGAGCTACTGTTCCTTTTGGAATGTTGCAATTAAGTCCAGATATAGGCATTCCTGGTTGGGATAGAATTGCCGGTTATTATTATCAAGATTCTATCATAACAGGTTTTTCACACATGCATTTGACAGGAACAGGTGCAGGAGATTTGTATGATATTTTGGTAATGCCTACGAATAGCAGGTTCTCTAAAAGAATAAAAGAAAATAATTACAAACCTTATTCTAGTTTCTCTCATAATAAAGAAGTCGCAGCACCAGGATATTATGCAGTAGACTTATTAGATTATGGGATAAAGGCTGAATTGACAACAACAAAAAGAGTAGGAATACACAAATATACTTTTCCAAAAGATAACAATTCTCAGATCCATGTTGATTTGGGATATGCGTTGAATTGGGACAGTCCTACAGCAACGTATTTAAAAGTAGTAAATGATTCTACAATAGAAGGATATCGTAAATCTACCGGTTGGGCTAAGGATCAGAGGGTTTATTTTGTAATGAAATTGTCGAGAGCATTTAAAAGTTATGATATTTTTAAGAACGATAGCCTTTCTAGTTCACCAGTATTCAGTAAAAACACGAAGATTGTTTTAAATTATAACACCAATTCAAATGAAGAGATTGTAGTCAAAACAGGAGTTTCTACAGCCAATATCGAAGGAGCTTATAAATCTTTGGCAATTGAAGCACCAGATTTTGATTTTGAGAATTATAAGAAAAAGGCAAATGAAGTATGGGAAAATGAATTGCGAAAAATAGAGATTACAACATCCGACTTGTCTCAAAAGAAAATTTTTTATACCATGCTATATCAGTCTATGTTGACGCCTACTTTATTAAGTGATCACAATGGCAATTACAAAGGAGCAAATGACTCTGTAATGAAAGCAGAAGGATTTGATAGATATGACACGTTTTCTTTATGGGACACCTATAGAGCAGCACATCCATTACATACAATTTTGAACCCTGGTAAGACTTCAGATATGATCAATTCTTTATTAGCACACTATAAAGAAACAGGATTGTTACCTGTTTGGTCAATGCAAGGAAATGAAACGAATATGATGATTGGTTACCATGCGGTTCCAGTAATCGTAGATGCTTATTTCAAAGGAATAGAAAATTTTGATATTGACTTGGCTTATGAAGCATGCAAGGCAAGTGCCATGGATTCTGCAAGGCAAATAGATATTTATGAGAAATTAGGATATGTACCTGTTGATGAATCGCATGAAAATTGGTCCGTTTCAAAAACTTTAGAATATGCATATGACGATTGGTGTATCGCTCAGTTTTCTAAAGAGTTAAATAATCTAGAAGATTACAAGTACTTTTTAAGTCGTTCTGAAAATTGGAGAAATGTATACGATAAAATGAGTACATTTATGAGGCCAAAGTTGGTAGATGGAACGTTTATAAAAGACTTCAAACCAAAAGAGTACACCCCTTATTTTTGTGAGAGTAACGCATGGCAATATTTTTGGTCAGTTCCACAAAACATTGAAGGTCTGGTAGAAGCAATAGGAGGAAATAAAAAGTTTGAGAAAAAATTAGATACACTCTTTTCATTAAAACCGTTACCTGGAGATAAACTACCAATATTTAGTACAGGTATGATAGGGCAGTATGCACATGGAAACGAGCCTAGCCATCATGTTGTTTATTTGTACAACTATATTGAAAAGCCATGGAGAACACAGGAATTGGTAAGAGAAGTATTAGAAACCCAATATAAGAATACACCTAATGGTCATTGTGGAAACGAAGATTGTGGACAAATGTCAGCTTGGTATATATTTAGTTCTTTGGGTTTTTATCCTGTAAATCCGGCACAAGGAATTTATAATTTTGGTTCACCATTGTTTGATAAAGCGGTGTTGAATTTAGAAAATGGTAAAAAGTTTGTAGTGGAAACTATCGACAATAGCAAAGCAAACAAATACATTCAGTCTATAGAGTTGAATGGAGAAAATATAACAAGGAATTACATTTCACATTCTGAAATAATGAAAGGTGGAAAAATAATTTTTAAAATGGGAAATATTCCGGGAATGAAGATGGAATCTAAAGGATTGTCATCAAAAATATATAATAAAAAATAATTTCATGTCAGATAGAAGAGATTTTATAAAAAAAGCAGCTTTTGGTACTATAGGAATAGGTAGCATTTTAAGTTGTGATGCTACAAACAAGAAGGAGACCGAATCAAAAGGTGCAGATATTGTAAAAAAAGTAAAGAAACCCGTGATAATTTCGACATGGAATCATGGGTTGCCTGCAAATGAAGAAGCGTGGAAGCTACTTAAAAAAGGAAAGCCAGGATTGGATGCCATAGAAGCAGGAGTAAAAATTCCTGAAGCAGACCCAAAAGTAAGAAGTGTTGGTTATGGTGGATTTCCTGACAGAGAAGGAAAAGTAACTTTAGATGCTTGTATCATGGATCACAACAGTGATTGTGGTTCTGTATCCTTTTTACAAGGAATCATGCATCCGATTTCAGTAGCCAAGAAAGTACTTCAAAATACACCTCATGTGATGCTTTCAGGAAAAGGAGCATTGCAATTTGCTTTGTCAGAAGGTTTCAAAGAAGAAAATTTGTTGACAGCTGAAACAGAAAAAGATTGGAAAAAGTGGTTGGAGAAATCTAAGTACAAACCAGTAATAAACATGGAAAATCATGATACTATAAGTATGTTGTTGCTAGATGAAGATGGAAATTTATCTGGAGGATGTACTACGAGTGGGGCAGCATGGAAAATGCACGGACGCGTTGGTGATTCACCTATTATTGGAGCAGGTTTGTTTTTAGACAATGAAGTTGGAGCAGCAGCTGCAACAGGATTGGGTGAAGCAGTTATTAGAACTGCTGGAAGTGCCATGGTTGTAGAACTTATGAGACAAGGGAAATCTCCATTTGAAGCATGTAAAGAAATAGTAGAACGCATTTATAACAAACACAAGAATCATAAAGACATGGAGTATCTACAAGTCGGATTTATAGCTATAAACAAAGCAGGTGAACATGCAGGTTACAGTTTAAGGTCAGGATTTAATTATGCTGTATGTGATGAGAAGAAAGGAAATAGAATGGAAGATGCAAATTTTAAAATGTCATGGGATAATTAGAAAAATACAGTTTGATTGAATGACATTGTCGCTTTGCAAGTAATCTCTCCATTTTAATTGTGAATTTAATATAATTAATAAAAACTTCAATAATGACTAAAGAAAGTAAAAGGAATAAGCCTTTGGTATTTTATTTTATAATACCATTCATTTTAGTTCTCCTAATAAAACTAGGAGTAGGATATTTTACTAGCGAAGACAAAGGTTCATATCGAACATTAGCAGAAGGAGGAAGTTCTGAAGGGGAAACAGTAGAATTACCAGAAAAAATAGATTATATTTTTGATGTAAAACCAATTCTTTCAGATAGATGTTATTTATGCCATGGACCAGATGATGGTACACGTGAAGGAGGTTTAAGATTGGATACCAAAGAAGGGGCCTATGCGGCTATTGGTGAACACTTGGACAGGTATGCTATTGTTCCAGGGAATGTAGAAAAAAGTCGATTGGTTTTAAAAATAAACAATCCAGATCCCGATAAAATAATGCCCCCATTAGATTCTAATTTGACTTTGTCATCCTATGAAAAACAGGTGTTGACAAAATGGATTGAGCAAGGAGCAGAGTGGAAAGACCATTGGGCATTTGTGCCTCCAACTAAAAAGGAACTTCCAAAAATTTCAAATGCTAAATTGGCAAATAGCGAAATCGATTTCTTCATAATAAACAAATTGGAAAAGTTAGGGTTGAGTCCTGCTGATAGAGCAACAAAAGAAAGCTTGATACGACGGGCTAGTTTTGATGTTACAGGTTTGCCTCCAACATTGGAAGCAATTGATACTTTTATTAATGATACGGATTCCAATGCATATGAAAAGGTATTAGATAGGTTATTAGCATCAAAATCATATGGAGAACATATGACTTCTAGTTGGTTGGATGTAGCAAGATACGCTGATACTCATGGCTATCAAGACGATTTGGAAAGAGTAATGTGGCCTTGGAGAGATTGGGTTATCAGTGCTTACAATAAAAACTTACCCTATGATCAATTTATCAAATGGCAATTGGCAGGGGATTTATTACCAAACGCAACCTTAGAACAAATTGTAGCTACTGGATTCAATAGGAATCATAAAATAACCCAAGAAGGAGGTGTTATTGCTGAAGAATATAGAGTAGAGTATGTAATGGATAGAACCAATACGACTGCAACCGCATTGATGGGATTGACGATGGAATGCGCAAGGTGTCATGATCATAAATACGATCCAATTTCACAAAAAGAATTTTATAGTTTTTACAGTTTTTTCAATAAGGTAAAAGAAAAAGGGCAGATAAGTTATGATGAAATTCCAGAGCCTAATATAAAAATAACACCCGAAATAATAAAAGAGAGCCTTTCATTTATTCGAATGCCTGATTCTATTAAGGAAGTTAGACTTATGGTAATGAAAGATGATGCGGCTGAAAGAAAAACATTTATTCTAAAGAGAGGTGTCTACGACGCTTCTTCCAAGGAAGTTACAGCGGGCACACCAGATATTGTATTGCCATTTTTGGACGAATTTTCAAAAGACAGATTGGGATTGGCCAATTGGTTTTTTGATGAAAGAAATGCTTTGACAGCAAGAGTAGCTGTAAATAGAATTTGGCAACAAATTTTTGGAATTGGTATTGTTTCAACCACAGCAGATTTTGGGAATCAAGGATCTTTGCCAACCCATCCAGAGTTATTAGATTGGTTGGCTGTAACATTTAGAGAAGATGGCTGGGATGTGAAAAAAATGATAAAACGCATGCTTTTATCAAATGTCTATCAGCAGTCTTCAAAAGCAACACCAGAATTATTAGAAATAGACCCGAACAATATTTATTTGGCAAGAAGCTCTAGAAACAAACTTACTGCAGAAATGCTGAGAGACAATTCTTTAGCTATAAGTGGTTTGTTAGTGGATAGAATTGGAGGGCCAAGTGTAAAGCCATACCAACCTCCTGGAATATGGGCAGAAACTACTTCAGGACAGGGACTTACAAAGTATCATATGGACAGTGGTGAAAACAAATACCGAAGAAGCTTGTATACGTTTTGGAAAAGGACGGTTCCGCCACCATCAATGATAACTTTTGATGCTGCATCTAGAGATTTGTGTTCGGTACAACGTCAAAAGACAAGTACACCATTACAAGCTTTGGTAATGTTGAACGACCCTCAATTAATTGAGTCGGCGCAAACTTTAGCATATGCTACATTAAAGAACGAAAGTTTATCTGAGGAAAATAAAGTAATTCATATATTTAGAAAGTTAACGTCGCGATTTCCTGATGACGTAGAGAGAGACAAATTGATTCAGTTTTTAAGAGAAGCTGAAAAAGATTTTGATACTATAAAGGAGGAGAAAGCAAAAGAGGTTTTGAAGAAATATAAAAATGACACGATTTCTCCTGAAAAATTATATGCATTCACTGTTTTAACAAGTTTGGTAATAAACTTGGATGAAGCCATCGTTAAAGGATAATAATATGGAAGAACTTTCAAAACATTTTATAAATAACAATAGAAGACATTTTTTAAAGAAATTAGGATTGGGGATTGGTGGTTTGGCAGCTGCTTCGATGTTAGATCCTTTATCAACATTTACAAATGCTGGAGCAAATTCTTTAGACCTAAAATTACCGCATTTTGCACCAAAAGCAAAACGTGTAATTTATCTTTTTCAAAGTGGAGGACCTTCACAACTAGATTTGTTTGATTACAAGCCTTTGTTGAATAAAATGCGTGGACAAGAATTACCGGATTCTGTAAGAAAAGGACAAAGACTGACTGGAATGACTTCTGGTCAGAGCAGTTTTCCATTGGTAGGAAGTAATTTTAAATTCAATCAACATGGAGAATCTAGAGCTTGGCTTAGTGATATCATGCCTTACACAGCAAAAATTGCAGATGAATTGTGTTTTGTAAAATCAATGCATACAGAGGCAATCAATCACGATCCAGCAATTACTTTTTTTCAAACAGGTTCACAACAACCAGGAAGGCCAAGTATTGGGTCTTGGATGAGTTATGGATTGGGAAGTTTGAATGAAAATTTACCAAGTTTTTCTGTTTTATTATCAAGAGGTACTGGAAGACCTTT
>Ga0105356_10001874_pt1 | contig 21080 bp, 19 predicted proteins | sample GOMGulsemesocosm_3_FD_83502 | JGI IMG/M metagenome (GOLD analysis project Ga0105356, IMG submission 83502) | Methane-oxidizing microbial communities from mesocosms in the Gulf of Mexico - GOM9D Gulf of Mexico | ecosystem: Environmental > Aquatic > Marine > Cold seeps | place: Gulf of Mexico... | reverse complement strand
TAAGTCTTCCTTTGTAACGACTTGTTTTTTATCTCCCAGCTCAATAATCCGTGCTGTGACCAATTTTAACTCATGATCATTTAATTGTAATCCGAGTTCTTGTAAATTCTTCTGAATATTTGCCTTTCCAGACGATTTTCCTAAGGCATATTTACGTTTTCTACCAAAACGCTCTGGAAGCAGGTCGTTAAAGTAAAGATTCTTCTTATTATCTCCATCAGCATGTATTCCTGCTGTTTGCGTAAATACATTTGCACCAATAACCGGCTTGTTTGCAGGTATCATGAACCCTGAAAAAGTTTCCACCAACTTACTTACAGAGAATAAGGCAGCCTCATTTACTGTTGTTTCAATGTTAGGCATAAAATCATTTATAACTGCCACAACACTCGCTAAGGGGGCGTTCCCGGCACGTTCACCCATACCATTAACGGTAAGATGAAGCCCGTCAGCTCCTGCTTTTAAGGCTTCCATAACATTGGAAACACTTAAATCATAATCATTGTGTGCGTGGAAATCAAAATGTAGCTTCGGATATTTAGCTTTTATTTCAGACACATACTCATAAGCTTCTGCAGGGGTTAAAACCCCTAAAGTATCTGGAAGCATTATTCGCTTTACTGGTTGTTCTGAAAGAAACTCTAGAAATTCAAAGACATAGGCCTTTGAGTTTCGCATACCGTTACTCCAATCTTCAAGATATACATTGGTAGCAATACCATTATCATCAGCAAGCTTAACAACTTCAGCTATTTCCTTAAAATGCTGCTCTGGAGTTTTCTTTAGCTGATGTGTTAAATGATTGAGAGACCCTTTAGTTAATAGATTTTGGACTTTTGCTCCAGAATCTTTCATCCAAGAAATTGAAACACCGTTATCGACAAAAGTTAAAACTTCAATAGCATCTAGACTTCCATTCTCAGATGCCCAGCTCGTAATACTTTTTACAGCTTGAAATTCGCCTTCCGATACTCTGGCTGAGGCAATTTCAATACGATCAACTTTCAATTCTTCTAACAATAGCTTGGCTATGGTTAGTTTTTCCGACGGTGAAAAGGATACGCTCGATGTTTGTTCTCCATCGCGCAAGGTTGTATCCATTATTTCAATTTTTCTCTTGTTCATTTAAAACAAACGGCCTTTAGCAAATGTTTCTATATCACCTTTTATATTTTGTAAATAATCAATGTCATCAAAGCCATTGCTCATATTTTCTTTTTTATAGCTATTAATCTCAAAAGATTCAGTTGCTCCTGTTGAAAGTATAGTAATACTTTGATCTTCTAGACTTATTTTCAACTCCGTATTTGGGTCGTCATAAATCGCATTGAATATTTGTTCTGAAAATTCAGCGCTTACCTGTACTGGCAACACCCCAATATTCAAACAATTATTTCTAAAAATATCAGCAAAGAAACTAGATACTACACAGCGAAAACCATAATCATATATGGCCCAGGCAGCATGTTCTCTTGAAGAACCAGATCCGAAATTACGTCCTCCTACAAGAATTTTTCCTCCGTAAACAGAATTATTTAAGATAAAACTTTCCTTAGGCGTATCATCACCATTATATCTCCAGTCGCGAAATAAGTTATCTCCAAATCCTTTGCGTTCTGTAGCTTTTAAGAAACGTGCTGGGATGATTTGATCTGTATCTACATTTTCCAATGGTAATGGAACTGCAGTACTTGTTAGTGTATTAAATTTATCGTAAGCCATTGTATATAGGTGCCAAACTAATGTTCGACGTTTTTTGATTAATATTATAATAAACTTCTAGGATCTGTTACGACTCCAGTAACTGCAGCAGCTGCAGCAACAAGTGGACTTGCTAGTAAGGTTCTTGATCCCGGACCTTGTCGTCCTTCAAAATTTCTATTCGATGTACTCACTGCATATTTCCCTGCAGGCACTTTATCATCATTCATTGCCAAACACGCTGAACACCCTGGTTGTCTTAATACAAACCCAGCTTCAGTAATAATATCGAGCAATCCTTCTTCTTTAATCTGTGCTTCAACAACATGTGAACCAGGAACTAACCATGCCGTAACATTGTCTGCTTTTTGTTTGCCTTCAATAATCGATACGAAATCACGAAAATCTTCAATCCTACCATTGGTACAACTTCCTACGAAAACAAAATCTACTTTTTTACCAATCATAGGCTCATTTTCATGATATCCCATATAGTCTAAAGATTTTTTATAAGTCGTCTTCTCTCCGCCTCCAAGTGCTTCAGAAAGTGGAATACTTTTAGAGATTCCAATACCCATACCCGGATTTGTTCCATAGGTAATCATAGGCTCAATATCACTTGCATCAAAGTTCAACTCTTTATCAAATTGAGCATCAGCATCTGTTTTTAAAGTCTTCCAATAAACCATTGCTGCGTCCCACGCGTCTCCTTTTGGAGTTTGTGAACGTCCTTTTAAATATGTATATGTTTTTTCATCTGGTGCAATCATGCCACCACGTGCTCCCATTTCAATACTTAAATTGCAAACCGTCATACGCCCTTCCATGGTCATGTTTTCAAATACATCTCCAGCATATTCTACAAAATATCCTGTTGCACCGGCAGTTGTTAATTTTGAAATGATGTATAAAGCCACATCTTTAGGAGTAACTCCTTTACCCAATTGCCCATTGACATTAATGCGCATTTTTTTAGGTTTTGGTTGCATAATACATTGTGTAGAAAGTACCATTTCTACTTCCGAAGTCCCTATTCCAAACGCAATCGCTCCAAAAGCACCATGTGTTGATGTGTGAGAATCTCCACATACAATAGTTGCTCCAGGAAGTGTAATTCCGTTTTCAGGACCTACAACATGAACAATTCCGTTTTTTTCGTGCCCTAATCCCCAATGGCTAATACCATGTAGTTTAGAATTTTCCTCTAAAGTCTTTAATTGATTCGCCGACAAAGGGTCTTCTACTGGTAAATGTTGATTTATCGTTGGTGTATTATGATCGGCAGTTGCGAATGTACGTTCTGGAGACATGACACTTAATCCTCTATTTTTCAAACCTAGAAAGGCTACTGGACTTGTCACTTCATGAATAAAATGGCGATCTATAAAAAATACATCAGGGCCACCTTCTATGGATCTAACCACATGTGAATCCCATACCTTATCAAACAATGTTTTACTCATAAATTTTATAATTTTCAATGCTATTGTAAACTTAGCAAAAGGCTAAATTTAAGTTGGCAAAATTATAAAATTTACACCTTAAAAAATCAAAACTGACCCTCAAGGATACGATACTCAACATTTTTTATAGGATAAATCGTTCCAATTAAAATAACGCTTAACGCAATAAAATCAAGGAGTTGACTTGTTTTTGCTAACACATTTTTTTACGAAAGCCAATTAAATTAATAAGACATCGCTCTTGTAACAATTCACTTAAATCATATGAATTCTATGGTGTAATCTATCAATACTTAGACAAAAACCGACATTCATTGAATTTTATACCTACAAGTTTTTAAATCCTTGCAGGTATTGAGATATTAATCCTCTTAGAAAAATGAAATCTTGCAGGAGTTTATTTTAATCTATCTGCGGCGTATTCAATTTTGGTTTTCCCGTGGGGTTTTGGTTTGCCATCAGCATCCATATTTACCATCACTATCTTTTCAATAGTAATAATAAGCGCCTTAGTCATCATATTGCGCACTTTACAACGCAAGGTTAAAGAGGCTTTACCAAAATCAGTTGCTTCAATGCCAATTTCAATAATATCACCTTCTCTGGCTGAACTTTTAAAGTCTATTTCAGTAATAAACTTGGTTACAATTTGTTGATTTTCAAGCTGCACAACAGTATACAATGCGGCTTCCTCATCAATCCATTCCAGTAAACGACCGCCAAACAGTGTTCCATTTGGATTAAGGTCTTCTGGTTTTATCCATTTTCGTGTATGATAATTCATTAGATAATCGTTAATTATTTAATTTAAGGAGATCTTGAGATTATATTTTTTCGTTGATAAACGCAATCATTTCGTCTTCTAAAGCAATGGTTTTATCAAAGGTGGTCTTTGCTCTCTCTAAAAGTACATTTGCCGTGGTTCTATCCTTAATATCTTTGGCATTTATTCTCACATTAAAATAAGCGCCATACACGGCTGTACGTGCACATAAGGCGCCAACACCTGCATCTGATAATGAATTCTGTAATCCAATTTTTGCCATAGCCATCATCACCTCAATGGAGTCACAAGCCGTTTCCATAACCATCAAAGGCACTTCTGTAGCATAAATAGTTGCCGCCTCAATGGCATTAGTACGATCTTCTTTTTCTTTATCTGAAGATTTTGGCATTCTAAATCCATCTATAATTTTATTAAAAGCATTGGTATCTTCGTCAACCAAAGCCAATAATTTATTTTTATAAACTTGTCCTTTTTCAGCCCAGCCTGAGAATTCTTCCCAACGGTCATCCCATCCTGCTTTATGTCCAGATAAATTTGCAACCATAGTTCCTAATGACACACCCAATGTCCCAACATAGGCAGAAATAGACCCTCCTCCTGGCGCCATCGACTCACCTGCTGTTTCTTCAGCAAAATCCGTTAATGTTAAATCTATCAATTGCTTAGACGCGCCCTTTAAGACATATTCAATAATTTTCTCATTCGGATTGAAAGGTTTTAAATCATCAAGACCTAAGGACTTCACTGCTATTTTAATTTTTTCAGCTTCAGAGATTCCTAAAGAACGCTGTTGTTTCTTTAAAAAATAATCTCCTGCATCAAGCATGGCCTGAAGTGGAATTAATCCAATAAGTTCAGATCCTGTCACTCTTAATCCACGAGCATCAGCAGCCTTGCAGGTTTCATCAAATGCAACATGCATAGACGTGATACTTATATTAGTAAGATTGTACGAGATTTGTGCAATCCCATATTCGTCAATATACCAACCAATTCCCTTTACTGCTTTTAGTTTTCCAGGAATTCTAATAGGATCACCATTGGCATCCAAAACCTTTTTTCCTGTAATGGCATTCCCTTCACGTTTAAAACGTCCGCCTTCACGAATATCAAAAGCAATTGCATTGGCACGTCTTGTGGATGTCGTGTTTAAATTTACATTATACGCTACTAAAAAATCACGTGCTGAAATCGCGGTGACTCCTGTTGTCGCTACATTGTCATTATACTCTGCTGGCCCAAAATCAGGTTTCCATTCAGGATCAGATAGTTTTTTGGCAAGTCCTTCATATTCACCAGCGCGACAATTAGCCAAGTTTACGCGTTTATCTTCTTGTGCAGCCTTTTCATAAAGATATACAGGGATATTCAAAGCTTCACCAACGCGCTTACCAAGTTTATGTGCATAAGCAGCTGTTTCTTCCAAGGTAATTCCAGAAATTGGAACCATAGGACAAACATCGGTAGCACCAAAACGCGGATGCTCTCCTGTATGTTTACTCATATCTATAAGTTGTGCTGCTTTCTGAATTAATAAAAATGCAGCCTCCACAACTTGATCAGGTTCTCCAACAAAAGTAATTACCGTTCTATTGGTCGCATTTCCAGGATCAACATCTAAAAGTTTTATACCATCAATGGTTTCAACAATATTGGCGATTTCATTTATTTTATCCAGATCACGTCCTTCACTAATATTTGGTACGCATTCAATGAGTTGTTTTTGCATGTTTTTTAATATTTTTCAGAATTGAGTTAGTCTTTATATAATACCAAATATACATATTCAAACTTATGAGAACCTTAAAAACAACATAAATATAATACCTCTATTTTATACCTAATTTAACGACTACTCTGATGCTCTTAGCTTTATATTTAATTTGTTCAAAAAAAGATGCGAACTAATTGTAACAAATTGATATATTGTGTGTCAAATCATAAAACGTTAACACATTAACACATTATTCCATTATGAAATTTTTTAAATTATTAGTACTAGCATTAGTCGTTAGCTTTTCAGCACAAGTTAATGCCCAAACAGCAGAAGAAATCGTAGCAAATTATATTGATGCTATAGGAGGAGAAGAAAATCTTCTTAAAATACAAGGCATAAAAATGATAGGAGAATTAAATGCCCAAGGCATGAAGATACCTATGGAAACTGTAACGATGAAAGACGGACGCATGTACGCTCAAATTGAATTTCAAGGCAAAAAAATAAAGCAGATGTTTACTGATGGAACAAAAGTTTGGATGTTTAATATGATGGCCCAAACCATTGAAGAAATGCCTGCAGATGAAACAAAAATGATTATTCAAGAGTTTAAAGATTTTCCTAATCCATTTTTAAATTATAAAGACAAAGGCTATACCATTGAACTCATGGGTACAGAAACTCAAGAAGGAACAGAATGTTTTAAAATAAAACTTACCAAAAAACCGCATATGATAAAAGATGAAGAAGTTCCAAATATTAGCTTTTATTATTTTGAAACTGACACTTTTGTTCCTATTTTAACAGAGGCAGAAGTACCATCTGGACCTGCTAAGGGGCAACTAATGAAAACCCCACTGAGTGATTATCAAGAAGTGGATGGTGTTTATTTTCCATTTACTACTCAAGTCCAAGGCATGACAATGTCATTTACAAGTATATCCATAAATCCTGAAGTAGTTGATGCAGATTTTGCGAAACCTGTAGAAGCTGAAAAAACTCCAACGATTAAAAATTAAAACATTTATAACGCCTCTTTTTTAAGGGGCGTTTTTTTTATCATGAAAATTTAAATACATGAAAATAAAATTACTATTAATTGTATCTGCATTGTTCTTTGGATTCACGACTCAAGCTCAGGAAAGCGAAGCTATTAAACGCGGAAAAGCCCTATTTGGAGATTTAAGAGTGAGACATATTGGCCCAGCCTTAATGAGTGGCAGGATAAATGACTTAGCTGTGCATCCAACAAATTCCAAAATTATCTATGCCGGAACGGCAGGTGGTGGTGTGTGGAAATCCAATGATGCAGGGACAACTTTTAAATCTATTTTTGACGATTATTGTCAATCAATTGGTGCGGTTGCCATAGATCCAAACGATCCTGACAATGTGATATATGTTGGTACAGGTGAAACCTGGACACGTAATAGTGTTTCTGTTGGGGATGGTTTGTATAAATCTACGGACGGTGGCACCCATTGGAAAAAACTCGGTTTTGATACTTCAGAACGGATTGCAAATATTATCATAAACCCCAATGATTCCAATGAGATATATGTCGCAGTCCTTGGGGCACTTTGGTCAGATAGTGATGAACGCGGTGTTTATAAATCTAATGATGGCGGAATCACTTGGGACAAAGTATTATATCTTGATCAAACCACAGGGTGTGCCGATTTAACAATGGATCCAAATGATCCTAACATATTATATGCTTCTATGTGGGAATTCAGAAGAACAGGATGGTCATTTAATTCCGGTGGTGATGAAAGCGCTTTGTACAAATCCTTAGATGGAGGAGAAAGTTGGAATAAAATTCACAATGGTTTTCCTGAAGGTAAACTAGGGCGATTAGCCATAGCTGTAGCGCCATCAGATTCCAATATTTTATACACTGTCATTGAAGCTGAAGATCCAAAAAAGAAAGGGCTTTATAAAAGTAATGACGCAGGCAATACTTGGGAACAATTAAACAACGACTTTGGTATTACTGTACGCCCCTTTTATTTTTCCAGAATTGTTGTAGATCCAAAAAACTCAGAAATCGTAGTTAAAGCAGGTTTAAATGGCTCAATTTCTAGAGATGGTGGAAAAACTTTTAGTGGTTTAGGAAATATGCATAGTGATATCCATGATATTGTATTTGATATTAATGATTCGGAACGTATGTATGTTGGTACAGACGGCGGAGTATATCGCTCATGGAATGGCGGAACCACTATGGAGATCGTTGAAAATTTACCTTTGTCACAATTTTATCATATTAGTGTAGACAATGAAGAACCGTATAATATCTATGGCGGACTTCAGGATAACGGTTCCTGGTACGGCCCATCCTATTCAAGTGGCGGTATAAATGCCAGAGATTGGAAATCTATTGGAGGTGGTGATGGTTTTAGAGTTTTAAAGCACCCTACTAAAAACATTATCTATTCAGAAATGCAAGGTGCCGCAAATGTATGGCGTTATGATGTTGATAAAAGCTTAGTAAAAACGGTTCAACCTCTACCTCAAGAAGGATATGCAAAGCTTCGTTATAATTGGAATGCTCCAATGGCTATAAGCTCACATCAACCGGATCGATTTTATATGGGAAGCCAGTTTTTGCATAAATCCGATGATATGGGAGATACCTGGACTATCATTTCCCCAGACTTAACTACAAATGATAAAAGTAAACAGCAACAGGAAGACTCTGGAGGGCTGTCTATGGATAACTCTGGTGCCGAAAACCACACTACTATTTACACGATTGCCGAATCATCCTTAGATGACAATATTATTTGGGTGGGTACTGATGACGGGAATGTACAAGTCACGAAAAATGGTGGTAAAACTTGGACTAATACTATCGAAAATGTTACCGGACTACCAAAAAACACATGGGTTTATCATATTGAAGCAAGTGCTCATGATAAAGCCACAGCATATGCAGTTTTTGAGGGCCACACTAGTGGAGATATGAAACCTTACACATACAAAACTACGGATTACGGAAACACATGGAAAAGCATTATCACGGATGACATAAATGGATTTGTTAGAAACATTCAAGAAGATCATGTCAATCCTGATTTACTTTTCTTAGGCACAGAATTTGGCTTATACATTACCTTAAATGGTGGAGACACATGGCGTAAGTTTACCAAAAACATGCCATCGGTTGCAGTACATTTCATTGCTTTACAGAAGCAAACGAATGATTTAGTATTAGGTACTCATGGTCGAGGTGTTATTATTATTGATGACATATCTCCATTACGAGAAATAACTCCAGAAGTGATGTCTAAAAAAGTGCATTTTTTTGAGACTAAACCCACTGTTATGAGAGACCAAAGTGGTTTTTCTGGTAATTTTGGTGCCGAAACTCAATTTGTTGGGGCCAATCCATCAAAAGCAGTTCAAATAAAATATTTACTTCCTAAGCGTCATACTTTTGGAAAAATGTCACTTGAAATTCAAGACCTCGACGGACATCAAGTAGCAAGTTTAGGGCCAGGGAAATCAAAAGGAATCAATATTGTGTATTGGAATTACACCCTTAAACAACCCAAAGTTGCTAAAGGAAAAACATTTAGTTTTGGAGGCTTTACCTCTCCTAGAGTAAAGGCTGGGAAATACAAAGCTGTATTAACCAAAGGAAAAGCATCTTATGAACATGTCTTTGAAGTTATTTATGATGAGGCATCTGGTTTATCAGAAAAAGGTAGAGAAGCAAAACATATAGTTACCATGAAAATGTATAATATGACTGAGGCTTTAGCATACATGGTTTATGAAATAGATGCCCTGCTTAATACAAGTACCAAGACAAAAGTAGTAAGTGCTCTTCAAACATTAAAAGAGACCTTAGTAATTACTACAGGAGATAACTATGTAAGTTCAGCAGAGCCTCAATTGCGTGAATTAATGGCAGATTTATATAGTAAAATAGTTAGGAGTTATGATGTCCCATCTTCCGCCGAACTTGCGAATTTAAGTCTTATTGAAGCTCGATTTAATACGGCTAAATCAGACTTTAAAAAGTTAAAGAAAAAAGCAAACCTGAAAAATTTAGAACTCAAAACATTTGAAGCTTTCATTAAAGAATAAGAAGACTGTCATCTCATAATATTTTATTGTGTATGATGAAGAACAGTTGTCAATTCGAGTGAATTTCATGAATGACAATGCGTAAAATTAGTATCGAGAATCAAACTATCACTTTGCATAACTGTTCTCGATACAATTTTCTATCCATTTCGACTACGTGCAATGGGACAGAAAATCACTCGAACTGACAATCAATTATATGCAACCCGTCAAATTGCACATCGTATATAATAGATATTGATTGGTCTAAGTAACGTTTAACAATCATCAGGATTACACTTTCCAGGGACCATAAACACGTTAAATTCAAGCCCTTTCATCCCCTTTTGTTAATAACACAGTTAACAACAATCCTCCCTTTTGCTCAATCATTTTCAAAGATTCTATATTTTTAATAAAAATCTTTCTCATTATGACTACTAGAAACTTTGATCTCAAACGTGCTCGTCCTGATTTCATGACGACTACCATTAACAATGTAATGAGTGCCGAAGAACGGTTTCAAAACTTAGTTTTGAGACCAATAATCAAGCTCCAAAACGATTTATTTATTGAAGTCTTTAAAAATTATGTCCAAAAACATAAAAATATGTTTTATGACTTATCCCCTGAAAAACGTATTGACTATATCAATAATGCTATTCAAAAAGACATGAAATTCAGAAATAGTCTAAAAGGAATGGTCATTGGTCTTTTTACTGTTGAAGAATACAAGCTTTACATTCAAAATTCATCGGCATTAAATAAGCGTATGATGAATCTTGTAAAGGAACGTCTTATTGATAATGTACAAGTTATTGTAGACTCGAAATCTTTTGCTGAAGCAGTTTAATAAAATTTTAACGCTCTATATCATTTAATTTATATATTTTTGAAACGTTCATTTCAATTAAAATGCCAAAGACAGAAACATTCAATAGAGCGCTAGTCCTTGATCAGGCTACATCCGTATTTCACGATAAAGGGTATAATGCTACATCAATGCAGAATCTTGTTGATGCTACTGGTTTAAATCGGTCAAGTATCTACAATTCTTTCGTGAGCAAGTTAGATCTATACTTGGAGTGTTTGAAAATTTATGAAGCCGAATTTAACAGAGAAACAAAAAAAACACTCTTAAAGGCAACGGACTCTTTAGATGCAATCAAACTTATTTTTGATTTGTATGTTACTTTAATCTCGGCTAACACCTATGATAAAGGATGTCTCATTGGAAATTGTAAAGCGGAAATGGCGAATCATGAACAATCAATTACGCTGTTTCTAGAAAACAACCAAAACCATATGCTTGAGTTTTTGGAAGACTTAATAATTAAAGGTCAGGAAGATGGCATCCTCAATACAAATCAAACACCTAAAGGGTATGCTTTATATTTGTTTTCATCTTTACAAGGCTTTCGAATGACTGGTATTTTAATTACAGATCGAACGCAATTGCAAAGTATTGTAAAATCAATTTTACAATCTATAACTTAATTTTTTTTACACTAATTTGGAACGTACGTTTCATATAAAAACAATGAAAATGCAAAAATTAAAAAACAAAGTTGCCATTATTACAGGAGCGAATAGTGGCATTGGTTTAGCAACCGCTAAACTGTATTTAAAAGAAGGGGCAAAAGTAGTGCTATCAGGTCGAAGACAGGAGGCATTAGATGCCGTTGCACAGGAATTAACAGGTGATTTTATTACCGTTAAAGCCGACGTATCAATCGCTGAAGACAATAAGACACTTATTGAGGTTGCAACAAAGCATTATGGAAAAATTGATATCCTATTTCTAAATGCTGGAATCGCAAAACCAATTCCCACATCGGATATTACGGAAGGTCATATAGACGAAATATTTAATATCAATGTCAAAGGGCCAATCTTAGCTATTAAAGAAGCATTACCATCTATTAACGACGGTGGTACAATCCTATTTACAAACTCAGTCGTACACCAAAAAGGTTTCGACGGATTGGGTGTATACTCGGCAAGTAAGGGTGCTCTAAGGGCGTATTCCAGAGTATTGACTTCAGAGTTAAAATCGAGAAAAATACGAGTGAACTCAATAGCACCGGGTCCAATAGAGACACCATTATATGGTAAAATGGATTTGCCTATGGATGTGGTTCAAGAAATGGGTAAAGGATTTGCTGCACAAGTGCCATTGGCACGCTTTGGAACTTCAGAAGAAGTGGCTAATGCCGCGTTATTTTTAGCTTCTGATGAAGCTTCTTATATCAATGGCATTGAATTGGAAGTTGATGGCGGACTAAGTCAGATATAATACCTTTGATATAAAAAAGAAAAGACTTGAATACTCAAGTCTTTTCTTTTTTACAATAAGGATTCTCCATTGAGATTCGTAGTGAGTACATCACTCATATAATCAAAATATGGACGAATCAATGTAAAGTCATCATCAACTTTACTTAAAAAATTAGGTGCTGTAATTTCTGCATCCGTCAATTTTTTGGTGAAAATAAATTGTTTCTTTTTTATCAAATCTATATTCTTATCTTCTTTATTAAATCCTTTTGGTGCTGTTTTTACTTCATCGCCAACAAAACTTCCCCAAACTTTCTTAAAGGCTTTATTGTTCATTATACCTCGAATTTCCTCTGCATCCATTTCAAATTCTTTTCGAATTCTAAGTAAATCTTCCTTTTTAGGCTCCCAAAATCCTGTTGCCAAGAAACTCTCGTTATTTGGAGCAATATGTAAATAATACCCTCCTCTTAACTCTGGTTTCTTTCTATGAAAACTACCTCCAAAATATGTTTTATAAGGTGTTTTATCTTTAGAAAATCGGACATCGCGATAAATTCTAAACATTTTCATTTTATCAACTTCATCGTGGGTATTTAAACTGTTATAAATTTCATTATAACATTGTTTAACTTCGGCTTCAAGCGCTTTGAATTCTACCTTATTATCATTAAACCAATCGCGATTATTATTTTTATGAAGTTTATTAAAAAAAGTCAAGGCTTCTTTTGGGATTGTGATACTCATAATTGATGTTTATTTTAGACTTTATTTAATGCGAAAAAATTCTTCCGAAAATTACAAAAAAGTGTTTTACTAATCAAATTCAATTTTATTAAGTATTAGGCCTGAAGGTGGTGCAATATACTCTAAAACCATGGTGCTTTCCGGCTTCAAACTCTGTTCTATATCATCCAGAGTCATATCTCCTCTTCCTAATTTTATAAGTGCTCCCATCATCAAACGAATTTGATTCCTTCCAAACCCTTTGCCTTTAACTCTTAATAAATAGGTGTGTTCTGGAAAGAAATTTGCTTTAAAAACAGTATTCTCTACAAGTTCGCAAGTCATTATTTCACGTTGATAAACGCCATTTTCAGACGCTTTATAACAATAGGTTTTAAAATTGTGTGTCCCTTGAAATAATTGTGCCCCTTTCTTCATTAGTTCCACATCAAGGGGCTCTAAAATAGTTGTCATTAATGGTGCGCAAAATGGATGAAATTTGTCACCTTGAGCAAACAAATAGAGGTATTCCTTAAGTTTTGAATCTTTAATTATATTAAAGGATGCATCTACTTTCTGAATAGACAAAGCCCTTATGTCTTGAGGTAAATTATGATTAAAAAGTGCTAGGAAAGCATCCAAATCTTCTAGAGGCTTGTCTTTTAAAAACAGTTCGAAAGCAGCTTCCTGTGCAGAAACCATAGCATCTGTACGTCCTGCTCCTAACGTTTTAAACCCTTGGTCTTCGAGAATATATTTTAAGGTCCTGTCAATCATCAAATGTACCGTTTTCAATTTTGGTTGCTTTTGCCAACCATGAAAACGATACCCCAAATACTGCACTTTTAAAACGTAATAATACTTCTTATTAAACATGTGTACAAGTACGATAATTTAAAAAGTATGACAAAATTTTAATGTCTGGATTTTAGAACTTCTACAATATCATTCAACTTAAAGCCCTTGGCTTGAAGTAAAATTAAGTAATGAAATAATAAATCGGCACCTTCATCAAGAAAAAGGTTGTCATTGTCATCTTTGGCCTCTATAACGACTTCAACAGCCTCCTCTCCTACTTTTTGAGCAATTTTATTAATTCCTTTTTTAAACAATGAAGCCACATAAGAATCGTCTTCATTTGCGTTTTCTTTACGGTCTTGAATCACCTCTTCAAGCTGAGTCAAAAACCCAAAATCATTTGTATTAGAAACTTTCCAGCAAGTGTCAGTTCCTTTATGGCATGTTGGACCTTCTGGGTTTACAGATATTAACAAGGTATCATTATCACAATCGTTTTTAATATCAACGAGATTTAAAAAGTTCCCGCTCTCCTCGCCTTTGGTCCATAAGCGCTGCTTACTTCTACTAAAAAACGTTACTTTTTTACTATCCAAAGTTTTTTGAATTGCTTCGGCATTCATGTAGCCTAGCATTAATACCGTTTTTGTTTCGGCATCCTGTATAATTGCTGGTATTAACCCTTCGTTATTGTACTTTATTTCCATAATTGTTGTCTTTCCTGCGAAAGCAAGAATTTTATTAATTTTTACTCAACTTCTCTTGGATTCCTGACACACTATTACATTGCTCAGTACCCAATTCAAACTAAAGTCGTACTTCTATGTTATTAATTTTTAATTCGTTTTTTAATTCTGAAATAGGTATTTCTCCAAAGTGAAATACACTGGCTGCCAGAGCTGCATCTGCTTGACCATCTTTAAAAGCATCTACAAAATGTTGCATGGTACCAGCCCCACCAGATGCAATGATTGGAATAGTTAAAGTTTTCGATAATTTAGCCAATGCTTCATTAGCAAAACCATTTTTAGTACCGTCATTATTCATAGATGTGAATAGAATTTCACCTGCGCCTCGATCTTGAACTTCCTTAGCCCAATCAAAAAGATTTTTATCAGTTGGAATTGTTCCTCCAGCTAAATGAACTATCCATTCGTCTCCAATACATTTTGCATCAATTGCAACAACTATACACTGACTTCCAAATTTGTTTGACAGCTCATTAATTAGCTCGGGGCGTTTAATTGCCGAGGAATTAACAGACACTTTATCTGCACCACATTTTAAAAGGGCATCAACATCAGCGATGGATGAGATTCCGCCACCAACAGTAAATGGAATATCTACTTGTTCTGCAACATGAAGTACCATTTCTAGAGTTGTTTTGCGCTGTTCTGAGGTTGCCGAAATATCTAAGAACACCAATTCATCGGCGCCTGCCAACGCATATTGACGTGCCAGTTCCACAGGATCACCTGCATCAATTAAATTGACAAAGTTCACCCCTTTTACGGTACGACCATTTTTGATATCTAAGCAAGGTATTATTCGTTTTGTTAGCATAGTTTTATTATTCCTGGATAAACAGGAATCTATTTATTTTTATTATTAACTCGAAATCTATCATTTTTCCTTTCAGTCGAAATGGCAGTTAATTGTTAATTATATAATTCTCTAGTTGTTTCAATGAAATTCTGTTCTCATAAATAGCTTTCCCAATAATAACACCTTCACATCCTAATTTGGCCAATTTAGGAAGTTCATCAAAACTTGATATGCCTCCTGAAGCAATAAGTTTTATAGATTGAGAATTCTCGTCGCCTTGAGTTTGTACTGTTCCATTACATTCTTTCAAAATTCTACTGTATAATTCAAAAGATGGACCTTCCAGCATTCCGTCCTTTTCAATATCAGTACAAATCACATAGGTTATGTGTTTAGATTGATAATTTTGTATAAATGGAATTACATTTTGAGTACTTTCTTCCTGCCAGCCATTAACGGCGATCTTTTCATTATTGCAATCTGCCCCTAAAATTATTTTATCAGACCCATATTGAGAAATCCATCGCTCAAAAACATCAGGGCTTTTTACTGCAATACTTCCTCCCGTTATTTGATTAGCTCCCGAATTAAAGGCTACGTGTAAATCTTCATCTGTTTTTAATCCGCCACCAAAATCAATTTTCAGATCTGTTTTAGAAGCAATCTGCTCTAAAACTTTATAATTCACAATATGACTTGCTTTGGCACCATCTAAATCAACTACGTGTAAATATTGAATCCCTGAATCTTCAAACATTTTTGCCACTTCAAGCGGATTTTCATTATACACCTTCTTGGTATTATAATCCCCTTTGGTTAATCTGACACACTTCCCGTCTATGATATCTATTGCTGGTATTATTCGCATACTATAAGTTTATAAAGTTTTCTAAAATTTGTGCTCCTGCTTTGCTGCTTTTTTCAGGATGAAATTGTACCCCATAAAAATTTTCATGTTGTAAAGCTGAAGCATATTTTGTTTCATAATTAGTAGTTGCTATGGCTTCTTTACATTGCTCTGCATAATAGCTATGTACTAAATACATATGCTCATTCTCTTTTATTCCTGTAAATAAATCAGATTTTAAATTACTAATCGTATTCCACCCCATATGCGGCACCTTAACGCTGTTTGTGAATTTCTTAATAGCTACATCAAAAATACCTAAACCTTCAGTATTACCTTCCTCTGTATGCTTACAAAGTAATTGCATCCCAAGACAAATACCGAGAACAGGTTGTTTTAAATTGAGAATAAGCGTATCCAACTGTGATTCTTTAAGCATTTTCATGGCATTACTAGCTTCACCAACACCAGGAAAAATTACTTTATCTGCATTCAAAATTTCATTGGGCTCCTTGGATAATACAGCTGTATATCCTAATCGTTTAAAAGCAAATTGAAGACTTTTAATATTTCCAGCACCATAATCTATAATTACAATTTTCACTTGATTTTTTGTTTTTCGACTTTGATTTACGAGGGTTATTCGCAATTCAGCAATCTGAATTTTTAAATTATTAAAGCATTCCTTTCGTTGATGGTAGAATCATTTTTTCTACATCACGTTTTACCGCCATTTTAATCGCTTTAGCAAAAGCTTTAAAAATGGCTTCAATTTTATGATGTTCATTATTGCCTTCAGCTTTTATATTAAGATTACATTTGGCACCATCTGTAAAGGATTTAAAAAAGTGCAAAAACATCTCTGTTGGCATTTTACCAATCATTTCACGTTTAAACTCTGCGTCCCAAACCAACCAGTTTCTACCACCAAAATCAATACCTACTTGAGCCAAACAGTCGTCCATAGGCAAACAAAAGCCATAACGTTCTAATCCTAATTTATTACCTAATACGTCATTAAACAATTCCCCAAGCGCAATGGCCGTGTCTTCAATAGTGTGATGCTCATCTACCTCCAAATCTCCAAGGACTTGAATATCTAAATCTAATTGCCCGTGACGTGAAATTTGATCTAGCATATGGTCAAAAAAGGCAATACCTGTATTTATATTACTTTGTCCTGTTCCATCGAGATTCAATGCAATATTTATTTTGGTTTCATTCGTATTTCTGGTAAGCGTTCCTGTGCGCTCTTTAACTTTTAGAAACTTATAAATTTCCTCCCAATCGTTTGACTCTAATGCGATAAACGGCTCTAAAGATTCGTGTTTTACAGTTGTTTCATCTGTTCCAAAATTGGTGTTATCATTAATAAATATACCTTTACTTCCCAGATTTTTAGCTAATTCAATATCTGTTAAACGATCTCCAATGACATAAGAATTTTTTAAATCATAACCATTGGTAAAATACTTAGTCAATAATCCTGTATTTGGCTTTCTATTGGGCGAATTATCTTTGGCAAATGTGCGATCCATAAACTGCTCTTCAAATACAATGCCTTCTGAAGAAAAAGTCTCCAGTATAAAATTATGTATTGGCCAAAATATATCTTCAGGATATCCTTCAGTTCCTAAACCATCCTGATTAGTGACCATAACAATTTCAAAATCTAGTTCTTTACATATTTTACCCAAAAACTGAAATACTTTCGGATAAAACTTTAGTTTTTCAAATGAATCAATCTGTTCATCTTCTGGCTCTTTAATAAGTGTTCCATCTCTATCTATAAATAATACGCGTTTCATTTGAGTGCTTTTAAGGTGATTAGTAATTTCTCATTCTCTTCTGGTGTTCCAACTGTAATTCTTAAGCAATTTTCACAAAGCTGTTGTGTTGTTCTATTTCTTATAACAATACCTTTTGTCACTAACTGATTATATCGTTTAACGGCATCATCAACCTTGATTAATAAAAAGTTAGCATCTGACGCATAGATAGTCTCAATAAAATCAATGTCTCCTAGTGCTTTTTTTAATAGTATTCTCTCGCTCTTGAGGGTTTTAACTTGGGCTTTGTAACTTTTTGTTTTTAATAATATAGCGACTGCCTTTTCCTGAGTTAATGTATTTATATTATATGGTGGCTTTATTTTGTTTAATACCGAAATAATTTCAGGAGAAGCAAAACACATCCCTAATCTAATTCCGGCCATTCCATAGGCTTTAGATAATGTTTGTGTCACTATTAAGTTTGGGAATTCATCCAATCTATTTAACCAACTCTCTTGTTCTGAAAAATCAATATATGCTTCATCTATAACTACGATACCTTTGAATTTAGTAATCAAGCGTTCTACTTTATCCCTGTCTAAGCTATTAGCCGTGGGATTATTTGGAGAGCATAAAAACAGTAATTTACTGTTATTGTTTTGTTTAACTAATACTTCTTCAACTTGTGGTTGAAACACATTAGAAAGTGTTACTTGTAAAACATCAATCGCATTTAAATTAGCCAATACGCCATACATGCCGTAGGTTGGCGGCAGAGTAATCACATTATCCTGATTTGGTTCACAAAATGCTCTAAAAATCAAGTCTAAAACTTCGTCGCTACCATTTCCTAATAGGATATTGTTTACAGGTCGCTTTTTGAGTTCTGAAATCATTAATTTCAACGCGCTTTGTTGAGGGTCAGGGTAGCGATTTACTCCATTATCATATGGGTTCTCATTAGCGTCGAGAAAACACATGTTTTCCGTCAATTCTTTATATTCATCTCTAGCAGAAGTATAGGGCTGTAATGCCTTTATATTTTCCCTAATTAATCCTTGAATATTCATATGTTCAAATCTTTTAATCTAATAGAAACTGCATTTTTATGTGCTTGTAACCCTTCGGCTTCAGCCATGAGTTCAATGGTATTTCCGATATTTAACAGGCCTTCTTTTGTAATATTTTGAAAGGTGATACTTTTTGTAAAACTGTCTAAATTTACTCCTGAATATGCCTTAGAAAATCCATTAGTTGGCAAGGTGTGATTGGTTCCAGATGCATAATCTCCAGCACTTTCTGGTGTATAATTACCAATAAATACCGAACCTGCATTTATAATACCATTACTATAAAAATCAGGGTTAGAGGTACAAATAATAAAATGCTCAGGCCCATATGTATTAATTAAATTAAGTGCAATTTCATTAGAACTTACAAAGATAAGCTTAGAGTTTGAAATCGCTTTTTCGGCAATAGTTTTACGTGGTAACTGTTTTATTTGCGTGTTTATTTCTTCTTCAACTTTTTTAATTAAATCTTTTGAAGTCGATACTAAAACCACTTGACTGTCTGCCCCGTGTTCTGCCTGACTTAACAAATCTGAAGCTACATATGCTGCATTAGCCGTATCATCTGCTACAACCAATAACTCACTTGGTCCTGCGGGCATATCAATTGCAACACCGTATTTTGTAGCCATTTGTTTCGCTACGGTTACAAATTGATTTCCAGGTCCAAATATTTTATAAACTTTAGGTACCGTTTCTGTTCCAAAGGTTAATCCAGCTATAGCCTGTATTCCGCCTACCTTAATTATTTTGGTTACACCACATAACTTCGCGGCATAGAGTATTTCATTGGCAATTTTTCCTTTTGCATTAGGAGGTGTACAAAGTACAATGTTTTTGCAGCCTGCAATTTGAGCTGGTATTGCAAGCATTAAAACCGTTGAAAACAAGGGTGCTGTTCCTCCTGGAATATATAAACCAATATTCTCAATAGGACGTTTTTCTTGCCAGCATTGTACTCCCGGAGTTGTTTCTAACTTATTAATATTCGTTTTCTGGGCCTTATGAAAGGTTTCTATATTTTGCTTTGCAATAGCGATAGCCGCTTTTAATTTTTCAGGGATTTCATTAACAGCATTTTCAATCTCATTCTGTGAAACCTCTGTGTCATTCAAATCGACACCGTCAAAAATGGATGTATATTTCGAAATTGCAAAATCTCCGTGCTGTTCAACATCTTTAAAAATTTGAAGTACTGTATTTTCAATATCTTCAACAGATTGGGTTGGTCTTTGCAATAATTCTGACCAATTTTCTTTTTTTGGATTTAATATTGTCTTCATTATAATACCATTTTTTCTATTGGACAAACGAGTATGCCTTGCGCGCCTTTCAATTTCAGTTCATCAATAATTTCCCAAAATTGATTTTTACTTATTACGGAATGTACAGAGCTCCACCCTTCTTCTGCTAAGGGTAAAACCGTTGGACTTTTCATTCCTGGAAGTACATTTATGATTTCTTCCAACTTTTCATTAGGTGCATTTAATAATATATACTTTGAGTTTCTTCCTTTTAATACAGATTTAATTCTAAATTGAATCTTGTTCAATAGGTCTTGATTCTCACTTGAAATTTGAGGAGATACAGCCAATACTGCTTCCGACTTAAGTATTACTTCTTTTTCTACCAGATTATTTTTAAATAATGTACTTCCACTAGAAACAATATCTACAATGGCATCGGCCAATCCAATACTAGGCGCAATTTCTACAGATCCATTAATAATGTGCAGATTTGCATTTACTTTATTTTCAGTTAGAAACTTACACACTGTATTTGGGTAAGAGGTTGCTATTTGCTTTCCTTCTAAGTCTTTTATACTTGTATAATTCATAGATTTTGGAACAGCAACGGATACTTTACATTTTGAAAATCCTAAATTTTCAATACTTTTAATATCCTCACCCTTTTCAATAAGTACATTTTTACCAATAATAGCTGCATCAACAACACCATCTCTTAGGTATTGAGGAATGTCTCCATTTCTTAGGTATAAAACTTCCAAGGGGAAATTCTTAGCTACTGCCTTTAACTGGTCTTTTCCATTATCAATGGAAATTCCAACATCTCTTAGAAGTTTCATGGAATCATCGTGTAATCGACCCGATTTTTGAACTGCAATTTTTAATTTACTCATCTTGTGCCCGAGGAAGCGGGATTCTTTTATTGTGTTTGAGTAAACTTTAGCGAAGTGAATTGTATTAAAAAACCCGCTTGATTTACTCAAACGGGTTTAAAATATATTAGTTTTTATTCAATACATCTTCAGCCTGCTTGAGTGCAAGTATGAAAATGGCGAT
>Ga0105356_10001872_pt1 | contig 21101 bp, 19 predicted proteins | sample GOMGulsemesocosm_3_FD_83502 | JGI IMG/M metagenome (GOLD analysis project Ga0105356, IMG submission 83502) | Methane-oxidizing microbial communities from mesocosms in the Gulf of Mexico - GOM9D Gulf of Mexico | ecosystem: Environmental > Aquatic > Marine > Cold seeps | place: Gulf of Mexico... | reverse complement strand
TCAATAAAACCAACCCAATAACGGCTCCAAACTGCGCTCCATCGCCCACCATTACATGTGCAAAAAACGCCAATACAAAGGCAAAGAAAAACCCTGCATATGCCCATTCTTTTAAAATGGTATTCCCACCTAACCAAATTGTCATTATACCTAATAACTTTGCAAACGCATAGGGATATATAATATACGTTGGATACCCCAAATCAGCAAACACTCCAGCAATTTCTGCATGGTTAAAAATATACATTCCTGCAGAAAATAGCATTAGCAAGGTTAATAATCCAGTAGATACGTAATAGATAATTTTAGTTGTTTTCATTTTTTATCGTTTTAAATTCGAGGCAAAGTTACAAAAACATTTTTTATTTTCCTAGGGAAATAAACCCGTGTATAATTAATTATTTTTTTACGGACAATTTTGTACCTTAGCTCACCTAAATTTTAGACGAATACATGGACATCAACTTCAATAAAAACGAAGATCACAATAGACTTTTACTATCAGCATTAAAAAAGAAACTTATCAAAGTAAAACTTGGTGGTGGAAAAACAAGAATTGAAAAACACCAATCGAAAGGGAAACTAACTGCCAGAGAACGTATTGATTACCTACTAGATTCGAATACTAAAAGTATCGAGATTGGGGCTTTTGCTGGCGAAGAGATGTACCAAGAGCACGGAGGTTGCCCATCTGGTGGTGTTGTGGTAAAAATTGGCTACGTAAAGGGCAAACAGTGTATAGTGGTTGCTAATGACGCTACTGTAAAAGCAGGTGCTTGGTTTCCTATAACAGGGAAAAAGAATTTACGAGCACAAGAGATTGCCATTGAAAATAAATTACCGATCATCTATTTGGTTGATTCTGCAGGTGTCTATTTACCATTACAGGATGAAATATTTCCTGACAAAGAACACTTTGGTCGTATTTTCCGAAATAATGCGGTAATGAGCAGCATGGGCATTACACAAATCTCAGCAATTATGGGTAGTTGTGTTGCTGGAGGTGCCTACTTGCCTATTATGAGCGATGAGGCTATTATTGTTGATAAAACCGGAAGTATTTTCTTAGCTGGAAGCTATTTGGTAAAGGCAGCGATTGGTGAATCTATTGACAATGAAACATTAGGAGGCGCTACAACACATTGTGAAATTTCTGGAGTTACAGACTACAAGGCAAAGGATGACAAAGATGCCTTAGATACAATTAAGAACATCATAGATAAGATTGGTGATTACGACAAAGCGGGTTTTAATCGCGCTACTTCTCAAGCACCTACAAAAGATGAAAATGAAATTTTTGGAATTTTACCAAAGGCTAGAAATGTACCTTATGACATGGTAGAAATTATTGAGCGCTTGGTAGATAATTCTGAATTTGAACAATACAAAGAAGGATATGGTAAAACTATTTTAACGGGGTATGCCAGAATTGATGGCTGGGCAGTTGGAATTGTTGCCAATCAACGCAAGTTGGTAAAAACTAAAAAAGGAGAAATGCAATTTGGGGGTGTAATTTATAATGACTCAGCAGATAAAGCTACTCGATTTATTGCCAATTGCAACCAAAAGAAGATTCCATTGGTATTTTTACAAGATGTTACCGGGTTTATGGTGGGTAGCAAATCTGAACATGGTGGAATCATAAAAGATGGTGCTAAAATGGTGAATGCTCTGAGCAACTCTGTAGTTCCTAAATTCACCATTGTAATTGGAAATTCTTATGGAGCAGGAAATTATGCCATGTGTGGTAAAGCGTACGATCCGAGATTAATTGCAGCTTGGCCAAGTGCAGAACTAGCTGTAATGAGTGGCAACTCAGCCGCAAAAGTATTGCTACAAATAGAAACAGCTTCTTTAAAAAAGAAAGGCGAAGAAATTACCCCAGAAAAAGAAGCAGAGCTATTTGACAAAATTAAATCGAGATACGATAAACAAATATCTCCCTATTATGCAGCGGCAAGAATTTGGACAGATGGTGTTATCAATCCATTAGACACAAGAACCTGGATCTCTATGGGGATTGAAGCGGCAAATCATGCCCCAATTGAAAAGCAATTTAATTTGGGAGTTATACAAGTTTAGTTTTAATTTGTATTCGTAAAAAATAACACAAAAATAGTATTTAGAAATGGGAAGAGCATTCGAATTTAGGAAAGCAAGAAAAATGAAACGTTGGTCTGCAATGGCAAAAACATTTACCAGAATTGGTAAAGACATCGTCATGGCAGTTAAAGAAGGCGGCCCTAATCCCGATTCAAACTCTCGTTTAAGAGCAGTTATGCAAAATGCAAAAGCTGCAAACATGCCGAAAGAAAATGTTGAACGCGCTATTAAGAAAGCAACGGATAAAGACACCGCAAACTATAAAGAGGTGTTATTTGAAGGATACGCACCACATGGTATAGCATTGGTTGTAGAAACCGCTACTGACAATAACAACAGAACAGTTGCCAATGTGCGTTCTTCTTTTAACAAATGCGACGGAAACTTCGGAACCTCAGGTTCAGTTATTTTTATGTTTGATCATACCTGTAATTTTACTGTAAAGAAAGAAGATATTTCTATCGACATGGAAGAATTAGAATTAGAATTGATTGACTTTGAAGTTGAAGAAATATTTATAGATGAAGAAGGCATCATTATTTACGCTCCTTTCGAGCAATTCGGTGCTATTCAATCTTTCTTCGAAGAAAACAATGTAGAAATTATTTCCTCTGGATTTGAAAGAATCCCGACAACAACAAAAAAACTTTCTGAAGATCAACAAACTGATGTTGAAAAATTATTAGAACGATTAGAAGAAGACGATGATGTACAAAATGTTTATCACTCTATGGAAATGTAAAACACTAAAAATTTACCATTAAAAATCCAGCTATGTATACAGCTGGATTTTTAGTTTGTTAAATGCGCTAAGTCCTCAGTATGGACATGACTTGAATAGCGCGCTAAGAGTACTTGTAATTTCGGATTGATATATCTTTTACAAAAAGGTTTGCTAGGGTTCTTTTTATAATAGCTTTGAATCTGCTCTCTAGATGCTTTAAAACTCCTAAAAGGCATTACTTTTGTTATTATAGGCTGATCAAATCTACCTTGAAGCTTGTCTATACTACTTTTTGACATCTCTAATTGTTCATTGGAAAAAGTATATACTGCAGATCGATATTTTTCTCTGAAAGAATGCTCTGACGTACTATTATGCGTGTATAAATGGATCTCTATTAAGGTGTCTAGCGAAATCAATTTAGCGTCAAATGTTACAATTACCGCTTCTGAAAATGATGCATTTTCATCAACAGACGCCACCCAACCTTGGGCAACACTTCCTACGCCAATTAAAAATTGAAAAACAGCTTCTGTACACCAATGACAACCTCCCCCAAATGCAATTTTAGTTTCCATAAACACTCAGTCACTAAAAATACTTGAAGCTTACAACTAAAGAATTTACCCGCTACTTTTTTCAAGACACAGTTTGAAGGTGTTTTTATTAATCAAGATAAGAAGGATGCTTCGACCAGTAAATACCCCATAGCAGCATAACGTGTCGCAAGCAGAAAAAATTAGACTACAGATTGACCATGACTTAGATCTTTGAATCCTCCTTCAAAAAGGGCATAAAAAAAAGCCAGATATACATCCAGCTTTTCTATTTCGTTAACAGCCTTAAAAATTCCAATATAGTATCCCCCGATTTTTCATGACAATTTCCCATCGACTGCTAACTGAATGCAAACCTACAAGTAATCTATGCATTTCTGAAAAATACACCTACAACTAATATACTACAGGCTGTCTTTTATTGACTAAAAACTACTACATTTACTCATTATTAAGTTTTTATGAAAACATTTATTTATCAAAGTTTATGTATTGTCTTTTTTAGCCTCACCATCTTTAGCGCTTATAGCCAAGAGGTACTAATTCAAAATGGTGACCAATGGAATTACTATGACAAGGGCTACTTAAAGCACAATTGGTATAAAACCTTACAATATGATCATTGGAAAACGGGATATTCTCCAATAGGATATGGAGATCGACTCATTACCACCTCTATTAATTACGGAGGCAATCAAGATGACAAGCACATTATAAAATACTTTTCAAAAAACATATCCATTCCCGATGTCTCAAAATTTAAAGGATTTGAATTTAGACTTCAAAGAGATGATGGGGCCGTAATTTATGTTAATGGAAAAGAGCTATATAGAGACAATATGCCCGAGGGGCGTATTACTCATAATACAAAATCAATCCACGTAATTGATGGAGATGAAGAAACCAGCTTCTACGTAAAAGTATTTACTTCATCGATATTTAAAAAAGGGGAGAATACTATTAGCGTTCAAGTTCATCAATGCAACCCGTACTCTAGCGATTGTATTTTTAGTCTTGAAGTAGTTGGCCATACCGACCCAAACATACTTACCGAAGTTATTAAAGACCAGATTCAAGCGAAAAATTCTTTGGAATCAAAAATAGACAACCTAAACTATAATTTCATTTTAAAAAACACAACTACTCAATTAGAAATTTACAAAACCTCGAATCAAAACCTTAGGTTTTTGCTATTTCTAGTCTGTTTTTTGCTTATCATAACCATCATTGGTAGTTTCATTATTTATTTTAAAAACAGAAACAATGAAGACGTTTTTAAAAACACCATTCAAAAATTAAATTATGAGGTCATAGAGAATGAAAAACAAATGATTTCGTTCTCTACGCAGCTCTTGCACTACAGGCAACACCTAAAAGAAGTGAAAGCCGATTTAAATTTTTTAAAAACGGACAATAGCAAAGCATTAAATAACACCATAAAGCAAATAGATTTTATAATTGACAACAATGATGAATGGGAACAGTTAAAGTTGCATTTCGATACTGTATTTAGTGGCTTTTACGACAAATTACTTGCCAAATCGCCCACATTGACAGAGACAGAGCTAAGACATTGCATGTTTATAAAACTACACATTCAAACAAAAGAAATAGCTAGGATTTTAAATGTTGATCCTAGATCTGTGCAAACAGCGAGATACCGTATCAAGAAAAAATTATTCCTAACAGAAGAACAAGACCTTCGTAGTTTTTTAATTACTATTTAAAAAGAACATCCAGCGTTTTATTTCGTTGGATTTTTTTTTGCAACCAATACACTTCCTAAATTAATTGTTTCGTCATTGCTTTTGAGCCTAACAAGCTTCACAATTCTTTTTTCATTTTTCCTTGCATAATTCGTAAATGTTGTAACTTTTAAAAAAGTGGGTCCAGAAATTTTTTGCTTCACATCAGCGTAATAATCAATTTCAATTTTATACTTCCCATTAAGAGCATTTTTTAAGATATATTGCTCAGGGCCAAAGCCTGCTGTCATGTCATTAGACATTAAACCTCCAATTTTAGTCTTTTTATGTTTATAATACGATTTATCTCCATTTGGTTCATAAATCCATAAGTCTATATCCGTATCATTATGATTCCAATCAATTAAAACTCTTACATCTACGCCTACATCTAGAAGAAATTTTTTATTCATATGTGAATAGTTAATTTTCTCTTTATGTAATTTAACCAATCTATTTAGCTCTTGAATGGCAATAATTTCGATGCCTTCATACCTTCTTTCAAAATCCTTATCTAATAGCGCTCCATTTACAATTTTATATAACAAATCAAATGACTTTTGATACGCTCCAATTTGTTCATATGCTAAGGCCAAATCTCTATACGATTGAATATCTTCTGACCTTAAACTCAGTATTTCTTTATATATGTATACTGCAAGATTCCACATACCATATTCTTCAAACTTATATGCCAATACCTTTAGCAATTCATAATTACTTAGATCTATTTCTGCTACGTTTGATAAAATTAGTTTTGCCGTTTCTATTTCATTTCTACTCTTGAAGTAATCAGCAACATCAACATAGAAGGAAGGTGACTTCCCATATGTCTCCCTCAATTTTAAATACTCTCGATAGGCGAGTTTAGCATCTTTTATTGTATCCAAAATTTTTAAATATGGTGTTTCAGGATTCCAGCCTTCCAATTCCATTCCACCTCCTGAATTGTTGCCTTTAAAATTTGAAGTTGCCATTTCAGCACGTATCCTGGACCTTTGATTTTGGTACCCTAAAACTACAACTTCATCTAAAACACTCTCATCACTTTCCAATTTTATTTGTACATTTCTATTCTCACCAACAATCCTTTCAACACTTACGTATCCGATATAAGAAAAAACTAAAACATCACCTAAACGAACTCTGACAGAAAATTTCCCATCAAAATCAGTTTCCGTACCACGAGTTGTTCCTTTCACAACAACACTAACGCCCGGAAGACTCCCTCCATCATCAACCAAATCTCCATTGATAATAAATTCATTTGTGGTCAATGGTATATTTGTCAGAGAATCTTTTTCAATAGCATTAATTGGGTCGGTATTTAGCACTGGGTCCAAATCATTTTTAACAATGACTTTTAACGAATCTTTTGGAATAATCTGATCATACCATTTAGCATGAACTTTATACGTATCAATAAGGTGATTTCTCAATCTATTAGTTCTTTCTTTTTTAGCAGTCACTCTTTGAGACAGCATTTCATAATAGCTGTCTTTTAACTCTTTTGGAGGTGTTATTTCATGCCTAACATAATCGGCTACTCTGTCTAAAATTAATAAAGAAGTGTATGGACTAATCACTTTATACTTCTTACTAAACCTTACTATATCACCATGATTCTCTTTAAAATTAACAACTAAATCATTCAGTTTTCTTTGTGCCCACAAAGACGCAACTATGTTGATCTTTTTGTTTTTGCTCTTTAGTTGAAAACGAATGGTTTTAAGGGTGTCTACACCATTTCCAATATAAATCTCTATATCTTTTTTTTCCATTCTTTTTTTTCCTGAAATAGAAAAATTATCGGAAATAGGACTTCCAATTTTAGGATAAATCTCTATCTCATTATTTGAAAAATTTGTTCCTAACAATAACAATCGCTTATTTTCAATTTTAAGCACTGCATCTTTAATTGAAGTTTGCTGTAAATTAATATAGTGCCCTCCCGACATACCGGCGTAATGCTTTAACTGATTGTGGTTAGCCGATGTTAAACTATTAACAAAATGTGTAGTTTTGGTAAAACCCAACCTAATATTACTTAAGGTATTTAAACCATTTGTAAATACAAACCCCTCCTCAGAAGTATCCTTATGATCTTTTAAAAAATCAAAGGATGTAGCTCCATCATAAACGACATCAACCAGTCTATTCTTCAGCAATGACCAGTTCCCTTTTTTAACTGTATATGTTTTTTTAAATTGCTTTTTAAAATTGAATATGACTAAGTTTACTTTAACTTCTTTATTGTAGTTGAAATAAAAATCCAAAAAATCAATTTCAGAAGTGATTTTCTTACGCTTTTGAGACAAGGAATTATCCCAGAATAAAGTAATTTCTCTTGGCTTTAAGTTTTTCTTTTTAGCAATATTAAGTTTCGTTACAAAATAAAAATACTCTTGCGCTTCAATTAAATTATAATCATTATTTTTTATTGGAATTTTTATTATTACTGGCTTAGAAACTTTATAGTTTTTCCTATTAATTTTCGCAGAATAAGAATTACTCCTAACATCTAGTTTAAAATCATTTAAGAACCCTTTATTGATAAATGGTTGACCTTTCTGGTTTAATATATTAATTGATAATGAGAACTCTTTTAATTTCTTCTTAAATGAAAAGGGAATTTTATAGTAGTAAGATCCATTATTAAGAATTAACTGTTGTTGATAAGCCAAAACAACTCTTTTATACCCTTTTTTCGGTATTGGGTATATTCTTGCTTTATAATTATTTCCTGCTTTTTTCTCTAACAACGCAGGGTCAATCTTATTTCTAACCGTTGATTCAAATGCAACCCTCGCTTTTTCTTTCTCTACAACAACAGCATCTCGCAGTTTCCCATTAATATCTAGAGCAAATCTAGTGACAGATTGGTTTTCTCCCAAAGGAAAATCCAACTCACCTTCTAAAACTCTATTTGTGGCATTGTAGAAACTCATATCATAGGTAGTAACGGCGACATCGCCTATAATCTCTACACTAACGTTAAGTTTTTTCACTGAGATTGTTTCTTTACCTATTTTAATTGAAGGAATACCTTGAGAAAACAAAGAGGCACAAGAAAATAGCAGTAATACTATAATGGATTTTTTTTTCATAACAATAAAATAATTCGCAATTTGTATTTACAAGTTACAAATTTTTATCGTTTCTATTCGCTGGATTTTTTTTGTTTCCGTTTCAATAAATTTCGAAACAAAATAAATAGCTTTTGGTGTTTCGTATTTTGAGAGGCTGGCAGTTTTTCTTAAACGTTGATTTAGACTCTCTTTTAAAAAACACGCCTCTTCAATAGAGGACACATCTTCTTCTACAATAAGAATCAATTTTTCTCCTAGCACAGCATCAGGAATACCAGCTACAAAAAATCGCTGACTCAGAACTTCAGATAATTTCTGTTCTATTTCTTCTGGGTGTAATTTAATGCCACCTGAATTGATTACAGTATCAAAACGCCCTAGCCATTTAAATTCTGTATCAGAAATCAATTCAACAACATCATTGGTTACAAGCAACTCCGATGATACTTTAGGTGCTGTTATCACCAAACATCCTCTATGGTCTTGTGAAATTGAAATATCAGGCAATAACTGGTAGTGCGAATGGTATTTTTGCAGTGTACTCATAGTCGGGCTACCGTGACTAAACATATTCAACTGACTCACAGCGATATGTGTAATCGTTTCTGTCATTCCATAAGTTGCATATACAATTGTCGACTGACTTTGTAGCTCCTTTATCAAATCGAATGTAACGACGCCACCTCCAACAATTAACGTATCAATGAATTTTAGTTCCTCTAATGAATTTCGCAGTTGCAGCGGAACCATTGCAGAGAAATCGTATTGTTTTTCTAGACCAGCTAAGGGATGAGTACTTGGAGGAACGAGATCCAAATGCCACCCTAAAACTAGGGCTCTCACGAACATCATTTTACCCGCAATATAATCTGTAGACATACACATGAGTGCTGTTGTCTTTTCTGGTAACTCAAAAAACACCCCTGTTGCCAAGGCTGAGTTTACCATAAACTCTTTTTTGAGTTGTATCATTTTTGGTTTCCCTGTAGATCCCGAGGTTTTGACAACCACAACATCCTTTTCAGAAAACCAGTTTGTTAAAAATTGTTGTGCATTCCCTGAGATAGTCTTGGCATAGGCAATCAATTCCTCTACAGAAGAAAATACATTTCCGTTCAGTTTAAAATCACGATGAAATTGCCTATTATTCATCAATCACAGGGGTTTCTACCTTACCAAACAACTTGCTTTTCCAATTTGTCCATCCATATTTTTTAGAAAAAACATAGAGTAATATTGGAAAAATAACACAGACCGGAATCAACACATCAAGTCCCATTGTTGGCTCCGATACATCTTTAAACACCGAATTTGTTTGAAAAGCAGTCCAATCGGCAGTTACTAACAAGGCAGTAATTAGATTATTAGATGCATGAAACCCTAAAGCGAGTTCCAAACCTTCATCCATTAAGGTTAAAATCCCCAAGAAAAACCCTGTACCAATGTAATAAACCATTATAAGATTCCCGAGTTTTGCTACTTCAGGATTCCCCAGGTGTAATAGCCCGAAAACAGTAGAGGTTAAAAATAACGGTATCCACTTATATTTAAATGCAACCCCTAGTCCCTGCATTAAGTAGCCTCTAAAAAAATATTCTTCAAAACTGGTTTGGATGGGTACTAGAATAATGGCAATTATGGCCAACATTAAAAAAGGAACCAACTCAAAATTCCATTGGTAATTCTCTGGAGACATCGCATAATCTATCCCTAAAATTACCACAGTAATTAAAGTCCACAAACCAAATGAAAAGAAAATTCGTTTCCAGTCAATGGTTCTCCTACTTGTAGTTAATGAGGTAATGGATTGTTTATGGATATATTTTACCCATAAAAAAAGCATTGCTAAGCCAATAGCAAAAGGTAGCAAACTCTCAATTAAAAACCTGTTTTTACCTTTTTTCGCTATTTCTTGCTTTATAAGTTCCTCTACATCTAAATCCAATACTACGATTGCGACAAAATTCAACCCCATTAAACCAAAGAAAATTATAGGAATAATTAAATATTTCCACAATCCTAACTCTCCTTTATATGCTTGTTGTATATATTTCATTTTCTATAAATTAAAATTCCATTTTTTGGAATTGTTGTATTTCAGACTTCCTTTTTCTATCTCTAATGGCGCCTCAATATTATTGGTATATAAGCCGCCGGTTCCCAACCCTTGTGGCATGTTATTATTTAGTGTAAATGTCCATTGGGCAATGGCATTCAGCCCTACATTGCTCTCTAAAGCAGAGGTTATCCACCAGCCAACATGATGCTTTTCTGCTTTTTCAATCCACTCAGCACTTCCTTTAAAGCCACCAATTAAACTTGGTTTTAGAATAATATATTGTGGTTGGATGATCTCTAGAATTTTGTTCTTTTTCTCCTCAGCAAAGACCCCTATTAATTCTTCATCTAAGGCAATTGGCAACGGTGTCTTTTCACATAAACGAGCCATTTCATCAAACTGTCCTTGCTGTATAGGTTGCTCAATTGAATGCAGGTCTAATTCTGACAATCTTTTTAATTTCTCTAAAGCATTATCCGAAGAAAAACCTCCATTAGCATCAACTCTTACTTCAATTTCACTAGATGAAAACTCCTTTCTAATGCTCCTTAACAGTGCTATTTCGGTTTCAAAATCGATGGCTCCAATTTTCATTTTTATACATGAAAACCCAGTAGCCAATTTTTCTTTAATTTGAGCTTTCATAAACGCCTTATCCCCCATCCAAACCAAACCATTAATTGGAATTGCCTGATTCCCATCCGTAAATTCTGATGGAAATAAGTTAAAAGGTGAATTGCTTTGCAATGATAAAAAAGCTTGTTCTAAACCGAATTGAATACTTGGAAATTCGGAAAGTTCATTTACTAGCAGGGTCAGCCCTAATTGAATGTTATCACAGACCCATTTTAATTTTTCTTCATAATCAGGTCTGTCATCAATACTCAAGGTTCTCAATATTCCACACTCCCCAATTCCTTGTTTTTCGGCAGTACGTAACATGATAAACCACGTTTCTTTTGTTTTTAAAATTCCGCGAGAAGTGCCACTAGGTCTTTTAAAGTTGAGCATGTATTTTTGGTAAGTCGCTTGCATCAATATTTATTCCTTTTCTATATAGATTTTAAAGTTGTCCAAATAATTTTGATCCATTTCTGTAAAAACTCCCTTTAAATATGGAAACATACAACTCATAAGGTAGGATTCACTTTTACGAACAACATCTTTCACAATAACGGTAACTCCAGCTTCTTCACTAAAATTATAGTCGTCTGTTTTAAGCATGTCCCCAGCATCAAAATACAAGGTCACTTTTTGGTTTGGAATATAAGCCATCACTTTCTCTGTCATAACCATTACTTGCCCTTTGTTATCAACCGTCATTTCATACTCGCTACCAACAATGCCTGGTTTCACATTTATTGGTTGCACAGAAATCAGCTCAGGCATCCATTTTTTCATCGAAGCTTGATCGTTAAAAGCCGTAAAAACGTCAGACAACGGTTTGTTAATCTCTACCCGAACCTGATACCTTGTTTCTTTTATAAGTAATCCGGTAGAAAAAAATAGGATGACCAATACGGTAACAATGCCTAAAATTATTTTAATTGCTTTCATTGTAACTTAAGATTTTGATGTTTTCATTCTTTTTCGAACATAGAAAATTAAAAGCAACAAAATAATCATAAATGGCCAAATAGTAAGGATATAAACAACTAAAGCTTTTACATTTTCAAAGCCCTGCTTAAATGCCTCCCCTAATTTACTTCCAAATCCTATTTCGTTACCTGCAATTTTTTTATAAAATGTAATATTTAATGTGGGAAACACCACTTGGTTCTGCAAATACTTTAGCCTACCTTCAGTGGCTTCAATATCTCCTCTCAACTTCCCCAACTCCCTTTCTACATCAAGGATTTCTCTTACTGTTTTTGCTTTTTTTAGAATTTCTAAATACTTAGCTTCTAAAGCTTTCTTTGTTTTTAACCGAGCTTCAACATCCAAAAACTGGGCTGTCACATCAGAGATATGTATGTTTTTAGCATCAAACTTCTCAACTCCTTTTGCAATCCCTTCGAGCACTACATCAAAACTTCTTGCAGGCAGTCTAACCGATATGGTTGTACTAATTCTATCGTCTGACTTGTACTGATTATCTCTAGCTACATAACCATTATGCTGTGCCACGAGATCTATAACGGTCTTTCTAGTAGCTGCTAACTTTAGTGTTTCAAAGGTAACACTACCCGTTTTAATTAATTTTCTTTCTACAGTTACATTATCTCTACGGTCAACAGCTGCTTGTTTCATTTTACTGCCAGCTGCAAAAGTTTTTTCTGATCGGTTCAAATCATGCTCCATTACTTTTGCATCATATGCAAATTTTTGCTGATCATCACATGCTACCGCAAGTAAAACAATACTAATTATTAGAATTATTTTTTTCATTTTAAAGTGTTTTATGGTTATAATATTTGACCTAATCCAAAAAGAATGCCAAATAGAAAAGTACTCAATGCTACTTTTTTCAACTCCCCATCTAATGCAGCTGCTTCTTTATTTCTCACAACAAACAATACATGTTTCAACAACGGTAAATAGGCTATTACAAATAAGAATTGCCACGGACTTCGAAACTGAATACTTGTAAACAACAGGGCAAATAGGAAAGATGCAATGAGCAATACGTAGTGGTAATATTTAGCCGACTCGGCTCCTATTTTAACAACCAAGGTGTTTTTCCCCACTTTTTCATCATTCTCTCTATCTCGCATGTTGTTTAAGTTTAACACAGCTGTACTTAATAGGCCTATGGAAAATGCTGGGAGAAAAATAGTGAAAATGATTTCTTTGGTAAATAAGAAATAAGATCCGACAACACTTAACAGCCCAAAGAACACAAATACAAAAACATCTCCCAGACCACTATACCCATATGCAGATGTACCCACTGTGTATTTAATTGCTGCGGCTATGGACGCTATTCCAAGTCCAAAAAACAAGATGGAGTAGCCAAAATTATCTTTCCCAAATGAGACATAAATTAGCAATAAGGCAATAACCAATGTAATTATGGCCGTAATGACCATTGCTGTTTTCATTTGACTCGGTGTAATGGCCCCAGAAGCAACCAATCTTTTTTCTCCTGTTCGATTATCATCTGTTCCTTTTATGCCGTCTCCATAATCATTGGCAAAATTGGACAATACCTGAAATCCAATGGTTGTAAGAATAGCCAGCCAAAAAATAGGCGACGCATACAAATGGTTTTTCACAATCCCAATACCAACTGCAATTTTAGATAGTACATCTGAAGAAAGTTCTTCGAATCCTAAAAAACTTCCTACGATAATTCCAGAAATTGACAAAGGCAATGTTCTTAACCTTGCTGCTTGTACATATTTTTTTACATCCATGATTCTTTGTTGCTTTCTACTTTGTATAAAATATAATTGTATAATGTTGTTGCCCTATTTTCTTCTACACAGGGTATTGTAATTTTCCCTGAAGCTGTTTGCAACACAAGGTTCACTACTTTTCTTCTTTTCTGAAAAAAAGTTTGTTTTAATTTGATGTTCTGTACTTTAAAAAAAGGCAAATAGGTGCGATGTGTTTCAACTCTTCCTTTCCCTACCAATAGCAGCTCTTTATTAAATTGATAAAATGCTTTTTTATATTTTAAATGCACGCATAACAACGTTACAGGAAGGACAAACAGATTCCCCCACAACCAAGTTACGTCGTTGATTAAAAAAAGAATGATCCCATTTAAAATGAGAATGCCAAAAGCACTTCTAAAATACATTCTTTGCACATAATAGTCATTAGGAACATACCTTGTTTCAGCATCAATTGCACTCGTTACATACAACAGGTCTTTAATTGTATTTATCTGTTCAATTTTACAGCCAATAATTCTAATTAATTTGTGTTGTTGTTTTTTCACCTTTCCACTTACGGCCTGTTTAAAAGTAACAAAAGAGATGCCCAATTTCTTTTTTATTGGATTTGTGGAAATGGTAATGCTTTGCACTTTCCCTTTATTCAACACAATAGATTTCTTAGTCAACAATCCTTGGGTAATTTCAAAAGATTTGTCTTTTATAACCAAGGTTAAATTGAAATGAAAAAGTAAAATTCTAACAAAAGAACTCAATACTCCAACTATAAAAAGGATTAGAATAAGAACTACAAAAATAAGAATACTATTAAAAACATCAGTTGGATTAACATCTGTATAGTTTCCCAAAACGTCGTCCTTACCAATGCCTTTAAACACATCATTTAATTGTTGTAACGCACCAAAAACTAAAGCTAGGAAGACCAATAAATTTTGCAAATGATTCTCGGTTAAGCTTACTTTAAACAACTCTATAAAACCAATCTGCAATAATGGTTTGTGTTGCTCCTCTGCTACTTCTAATGGTGCTGTCTTTTTTTCAATAAAAGTCAAGGCCTTTTTTAATGCTTGCGCTTTCTCAAATGTCAATGCTTTTATAGAGATTTCTGTATCCTTAGAGCCCGCTGTTTCTATGCTTACTTCGTATACATTAATGAGTTGCTGAATTAAATTTTGTTTAAAATTTATATTTTGAATTCTATCGAAAGAGATGGAGGTATTTTTCTTTTTCAACACCCCTTCTTTTAAGACGAATTGACCTCCTTCTATTTTAAAAAGAAAATTTTTATAGGTCAGATAAGCTCTGACTAAAAAGAATGCTAAAAAAACACCTATAGCCACATAAATATAAACAAGTGATTCTTCAGAAAACTTAGAAAACCGTTGAATAAATATGATTAATAAAATCCAAGTTGCCTTAAAAGCTTTGAACAATAACTTTGCGTAAATCACCAAAATCCCTTTGGATGCTTGTTTTGAAAACTCCGAAAATAAAGAATCGTTAACCATGTATTTGTTGGTTAATGAATTCTTTAATTTTTAACGCTTCTTCTTTTTTAATACCTTTAATAACCAGATCATTACTACTATCTCCTGCAGTAAAAACATTTAGTGAAGCTAATTTAAAAATCCTTGAAATTGGTGCTTCGCTTATTTCTACATGCTGAATTCTAGAAAAAGGCACTGTGGTTATTTTCCTAATTAAAACCCCGCTTTTATAGGTAACATCTTTTTCTCTCAATGCATATTTCCTTCTAGAAAACCCAATTACAAATGCCATTATGACTACAATAAAGAGCACTATAAAAATAAGATACAGGTAATTTATATATGGAAAATCACCAATTTCCTCAACATTTCTTTCCAATAAGAACACCGCTAAAAAAAGGATTGAAAAAAGAGTTAGAACACTGAATAATACAACCTTTAAATAATCTTTATGAATTCTCTTAAATACAACTTTTGAAATATCTGGAAGTTGTAAAATTTCAATATTAGAAAACCCCATAAAAATTTTATTTAATTGCTTCTTGTATGCGAATCGCTTTTGTATCCTTTACGGCTTGAATAAAAGCACCGGAGTAGGTATTCAGTATCGTTTTCTTAAATAAGCGTGCTTCTTTGTAGGTTTTAAATGCCCCCAATCTGTATTTAAACATTCCATTTTCTTGAGAAATTTGAACATCTTTTATTGAAGCATACACGGCACTTCTTTTTTTAGTAGCGCCTATCTGAACGGTAAACACCAATGTTGGTTTTGGAGCTTCTTTTTGAACTTTTGGTACTGAAACAGTTTCAACCTTTTTCTCTGGAACGATTTCTTTTTTCGGTTCTTTAGTCCCGCAAGCAGTAAACATCAAAGCAACACCTAATAATACAAGTATCTTTCTCATAATAATCCGTTTATAATTCGTTTGCTTGTGCTATTAACTCAGCAATGTCTAACACCTCAACTTCGGCTTCTTTTTCTTTAAATTTCACGCCATCTGTCATCATTGTATTACAATAAGGGCAGCCTGTTGCGATAATCTCTGGATTTGTTGCCAATGCATCTTCGGTTCTTAATACATTTATATCTTTAGCTCCTTTTTCGGGTTCCTTAAACATTTGCGCACCTCCAGCACCGCAACACAAAGCATTTGTTTTATTGCGCTTCATTTCGGTTAGGTTTACGCCCAAACGTTTAATTAAATCCCTTGGAGATTCATATTCATCATTTGCACGGCCTAAATAACAAGGATCGTGAAACGTAACTTTTTTGTTTTTTAAAGCCGCGTCGTTGATAGAGAGTCTACCAGCCGAAATTAATTTTTTTATGTACTGGGTATGATGAAAAACTTCATAGTTCCCCCCCAATCCAGGGTATTCATTTTTCAACGTATTGAACGAGTGTGGATCACAGGTAACAATCGTTTTTACTTCATATGCATTTAGCACCTCTATGTTGGTTACTGCTTGCATTTGAAATAAAAACTCATTCCCTGCTCTTTTAGCAGCATCACCGGTAGAACTTTCTTCAGTTCCCAATACAGCGAAATCAACTTTTGCTTGCTGTAAAATTTTCACAAAAGCTCTCGTTATTTTTTTTGCTCTATCATCAAAACTTCCAGCTGCCCCAACCCAGAACAACACTTCTGGTTGTTTTCCTTGAGCCATCATATCTGCCATTGTAGGTACGTTCATATCGTAAGTTCTTTATTTTTAATGATTACTTTTTAGTCATTCTCAGTAAGATTTTCTTCTAATTGTAGAAAATATCCTATCCTGACCTTCATTATTTACTGCATCTATATCCTGATTTCAAAGCTACGCTTCGTCTTTCCAGTTCAATCTATCCATTTGGTTGTATTGCCAAGGAGCTCCATTGTTTTCGATATTGGTCATCATCATGTTCAACTCTTGCGGCGCCGCACTTTCTTCCATTACCAAGTACCTACGCATATCCATAATGATTGACAAAGGATCGATATTTACCGGACATTCTTGCACACAGGCATTGCAACTTGTACAGGCCCATAATTCTTCTGGAGAAATATAATCGTTCAATAATTGTTTTCCGTCGTCTTTAAACTCACCTCCATTTGCATCGATATTTTTACCAACTTCCTCCATTCTATCTCGCGTCTTCATCATAATAGCTCTTGGAGATAATTCTTTTCCAGTAAGGCTTGCAGGACATGAAGATGTACAACGTCCGCACTCAGTACACGTATATGCATTCATTAGTTGAACCCAATTTAAATCGGTAACATCAGATGCTCCAAATTTCTCAGGAACTTCATCCGCTGCTCCTTCTGGTGGTGCAGCATAAGGATCTGCACTTGGATCCATCATTAATTGCACTTCTTTGGTGACGGCTTCTAAATTATCTAACTGTCCCTTAGGTTGTAGTTTTGCATAGAATGTATTTGGAAAAGCCAATAAAATATGTAAATGTTTAGAGTAGTATAAATAATTTAAAAAAGCTAAAATTCCGATGATGTGAATCCACCAAGCAGCTTGTTCAATGGTGTGTAATGCCGCTACTGATACACCGTTAAATAACGGCGCTATAAATTGACTGATTGCGTTCCCAATACTTGCTTGCTGAAAAGGAACATCTGTAGCATTCATTACAATAAACAACGTCATTAAGACCATTTCGAAATACAAAATAATGTTTCCATCATTTTTGGGCCAAGCTGTCATTTCTTTATTCCAAAATCGCTTTACTCGAATTACATTTCTACGAATCCAAAAAATTATTACAGCCACAAATACCAGGGCTGCCAAAATTTCAAAAGTAGCAATTAAGAAACCGTACAACGCATCGCCTAGGAGTGGTTGAAAAACACGATGTGTTCCAAACAACCCATCAATAATAATTTCTAGCACTTCAATATTAATAATAACAAACCCTAAATAAACTGCAACGTGTAAAATACCTGAAACAGGTCTACGCACCATTTTATATTGACCGAGTGCAATCTTTGCCATATTTTTCCAACGGGCAGGTTTATTGTCAGATCTATCGACCGCTTTCCCCAATTTTATATTGCGGATTAACTTTCTAATATTTTTTACAAAAAATCCGACTCCAATTATAAGTATAATTGCAAAAATTATGTTTGGTAGGTATTGCATATTTATAGTTTTGCGTAGGTTACAACTTGCAACCAGTTATTTTCTTATTGATGACTCCAACTATTTTCATCATCACTATTGTTTGGTGATAAACCAATAATATCTCCTGTGGTAGAAACTCCTAAGCCCAGAACCGTTCTGTTAGCGTAATTGAAATAAGCAGCAACTTGATTTATTTCCAAAACCTCTCCATCAGTTAGCCCAATCTCTCGTAAGGCAACAACATCTTCTTCTACCAATTCTGTAGGTTTTAACGTCAATTTCCTAGCATAATTTAAGGCTAAATTGTATTTCTCTTCAGAGAAAGGAGCCCTTCCTTCTTCTAAGTCTTTTTTTATCTGAATTGATTTCTCGTCATTGGCAATCAATCGTTTCAAGCCTTCAAAATGATGATCAATACAATAAGCACATTCATTTAGCAAGCTCACATACACCCCAATAGTTTCTAAAAACCATTTTGGTAAGGTATTGTTACTATTGTGCAAAACATTTTTATACAATGCCATATGCCCCGTCATAGTATGTGGACGCAGGCCATGCACCATCATAATGTTATCTACATTATTATTGGGCCCAGTTACTTTTGAGTATAGCCTCTTTAACTTCCCTGTAGCCTCTTCAAATGAAATAATTTTTATCCAACTCATTATTTATTTGTTTCGTTAGCAGCATTCTTTTTCGGATCATAAGAAACCGCTCTTTTACCAAATAATGAGAAATGCACAAAACGTTTCGGATTCAATTTCATCTCTCTAATTAACTCTTCCATCTCTTTAGACATGTTGGTTAAATTATTATACATGGTTTCGTCCTTCACAAACTTCCCAAAAGATCCTTCCCCTTTTTCAATTCCAGCCATTAAATTATTGATATAATCCAATGATTTTTGAGCTTTCTTAATCGTCAATCCAATGTTTGCATTTACCAAAGTATCAGACAATTTCATGAAATTCTCAGTAATCACTCTGGTATTATCAAAGGTGTTCTTAATCCCTACCTTACTCGAATCTAATAATTGATTTACGGAGCCCAGTGTTTTTCTAACATCTCCGATAGTAAATTCTAGGCCTTTAATACTTCTATTCAAGCTTTTTCGAGATTCTATTGTTAAGGTTTGATTTAATCCTAACAACAATGAATCTGCACTTACAATTACACTCTCTAATTTTGCTTGCAATGGATTTAACTTTTCACCAACTGTTGAAAAAATATCAGATTCCACTTCTCCTGTTAAATAATCACCAGAAAGCGCTAATTCACCTTCATAAGATGGAATAATCGCCAACGATTGCCCTCCCATTAAACTTGCGCTATAAATTTTAGCAATGCTCTTTTGAGAGAACTCAAAATCATTTTCAATCAAAAGTTCTACTACTAATTTCCCTTTCTTTTTGGGGTCTTTATTAAACTTAATATCAACAACCGTCCCTACATGTAACCCGTTAATAGTCACAATACTAGACTTCTTTAAACCCTGAATATTATCATATTCAACAAAATAAACACGTTGATTTTTAGCAAATATATTTTCTCCTTTCAAGAAGTTAAACCCCCAGACAAATAATGCAATCACAACAACTGCAATAAACCCTGTTTTTAATTCTCTAGACATAATTCTAATTTAAGTAACAATATTACTAATAATTTTTGAAGATGGTTGTTAAATCATCTTGTTTTTAAAGCTTGTCTTACGGAGATTTTATCTCCATTTTTAAATGCTGCAATAAATGCAGATCGATAGCCTTTCTTTTTCACCCTTTTAAGCAAAGATTGAATGCTTTTATAATTGGAGGATTTTCCATAATAATATTTATAATACGATTGTACCTTTACCCTTTCGACATTCTTGAGTCCCTTAAAATTATATGATTTCGTTGCGATTTTTCGCTTACTTGAAGAAATTTGAATCTTAAATAAAATGGTGTTTTTTTCAAGAATTTTATTTTTTTTAGTTTCTGTAATTACAGGAATTTCATCATTTATTAAATCAACGGTATTCAACTTTAATTGATTCACATATTCGGTGATCGAAGAAGCAATGCTTCTGGCCATTGCTTTTTGCCCATTTTTTGAGTTTAAGTATTTTCCCTCTTTTTTGTTTGTAAGAAAACCAAGTTCTATTAGTACGCTTGGCATGGTTGTTTGAAACAGCACCACAAAACCCGCTTGTTTTACCCCCCTACTTTTCCGTTTATTTTTTTTAATAAAATTACGTTGAATACTACTTGCCAACAGCAAACTTTGCTCCAGGTTTTCCTCTTGTAACAAAGACAATCCAATAATAGACTCTGGCGAGTTGGGATTGTATTTATAGTTCTGTTTATAATCTTTTTCTAAAAGGATCACACTATTCTCTCTTTTAGCAACATTAAAGTTACGTTTGTTAGCATGCAAACCCAACACAAAAGTTCCGGCTCCATATGCATTTGAAGTATGTGCGTCACAGTGAATTGAAACAAACAAATCTGCTTTTACAGCATTCGCGATATTTCCTCTTTTCCAAAGATCAATAAACACATCATTATTTCTTGTATAAACGATTTTAATGTCTTTTTTACTTCCTATAATTTTCCCTACTTCTAATGCTGTTTTTAACGCAATATTTTTTTCTCTATACCCATTCCCTATATTCCCTGGATCATGCCCTCCATGACCAGCATCTATCACAATTGTATATACTTTTTTTTGCGCAAAATTATGATGACTCACCCCAAGAATGAAACAACAGCTTATCAAAATAAGCAACAACTTTTTATTATTAGTAAATTTCGTACGTGTTAACAATGGCATCAATAATTTTTACTTAATTTTGGCAACTCAAATTTGGCGCTTCAACAATTGAAGCATATTTTTACATTTAT
>Ga0105356_10001867_pt1 | contig 21128 bp, 19 predicted proteins | sample GOMGulsemesocosm_3_FD_83502 | JGI IMG/M metagenome (GOLD analysis project Ga0105356, IMG submission 83502) | Methane-oxidizing microbial communities from mesocosms in the Gulf of Mexico - GOM9D Gulf of Mexico | ecosystem: Environmental > Aquatic > Marine > Cold seeps | place: Gulf of Mexico... | reverse complement strand
TAACTCCCTGCGTGAAGGTAAGCACGGAGATTCAATCGCGGCATTCAAACGCTACTTAAAAAGCTACCCCAAGGGACGCTTTGCCCACAACGCGCAGTATTGGATGGGAGAGGCGAACTACGTGACGCGCAACTTTGATCAAGCCTTGCGCGACTTCCAGTCCGTATTAGACAACTACCCCAGCAGTAACAAAATCCCCGATGCCAGCTTGAAACTGGGCTACACCCACTACGAGCTAAAAGACTTTGCCAAGGCGCGCAAGTCACTGGCAGCGGTGGTGAAAAACTTCCCGACCTCTAAGGCGGCGAGCTTGGCGGAGAAGAGGTTGCTGTCTATGGGGAAGGATGGGATTTAGTGGTGGTGGGCGCTTACTAATCAACAGTAAGCCCTGTTAATGCCTCCTTAGTCATTTTTCTCAAAATATTTAATTTTGCGAGTATCACTGCCTTCCTTATCACCGCGGCGATAAGTGGTCACCACCTTGCGAGATACCCAGTTTTCGTTCTGGTCTTGCTCGTAGTCACTGTACCTGATGCGATATTGCTGTGACCCTGTGCCGTTTACATTGGTCACGCGCTTAGGGTTCTTGCTGTTGATGTGATAGCTGATACGGTCCTCAGAGATAAGTGCGCCTTTGCGCTGGCTACTCATCACGTGGTGAATACGGCCCTGCAGGTCATAGTTGATCTGTTTCTCGAGAGTGAAGCGGTATTTCAGTGGGTCTTGCAGTGCTTGGCTGGGCTTCTTGTCTAAGGGGTAGTCATTCTCGTGAAAGTAAACCTTATGCAGGCGATCATTTTCAAACTCGTAAATACGCGCAACCGTTTGTTCTCGCTTACGGTTGTCTTTACTTAAGACCATGTAGCGATTACCAGAGTAGATTATATAATCCAAGGTACGGTATTTTTGCTCAGAGTTGAGCACATGATTTAGAATCACCGAGCGCATATTGCCGGTCTTTTCACTGTACTCTTCAGGCCCCCCCTTGTATTCGTACTGGTGGCTACCTTTGGCACTGGCTATTTTATCCAATACATTGTTTTCGTCATATTCTATTTTGGTATTGGCGGGCAAGTTCCAATATTTCAGGAAGTCGTTAGTGCGCAGCGCCTTTTTATTGCCCGTAATCTGCGTCATATAGCCCGCACGATTAAATTCAATATGTACCTCATCGGTGATTTGCGTGCCGGAAAAATCGGGACGAGTAATAAAATAGCTGACTGTTTTTACAGGGCCATGCAAAAACAATTGTTTTTTATGGGGCATCAAGTGCAGGGGTTGGCGACCTACAACCTCAGGCTTATTACTATACATATTTCTAAACGTGCTAGAAATATTGTCGTTGATGTTGCTCATGGTTGAGCAACCGCCCAGTGTTAGCAATACGGCTGCTAGGCCAAGTGATTTTATAGTTAATGTCATGTTAGTCCCCATCTGGTCTGACTTGGTCTCATTATAAATACGCCCCTAGGATGTTTTGACGGGTGTAATACGAACAATTAAACCAAACATTGGATGGTCTATGAATTGTGTTTCTTTACTGCGTGTTTTGCGCTGGGCTTGTAAAGGAAAGCCCTGCAAGCGATTTTGCTCTGAATCCATTGGCGCTAGGCGCTGACTGGTTTCTATTACTACAGACTCTTGAATAGCAGCAGGACCTTCTTCCAAGCTCTGCTTCTTCTCTGGGGCTAATTTTGGCAGTATCTGTATATCTTCCAGTGCCGCAGTGTAGAGCAGATCCGTATGGATATGTAAAAAGCGCCCTAACGATATTGTAATACTGCCGTCTAGCTGCGGTACTTGTATCAGTTCGCTAATGGCATTGCCGTATTCATCAGCCCCCTGAGGAACCAAGCTTTTAACGCTATCGTCTGACTGAATATGCACCGCTTTGGCCTTGTGTTCAGGCAAGCCCGCTTGACGCCAAGCCTGATAAGTGAGCAGGCGATAGCGACTAGATTTATCGATGCGTTTAGCGACACCGGATAGCGCACCTTGTGGTCGTTTTTTGGCAAACAAGCTGTGCTTGCGCGTATCAAAGTTGATTGCTGCTCCTGTTTCGGGCTGGGGCCATGTCTCTGGCCACGTTTCGGTATTTAAGTATTCACCACGGGCGTGGGCAAAGGCCACAACTTCCACGTCGTACCAACGCAAGTCTTGGGCTTGGCTTAGGTCGCTCATGCACAGCAGTATCAAGACAATGAGTGGCTTGTTCACTAAATACTTCAACATCAATTTAAAGGCTTCTTATTGGGTGGTTTTTTTACTCAAGGCGTCGAGCATAGCAAAGATAAACTCGAAACGCTCCTCGGCTGTTTCCGACTGACATTTAAAGCGCAGTTTATTCTCTGGCGCATTGAAATGATAGGTCGCGGGATTCAGCTGTATTAGCATGATCAAAGTGCCGGGGTCGATGCTGGTGTGAGGGGTAAACTCCACACGGCCACCGTTCTTACCCGCATCAATCTTACCGATGCCCATCGCCAATGCAGATAGCTTCATTTTTGCGACCTTCAGCAGGTTCTTGGCACTCTCTGGCAGTAGGCCAAAGCGGTCAATCAGCTCAACCTCTATTTCCTTCAACTCTAAGCGGTTTTCCGCATTGGATATGCGCTTGTACAGCATCAGACGCATATGTACGTCTGGCACGTAGTCTGAGGGCAGCAGGGAGGGCAGGCCAAGGTCGATTTGCGGGCCGGAGTCGGTGGGCAGCTCGGCGTCAAATTCCACGCCGTCTTTCAAGGCTTGCACAGCGCGATCTAGCATATCAGTATACATGCTAAAGCCTACCTCCTGGATCTGTCCCGATTGTTCAGAGCCCAGTAGCTCACCCGCCCCGCGAATTTCTAGATCGTGGGTGGCTAGGGTAAAGCCCGCTCCCAGGTCCTCTAGGGATTCGATGGCCTGCAAGCGTTTGGCGGCGTCGGCGCTCATGGCTTTTTCGTGAGGGGCGATCAAATAGGCGTAGGCGCGGTGGTGGCTGCGGCCTACACGGCCACGCATTTGGTGTAGCTGAGACAGACCAAAGTGGTCAGCACGGTTGATAATGATGGTGTTAGCCGTCGGTACGTCGATGCCACTTTCGATGATAGTGGTACAGACCAAGAGGTTCACGCGCTGGTGATAGAAGTCCAGCATCACCTGTTCCAGTTCGCGCTCACCCATCTGTCCGTGGGCGACTGCGGCACGGGCTTCAGGCACAATGGTTTCAATTTGCGCGGCTATCTTGGCTATATTTTCTACCTTGTTGTGCACAAAGTAGATCTGCCCGCCACGTGACAGTTCACGTTGGCAGGCTTCGCGGATTTGGTCGTCATGCCACTCGCTAATGAAGGTCTTCACTGCGGTGCGGCGCTGGGGCGGTGTGGCAATGATAGACAGCCCACGCAGGCCGCTCATAGCCATATTCAGGGTGCGCGGAATAGGCGTGGCGGTCAGGGTCAAAATGTCGACCTCGGCGCGCATCTTCTTCATCATCTCCTTGTGGCGCACACCAAAGCGTTGCTCTTCATCGACGATGACGAGGCCTAGATCATTAAACGTGATGCTCGGTTGCAGTAACTTGTGGGTGCCAATAATGATGTCGACCTTGCCGTTGGTTAGGTCGGCGATGATGGCGTCCTGCTTTTTCTTTGTGCCAAAGCGCGACAAGCACTCTACCCGTACTGGCCAATCTGCAAAGCGGTCTTGAAAATTCTCGTAGTGCTGCTGAGCGAGCAGGGTGGTGGGCACTAAAATGCACACCTGCTTTTGGTTCATGCTGGCCATAAAGGCGGCGCGCATAGCCACCTCGGTCTTGCCAAAGCCCACATCGCCACACACCACCCGGTCCATAGGCTGGCTTAGCTGCATATCGCCCAGCACGGCGTTAATAGCATCGTGCTGGTCGGCAGTTTCCTCAAAGGGGAAGCCACTGCTAAACAGCTCGTACTCTACCGCAGGCAGCTTAAATTGCTGACCCTGCTTGGCGGCGCGCTTGGCGTGAATAGCCAGCAGCTCTGCAGCCACATCGCGCGCTTGCTTGAGGGCGCGGGCCTTTTGCTTGCCCCAGGTATCGGAGCCTAGCTTATGTAGAGGGGCAGACTCTGCTGGTGCCCCGGTAAAGCGGCTGACTAGGTGTAGGTCGCTGACCGGTACGTAAAGCTTGTCTTCGTTAGCATACTCTAGGGTTAAAAATTCTTGTTCAATCTCACCTAACTGCAATGTTTGCAGGCCAAGGTAGCGGCCCACACCGCTGTGCTCATGTACCACAGGGGCGCCGATGGAAAGGTCTTCCAGACTGTTGATGATCGCTTGTGCATCTTTCTGGCCGCTGCTTTTACGTCGTCTACGCGACTGGGATACACGCTCACCATAAATCTGGCTTTCAGTGATAACAACCAGCTCTGGTAGGTCTAAGCCTTCAGGCAGGGGAGCCACGCTGACAAAGTGCTTGGCTTGTTGCTGGGCTAATTCATCCCAGCTTTGCACTTGCTTGGGATGAATATTGATGCCCCGTAACAGCTCTAGTAGGCTCTCGCGACGACCTGCAGATTCGGCGATGAAGAGAATACGTTTCTCACATTGCTCGGTAAACAACCGCAGTTTAGCGCTGGGGTCTTGTTCCTTGACTTGCAACTGGAAAGAACCGGGCTGCAGGGCGGCAAAGTTGTGTTTGTGCGTTACGGTATCCGCCGCTTCAAAGTTTTGTAGCTGGATATGCGGATAGGCTGCTAGGGCCTGCTTACTGTCCTTGGGGCGCAGGTAAAGCTCGTCTGGTTCAAGTATAGGGCGCTCGGTATTGTGGCGACGCTGTTCATGGCGCTTGGCCAGCTGCTCCCAGAAGTGTTCATTGGTGGTGTCCGTAGCGGAGGTCTGCAAGACCAAGGTCTTTTGCGGTAGGTAGTCAAATAGACTGGCTGTCTCGCTATAGAACAGGGGCAGGTAGTACTCGATACCTGCAGGGGCTAGGCCATTGCTAACGTCCTTATATACCATGCAACTTTGTGGGTCGCCTGCAAAGCGGTCGCGCCAGCGCCCACGGAAGTCGGCAATAGCCTGTTCGTGCATGGGAAACTCACGGGCAGGCAGTAGGCGTATTTCCTGGTGCTTATTTGCTGAAAGCTGAGTTTCAGGGTCAAAATCGCGAATGGACTCGATCTCATTATCAAACAGATCAATGCGATAGGGTTGGGCGTGACCCATGGGATAGAGGTCGATCAATGATCCACGCACGGCAAATTCACCGTGCTCTAAGACCTGAGATACATAGCTATAACCGGAGCGCTCCAAGCGTGCACGCAGGGCGTCGATGTCTAGGCTATCGCCAATTTTGGCGATAAAAGCCTGTTGGTCTAGGTAATTTGTGGGTGGTACCCGCTGTAATAGACTGATCGCCGGCAGTATTAATAAGCCGTGTGCAATTTGTGGTAATTGATACAGGGTGCTTAAGCGCTCAGAAATAATATCCTGGTGGGGCGAGTAGATGTCGTAGGGCAATGTCTCCCAATCGGGGTAGTGCAAAATAGGCAGGTGCTGGGCGCCTAAGAAAAATTTAATACTGGATTCAAGCTGCCAAGCTTCTTGTGCGCTGTTGACAATGACTAGGCTCAGGCCTTTAAATTGCTTGGCTGCTTCGGCAATAGCCAGAGCCTTGGCGCTGCCATATAGCTGGCCCCAGACGAAGGTGTTGCCTGAGTGTTGGGGAATGGAGGGGAGCGTTATCATGATCATGCAGTGAATAGAAAGAGCGACATTCTAACCCTAATCCTATTTAAGCAGCAATTTACAATTGTTGACAGAGTCTAATAAATAACAACGCTATTCTTTGTCCACTCTAAAACCTAAAGGGAAACAGAATGAATAAAAGACTAATTGTGCTCTCAATTACAGCGGCAGTCACTGTGATGACAGGGTGTGGAACTAATGCGACCAAACCTAGCTCACAAGACACGAATACGGCTAACAGTGTGGACTTACAAAACCGCTTAACGGAAAGAGAGTCTGAGCTAGAGGCACGTGATAATCAGATTACAGAGCTTAAGCGAATGTTGGCAACGCAACATGGTGGAGAGACCTCTTCAGTAGCTAGTATGGGAGATTTATTGCCTCCGAATGCTAAACCTGGTGAGTGTTACGCACGTGTATTCATCGAGCCAACTTATAAGACAGAGTCAGTAGAAGTACTAAAAAAAGAAGGCTACGACGTAGTTAACTTGGTGCCCGCTAAGTACGGCTATGAGGAAAAGACAGTTTTAGTTAAAGAAGCGACTGAAATTTTAGATGTTGTTCCTGCGGTGTATGGCTGGAAAGAAGAAAAAGTATTAGTTAGCCCCGAAATCAGGGAACTACGTAAAGTACCTGCGGTGTATGGCTCTAAGTCAGAAAAGGTTCTAGTCAAGGCAGCCCACTCTATATGGAAGAAGGGGGCGGGCCCAATTTCTAAGGTTGATGAGAGCACAGGAGAAATCATGTGTTTAGTTGAAGTACCTGCACAATACAGCACGGTTACTAAGCGTACTCTAGTGACCCCTGCAACAACGAAAGAAGTTGTTGTACAGCCTGCTCAGTATAAGACGGTTAAAACACGTATTGTAAAGACTCCTGCTAAAACAGTGACTAAGTCTATTCCTGCAGAGTACGGCACTGTAAAAGTTAAGAAGTTAGTAACACCCGCTTCTTCTTCTAAGACACCCGTTGCACCGGTCTATGGAACGCTTACTAAGCGCACGAAGGTCACAGAAGGTCGCATTGAATGGGCTCCTATTCTTTGTAAGACAAATATGACTGGCGACATCGTTGCCCAGCTGCAAAGCAAGTTAAACACCTTAGGTTATAACGCAGGCCCTGTGGACAGTGTTTATGGCTGGCAAACAACTCAAGCAGTTAAGAAATATCAGAAAGCCAAAAATTTGGCTGTCGGTGGTCTGACTATTGAAGTGATTAAGTCTCTAGGTATCACTTACTTGTAGCGTTTGATCAAGTATAAAAAAGGCGGCCAATGGCCGCCTTTTTTATGGATATGCATAATTGATTAATATAAGTCTCGTAGCTGCTGTCACCCGGAGATATGTCTCCCTGCATTGGTTGGCAAACGTTGCGGGGCTAGTAAGTGATTTCCGCAAACAAGTTCAGGCTAGCCATATGTAAGCTGCCCTTGTGCTCCAGCAAGGCTAGGGAGTTAATGCCCAGTACTTCTCGCTCTGGAAAATGCTGCTGCAAAGCCACTAAGGCGAGGGCATCATTGGCATCGTCAAATTGTGGAACAAAGACATGTTGATTGCTGATTAAAAAATCACAGTAACTGGCGGGCAGTACGTCGCCTAGGGCATTGCGGATAGGCTGGGGCAGAGGTAGTGGAAGTAACTGATAGGTCTGGCCCTGCGTGTTAGTTAGGCTCTCTAACTCACCGCGCAAGGCTTGTAGGGCTAGGTAGTGCTCATCTTGAGGATCGTCGCTTGCGCTATAGGCAAGGGTATCTGCATTCACAAAGCGCAACAGATGACTAATAGCATGACCGCTTTGATCCCCGACCAAGTGGCCGTGCTCTAGCCACAGTACACGTTGCGCATCTAAGTGCTTGCACAGATAACTCTCAATTTCACTGCGGCTGTAATCAGGGTTGCGTAGCTTGAGCATCTGGCTGTGGCAGAGCAAGGTGCCACAACCATCAGATTCTAAGCTGCCTGCCTCCAGTACCAAGTTTTGATACACCACATTCGCTTGAAATATACATTGTTGGTCTAGCTGTGCCGTCAGGCGGTTGTTTTGATCGCAGTTTTCACCGGAACCCCAGCCATTGAATTGGAAGTCATAAAAGCTAAGTTGACCCTCTAAACGACAGCTAATAGGGCCGCAGTCGCGCACCCACATATTGTCGTTAGGGGCGTGGAAAAAGCGTAGATCGCCGAGAATGTCGCCTAGTTCTATGGCTAGGCGGCCAATGAGTTCCGCATCGTGGCAGGCAATAATGACGGGCTGGTTAGCGGCAACTGCGCTAATGAGCTGGCGCAGGCTTGCCTCTACAGCATCTAAGTTTTCAAGCGTGTGCGGCCAGCTGATCAGCAGGCCAGATTGTTGCTCCCACTGAGCTGGTATGCCGCGTGAAGCGGACACTTATTGCGGCGTGGCCATTTCTAGGGACTTGATAGTATTAGCAGCGTTATCCGCTTCGTGAATCTGCATTTTTTCTTCATGAGCAGACACGTTGTTCTGAATTAAGTCTATTGTTTCCAGCTTTGCATCGGGCTTATTACGTGTTTGGTCTATTAGAGAGACAAAGGCCGGGCGTTCGGGAATGTCACCCAGCTCACGGTTTTCAACACTATTTACCCGGGGAAAAGAGTGCACCACATGGTCATTTTCAAATACCACGGTAAAGCTTTCATACATCCAACGAGTGATAGATGGCTGGCCGATAGGTAGTGTCTTATCGGTGGGCTCACCGTATTCGGCAATCACCGCGTCCAATAGGGTTCCTGTCACAGGTAGTTCTGCGTGAGCCGAGCCAAAGCTGCCAAGTAGTGCAGCGCCAAGGGCAGCTATAGTGATTTTTTTCATAGCATCATCTCTCCAGATGGGGTAACCGTATTTTTATAGGCAGAGCCGTATTTTTCTGAACTATAACAAGCTTAGCCTTTTTAAGTCTACGTTTAAGTCTGTGTTTAAGAAAGTATAGTACTTGCTTGATTATTTTGGGATTATGCGAGCATGGAATTTAATGATCGGCTCATACAAGGGCGGCTAATAAAACGCTATAAACGATTTCTGGCTGACGTTGAACTACAAACAGGGGAAACCGTTACTGCTCACTGCCCTAATACAGGGGGTATGCTGGGCTGTCAGGATGAAAACAGCAGCGTATGGCTGCGTTATGCTCCGTCGCCCAAGCGCAAACTGGATTACAGCTGGGAGCTGGCGACTAGCCAAGAGCAACTGGTCGGCATCTACTCCGCCCGTGCCAACGACCTAGTGGAGGAAGCATGGTGTGCGGGCTTATTACTGCCATTCTCTGGGTACAAGCAAGTTAAGCGTGAAGTTAAAGTGGGAAAGAGCCGCTTAGACTTCTTCTTTAGTCGCCATGCAAATTCTAAGGTGCCAGACTGTTATGTTGAGGTGAAAAGCGTGACGGCCAGTACTGAAGCCGGTGTGGCTTTGTTTCCCGACGCTAAAACCCAGCGCGGCCTGAAGCATTTGCAAGAGCTGATGCAGCTGAGGCAAGAGGGCCACCGAGTGGCTATGCTATTTTGCATACAGCGTGATGATTGTGAACAGCTGCGCACGGCGCCAGAGTTTGATAAGGATTATGCCCAAGCGTTTGAACTTGCCCGCGCCGCAGGCGTCGAAGCCTACGCTTATGCTTGTGAGCTGTCTCCCGAGCATATCCGCATAGATAAGCCTGTTTTGATCAGGCAGTCATAGTTTCCTTAGTTTATCTATGCTTTAATCCGCCACACTTTATACACGGTCTAAAAACGGAATATGTTTCAACCCTACGAATTTTTCATTGGCCTGCGCTATACCCGTGCCAAGCGCAGGAACAATTTTATCTCCTTCATCTCTCTGATCTCTATATTTGGCATCGCCATTGGGGTCTGGGCCTTGATCACCATTATATCGGTGATGAACGGCTTTGAGTCGGAGCTGCGCAACCGCATTTTGGGCATGGCATCCCACGCCACCATCTCCGACTACAGTGGTGTGCTGCAGGACTGGGATAGCGTGCTAGAGCGAGTTAAGGGGCACGAAGACGTGCTGGGCGCAGCGCCCTATGTGGAAGGCCAGTTGATGCTCAGCAGTGGCGGCAAAGTCAGCGGCGCAATCTCTCGCGGCATCTTGCCTCAATACGAAGGGGAGGTAGCTGACGTTGAAGAGAAAATGGTTGCCGGCCGTATTGACAGCCTGCAAGCAGGAAAGTGGAATATTATCTTGGGCAAGGAGCTGGCTTACTCCTTGCGCCTAGGTCTGGGAGACAAGGTCACGGTGATCACACCACAGACGAATATTACCGCGGCGGGCTTTATACCACGCTTAAAAACCTTCACCGTCAGCGGCGTATTTGAGCTGGGCATGCACGAGTACGACAGCGCCTTGGTGTTTATGCACAGCGTCGATGCGGCCAAGCTTTTCCGCATGCCCAAGGGCAGTGTGACCGGTGTGCGATTAAAGTTGACCGATATGTTCAATGCTCGACAGACCGCCCAGGAAGTAGCGGATACCTTGGGTGAAGCCTATTGGGTAGACGACTGGACCCGTCGTCACTCCAACTTTTTTAGCGCCATTAAGACCGAGCGCATGGTGATGTTCATCATCCTTACCTTGATCGTCGCCGTGGCCGCTTTCAATATCATTTCCACCTTGATTATGGTGGTCACCGACAAGCAGGCGGATATCGCTATCTTGCGAACCCTAGGGGCGTCGCCGCGCAGCATTATGAAAATATTTATGGTGCAAGGCACCATGGTGGGGGTGATTGGCACCTTTATCGGCATGATCACAGGGGCTATTTCCGGGGCTTATATTGGCGAGGCAATTGCTGCTATTGAATCTCTGTTCAACTTTAAATTTTTAGCGGCAGACGTTTACTACATCAGTGACCTACCTTCGGAACTACGTCTTGAAAATGTGCTAGTCGCAGGCTTTTTTGCCTTCATTGTGTCTATCTTGGCGACTATCTATCCGGCTTGGCGCGCCGCGCAAGTACAACCTGCGGAGGCGCTGCGTTATGAGTAATGTGAATCAAGCTGTCATCGAATGTGCTGACCTTTTTAAAGACTACCAAGACGGTGTAGAAACCCATGTGCTCAAGGGCGTGAGCCTACGCCTAGACGCCGGGGAGAGCTTGGCGATTGTCGGCGCCTCTGGCTCGGGCAAGTCGACCTTGCTGCAAATTCTGGGTGGCTTAGACTCGCCCACACAAGGCGAGGTGAGGGTGGTGGGCAAGAACATCCACCAGCTCAGCGCCATTAAAAGCGGCGATCTGCGCAACCAGCATCTCGGCTTTGTCTACCAGTTTCACCATCTATTAGCGGAGTTTACTGCGGTAGAAAACGTTGCCATGCCGCTGTTGATTCGCGGCATTAAGCCCGCTAAGGCCAGAGCGCAGGCGGAAGAAATACTCCAGCAAGTGGGACTAGGCCACCGCCTAGAGCACAAGCCTGGCGAGCTATCCGGTGGAGAGCGCCAGCGCGCTGCCATCGCTAGGGCACTGGTCACCAAGCCCGCCTGCGTACTGGCGGACGAGCCTACGGGTAATCTAGACTCGGAGACGGCGGAGCAGGTATTTGATGTTTTGCTGAAGCTGAAGAAAGAGCTGCAGACTAGCTTTATTATTGTGACTCACGATAAAGAGTTGGCGGGGAAGATGGATCGGGTGTTGCGTATGGATAGTGGTGTGCTTTCGGAGCAGGGGGAGTAGCCCATGCCCAAACCCTCCACCCTAGACGACTTCTACGTAACACTCACAGAAGCCCTGGAACAAAACACCCTCAGCAAGCTACTGCTCAGCAAGCACCGCGGCAAAGACAAGACCCTGCAGCGCATCAGCATTCGCCCGGTGACGCTACAAGATCAAGCCCAGCTTTCCTTCGTCTACGAGCACCAAACCAACCACATCACAAAAAACCATGATTTTGAGACTAGCTTAACGCTGATTCAGTCCTTGCTAGGCGAGGACTTTAAAAGCGCCCACTTAAGCTTGACCGGTGGCGGTATGCAGCTGGATATCAGCAAAAAGGGCAAGGTGAACATCAGCCTGCACAAGGGCAAGACTGCGGACAAAGCTGATACACAACACAACCGGGAGAAGAAGCGTTTTATTGATGTGAATCGCCCCTTTTTGACCCAGTTGGGAGTGACGGATAAGCAGCACAATGTGATCCCGGCGATGTCACGCAAGTGGAAGCAGATTAACAAGTTTGTTGAGGTGTTCAGTCAGGCGCTGGACGTCTCAGCGATAGACAAAGACCAGCCAATCAACGTAGTGGACTTTGGCTCGGGCAAGGGCTATTTAACCTTCGCCCTTCACGACTACCTGCGCCATAGCTTGGGCAACGAAGCAAAAGTAACGGGAGTAGAGCTGCGCCAGAACTTGGCCGACCTATGTAACAAGGCCTCGGAGGCTCTGGACCACCAGGGCCTAGACTTTGTCTGCGGCGACGTGAAAACCCACGCCCCCAAACAAACCGATGTGATGATTGCCCTGCATGCCTGCGACGTGGCCACCGACTACGCAATCAACTATGGTATCCGCGCTAGCGCGGGCATCATCATGTGTTCACCCTGTTGCCATAAGCAGATACGCCCACAAATGCGCAGTCCTGAGCTATTCCAGCCCATGCTGCAATACGGCGTGCATATGGGCCAGCAGGCTGAGATGGTGACTGATTCGTTACGCGCGCTATTCCTAGAAGCCAACGGCTACAGCACCAAGGTATGTGAGTTCGTCAGCCTTGAACACACCAATAAAAACAAAATGATTTTGGCGATCAAAAACGCCGAGCCAGACAAGCAACACCGCATTGAAGTGCTCAAGCAGATTGCTGAAATCAAAGCCTATTACGGAATCAAAGAGCACTGCTTGGCAAGCTTATTGGATGAAATATAAAAAGATAGGCTGTGACAGCCTATCCGCATTGATTTACCCAAGTTAGGCGCTACCTTAGTGCCTAACCGTATCTCCAGCAATTTTATCCATCACCGCAAATAATACCCCCGAGAAGACAAAAGCCATATGTATACAGACCTTCCAGTACAGGGTGCTCTCATTTTCAGCGCTTAGCTCAGCGGGCATATTCATAAAGGCTTTTAGTAAATCGATGGCAGAGATGGCAACAATGGCGCCGATCACTTTCAGCTTCAAACCAGAGAAATCTACCTTTCCCATCCAACCAGGACGGTCTTCATGGTCGGCAACATCTATCTTAGAAACAAAAATTTCATAGCCGCTGAAGATAATCATCAGTAATAGGCTGCCAACGAGGGACATGTCGACCAAGGCCAAAATGCCAATAATCACATCGCTTTCAGAGGCTGAAATAATGTGACTAGCTATATGTATGAATTCTTGTACGAATTTGATGAATAGCAAAATTATGCTAAATATCAAGCCCAAGTAAAAGGGTGCCAATAACCAACGGCTTTTGAAAATAGTGGCTTCTATACCGTTTTCAATTTGTTTTAACATGTTTTCCTATGTTTCTTAATTAAGTAAGCTGTGCGCCAAGCCCAACGGTATAAACCAATAGCAATGGCCCTTGCAGAAGTAGTAACACCGACTGAAAAATCAAGTCTGTGCTGCCATCTACATTGAAACTTTCATCTAAAATCTGCCCTACTTGCCGCGCTATAAGCTTGCCAACAAAGTGGCTTGCTACAATTAAGACTCCGAGTAGGGCGGCGGTAGAAAAGCTGGGCAACAGAGAAACCTCTGTTTGGTAGTCGTGCTGGTTCATCCAGCTAAACAACAACTGTGCTGCAGCAAGGCTTTGTATAGGTAAAATCAAGGAGTGCATGCGACCCACCAAGGGTAGTAAAGGCAGTAGCACGCTAACGACAAATAGTACGTTTATGAGGGTGTTGATACGCTTGGAATCGAGTAGAGTACTGATGCTGCTCGCGGACTCAATACCAAATAACACGGGGTGCGCCATACAGATAAACAGCAGTATGGCGACAATGCGCGCTAGGGGTAGCCAGATGTGTTGTGTGGTCCAGTTGTTGAACTGGATTGCCCAGTAGGAACCCCTAGCACTGTTATTGATTTTATCCAGTAGCCAAAACACAACAATAACCAAGCCGGGAGCAATAAAGCTGTGACAGAGCATAGCGAATATAAATTCACGGTGGAAGAGAACGTCGCTGCTACTCATCGGCCTTGTCATTAATATGGCGTAAACGGTCCATCATACGCTGGCGACGCTGACGTATTTTAGTCAGTACATGATAGCGCCACAGCAGCTGCATACCCAAATAGCCCAGTGAGCCAGAAACGACGGAGGTAACTATGCAGCCTAAGAAAAATGGTTTCCAGCTGGCGCCTAGCTGAGTAAAAAACCAGTCTAGGGATAGCTGAATGTCTAGGTCCATCAAGCTGATTGGTTGTATGCCAAGAATCAGTGTGCCCACCCAGTAGGCAAAGTAAAACATCGGCGGCACGGTCACGGGGTTGGTAATCCATGTGGCAAATGCGGCAACCGGTAAATTTTTACGGAAGTAGATGGCCAGCGCCGCCGCTAAAAACATTTGTACCGGGAAGGGACACCAAGCAGCGGCAAAGCCAATGCCACAGGCACCGGACACCGAACGGCGGTTGATATGCCATATGTTTGGATCGTGCAGCCAATCACCCAGTATCTTCAAGCGCTTGTCTTGCTTGAGCGATTCTGGTGAGGGTAATAGTTTTTGTAGTCTATGCTTTAGTGACATGGAGTGACCGATGTAGTCACAGAATTATAAAGGACAACGAGGCATGCTCATAGCTCCATCGGCATTTATTCTAGGTATATTGTCGGCATTTTATTGGTCCGAGACGGCATTGCTATTATGCTTGTTGTTTTTCCTATTGGGCATAGCCTTATTAACTAGAAGTGCCCGTCAACTAGGCTTAGCCTTACTGTGCCTAGTGCTAGGGTTTATGTGGGCTGATAGTGACTTGCAAAGCTATTACTCTAGCGTTGTACCTGTAAAACTAGAAGGCAAGGATATTGTTTTGCAGGCCAATATTGTCGAAATTCCGGTGAAGTTACATTCGGGCTGGCGCTTAGTAGTCGACGTGCAACACAGCCTACCTGATACAAATATAAAATTACTGCAGCTTAATTGGTATCAACACGACGTAGTCCCCAAGCTAGGTGAGAGCTGGTCATTCACGGTTCGCTTAAAGCGGCCCCACGGTTACTCTAACCCGGGAGGCTTTGACTATGAAAAATGGATGTTATCCCGAGGGCTCCATGGGCGTGGATATATCCGCCATGGGGGGGCTCTGCATAGGCCTGATACACTGAACATACGCCAATCCGTATGGGATTCATTGCAAGTTTACTCCGGCGATGCAGGGCGCTTGATTGGCGCCTTAGTATTAGGTGAAAAGCATGGTTTGCCATACGCACAACGCCAACTATTTATTGATAGCGGCACCGCACATTTATTTGCTATATCGGGTCTGCATATAGGCATGGTTGCGGGCTTGTTGCTTGTCTGTGCAAAGTTACTGCTGTTGGTTGTTTTATATACACCTAACAACTTTGTTACTGCGTGTATTCAACAAACCATCTATAGTATTAGTCCATTGCGCATAGCGCTTTTATGCTCTTGGCTGGGTTGTGTAGCATACGCAGCACTAGCGGGCTTTTCCTTATCAACACAACGCGCCTTGATCATGCTATCGGTCGTCTACCTAGCCTGTGCATTGCGCCAGCGTATATTTTCACTACACAGCTTAATTTTGGCTTTAGTGCTTATTCTATTAGTACAGCCCGCTGCGGTATTGGGTGTTGGTTTGTTTCTGTCTTTTTGTGCAGTAGCTTGGATCGCTTATCTTTTGCACATTCTGCCCAGGCAGTTATCAAATTGGAAAAAAGCTCTGTGTATACAGCTGTTATTGCCTCTCTGCCTGTGGCCATTACTACAGTTTTACTTTGGCAGCGCAGCGACACTCGGGGCAGTAGCTAATATTGTGCTAATCCCATTAATGGGCTTTGTACTATTGCCTCTATGTCTACTGGCAATTTTTTTGGAAGTGATTTTACCGCTATCCAACAGCTGGCTGATCAATATCATTGACGTAATTTATCAATATACGTTGGAATTTTTACAAAGTATAAACTCAGTCTCTTGGGCAAGACCACTCAACCAGTCTGTTAATATATTTCAGCTATTATTACTTCAGATCGCAATAGCTTTGTTATTACTACCCAAAGGTTTCCCTCAGCCATTCAAGGTAGTGGCTCTGCTCATTATGGTTTTATTTTGTATACCTAACAGAACATCATTAAGAGAAGGGGAGTTCAAAGCATCTGTTCTGGATGTAGGGCAGGGTTTATCAGTATTAATACAAACAAAGTCACACAGCTTACTGTTTGATACAGGCCCAGAATATCCGTCCGGATTCAGCGCCAGTAAAGCCGTATTACTGCCTTATTTACAGGACCAAGGCATAGACCGTATTGATACTTTAATACTTTCTCATGGGGATCAAGATCACCAGGGGGGACTGGCACTATTGTTAGGAAAAATAGCAGTAGAAAAGATCTACAGTGGTCAGCCAGAGCGGATCCAAACAGCTGTAAAAATAAGCATGTGCACTGCAGGCCAGCAGTGGGGGTGGGATGGTGTTGAATTTAAAGTTCTATGGCCAAGCAAACAGAGCACGAACGGTCTTTGGTCCCGTTCTAATAATCACTCCTGTGTACTGCGTGTTACATCACAGGAACAATCAATACTGCTAACAGGAGATATAGAGAAATCGGCCGAGGATAGTTTGCTGCAAGGAAAGGCTGAATTACATGCGGATATGCTGGTAGCCCCCCACCACGGCAGTAATAGCTCGTCGAGTCGTGACTTCATTCAGGCTGTAGACCCTGCTCATGTGATCTTTTCATCGGGCTATCGCAGCCGCTTTGGTCACCCCCATGAAAGAGTCATGCAGCGCTATACAGAAGCCAGCGTAAAACAGTATTTAACAGCTTTTTGTGGGCTAGTTTTGTATACAAAATCAGGCTTGTCCTGCTATCGAGAGCAGAATAAACAGCGCTGGATGATGGAATGGTAAATAATTAGGCCATTTATCTTTTTACGCAGCTCATAAATACAGTATGATTCGCAGCAGATATTTAACTATTAGATGGATCAGATACTGTGTTTGAAATTATACAAGCTGGGGGCATTTTGATGTTTCCTATACTAGCCTGCTCAATTTTGGCTTTGGGAATCATCGTAGAGCGCTTTTGGAGCCTTAAGTCAGAAAAAGTACTGCCTAAGTCACTGGTTGCTGAAATCTGGAATATGGTTAAGAACAACAAGTTGGACGACAAAAAAATCCAGAACATCTATGAAGGCTCGCCTCTAGGTCGTGTGCTAGCTATTGGTTTAATCAATCGCAAGCATTCTCGCGAAGTGATGAAAGAAAGCATAGAAGAAACAGGCCGCCACGTGGCTCACGAGCTAGAGCGCTTTTTGAACCCTCTAGGTACGGTTGCTGCGATTACTCCACTACTCGGCTTGCTAGGTACAGTGATCGGTATGATCCAGGTGTTTGCTGTCATCACATCAGCTGGAGTCGGTGACCCCGAGCTATTGGCTGGTGGTATCTCTAAGGCTTTGATTACTACTGCAGCCGGTATTTCTGTGGCAATCCCTAGCTTGATCTTTCACCGCTACTTCCGCGCTAGAGTTGACGCCCTCGTGGTCGGCATGGAGCAGGAGGCCATTAAATTAGTTGAAGTTGTACAAGGCGAACGCGAGGCCTAGTACATGAATTTTAAAAACCGCCAAACTGAAGAGCTGGAAGTTAACGTCACGCCCTTAATTGACGTTGTCTTCCTGTTGTTAATTTTTTTTATGATTACCACCACTTTTCAAAAAGAAACTGAACTACAGATCAATCTACCTGAAGCCAGCGCTGACGAAAGTCAGGACAAGGACCGCCCATTAGAAATTGTTGTTGATGCACGCGGACGCTTTTTTGTGGATGGCAAAGAGCTACTAAACTCAAGTCCTGATACCTTGAGAGCAGCGGTTCAAAAAGTCACCGTGGGCAATAAAGACCGTCATGTGGTCATACGTGGTGACGGACAGGCGGACTATCAAGCGGTAGTCACTATCATGGATGTGATTGGCAAGCTAGGCTTGGTGAAGATGTCTCTATCGACCAGTGAGACCGCAGGAAAATAGTGGCTGAAAAACAACTAGACAACAGTAGCTACACAACAAAAGCCGTCTATCTACGGCTTTTGTCTTATTCAAAAGATTATCGCTTAGCTTTTTATATTGCCATCCTTGGCATGGCGGTAACCGCTGCTGCAAACGCGTTTTTTGTACAGCAAGTTGAGCCCTTGGTTGAGAAGGTATTCACTCTTAGGGATCCCGAGTCCATGTGGATGGTGCCGCTGATGATCTTTGCTGCCATAGCAATACGTGGCCTCGGCGGCATTGTTGGCAGTTATGGTATGGACTATGTGGCGATGAGTGTGATTCGTGATATTCGTCAGCAGTTATTTGCTAAGTATTTAAATGTTCCCAGTAACGTGCACGACAGCTCTTCCTCAGGGGAAGCTTTAGCCAAGGTAACCTATAACGTTGGATTACTCTCTTATACTTGTTCTCGGTCTATCACTATCTTGGTGCGTGAGGGTTTAACCGCCGTTGGACTTACTTATATAATGTGTACGATCAGTGCTAAATTAGTGCTGGTTTTCTTGATTTTATTTCCAGTCATGCTCTTATTTGTAGGTTTAGCTAACAAAGCGGTCAAGCGCTACAGTAAGCGCATCCAAGACTCGGTGGGCAATGTCGCACAAGTGGTCAGCGAGATCATTACAGCACACCGCATCATTAAAGTATTTGGCGGTCACGAAACAGAACAGCAACGCTTTGGAAGGGTAAACAATTACACCCGCAAACAAGAGTTGAAGTTAGCGATAATAAATAGCCTTGTATCCCCCCTTGTACAAATTCTAGTGGGTATATCTCTTGGTATGATTATCTACGTGGCGGCTAGCGGTATGTTTTTAGACGCACCTATGAAGGCTGGTGAGTTCATGGCTTTTTTCTTTGCCTTTGCCGGCCTATTTGCCCCCCTGCGCTCATTAACCAAGGTAAACTTAGAAATACAGCGCGGGGTTGCCGCTGCGCAGTCGGTATTTGAAATCATCGATTCTGATGCTGAACTAGACACTGGTACGACGGCTTTAGACAAAGCCCGGGGCGAGTTAACTTTTGACAATATAAGCTTTAGCTACCAGGCCACGGACTCTCCCGTAATAGAAGGACTGAGTCTGAATATACAAGCAGGACAAACAATTGCTCTTGTCGGAGCATCCGGCAGCGGAAAAACGACCTTAGCCAGTTTATTGCCGCGCTTTTATGACGTGACTGCTGGAGCAATTAAACTTGACGGTCACAACATCAAAGACTACAGCCTCAGCGATCTGCGCCGCCAGATATCCTATGTGGGACAGGACATTCGCCTGTTCGACGACAGTATTCGCAATAATATTGCCTATGGTGAAATGCAGGACTATAGCGATGACCAGGTACGTGAAGCTGCAGTAGCCGCTAGAGCTATTGAATTCATTGAAGCGAAACCCGAAGGCTTTAATGCCCTAGTCGGTGAAGGTGGCGCACAGCTGTCCGGCGGACAACGCCAACGTATATCGATTGCTAGAGCACTGCTAAAAAATTCACCTATCTTGATTTTGGATGAGGCTACCTCTGCCCTAGACACAGAGTCAGAGCGTCATATTCAAGCGGCCTTGGATGAGCTAGTTAAAAACCGTACCACCGTGATGATTGCCCATCGCCTATCGACCATTGAAAAAGCCGATATGATTGTGGTCATGGATCAAGGCAAGATAGTAGAGCAGGGCTGCCATGCCGAACTACTTACAAAGCAGGGCGCTTATGCCCAGTTGCACCAGATGCAATTTAGTGAAGCCTAATGTCGGGCCAAGCTACGCTGTGGAATAAGCTATGGTATGAGTCGCACCCTCTAGGGCTTGCCCTGCGCCCCATTAGTTACGCCTTGCACGGCGTAGTTTGGGCGCGACAAAAAGCTTATCAACAAGGCTGGGCGACACAATATACAGCCTCGGTGCCCGTTATTGTGATCGGTAACATCAGTGTAGGCGGTACCGGTAAAACCCCTTTTATCATCTGGCTAGGCAAGTTGTTACAACGCACCCTGAAGCCCAGTGGAAGGCCTATCCGCATAGGTGTAATCAGCCGCGGCTATAAATCTACGGGTGAAAACCAAGTCAGCTTACTGAATGCTGGTAGCCTGCCGGAGCAGGTGGGCGACGAGCCTTACATGATTTATCAACACCTGAATTGCCCTATGGCCGTTGGCGCCGAACGTATTAAGGCGATTGAACTGCTGACCCAGTGTCACCAGCTAGATTTAATTCTGTCTGATGACGGCATGCAGCACTATGCGATGGCAAGGCAATTAGAGATAGCTTTGGTGGACGGCACCCGCGGTCTAGGTAATGCACAACTACTACCTGCAGGCCCCCTGCGTGAGCCGCCCCAGCGCTTGCGCAGTGTCGATTTTGTCGTGGCCAATACTCAAGCGTACAAACGCCACCCCATCATGCAGTTGCAGGCCAAGCAATTAGTGCGGGTAGACAATAATAAGCCGCAAGGTCTACTGGCGGATTTAAGTGGTCAGCGGGTGCATGCTATTGCTGGCATAGGTAATCCTCAGCGCTTTTTTAATACTCTAAGAGAGCAGGGCATAGTGTGTATAGAGCACCCCAAGGCAGACCACCACGCATTTGAACTGGCAGATGTACAGTTTGATGATGGTTTCCCTATCCTAATGACCGAAAAAGACGCCGTTAAGTGTCGAAAATTAGGCGTCAATAAGCTATTGTATGTGCCCGTAGAAGCGCAGCTGCCGGATGATTTCAGCACTGCCTTGTTAAACGAAATTCAAGACTTGCTCGCAAGTGAGAAAATCGATGGATAAAGTATTATTAGACATATTAGTTTGCCCTAAAACCCAGGGCGTATTAATTTATGACGAACAGAACCAAGAGTTAATCAGTGAAAAAGCTGGCCTGGCGTACCCCGTCAGAGACGGCATTCCAGTCATGTTGGAGGAAGAAGCTCGTGACCTCACCAATAACACCTAGTAACCGTGGAACCATGGGTTCTTCAGTAGTCGATTTTAAAATCGTCATCCCTGCACGCTATGCGTCGAATCGATTTCCGGGCAAGCCCCTAGAAATGATTTGTGGCAAGCCTATGCTACAACACGTATGGGAGCGCGGCATGCAAGCCGGTGCCGATGAGGTACTGATTGCTACGGATGACGATAAAATCCGTGTGGCAGCGGAAGCCTTCGGCGCAGAAGTCGTTATGACTTCTTCTGATCACGAATCTGGCAGTGATCGCATAGCCGAAGTGATTGCTAAGAAAGATTGGAGCGATGG
>Ga0105356_10001864_pt1 | contig 21142 bp, 22 predicted proteins | sample GOMGulsemesocosm_3_FD_83502 | JGI IMG/M metagenome (GOLD analysis project Ga0105356, IMG submission 83502) | Methane-oxidizing microbial communities from mesocosms in the Gulf of Mexico - GOM9D Gulf of Mexico | ecosystem: Environmental > Aquatic > Marine > Cold seeps | place: Gulf of Mexico... | reverse complement strand
TTGAACCCTGATGATGGGGCGCTGCCTGGGATGAAGGTTAAGTAATGAATAAAAAAATTCTGAGTATTAAAAACTTTATCTCGTCTACGTTGCTCGCAACGTTGCTTTCAGGCTGCTCTGCCAAAGGCGTCTTATTCAAAGATGATATATCACTACAACAAGAACCTAGTACCATTTATCTCTATCGACCCGATGTGTACGTAAACTCAGCAGGCTACCCAAATGTATATCTAAACGGAGAAAAAGTAGGAAAACTCTACGAAAAAGGTTATTTGGCATTACATAGGCCTCCAGGGGAATACAGTATTGAACTAAAAAACTTTTTTACTTGGGACGGAGCACAAAAATGGAAAATTACTTTAGCTGAAATGGAAAAGAGATATTTCAAAGTAACACCTGGATTTGCAGGGCCTGACTCGATAAACCAACAAGAGGTGATAATACCCATAGGAGGGGCAACAATCACTATGAATAAGAGTGTGACCATACTTGAGGTAGAAAAAGCTCATGCTGAAAATGAATTACTCACCTACAGAAACTCTTCACCTTAATTATTAACGATTTTTGCAAAAAACAGTTCCACTCAAAGCTACCCTGCCCCCATTTACCTCACTAACTTAGCTGCAATCCCAACTTATTCCCACGCTTCTGTATTGGAACGAGTTTAATGCGGATACGCTAAAAAACACCGTTTCCCACCCTATCCGCATATCATCCCCTCCCCCTTTATTGTAAAGTCCCCACCCACTAAACATTTGATGGACCACCCATGGCCGCTGATTGCTTTCAGATTAAAGGCAGCGTCGTCACCCTGCTTGTCATTGAGCTACAAGACGATTACACCGAAGTACAATTCCAACAACAATTAAGCAGTAAAGCTGAGCAAGCTCCTGGCTTATTCCAACAAGCCCCTGTGGTGATTAGCTTGGAACTAACGACCGCTGCCAGCCATATCGATCTGCAAGGTGTTTTGAAAATCTGTAAAGATTGCGGCCTATTAGCCCTGGCCTTTAAAAGCGTGCCTGAGCAATACCTACTGCAAGTCACTGCTACTTTATTGCCGGTCCTGCCCGATTCCAGCATGGGCAATAGCAAGCCCATCGCTGCACCAGGACCTGAAATTAAAACCGTTGTAGAGACGGTAGTAGAAGAGCGCCTGGTGCACAACGAAAGCAAGATCATCACCAGCCCTGTGCGCTCTGGCCAGCAGGTCTACGCCAAAGGCTGCGACCTCATTGTAATGGCCCAGGTCAGCGAAGGCGCAGAAGTATTGGCCGACGGCAACATCCATATCTATGGCGCCCTGCGTGGCCGCGCTTTAGCGGGCGTGCAAGGCAATAGAGATGCGCGTATTTTCTGTCACAGCTTAGAGGCCGAGCTACTATCTATCGCTGGCAACTTCACCGTTAACGAAGATATCCGCAACAGCAAGCACTGGAAATCCGCGAGTAAGGTCAGTCTCGGCGCATCACAGCTGACTATGGAAGCAATTTAAATCAGCTGCATCTAGCAAGGGATAAAATTCTGCTGATATACTCGCGCACTACATTGGCGGCGTGGGCTTTAAGCGCCGTTTAACATAGGCTGTAAATTAATCGCAGCCACTAATAGGGAATCTATTTTGTCTAAAGTCATCGTTGTAACATCCGGCAAGGGCGGCGTGGGTAAAACCACCAGCAGTGCTGCTATTGGTACCGGCCTCGCATTGCGCGGCCACAAAACCGTCATTATCGATTTTGATATCGGCCTGCGTAATCTAGACCTTATCATGGGCTGTGAACGCCGCGTGGTTTATGATTTTGTAAACGTGATCCGCGAAGAAGCCAATTTGAATCAAGCGCTAATCAAAGACAAGCGCACTGAGAACCTATTCATCTTGCCCGCCTCGCAAACCCGCGATAAAGACGCGCTGACTTACGAAGGTGTTGAGCACATTCTTGAAGAGCTAAAGAAAGATTTTGAGTTCATCGTTTGCGATTCCCCTGCGGGTATCGAGACTGGTGCAGTAATGGCGATGTATTTTGCCGATGAAGCCATCGTCACCACCAACCCCGAAGTCTCTTCCGTGCGCGATTCAGATCGTATCCTCGGTATCTTGCAGAGCAAGTCACGTGCCGCCGAAGAAGGCCGCACGATCAAAGAGCACTTATTGCTGACTCGCTACTGCCCTACTCGTGTAGAGAACGGCGAGATGCTTAGCGTGCAGGATGTTGAAGACATTCTAGCCGTGCCATTGCTGGGTGTGATTCCCGAGTCACAGGCCGTGCTTAAAGCGTCTAACACCGGTGTACCGGTTATCTTGGACGAAGAGTCCATCGCAGGCCAAGCCTATCTAGATGCTGTTGGCCGCCTAATCGGCGACGACATTCCCCATCGCTTCTTATCAGTTGAAAAGAAGAAAGGCTTCTTTAAGCGTCTAGTAGGAGCCAACTAATGGGATTCTTTGATCAATTTCGCAAGCAAAACAAGGAAACTGCCAACGTCGCCAAAGACCGTTTACAGATTATTGTTGCTCACGCTCGTGCCGAACGCGAACAGCCCGACTATCTTCCAAAAATGCAGCATGAAATCATGCAAGTCATTCGCAAGTATGTGGATGTCTCCCAGGACAAAGTTAAGGTTCAAGTCGACAAGAATGAAGACTGCTCTGTGTTAGAGCTGAACATAGTACTAGATAAGTAAGACCCAATGCGGATGGCCTCTAAAGGCTATCCGCATTAGTTTTAAGCCCTAATATTTTTTTCTCTCTAAAGAACAAAAACAGTGGAAAGGCTGAGGCTATCGCCACCAAAGTCGCCCAGGCAATATAAAACCACACATGACTCATCCCCAAGCGCTTAGCCTCCCCTACACTCCAAATACAAAACACCAAATAGGCAATGCAGATATCTACGGTCAACGCAGCCGACGCATGCCCTGCCTGTAAGGCCGCCTGAAAAAAACCTATAAATGACAGACTGCCAGTCTGTATGACAAACTGCGTAATATAATACCAAGGCGCTACCGCACCCAATACTGCCAAAACCAAATAAACGACTTGTTTTTTATTCACTCTACACCTCCTCAAAAATGGCACGCTAACATATTTTTGTCCATAAACAGCTATATGCAAAAAGTTGCATATGATATAACATTAACACCAGAAACCGACAAAAAGAAATATTAAAACTGCTTTTAATAACCTTTTGCTATATGCAGAGTCTATAAAGGTAAAGCAGGTAATACACAAAACCTATAAAATACCGCTCCAAAGCGACGAACAGCGACGAACGAACTCAATATTGCCATGATCGACTCAGCACCTAGCATCCCAATGATTTTGCTTGCCACGATTTTGGTAAACAACTTTGTGCTAGCGCAATTCTTAGGCCTATGTCCTTTTATGGGCGTGTCTAAAAAGCTTGAAACGGCCACTGGCATGTCGATGGCGACGATTTTTGTATTAACCCTAGCCTCCTCTGCCAGCTGGGTTGTCGATACCGCGGTACTCATCCCCCTAGAAATCACCTACCTACGCATCCCTGCCTTTATCGTTATTATTGCCGTATTAGTGCAACTGATAGAGATGGCCATGCACAAGCATTACCCCCTGCTATATAACGTTCTGGGTATATTTTTACCGCTGATCACCACCAACTGCGCCGTATTAGGTGTCGCGATGATCGTAGCTACCAAAGACAATTATGGCTTTGTCGACGCCACTGTTTATGGTTTAGGCGCAGGCATTGGTTTTGGCCTAGTGCTAGTACTATTTGCCGCCATGCGCGAACGCCTAGAAGTAGCCGACGTACCCGAAGTATTCAAGGGAGCACCTTTGTCCTTCATTACCGCCGGCTTAATGGCTCTAGCCTTTATGGGCTTTCAGGGCATGGTTAGCACCTGATGACAGACAGCCTAATCGCCATCCTGACCGCCGTTGGCCCCATCGCCCTAATGTGCCTAGGCTTTGGTGCCGTGCTGGGCTTTGCCGCTATCATCTTCAAGATTGAAGGCAACCCCGTTGTCGACAACATCAATAACTTATTGCCGCAAACCCAGTGTGGGCAATGCGGATACCCGGGCTGCAAGCCCTATGCCGAAGCCATTGCCGCCGATGAAGCAGATATTAATCAATGTCCCCCTGGCGGTGCTGACACCGTGCAAGCCTTGGCGGACTTACTCGGCAAGGAAGTTAAAGAGCTAGACGCAGAAGAGCGTCCACCCTCAACTGCCGTCATTCGTGAAGACGAGTGCATCGGCTGCACCCTGTGCATTCAGGCCTGTCCTGTGGATGCCATCCTCGGCTCGGCCAAGTTAATGCATACCGTGATCACCGATGAGTGCACCGGCTGCGAACTCTGTGTCGAGCCTTGCCCTGTAGACTGTATAGATATGCAGGCCATTGAAGCCAATGTGCAGACGTGGAAGTGGCCTATGCCCGAATCCCGCGAAATCATTCCGCTGATTCAAATAGGCGCAAAGCACTAATGACTAGCGAAGTCCGCATACCGATATCCCCCGGCCTGTTTAAGTTTAATGGTGGCATTCACATTCCCACCAATAAAGACATGTCGGTACAAGTCCCGCTATCCGTGGCCAGTTTGCCTAAAGAGCTGGTATTGCCACTTGCTCAGCATATCGGTCAGGTTGCAGAACCGGTGGTTAAGGTTGGCGAACGTGTATTAAAGGGTCAGCAAATTGCCAAAGCCCCCTCCTATGTGAGCGCGCCTATACACGCCCCCACCTCGGGCATCGTCACCCACATTGGTGACAAACCCGTGCCTCACTCTTCGGGCCTAGAAGCCCTGTGTCTTACCATAGAGGTAGACGGCAAAGACGAGTGGTGTGAGCTGCAGCCCATCGAAGATTACACACAATTAGACGCCATCACCCTGCGCAACAAAGTGCGCGAGGCGGGCATTGTTGGCCTAGGCGGCGCTGCCTTCCCCAGCTCAGTAAAACTCAACCCCAGCCCCAATAGCGAGGTTGAGCTATTGGTTATCAATGGCGCGGAGTGCGAGCCCTATATTACTTGTGACCAGACCCTGATGAGTGAACGTGCAGAGCAAGTCGTTGGCGGCATTCAGATTATCCTGCATACCTTAGGTGTTGAGCAGTGCTGGATCGGTATCGAAGACACCATGCCCACTGCGCTAAAAGGCCTAAACGAGGCTATCCGTGAAGCCTGCGAAGAGTCACGCATTCAGGTTAAAGTTGTTCCCACCATCTACCCTACCGGTGGTGAGAAGCAGTTGATTAAAGTTCTAACGGGCAAGGAAGTGCCCAGCAATGGCCTGCCTGCTGAAATAGGCATTGTCTGCCACAACCCTGGCACCGCTGCGGCCATGTACCGAGCCATCGTTAAGGGCGAACCCCTCGTTACACGCATACTGACCGTAACGGGCAACGGAGTTCAACAGCCGCGCAACTTGGAAGTATTGTTCGGCACTCCAATGAGCCACTTGATCGCTGAGGCGGGCGGTTACACCGATAATGTAGAACGCTTGGTGATGGGCGGCCCGATGATGGGCTTCTCTATGCATACGGATGAGCTGCCCATTGTTAAAGCCACCAACTGTATCTTAGTAGGAGAAGCGGGTGAGATAGCTGACCCCGAGCCAGCAGCCCCCTGTATCCGCTGTGGCGACTGCGCCAATGCCTGTCCAGCTAATTTACTGCCTCAGCAATTGTACTGGTACAGCAAGAGCCGTCAGTTTGAGCAGGCCCAAGAAGACTACAATCTATTCGACTGTATCGAGTGCGGATGCTGCTCCTTTGTCTGTCCCAGCAATATTCCGCTAGTGCAGTACTACCGCTTTGCAAAAACGGAAATCCGTGGCGCGGAGGCAGACAAGCGCAAAGCCGATCACGCTAAAGGGCGCCACGAGTTCCGCGAAGAACGTATGCAGCGCGAGCAGCTCGAAAAAGCTGAAAAGCTACGCAAGAAAAAGGAAGAGTTAGAGCGCAAGAAGGCGACGAGTACTGGCAGTGAAGGCGCTAAACCTGGGCAAGATGCTATTGCCGCAGCAGTGGCGCGAGCCGCTGCGCGCAAGGCCAAACTAGCCGAAGAGGGCAAGGGCCCGAAAAACACCGAACAGCTTAGCGATGGCCAACAGGCACAGCTTGATGCCACCGATGCTCGCCAAAGCGATGCAGCTGACCCCAAGGCTGCGGCGATCGCCAAAGCCAAGGCCAAAGCGGCCGCCATTGCCGCGGCAAAGACCAAGGCTAAAACAGATACTAGCGAACAGAGTAAAACTAACGCGGTAGATGCCAAGCAAGCAGCGATAGCCGCAGCCAAAGCCAAAGCCTTAGAAATCGCTAAAAAGAAAGCTCGGCAGAAGACTGGGAACGAGAGCTCAGCGCCTTCCCCACAAGCTGAATTAGCCCCCAAGAAAGCCGCTATCGCCGCAGCGAAGGCCAAAGCTCTGGCGAAAAGCAAGCCCGCTGCTTCCTCAGGTAATGACGCTGCCGAATTAGAGCCTAAGAAAGCAGCCATTGCGGCCGCAAAAGCCAAGGCACTCGCTAAGGCCCAAGACAACGCAAAGCCAGCGGCAGAAGAGACACCCAAGCAAGCGGTTATTCGAGCAGCCAAAGAGCGAGCCCTTGCCAAAAAGTCAGAGGCTACACCTACGGCTAACGCAGACGAGCCTAAACCAGCCCCTACACTGGATCCTAAAAAATCCGCCATCAAAGCGGCCCGCGAGCGCGCCCTCGCTAAAGCCAAAGAGAAGCAAGACTGATGCGTTTTAAAACGGTAAGTAGCCCACACCGCATTAGCTCCAGCAGCATTACCAAGGTGATGCTAAAAGTACTCGCTGCACTGCTGCCCGGCATTGTAGCCCTGAGCTACTTCTTTGGCTGGGGTGTACTGACGAATATCCTCATAGCCGTGCCCCTAGCCCTTGCCGCAGAAGCCAGCATTTTGTTGATGCGCAAGCGCCCCTTAAAGCCTGCCCTAAGTGATTTAAGCATTGTCGTTACAGCGGTTTTATTGGCGGTAGCAATACCTGCCGCCTCCCCCCTGTGGATGATTGCCGTGGGCATAATTTTTGCCACCGTATTTGGCAAGCAACTTTATGGGGGCCTAGGTTTTAACCCATTCAACCCCGCTATGATTGGCTATGTAGTACTGCTGATTTCCTTCCCTGTGCAAATGACCCAGTGGCCAGCCGCTCACGGTATCAATGGCGCAGAGGCCGTCAGCCTTCTGGATACCCTGCGCTATGTCACTGGTGGCAGCCTACCCATAGACATCGACGCCTATACAGGGGCAACAGCTTTAGACTTCACCAAAACCCAACTTAGCCAATCACTAATGCTTAGTGAATTTTCTGACGCTGCCGTATACGGCAGCTTGGGCGCCCAAGCCTGGGAATGGATTAGTGCCGCTTTCGCCCTAGGTGGTATCGCCTTAATCCTGCTGCGTGTAATGCCCTGGCATGCTCCTATAGCAATGCTGGTCAGCCTATTTATCGTTGCCGAAGTATTTAGTATCTATGATGCGGATAACTTCCCAGGCGGGCTATTCCACTTATTCAGCGGCGGCGTAATGCTCGGTGCCTTCTTTATTATCACCGACCCCGTGTCTGGCTGCACCAGCAACCGAGGCCGCTTAGTTTTTGGCGCCCTTACAGGCCTGCTTATCTATGTCATCCGCACCTGGGGCAACTACCCCGACGGCATTGCCTTCTCGGTATTGCTGGCCAATATGTGCGCACCGATGATTGATTACTACAGTAAGCCACGAGTATTTGGCCGTAGAGAGAAGGCGGAAAAACGTGGCTAGAAAGTCTAAGTTAACGATTGATAAAAAACCTATTGGTCTAGCCGCTCTATTATTAATGGGCTTTGCTGTTGTGGGCATAGGCCTAGTTGCTATAACCAAAGAAGTCACTGCTGAACGCATTGCAGATGAACAACACCGAGCGCTATTGCGCGGTCTGAACGACGTTATTGCAAGTTCACGTTATGATAATGATTTAGCTGGGGACACCACGACAGCCCAAGATCCAGCCCTCTTGGGCGGCAATACGCCTCGTACAATCTACCGTGCTCGAAAAGCAGGTCTGCCAGTAGCTGCAGTTATAAGCACCGCAGCACCTGACGGCTACAACACCAGTACCCCTATTCAAATACTAGTCGGCATTAATATTGATGGAAGCCTCGCGAACGTACGTGTAGTCCGCCACGGTGAAACGCCTGGCCTAGGTGATGGAATCAAACTAGATAGCAGTGATTGGATACTCTCCTTTAACGGCAAGAGCTTACACAGCCATAGCGAACGCCAGTGGCAGGTAAAAAAAGACGGCGGAGACTTTGACCAGTTCACCGGCGCCACGGTCACCCCCCGTGCAGTAGTTCGTGCGGTACATAAAACACTGCTGTATTTCAAAAAGCACCACGATACTATTTTTGCTCCTATTAAGACTGCAGAAGATAAACAGAAAACGAGGAGTACCCCATGATCAGTAAAGCTGAGCTCAAAAAAATCACACTGGATGGATTTTGGAGCAATAATGCCGGCCTAGTACAGCTATTAGGTCTGTGCCCCCTATTGGGGGTTACCAACAGCCTAATCAACGGCCTAGGCATGGGCTTAGCAACAATTTTTGTATTACTAACCTCAAATGTCTGCGTATCTTTGATTCGTAATACCGTGAAGCCAGAAATTCGCATACCCGTCTTTGTATTGATCATTGCCGCAGCGGTAACTATCGTCGACCTTATGATGCAGGCCTTTCTGTACGATCTGTATACCGTGCTGGGAATATTCATAAGCTTGATCACCACCAACTGCGCCATCATTGGTCGCGCCGAAGCCTTTGCCGCTAAAAATAATGTTATCACCTCGGCTCTCGATGGCCTAGCGATGGGCTTAGGCTTTACTGCCGTATTAGTCGTGTTGGGTGGCATACGTGAAGCCATTGGTTCTGGCACTTTGTTCGCACGTTCCGATCTTATATTTGGCGAGGGCGCGCGCAACTGGACGATCACCCTGGCCGAAAACTACGATGGTTTCCTATTGGCTATTCTTCCCCCCGGCGCCTTCATTGGCATGGGACTGCTAATCGCCTTGAAAAACGTCATCGATAAGCGCAGTGCGACACGCGCTAAGCTTGCCGCCAAGCCCGCAACCGAAGCGGCAGCTTAAATAATTTTCTTATTGATAGTATGGGCTCGGTTTTGTGACCAAGTTCATGTTTTCGAATAGCCGTATGAAATCCATCGTTATTTAAGAACTTTCCTCGACAGGTTCAGTCAGAGCCTACACAAGATTTGAAAAGCGCTAGCTTTAGCGTTGAGTTTGAGTAAACTCAGCTCTAGCTAAGACTAGAAAATCACATTAAACGATCATAAGATCAACAAAAAAAACTTGAGGATATAATCATGGCAAAGCACTCTCTAACTCCTATCGCATCAGCACTAGGTCTAACACTTGCAGCTACTTTTGCGGGCACTGCACAGGCTGAGACTAGCCCATTTGGCATCTCTGAAATTTCTTCTGGCTACGAAGTAGCTGAAGCCGGTACTGAGGGCAAGTGCGGCGAAGGTAAGTGTGGTGGCAAGAAAGCCGAGAAAGAAGGTAAGTGTGGCGAAGGTAAGTGTGGCGCCGATAAAGCAGCAGAAGGCAAGTGCGGTGAAGGCAAGTGCGGCGGCGACAAAGCAATGAAAGAAGGTAAGTGCGGCGAAGGTAAGTGTGGCGCCGATAAAGCTGAAAAAGAAGGGAAGTGTGGTGAAGGTAAGTGTGGTGGTTCTAAGTAGGAACTAAGATTACTCACTATGATTAATCCAGTTAACAATAGGGAATACTCCGTATCGGGCGCTGGATTAGGCTTGCGGCGCGGTCTTACGACCGCGTTGTCAGGTTACCCCTCCAGCATCGACTTCATGGAAGTCGCTCCAGAGAACTGGATCAATGTCGGCGGAAAAATGGGCAAGGACTTTAGACGCTTCACCGAGCGCTACCCTTTTGTCCTGCATGGTTTATCTTTATCCATTGGCAGCCCTGCCAAACTTGATGAAGAACTGGTCAAATCCATCAGCCAGTTTATGGACCAACACCAAATTCAAACCTATACCGAACACCTGACTTACTGCTCTGACGACGGCCATCTATATGACTTGATGCCCATTCCCTTTACCCAAGAAGCAGCAGATTATGTCGCCAATCGTATTGCACGAGTGCAGGACATTCTAGGTCGTCAAATCGGCATGGAAAACGCCTCCTACTATGCAGCCCCCGGCAAGCAAATGGAAGAAATAGACTTTATTAACTACGTCGTTGAAAAAGCCGACTGTGGCTTGCTACTCGACATTAACAACATCTATGTTAATTCCATTAACCACGGCTATAACGCCGAGCAATTCCTCGCCGCTATGCCCGGTGAGCGTATCATGTATGCCCATATAGCCGGGCACTACGAAGAAGCTGCAGACTTAATCGTAGACACCCACGGCGCCGATGTCATTGCCCCCGTCTGGGCGCTGCTGGACAAGGCCTATCAGCAGTTTGGTGTATTCCCTACCCTGCTAGAACGCGACTTCAATTTCCCCAGCGTGCCCGAGCTGCTTGGTGAAGTGAATCAAATCAAGGCGGCGCAGGCGTCCGCTCAGGCTGTCGCCATTACCGCGTAGCACTATGCGGAAGCCTCCCCCCTCTCGGCAGACCATCCGCATTCACCCTGGCATTGGCGAGCACAGCTCAATCAACGTACCTTCCAAAGCCCTCACATAGGCTACCGTTTGCCCCCAGGGCTTTTCCATTGGCTTTACCAAACCCTCGGCACCAGCAGAGACCGCCTTCTCGTAGGCCGCCGCAACATCTTCGTCTTCAAACACAACCTCTTGTCCAATCGGCAAACCCTCTCGGCTCAAGGGTTTAAAGCCAGCGGGTAAATTAGTTTTACCTAATTCGATCGTCGCAAAACCTAAAGCCGCTCCGCCTGTGTCTAACTCGCCGTAATCACAGTGCCCGTCTTCTTCAAATGCCATTTTAGTTTCTAATCCAAACGCCGCTTGATAGAAGGCCAATGTTTGCTTTACATCTTCAACATAAATAATCACATGACTTAATTTCATTGTTTTTCCCTTCTCATAAAAACAAATACGGATGGGCTATGCAGCCCATCCGCATTCATATTTACGCTTTTTGCAGGCGATTTCAATAGTGTCATCCCAACCGTAACGTCAGCGTAGTTGAGGGATCTTAATAAAGCATTTATTGTCAACGCCCCCCCAGCACTTAGAATTAGTGAACCCGATACTTCGACTTCACTGGCGCTACGCTCAGGATAACATTGTTTATTCTGATCTATAATCCACTATTGCTTACAGCTATAGTCTTTCAGTTCCACCACTTGTCCCTCGCGCTGAACTTGTAACTGAACATGCTGCTCACGAGATAACACGGTGTCATGGAAGCTCTGGAAGCCATTAATGCTGTTCAGCTGTACACCGTTCAGCGCCAAGAGCTGGTCGCCCTTTTGCAATCCATAGTCACCCAACAAATCCACTAGCGAACCCTGCTGCACAGCATATCCGCATAGGCCACTCTCACAGCTTTCTTGAATACCTAGGTCACTAAATACGGCGCTGTAGTCTTCACGGTATTCGGCGTGCAACAGGTTCAGCATGGCGCTGTTCAGACTGCACAGAGCATGCTCTAACTTATACTGCTTAGCGGTACGATCCATTTCAGCTTCTGAGATAGCGGGCCTAGAAACGACAAAACGATCATTGACCAACATATCTTCGCTGGCCGGCGCTGTAACAGGAATCGTATCTATCGCCTTATTCTCTGCCATAAATTGCTGCACCATACCATCGGTGATATGCGATAGCGCATCGTCGGTTAAATTGGGAGACTTCTTGCGATACCACTCCCGCACCGTATCCGCATCCCACTCAACGGTAGGCTGCGCTTCTGTATGACTGTGCTGCTCGCTTTCTTTCAGGGTATATGCTGCCGCAAGAACAACCACTACGGACACAACGGCTAATAAAACTATTTTCTTATTCATATTCACCTCAGAAGAAAAAAGAGGGAGCTGAAAAGCTCCCTCTGATTATCACAACAATTAAGCTTACTTAGTATAGGTACGCTGGAATTGCTGCTCTACAACACCCGCATCGTTTACCGTATACGCCGTCAGGGTAAAGTTACGAGCATTGATTTGGCCATGGAAAAAGCCGTTGCGACCGGAGTAGTCTTCAAACTCTACCGCGTATGTATTGTCGCCCTTGTGACCATTACTCTTCGCCGCAGCGCCAGAGACTAGATGACGAGTGCGACCACAGTCGCCTTCGGTCGGCGCCAAAATTTCTAGAGCGTGCTCGTGACCGGCTAGGATAAAGTCGACCTGATTACAGATATGCTTCTGCATCAAATCGTCATAAGGGCCACTGCCCTGCACTAGCGTATCGTCACCGTGGTGGCCGTTAGTACGGAAGGGGTGGTGTGCAAAAGCAAAGCGCCAGAACTTATCTTCGTTTTCCTTCAACTCTTTGTCGATCCACATTTTCTGCGTGTCGGTGTAAGAGCCGTTTGGTAGCCAGTAAGGCTCCCAGAAAGGTACCACATAGGCGTTGGTCTGGTTAGAGTCATAGCCTAGGAACATGGCACCCGCAGCGCTATCTTCGATGGTGTAGTAACGCGCAGGCATCTTCCACTTACCGCTGTGCTTGGTATATTCCACTTCGTGGCTACCGCGGTAGTTCACCGAGCCGTCACCAGGGATTAAACCAGAGGTATCGTGGTTGCCAAGTACCATGAAGAAAGGTACGTCCATATTCGCGAACGGCTTTTCAAACTTGTCTTGGAACTGTGCGTCTTGCACGCTCCATGGGCCTAGCTCATAAATGTTATCGCCCAGACCTAGGGCCATATCGCAGCCCTTCTGATCACAAACCTGCTTCATACCCGCGGCAGTGCGGTATTGCGCATCAGTGCCCGTACCCGAGTCACCCATAATGATGAAGTTAAGTACCTTGGCACCCGGTGCAGGAACAGCAGGCGCTGGCTTATACGGCTTCGCAGGCGCTGGTACGCCGCCACCGGCAAAGGCCAGGCTAGCGCTTAGTGCGCCAGCGGCGAATAGACTTGTCTTTAATAAATTCATGCTTACCCCAGTCGCTCCTGTATCGGAGCTATTTCTAAAATATGAGCGATTTTCACAATAACCACATTTGACCATACGCAGCCCTATGCGGATTGTTCAAATTGGCTAAACTAAATCAAGCGACTTAGCTCTTCTTTTTAATCCACGTCGTCTTCGGATCGTAAGTAAATTCGTGGTGCAACTTGCGCACGGCATCTGGATTGTCGCTGCGCTTCTCTACGTTGTAGTAAGCGTACTCCAGTCCTTCACGTTTAAAGTCGATCACGGTATAACCGTTAATACCGGTGCTAAAATCTTTGATATGTGGATTATTAATCTGGATAAAGCCATTGGCCAACCAGCTAATGTTCAAGGGCACATCGCCGACAAAGCGTGAGACTGACTCGTCGGCACCGGGTGAGGTCACTGCTGGCGTCATAATCTCAACCCCAGACAAGTTCGCGTAATCCCAGTTATTGATATTGCCGTAATCCAGTTTCACATAGCCCGTCATGGCCGTGTGTAGGTCACCCGTCAATACTACCAAGCGGCTATCGATACCGTTCTGCTTCAATGTATGAATAATATCGTGGCGCTCATGCTGGTAGCCATCCCACTGGTCCAGATTTAGATAAGCCAACTGTGCACCCGCCAAGGTCAAAGCCATCTGTGAGACCATGGTCTGATTACCCCATACCTTCCACTTAGCATTAGATGCTAGCATGCCGTTAATCATCCAGTTCTTTTGCTCAGCTCCCAGCATGGTGGATTGAGGCGCACCGACTTGCGTTCCTTTGCAATCGATAGCACCCGTTCCACCATCTTCACAAGGCTGTTGTGTACGATAAGTACGGCTATCGGTCATAAACAGGTCTAATAAATTACCGCACTTCAACTGGCGATACATCTTCAGGTAGTTATGTGGGTTGGTGCTGTTCTCTTCCACTTGTACACGGGCGGGAACGTACTCTACCCAAGCGCGCTGGGCATCTAGGCGTAGCTGACGCTTGGCTGCTGCACTGCGGGTGTGGCGCTCGTCGTCCTCTGGCAAACCCAGTGTATCGTTTTCATAATCGTGGAAGTTATCGTTGGCCGTTTCGTGATCATCCCAAACAATAACAAAGGCGTGCTGTTCCATTGCCCGTTGCAAGTTTTTGTCGGCGCGGTGCAAACGGTAAACGTGGCGGAAGTCTTCCAAGCTGTCACAGCTTTTGTAGCCACTAGGCATGGTAATCGTGCGCTCGTAGCTCTTGAAAGCACCATGACCGTAAGTGTCGTATTCGTAAATAAAGTCACCTAGGTGAACCACAAAATCCAGCTCTTCTTCAGCGAGGCGGCTATAGGCGTTGAAGAAGCCCGTGGTGTAGTCCTGACAGGTTAACACACCGATCTTTATCTGCTCTACGCTGGCGTTGTTCGCAGGCAAGGTTTTGAAACGACCTGTGCGTGAGATCTCGCCGTCGTATTTGAAGCGATAGTAGTAAGTGCTGCTAGCATTCAACTGTCCATCAAGGTCGATATTTGCCGTGTAGTCACGCTGAGCATTCAGCTCCGAACTGTTCACATTGCCAGCAAATACAATATTGCTGAACTCGCGATTGGTCGACACTTCAAAGCTCAGTAGCTTGTTGCTGGCATAGCTGGCTGGGCTAACCCGTGTCCAAATCACCGCGCCGCTGGGGGACGGGTCGCCGGAGGCTACCGACCAAGTAAACACACGCTCCCAATTAGTACTGCCAGACTGTGCAGGCTGTGTGGGTGGTGGCACGGCAGGAGCACCACCACCGGCATGGGCCTTATTGATTGTGATTGCGTAAGGCGTTAGCAATGCCGTGCCCAGCGCCTTGATAAAAAGTCTACGATCCATTTTCTATACCCCACATTTGGCGCACAGTCGTACGCCCGTTATTTATGGGAAACGTTTTACCGAAGTTTTATGACGAGTCAATGTCAAAGAAGCAAAATGCGACGACTTGTCGCAAAACAGCATGCTATTTGTCGTGCACAATCAGGTTGGGCTTATTCAGCCGACAAGGCTTGTATCCGTGCTTTTAGATGAAGATAGCGATGAGCCATGGCTGTATCGGGGTAGTTTTTCTTATAGCGAACATAGAGCGCATCTGCCTTTTGATAATCACCCGCTTGCAACAGACTATTCATCTTCTCTTCTGCGTGCTCTTGAGCGGTCAAACCAATACCCTTTTCCACACTGTCAAAACTGAACTCGTTATAGGTGTACTCCGCTGGCTTCTTGGCCGGCAGCAAAGGCTCGCCTCTGAGAGCAGCTGCCCCCTCACTGACTGGTTTAAGCCGCTCTGCCACCACCGGTGTATTTTCAGCCTCCTTACTCACCGACTGCCTACCACCCTCTGTGGACAAAAGGTAAATAGCCGCGGCAATTAATACAAACAAAGCCGCCACCAGTAAACTTACGACGATAGCAACAGCTGGTTTTTTCTCACCGGAGGTCATGGGCATCTCACTACTTATTTCATTAATGCGTGCAGCTTAGCAAAGCCATGCCGGTGTTTCACCTGCGCCGAACCCAACCTTATTTCAGCTTATCAGCATAGCTATGAACCAATCTTGCTAGATATGTCCTATATATACTGCATAAAACAATAAAAATACGAGGAGCACGGTCAATATGGCGCCATTAAGTGATAGCTGGGTATTTATAACGCTGGAAATCTTAGCCGCTATATTTATATTTGTAGTGGGTATCGCCGCTATCTGCGTTTTGACCATGTATATCGCCGACATCACTCAAACCAAGCAAACTATACGCAGAAACTACCCCGTCATAGGTCGCTTTCGCTATATGTTTGAACATATGGGAGAGTTCTTCAGGCAATACTTTTTTGCCATGGACAGGGAGGAGTTACCCTTTAACCGCGCGGAGCGCTCTTGGTGTTACCGTGCCGCCAAGGATGTCGACAGTACCATTGCCTTTGGGTCCACCAAAGACATTCGTCACACCGGCTCCATCTTTTTTGTGAATTGCCCCTACCCCACATTGGGAGAGGACGCCGTGCCCCCCGCCATGGTGACCATAGGGCCCTACTGTGAAAAACCCTACAGCAACTCCTCATTAATCAATATTTCAGGCATGAGCTATGGTGCCCTTTCTAAGCCTGCTGTATTGGCATTGTCCTATGGGGCCAAAGCTGCAGGGTGCTGGATTAATACCGGCGAGGGCGGTATGTCTCCCTTCCACGAGGAGGGCGGCGCCGACATTGTCTATCAAATTGGCACCGCTAAATTTGGTGTGCGCGATGAATTGGGGCAGTTGTCGGATAACAAACTAGAAAAACTAGGGGAACACCCCTTGGTGAAAATGTTTGAGATCAAGCTAAGCCAAGGCGCCAAGCCGGGCAAGGGAGGCATACTGCCCGGCGCCAAAGTCACCGCCGAAATTGCCGCCATACGCGGTATACAAGAAGGTGACGACGCCATCAGCCCCAATCGCCACCCCGACATCAACTGCGCCGAAGACCTCTTGGACATGATAGCGCGTATACGCGCAGTAACGGGTAAGCCCGTAGGTTTTAAGACAGTGATTGGCGCCAGCGCTTGGCTAGACGAATTGTTCAGCTTGGTTTTATTACGTGGCATTAAATCCGCTCCCGACTTTATTACCGTCGACGGCGCCGATGGTGGTACTGGCGCCGCCCCCATGAGCCTGATGGATCAGATGGGCCTGCCTCTGCATGAAAGCCTCCCTATGCTCGTCGACAAACTCAAAGAGTTTGGCCTACGCGAACGCATCAAAGTCATCTCTTCTGGCAAGCTTGTCACCCCCTCAGGTATCGCTTGGGCACTGGCTGTAGGCACTGACTTTGTCGTCTCTGCACGAGGGTTTATGTTCGCCCTAGGCTGCATACAATCCCTGCAATGCAATAAAAACACCTGCCCCACGGGTATCACTACTCATAACCTCACGCTACAGCGCGGCCTGCACCCTAAGACTAAATCGGTGCGCGTGGCTAATTTTGTTAAAAACATGAACTATGAAGTCGGTATCATTGCTCACTCCTGCGGAGTTAAAGAACCTCGAAAACTCAAACGCTACCACGCCCGCGTCGTTATGGAAGATGGAAAATCTCGCCCTTTGGACGAGTTATACCCTGACATTCGCAAGGAGGGTATCGTCTCGCTCAAACAAATTGACTTCCCTCTAGACTGAGACGCAGTTCAAAAAACATAGCTCCCACCAAACATCCGCATGCTCAATGTGGAACTTTTTGCTCTGTAAGGGAACGAAGCCCACAGCACTGACAATAAAATGAGAACGACATGAACACGATAAAAACCCTAGCCTGCCAACTGCACAGCCTACTCAACCAAACCCGTCACGCCGACTTCTTGGCACCCTTAGCCCTGAGATTATTTCTCGTACCGATCTTCTGGATGGCGGGTACAAAAAAGATCAACTTTGAAACCCTACTCCCCTATGAAAGCACCGTACAATGGTTTGGCAACCCCGACTGGGGCTTAGGTATGCCCTTTCCCGAACTCATGGCCTTTATGGCAGGGTGGACAGAGATCCTAGGCGCCGCATTCCTCGCCGTGGGCTTTGCCCTGCGCTATATCTGCGTGCCCTTAATGATCACTATGATCGTCGCCGCCGTCAGCGTGCACTGGGACTTTGGCTGGCAAGCCATCTCCGACCCTGGCGCCCCCTTCGCCACTGAACGCGTCAATGAAGCTACCGAACGCCTCTCTCGTGCCAAGTCCATCCTACAGGAACACGGTAACTACCATTGGCTCACCGGCCGCGGCAGCCTCGCCATACTCAACAATGGTATAGAATTTTCCGTCACCTACTTTATTATGCTGCTATCCCTATTTTTTACTGGCGCTGGACGCTTTGTCAGTCTGGACTTTTGGATAGAAAAATTTGCGCAGAAATAAACATGGAATAAGGATAGGCTATTGAGCAGCCAAATAGCCTATCCGCATTCAAAAATGAAATGACACAAGAAAGCTTCAAAGACATCCAACAACAATTTTCCGGGCACATACGTGACCCCGAACACGTCGCCCTGCGCGACGACGTAGAAGATCGCCGCATGAACATCTACCGCGAATTGTTTTACAACAATATCGAAGGTTTTGTCAGCAGCGCCTTTCCGGTCTTGCGCAAGTTTTACAGTGATGAAGATTGGCATGCCATGGTGCGCAATTTCATGATTCAACACAAAGCCCATAGCCCTTATTTCCTAGAGATCTCCCAAGAGTTTCTGCAGTATTTCCAGAACCAGCATGTAATGCGCGACTGCGACCCCAGCTTTGCCATAGAGCTTAGCCACTACGAGTGGGTGGAACTGGCCCTGACCGTGGCCGATGAAACAACAGACCTTAGCAATATCGATAGCAATGGAGACCTAATGCAAGGCCACCCCGTCATCTCCACATTGGCCTGGAACCTTAGTTATCAATGGCCCGTGCACCAGCTCAGCGCCGGCAGCTACCAGGGCGACGAAAGCGCCCCCGAGCAAGCCACCCATATCGTGGTATATCGCGACCGTCAAGATAAGGTACGCTTTGTTATTATCAACCAAGTAACAGCCGTACTACTTAATCTATTTGACGAGCAACCCGAGCTTACCGGGCAGCAAGCCTGTGAAATGATTGCAGAGCAGATGCAGCACCCGAATCCGGAAGTGGTAATTCAGGGAGGCAGGCAGGCGTTGGAGGATTTGCAGGGGAAAGGGGTACTCCTTGGGACTCGATGTAATTCTGTTCTTCTCCAATCTATTGCTCCCGTTGAATAAAGACTAACACCTAGCCAACCAATGTAATGCTCGCTCTCATCACCCCTACATTGAGAACTCCCAACAGATAGTCCAGAATAACCTACCCGCATTCGACTGTAGAGAACCGACATGACCCAAGTATTGAACGAGCTACTGGATCTGCTCACGCTAGAAAAAATAGAAGAAAACATATTTCGTGGCCAGAGCCAAGACCTCGGCTTTGGCAATTTGTTTGGCGGCCAAGTGCTGGGGCAGTCCCTCTCTGCGGCAACACAAACCGTCGAGGCCGAGCGCATTGTGCACAGCCTGCACGCCTACTTTCTACGCCCCGGCGACCCCCTAAAGCCGATTGTCTATAAGGTAGAACGGCTGCGCGATGGCGGCAGCTTTAATACCCGCCGCATTACTGCTATTCAGCACGGTAAGCCCATTCTATCGATGGAAGCCTCCTTCCAAAAGGAAGAGCAAGGCTTTGAGCACGGCGTGGACATGCCCGGGGGCATTCCTGGGCCAGAGGGCTTACCTAATGACGAGGAGCGCGCCAAGGCCATTGCCGATAAAATACCCGCGCATATTCGTGACAAGATACTCGCCGACAAGCCAATTGAAATCCGCCCAGTCAACCCTCTCAACCCCTTTAACCCCGAGGTCAGCGAGCCACAGCAACACATCTGGTTCCGCGCTGCGGGTGAGCTACCCGACAACCCAGCGATACATAAATACATGCTGGCCTATGCCTCAGACTTCCGCCTGTGCACCACGAGCCTGCGCCCTCACGGCTACTCCTTTATGCACCCAAAGATGCAGGTGGCCAGCTTGGATCACTCCATGTGGTTCTACCGCCCCTTCCGCTTTGACCAGTGGCTGCTATACACCATGGACAGCCCCACCGCCGTGAACGGGCGCGGCCTAAACCGTGGCCGTATCTATACACAGGACGGGGTACTGATAGCGTCTACGGCACAAGAAGCACTCATCCGAAAGCGCAGCTAATTTAAACCTTTAGCATTAATTAATAACACAGCCCTCGAACCGAATCGAGGGCTTTCATATATGGATACAGAATGAACATCCTCGTTATCAACAGTGGCTCTTCTAGCATTAAATACCAACTGGTCAATACAAAGACCCAACAAGGCTTAATCAAAGGCCAAGTAGAGCGCGCCAACAGCCCATCCGCATTCGACGAAGCTTTTGCGGCTATCTTAAGCCAAGCCCAAGAGCATCAAGTCGATGCCGTCGGCCACCGCGTGGTGCACGGGGGCGACAGCTTCCACGATGCCATCTTAATCAACGACGACGTGATTCAACAAATTGAAGCCTGGGTACCCATGGCCCCCTTGCATAACCCCAATGCCCTGGGCGGCATCGCTGCGGCACAAAAAGCCCTGCCCGAGCTGCCACAGGTCGCGGTATTTGATACCGCCTTTCACAACAGCCTGCCGCGCCGCGCTAGCACTTACGCGATAGACAGCAAGCTGGCAGCCAAACATAAAATTCGCCGCTATGGCTTTCACGGTACCTCTCATCACTACGTGGCATTAAAAGCCGCAGAGTATTTAGGCCGCCCACTGAACGAACTGCGTATAGTCTCCCTGCACCTAGGCAACGGTGCCAGCGCCTGCGCCATAGAAAACGGCCATTCTACCGAAACCAGTATGGGCATGACGCCACTAGAAGGCTTAGTCATGGGCAGCCGTGTAGGCGATATCGACGCGGGAGTGCTAATCAAGTTGCTACGTGAAGAAGTCGATAACGTCGACGAGCTGGATGAGCTACTGAATAAACGCAGCGGGCTACAAGGTCTATCGGGTATCGGCAACGACCTGCGCGAAATCGAAGAACAAGCGGCACAGGGTAACGATTCAGCTCGTTTAGCCATTGCCGTATTTGCCCACCGCGCGAAGAAGTATATTGGCGCCTATGCCGCGGCCATGGGCGGGCTGGATGCAGTGATCCTCACCGGAGGTATAGGTGAAAACAGCGCCAGTATGCGTCAGCGCATCTTGCAGCGATTGGACTTCCTTGGCCTCAGCCTGGATGAGGATTTAAACAACGATGTAAACTTTAATGCGGACAATGCACAGGGAAGTGCATGTGTCGCGCAAGGCATGGAGCCGAAAGCGACTAGGCCGGTAGCAAGTATTTCTCGTCCCCACTCCCGTGTACAAGTCCTCGCTATTAAAACCAATGAAGAGCTAATGATAGCCCAGCAAACTGCAGAACTTATCGCCCAGCAGAGCAAGGCGATTAACCCCTCCGCTATTCCTATCGCCATCAGCGGTCGTCATATACACCTAGATA
>Ga0105356_10001863_pt1 | contig 21150 bp, 12 predicted proteins | sample GOMGulsemesocosm_3_FD_83502 | JGI IMG/M metagenome (GOLD analysis project Ga0105356, IMG submission 83502) | Methane-oxidizing microbial communities from mesocosms in the Gulf of Mexico - GOM9D Gulf of Mexico | ecosystem: Environmental > Aquatic > Marine > Cold seeps | place: Gulf of Mexico... | reverse complement strand
TTCTCGGGGTGGTTAATCCGCTCCGCCCGGCGGTTCCCTTGGCGAACGCATTAAACTTGGTGTCTCGCCCCCGGCGGGCACCGGTGGTACGGCCTTAAGCCGAAGTAATAATGGTGAAAGCGTAAAGATGATAAACCACTTCTTCCCTCATTGGTTTAATGGCATGTTTAAAAAGTTTAATGACAGGGAAGCACATCTTCCCTTTGATCAACACGGTCTTATTTCCTTAATCGCCCCCAGATCAATTCTAATCACCAATGCTGTGAAAGACACTTGGGCTGATCCCAGAGGCACTTATAAAGCGGCAGAGGCCGCAAGCCCCGCATGGCATCTTTACGGCTTAAGTGGTCTAGCCCAGCCTACACCGGAACAAACAAACTATGATGCCCGGCTCGCTTATCATATCCGCGAAGGCCGTCATAGTGTTACACCCGAAGACTGGAAAGTCTTTACCAAATACGTAGACCGCCAATTTAAAGAAAAATAAGAAAGAAAAAATAAATGCCTCGCTGCATTATAGTATATATAAATAGACCTTCTCAGAAGTTAATGTAAACAGTATGGAAGAGGTAGGTCTTGATAAGAATAAGGGCGGTTGTGGGTTAACTTACGTCGAAACTGTCAAATTAAAACTATAGTCAGCTATATGGGGGTGGATTCAGACATTGCTCTAGACCGCATAAGAGAAACCAAATAATACCAGCTTCTTACCGCATATTTACCCGCATGCTTAAAAATTGTATTCAATGATTAGCCAACAGTTGTGCTTTTAGGCTCAGCTGGGCTGCGCGAAATGCGTGTTCCTGCGTCATCGCGTTTTCTGTTCTGTTTAACACATCGAGAATAAGTCGGCCGAAAAACGGAAAGCCCGTCTGGTTGAGGCATTCAATTTCTTTTTCACTGTCACCATCGACAATAAACAATTTAGAAGAGGGTGCCTGACGGGCAAGGTCGAGATACTTTCGAAGTTCGAGACTGCCTTTAGTGCCCATGATAAATGTGCGTCCATCGCCCCAACTGCTCATGCCGTCGGGTGTGAACCAATCGACGCGGGTGTAGAACGAACTTCCCCGCTGAGAGGAAAGGCTATTGCCAGTCATCGACAGCTCGCCAAAATCCTCCAGTCCGGGTTTATCGGGATTGGAAAAGTTTGTCGCTCTAGCGAAGTTAATCGTCGCATCGGTACTGCCGCTGTAGGCGAGAAATTGCTCAACCTGATGGCTGCCTAGATCGACGAGGATGCCGCCGTATTGTTGTTTGTCAAAAAACCAATCCGGGCGTGTGGATTTAGATAATCGGTGGGGGGCCAGGTTGACCACTTGCAGAACGTCGCCAATATTACCGTCGTTAATCAACTCGCCCGCGTGCCATGCCGCGTCATTGTGGAGTCGTTCAGAATAGTAGACCATGTATTTTCTACCTGTCTGCTGGCATGCTTCAAGTGCCTGCTCCAGTTGCTCCAATGTGGTGAAGGGTGCTTTGTCGGTAAAATAGTCCTTGCCCGCTTGCATGACCTGGATGCCGATCGGACCACGGCGATTGGGAATGGCCGCAGCAGCGACCATCTGAATGTCTTTGTCATCAAGGATTTCTTGAAAGCTGTCGGCGACAATGACATTGGGGAAGCGTTGTTTAAAGAGGGCAACTTTTTTGGGGTCGGGATCAAAAACACTCTTAAGTGTTGCGCCTGCATCGCAAAGGCCATTGCACTGTCCGACAATATGTCCGTGATCCAGAAAGGCCGCGGAAAAATTAAACTCGCCGGGCTGCACAACTTTTTTAGTGTCAGCGGTTGGGGCGTAGTTGGCGCCGTCTGCGGTACTGTATTTTTGTGCCATTGATTTATAGTCCTCAGAGTATGCCGCTTTCCTAGCGAAATGATTTGTCCATATCGATGTTGACCGCTATACCTGTATTGTCTCGAAGTGAGGAAATTGAAATCCTTGCATCGAGCTCTCTCTGGTAGTATTGCTGATCGAGTGGGAATTGAACATCCGCTGTGGTCCAGGCCGAGAGCAATATGGCATTGGCCAGTGCTAGAGAATCAAGGCCGACCTTGGCTGGTGCAATTAGGGTTTCGCTGCCGTCGATGGCATCGATGAAATTTTGAATGATGGCGGCGTGCTGATTCATCCTTCGATCAGGGGTTAGGTCGGTGCTGGTAAATTCGGGCATGGCGAACATGTCCGCTGTGTTTTTACTAAAGGCAGAGCTGCTTTCACTATTTTCCAGCAGCGTAAGGCGCTCGCCATCGAAGCTTAGCGTTGCCAGATCGCCGACAATATCAAAGCGATTAATACCGGGTGCTTCGCCGGTCGAAGCGGTGAAAAATCCGGTTGCGCCGTTTTCATAGTGTAAAAATGCACTCGCTTCATCTTCGACCTCGATGTTGTGGTATTTGCCGAAGCTACAATGGCCGCGAAGACTTGTCGGCATGCCGCATATCCACTGCATGATGTCCAAATTGTGGATGCACTGATTCACTAACAGGCCGCCGCCTTCTCCCTTCCAAGTAGCGCGCCAGTCACTGGCCATAAAATACACCTCTGGTCGAAACCAATTGGTCATGGTCCAATGGCTGCGCACGATGCTTCCAAGCTGGCCACTGTCTACGCAGTTTTTCATCGACCGAAACAGCGGGTCGGTGCGCTGATTTAGCATAAGCGCAAATACTTGATCCTCTCCGGCACAATCGAGTAGTTGTTGGCCTTGCAAGCTGGACAGTGATAAGGGTTTTTCCATTAACACATGAAGACCCTTGCTCAGGGCGTATTGTCCTTGCTGAAGGTGGGCCATGGTTGGCGTGGCGATAATGACAGCGTCAACCAAACCGGAATCGACCAGCTTTTTGTAGTCGCTAAAATGTTGCGCCCCAGGAAATTTTTCAGCACTAACGCTTTGCCGTGAACATACCGCTGTCAATTGACATCCATTGACGGCCTCGTTGATATGTCGAATATGTTGCAATCCGATATTGCCGAGTCCGATAACGCCGAGTCTAGTGAGTGTGGGCATTGTTTCAATGTGTCCTTGTAATGCTGAAAGGGTTTGTTCGCTCGAGCCAGTCAGTTGTTGTAGCATCTAGCGCCAGCATTCACCAGTAAATATAGGCGTTCGCGCCGCAGGTGATCGCAAAATTATGTGGCCATAGTTCAACGGGACTAGGGTGTTGACTGTAGATAAAACTCTGGCATCTTGTCAAATTAGAAGGCTGTATAGATCCTGTATTGACGATGGTGTTGATCTCTTTAGTAGCGAGGGTAAAAACGTCGGTAATGACGGCACTTGCTACGTGACATTGTATAGATAAATAACCTGTTAGGTGGGACTAAATGCAGTAGAATCAAGGTATAAATTCATCTTCCAGGGCCAAAATACCATGGTGTGCAGAAATAGATTATTTGTTCTTTTAGCCGTATTGTCTTTTCTCGTTCAGGGCTGCTTGATTAAGCCATCGCCCTCAACCGATACGGCAAATCAAACCCCTACGGCTAGTACTGTGCCAAATATTGTTAAAGGTGCTGTTGATGGCAAGGCGCCGGCTAATATTAATCACCGACAGCCGGTTGCAGCTGAAGATGTGCCCCCTGCACCACCGCTGGCTGTTGAGCAGGCCATTTCGAGTATCAAACTACAAGATGGCTTTGTCTTGGAAAGAGTTACTTCTGAACCCTATGTGTTCAGTCCCATAGCCATGGTTTTTGACGGCGACGGGCGTATGTGGGTTTGTGAGATGAATACATTTATGCCAGATGTCGAAGGCAACGGCGAAGAAGTACCCGAAGGTAATATTGCCTTGTTGCAAGACACTGATGGCGATGGTGTAGTGGATAAACGCAGTGTGTTTATTGATGATGTGGTACTACCTCGAACTATTGCTCTGGTAAAAGGCGGAATTTTATATGCCGACCACAGTTCGCTATATTTTGCCGAAGTGTTAGAGGGAGACAAACTCGGAATTAGAGAAGTTGTCGATGTTAGTTATGCCGAGGGCGGCTCGCTGGAACATAAAACCAACACCATGTTACACGGCCTAGACAATTGGTATTACAACGCCAAGAGTGATAAAAAATACAAAGCGATTGCTCTGAGTGCAGCAATACCTGAGGGCAGCCAGGAAATTTACCGCAACGCGTACTGGAAAATGGTGCGTGGTAGCTCTGATTACCGAGGCCAATGGGGCCTGTCAATGGATGACTATGGTCGCCTGTACCACAATGGCAATAGCGAGCCGGCGAGAGGGGAGTTTTTACGTCCTGGATCCTTGATGAAAAACCCGGGCTTCGCTACAAAAATGCCCTCCGCCAATATTGGCGGTTTCCGCGTGCATCCTATTCGTATTAACCCCGGTGTAAATAGAGGGTATTTAAAGCGCACATTGATCAATGAGGGAGAGGATCTTCACAAATTGAGAAATTTCACTGCTGCCAGTGGCAATGCAGTTTATCGTGGCGACAACTTTCCCGATGAATATTATGGTATATCACTGACTCCTGAACCTGCAGGTAATTTAATTTCGGCGCGCAAGATTGTTGAATTGGAACATGGTTTGAGCGGTAAAGAACTCTATATCAACGAAGAGTTATTAGCGTCTACCGATGAGCGTTTCAGGCCTGTTAATCTCTATACCGCGCCAGATGGTACGCTTTATATCATCGATATGTATCATGGTATTATCCAACATCGTGTATTTGTCACAGACTATTTGCGCGATCAAATATTGTCCCGGGATTTGGACAAAAACAATAATACAATGGGTCGCATCTATCGCTTGCGCTGGAAAAATAAAGCTGCGGGTGAGCAACCGCAGTTGCAAAACTTGGCCGCAGCTGAACTGGTTGACTATCTGGCCCATAACAATGGTTGGTGGCGAGACACTGCGCGTCGACTAATTGTCGAGTCTGCGGATAAAAGTGTTGCCGCGGCAATTGTCGAACTGATTAAAACATCTGCTGACTACCGCGCCCAAATCAATGCGCTGTGGACTCTGCATGGCTTAGAGGCGGTCAATATGGCCGCTGTTAAAGCCGGTCTCAACGCCAATCACTCGATGGTAAAGGTGTCTGCTATTGCAGTGAGTGAGAAACTAGCGGCGGGGGAAAAATCTGAAATGGCGGCGTTGTTACTGCACTATGCTAGTTATGACTATCAAGTTGCTATGCAGGTCGCGCTGAGCGCGGGGGCCTTTGAGCAGCAAAGCAGTTTTCAGGCTCTACAACAGGTATTGACCTCCTTTGGTGAGCAACCGCATATTCACCGCGCAATTGTTAGTGGTCTGGCGGGCCGTGAGGCTGAATTTCAACAGCTGCTTAAACCGAAGAAAGACAAGAAGTTTCTTCAGGTACTGGCAAAGGTTAAAATGCAACAAGCAGGGGGCACCTCGGGTTCAAAAGACCCGCTAGCGCGGCTGTCCAGTAGTGAAAAAGCCTTGTTTACTGTGGGCAGAAAGTTATATGGCGGTACCGCAGCCTGTTTTAGTTGCCACGGACCCGATGGTCAGGGGCAGGAAAATATGGGGCCGCCGCTAGTGAGTAGTGAGTGGGTATTGCAAAGCCCAGAACGACTGGCCAAAATTATGCTCAAGGGTATGACCGGGCCACTGCAGGTTAATGGCAAACACTACAACCCGGTTATGGTCATGCCGGGACTGGGTAGCAACAAAACTTTTGACAATTACGACCTCGCGGCAATTGCTACCTATATTCGCAATGAATGGGGCAACCGGGCCGACGTCGTTGACAGTAAACTGTTCAAACGGGTAAGGCAGCAAAGCGAAGGGCAAACGTCCGTTTACAGCGCTAAAGAGTTGTGAGTATTCAGATCTGTGTGGACTGAAATATACCGATAAAACAGCGAATAATGAATGCTGACACAGTGATGCTGATAGCCGCCTGACATCGCTTGGCGGTTAAGGTGCGGAGGTCGCGCAGCGCCGGACTAAATCCTGCCAAACTTCAAATTGAAACCGAGGCGAATGCTTCTACCCGGTGCGGGAAAGCCAACAGATGTTTGATAATTTTGCTCGAATATATTGTCGATGGCACCTTTAACACTTAGTTTTGGTGTTAGTTCCCAATTAATCGCGCAGTCGACGCGCTGAATCTGCTCCAGTTCATAATAACTACCGATGCCGCTGTGCTGGGATCCCGAAAACTGCCTGCCAGTGTATTGATAGTCGATGGTAATATGGGTGTATTCATTCGATTGCCAAAACAGTGATAGTCCCCCTTTCCAGCGCGGTCTGTTGGTTAATTGAATAGACTTGTCCTGCCTTTCTATGTCGGTGTAGGTTATGTGTGATTGCAACGATAACGGCGTACTGGGAGCTTGCCAGTGCCACTGGAGTTCGATGCCTTTACTGTCAATGGGCTCGCTATTGATATTGCGAAAGCTGGTATTATCAAAAGTTACCAGTTGCTCAAAGTGATTAGTGAAATAGGTCATGCGCAGCCGATTATTACTGAATTGCCACTGAGCGGTAATATCCCAACTTTCTGCGGTCTCAGCGACAAGATCCGGGTTGCCAGTGAGGGAGTCACCCAAGGCAAAAAAACTGGGCAGTTTATAGGCCTGCCCCCAATTGGCCCAGAGAACAAATGATGTGTTGAAACTATGCCGCATTCCGAGCTTGTAACTGGTTTGCGTAGCGGCACTGTCAGCATTGTCGGCGCGGATACTGGCTTGAATCAGGCTGTGCTCAGTCAGCATCGCATTGAGGTCAATAAAGGCGCCATAACTACTGCGATCGAGGGAGAATTGAGTGGGGATAATAAACCCGAAATCAACTTGGCCCTCACTCTGTCCCTTTTCGCGCCGATAATCAGCGCCGATGTTGGCCCACATTTGTTGGCTGCCTAGACGATTAATCCACTGTAGGTTTTTACGCGAAAATTCGATGTCGGCGCCGTAGGGTGGTATCGCGGTGTAAGGGACTATTCCCGGGGAGTCATAGGACTCTTGGTGTTCGAAGTGACTAGCTTTAACGGTACTTTGCCAGTGTTGCGACGCTGCGAAAGACCAGCTGAGCAATAGGCTTTTGTCGTTAAAGTCGCTGCGGTAAAGGTCCTGGGAAGCGGCCAATAAGGGGCCACCACTTTCTTCCGGAAAACTACTGCGCTCACCGTCGGCATACCGGTAGTGAAAGCGAAGTTGCTGCTGATCGGTACTGTATTTCAATGCCACCGTCATGTCATCGCCGTTTTGTTGGCTACCGGGAATGGGTTCGCCGCTGTCACGGGTCGATAGCTTCAGGTTATAGCCAAGATTATCGAATTCTCCATTTGCCGTCAGCGCTGCCTTCCACAGTCCTTTTTCACCACCTTGGCTATGAATGCTTTGTTGGTGAGTAGCGGAAAAAGCTGTGGTAATGATATTGATCGCACCGCTTAGAGCGCCGGAGCCATAAATTGCCGACTGAGGTCCACGCGCCACCTCAATGCGTACTACCGTTTCGAGATTTAATGTGCCAAAGTCAAAAGATCCACCGCGGGTATTTGTCGGATCATTGAGCTCAATACCATCGACCATCACCAAGGTGAAGTTGGACTCACCACCGCGCAGGGACACCGATACCAATCCCCCTGGGCCGCCCTGTTCCTCAACTAGAACACCGGGGATGGTCCGCAATACATCGATTAGATTGCTTTTGTTGAGTCTTTGAATGCTCTGCTGGTCAATCACGCTGATAGAGCTGGATAGTCGAGTAGAGGACTCTTTGTTGTAGGTGCCAGTAACCACAAGTTCTTCAGTCTCCCCTGCGGCAGCGGGCTGTGATTTGGCGTAGAGAGTCGATGTCGACAACACAATTATGGAGCCAACAATACAGGATAATAGGAATTGCATATGTGTAGTGCCAAGCCTCTTGTCAATGAAATCTCCCTGCGCTATGGGGAGCTGATCTCGCTGCTGTAACCAAGCCGCGCAAACTTGTTTGCTGCGACCACGGGGTGTAATCGTCTTTTTTAGAGAAGAACACAGTGGTTGGAGGTGAGCATGATAACGAAGGGTACCTAGGGTATTAATGGAGGAATGAATTGTCAATAGGCTTGACCAATTTAGCAGGAAGTGAGATATTGGCCTGACCAATATAATGGCATTCAACTTCGTGTTACCTTCGATTGCTTCAACATAGCCGGCCCGGTCAAACAGCGCAGCTCAATGGAGGATCAAATCGAGGTCGAATAAAGTTCGAATAGATCGGCAGTGGCGTGGGAGCGAATATCAAGGTTTTGCACGACACACTTGGATCACACAGCGAGCCATTTTGCAGGCAATCGCATACCAATAAAATAGCGAAAAACAGCCAGAAGTCGCGTTTCAAACTAGCGAAGCGACCAATAAATCTGTTTTGCAACTTACCTGAGAGAGCTACCAATGGATGAGGACAAAACAATAGGAAGTACATTGTGGGCGTTATTTACAGGCTTGTTTGAGTTAAATATTGCCAAGACGTATGTACCCTATCATCGTGACGCGAAAGTCCTCGCACTCCTGGCTCTGCTAATGGGCACACTTTCAACCAGTGCCACTGCCCTTGAAGAGTGGGTACGTTTGTTTGATGGCAAGACGCTGGAGGGCTGGCACCAGCTCAATGGCAGCGCCCCCTATGTGATCGAAGAGGGTGCTATTGTCGGCACAGCAGTAACGGGCTCAGCTAATAGTTTTCTTGCCACTAAGGTCTCTTACGATGACTTCATACTGGAATTTGATGCCCTTGTTGATGGCCCGTTAAACAGCGGTGTGCAGTTTAGAAGTCATAGTCTTGAATCGTTTAAAGCTGGCCGGGTGCACGGGTATCAGCTGGAAATTGACCCCAGTGCCCGGTCCTGGACCGGGGGTATTTATGACGAGGCGCGCAGTGGCTGGTTATACCCGCTGACCTACCATGAAGCGGCACGCTCGGCCTACAAACCGGGAAAATGGAACCACTTTCGCATTGAGGCCATCGGCAATATAATTAAAACATGGGTGAATGGTAGCGCGGTTGCCCATCTGTTGGATCAACAGTCATCTCAGGGTTTTATCGCTCTGCAGGTGCACGGTATCGGCGGCAAAGCTGAACTGGCCGGCAGCAAAGTGCGGTGGCGCGATATTCGCATACTGACGTCAAATCTTGAGTCCTCGCAAAAACCGGCAGACAGCGCCGTGCCGCAGGTCAATTTTTTGCCCAATTATTTGACCGCCGCGCAAATAGCCCAGGGTTGGAAGCTACTGTGGGATGGTAAGACGGACAAGGGCTGGAAGGGGAGCAACAAACTTGCTTTCCCCCAGGAGGGTTGGCAATTAGAAGACGGAGTGCTGAGCGTTTTGGCCTCAGACCGTCCATGGGGCGGTAAAGGCGGCGATATTGTCACGCTTGAAGAATTTAGCCATTTTGAACTTGAACTTGATTTCAATATTTCAAAAGGTGCCAATTCTGGTATCAAATATTTTCTCGATCCCACCTTGTTAAAAGAGCGCGGTGTTGCCCTTGGCTTAGAGTTCCAGATACTGGATGATAGCAACCACCCCGATGCAAAAAAAGGGAAAGAGGGCAATCGCACTATCGCTTCGCTGTACGACTTGATTACTGCGCGCAATTTATCCCAAACACATAGACGCAAACCCTTTAAGGGTATAGGCACGTGGAATAGAGCACGTATTGTTGTGCGTGGCAGCAATGTCGAACACTGGCTCAACGGTGAAAAAATGCTTGAATTTGACCGCCATAGCCAGGCATTTAGAAACTTGGTGGCGGACAGTAAATATGCCAAGCGAAAAAAATTTGGGGCCTGGGAAAAAGGGCCGATCGTGCTGCAAGATCACGGCGACTTGGTGCATTTTCGCACAATAAAAATTAGAGATTTGTCGCCCTAAAGGGGCAGATATAAGCAGGGGTTGTGCTCAGCAATTTTGTTGATGTGACACGGTGGATGTTCTTTTACCGCTTATCTCCGGTTTTAAAAAGGGCTTAGGGTGCTGTCATTGACTAGCGGGTTATCGCGATGATGTTTACTAAAACTGTGGTGCCAGTTGTTGCACTGTTTGCGGTGATGATGGGCGGTTTGCAAAATAGCCATGGCGGACAGCCGCGGCTAACCGACTATGTCTATCCCTATCTCGATAGCGCCAATTCACGCTGGTTTTACTTCGACAGTGCAAGTCTGCCCTTTGGCATGGTAAACCTGAGCCCGGATACCGATGTGGCCGGTGCCTGGGGCACGGGCTATCGCTACAACAGCACCGAAATTAAGGGCTTTAGTCATGTGCATGCATGGCAACTGGCGGCACTATCGGTGCTACCAGTGAGTGGTGAGGACGGTCTGTCCAGCCTGAAGAATGACTATTTCTCGCTCTTTAGCCACGACACCGAAGTGGTAACGCCGGGTTATCACCAAGTGGTACTGGACCGTTATGGCATTACCGCAGAGCTGACGGCAACAACCCGGGTCGGCATGCACCGATACACCTATCAACGCGGTACTAACGCCCGTATTATGGTGCCACTATCGGGCCGCATGGGTCCCACCGCGTTTACACGGGGCGTGTTACAACAAGTCGGGCCGCGCAGCTTTTCCGGTTATGTCATGAATGGGAAAACCCATCGGCGACCAAAAGAAACCCCGGTTTATTTCCACATCGAACTCGATACTGACCTTAAATCCCTCAGTACCTGGCAGGGGGATACTGTGGCGGACCGGGCAGCGGGTGTTGAGGGAAAAAAGGCAGGAGTGATGTTTGACTTTGGCGCTGTCGAAGGCCCCATCGTGATGAAAGTCGCTATTAGTTATACCAGTGCCGAGGGCGCCCAGCGCAATATGGCAGCGGAGCTCAATCACTGGGATTTTGACCAGGTGGCCGCCGCAGCCTCAGACCAGTGGGAACAGCAACTACAGCGCATTAAGGTCGAGGGAAAAGATCTGCGCGCCAAGGTCCGTTTTTACACCGACCTGTGGCATGCCCTGCAGGGGCGCAGGATAATATCCGACGCCGACGGCCGCTATGCTGACATGACCACCGCTACTCGAAAAATTAAACGTATTGCCCTAGACCAAGCGGGCAGGCCGCGGCACAACCACTACAATTATGACAGTTTCTGGGGGGCGCAGTGGACCATCCAAACGCTGTGGCCACTGGTCTACCCGGAAGTATCATCGGGGTTTGTGAATTCCATGATCAATTATTACCGCGATGGCGGCATGCTGGCCCGTGGCCCATCCGGCGGCAATTATACCTACGTGATGACCGGCGCCCAGGCGACACCTTTTATCGTATCCAATTATATGAAGGGCATTCGCGACTTCGATACTCAGGCAGCGCTCGCGGGTATGCTGTCTGATCACTCCTCCGGTGGCATTATGGCGAAGGCGGGTTACGAACATAAATCCACAGTGGGCGGCGACCTAGATCACTATATTGAAAAGGGCTATGCCGCCTATCCGCTGCCGAAAAAACCTTGGGCATACCATAAGTCCGGTGCCATGCAGACCCTCGAATACGCCTATCAGGACTATGCCCTAGCTCAATTCGCCTTGGCCCAGGGCGATGAGAGCGCGGCCGCGCAGTATTTACAACGCTCCCACAATTGGGAAAATCTTTTTGATGATGAGACGGGTTTTATTCGGCCAAAAAACAAACGAGGCGACTGGAAAACACCCTTTGATCCAGCCGCTGTCAATAGTGGCTACGTGGAAGCCAATGCCTACCAGGCAAGCTGGTGGGTTCCCCATGATCTGCCCGGTCTCGCGGCCAAGATGGGTGGGGTGGAAAAGGCGATTACTCGATTGAATGCCCAGTTCGAAAGTGCTGAAAAAAATGGCTTTACCGCGGGTAACAAGCATATGGGTGTGAAGGAATTGTCCCAGCTAGGAAACCGTACCCAGGTAAATTACGGCAATCAGCCATCCATGCAAATGGCCTATATATTTCATCAGCTCGGCGCTCCCTGGCTGACGCAGTATTGGCTAGACAAAGTTAACAGCGCCGTTTACTCCAAAGTGTCACCCGACGATGGTTATAATGGCGACGAGGACCAAGGGCTGATGGGGGCCCTGTCGGTGTTGATGAAAGTAGGCCTGTTTCAAATCAGCGGTGTAGAACTAGACCCCAAATACCTGATTACCGCGCCCGTATTTGACAAGATAAGCATCGACCTTAGCGAGCACTATTATGGCGGTGGTAGTTTTACCATTATTGCGAGGGACAACGCAGCTGATCGGCCTTATATTCAGTCCGCCGTTTTTAACGGCAAACCACTGGCCAAGCTTGAACTGAAACACAGCCAGCTTGTGGCCGGTGGCATACTAGAATTGACTATGAGTGAGCAGCCTAACAAGCAGCAGCGGTAAAATTTCAAAAAGGTATGGCTGGGCCGATAGTTCAATAGCAGCCATCCAGAAATGGACTGCTCTGGAACGCATAGTTTCTGTAGCTTGGAATTTAACTCCGCTAGCTGCCGACAAGTCGATAGCTTGGTAGAGTAAGTTGTCGGGTTAAAACCCGAGCTACAGAAAAATACCTATTCACGCCCAGGCATCGATAAGAAAACGGCCCTGCACTTCCATCTCTTGCAGCCAGATTTGGGCCTGCTCTGGACTCACTGTTATACCTAGGTCTTGCTGCGCGTCGCGATAAATCGTCTGCAGTGCGCCGCGCACTGCGCTAAGCATATACTGGGCGTCGCCGCAGACATAGATAAGCGCCCCGCGCTGCCACAGCGACCAGACTTTTTCTGCCTCGGCGGCAATAGCATCCTGTACATAGCGGTGTGGGTACTGTTCTAGTCGGGAATAGGCCTTGATGCATTGCATTGCACCGGCAGCCTCGGCGGCGGCAAACTCCTCGGCATAGATATCGTCGACGTCCGGGTGGCGGCAGCCAAAAAATAGTATTGCCTGCGCCAGTTCTCGGCCCTCATTCAGGTGCACTAAGCGATCTTGAATAAAGCCGCGAAACGGTGCCACGCCAGTGCCCGGGCCGATCATAATAATCGGCTTGTGCAAATCCTGTGGTGGTAAAAAGCCGGAATCTACCGGCCGCAGCCGCGCCAGTATTGGCTCGCCAACAACGGCGTCGTCGAGGGTGGAACTACAGGCACCGAGATAGTCGCCGCTGCCACACAGGGCTGGGCCCGCTACTCGGCTGACCGCAATATCGACCTGCTGGGCATCAACTAAATTAGAGGAGGCTATGGAGTAGTAGCGCGGGTGTAATTCCGGCAGTTGGTCGATAAAAGCAGAAAAGGGCAGCGCAATACTGGCATAGCGGTCAAGTAGATCAAGCATAGAAACACGCAGATCGAGTATGTCGCTTTTATAGCGTTCAGGTTCCGTCAATGCGATGAGGGCCTCGGCATCGGGAGGGCAAGCTGCATAGTGAGACAGTAGTTGTAACTGTCGTGTCGTAGCAGGCTCGTTGAGTTCCACGTAGCGGCTCAGCAGAGTCTCTATGGTAATGGTGCTGTCGACGGGTATGGCACCGGCGCTGCCATGTTGTAGTGACAGACGAACACGTTGCTGCAAGGCCAGTGCAAAGCGTGTAGCTGCCCGCTCGACGTTAGCTTTGGGATTGCAGGGCATAACCAGTAGATGATCGCCGGTCTTATAGCTTGCACCAGCGGGCAAATTGATGCTGATGTGGCGCTTGCTGCTGGCAAAGTCGACGCTGGTATCAACCATCTCGCGGTTGCCTTGCACGGTCATTGGCGTCAACGAGTGGTGACTTAGGAAACTGGTATTGTCATCGCCCTCGACTAAATCGATGTCGAAGCGCTCGCCGAGGTCCACCGGAGCTGACACAGTCAGGTCCAGAGACTGAGCCAATTCAGGCCACAGGCGCTGGCTGTAATGATCAATATCACCGAAGAAGTCACCGCGGGCATCAGCTTCACCACGGGCCACCACCGTTTGTGCCCCCAGCGCCTGTAGCCGCTCTTCAATGAGTCTTGGAACACGCTGATAGGTGGCGGCCCAATCCCGGTTGCCGACGCCAAACACGCCGTAGCGCAGGCCGCTGAGGTCGTCATCGCTGGCTTCCAGCCAGGCCATAAATGTTTTGGCGTCGTCGGTTGGGCCGCCGTTGTAAGAGGCGGTTACCAACAGTACCGCGCCCGTTGTCGGCAGCCGCCCGCTGTACTCATCAAGGCTGCCCTGGCTGACCACAAAGCCTACCGACTCGGCTTCTTCTGCCAGTCGCGAGGCTACCTGTTGCGCCGAGCCCATATTGCTGCCATGTAATACCAATAGCGGCGTGCCGTGATCACTTTGCAAATGAGCCTCGGGGTTTTCTGCTGTCTTTTCGCTGCGCTCTAAGGTGTCCGGTGAAGACACTGAGCGGTCGGCCGCGGTACGTTTTTTTAGTTTTATTCGAAAGTCGTTGGGCTTAATTGTCAGTGCTTCTTTCACCTCCAATTGGTAATTGCTATGGTCGACAAACTTGAAACGCTGCAGCGCCATGCCCAGCGCCAACACCGATTCTTGCAGGGCAAACTGACTGCCAATACAGGCGCGCTGACCGTTGCCAAAGGGTTTAAAGGCGTTAGGTAAACGCTCGGCGGCGGCCTCGGGGGAAAAACGATCGGGGTCGAATAATTCCGGATTGTCGCCCCAGGCTTTTTCATCACGGTGTAGACCGCCTATAAGTATCAATATTGGCTGTCCCGCCTTGAGCGGGTAGGTGCCCGCCAGAGTGGTATCTTCCAGTGGCATAACGGTATAAGCGGGCGCGGTGGGATATAGTCGTAGCGCCTCGTTGAGCACTTGGCGGATATAGGGCATCCGTCCCAGCTGCGCCAGCGTGGGCGCTACGTCTAGGTCGTGCCCCAACACCGCGTCGACTTCTGCATAGGCCTGCTTGAGCACTGCCGGATGTTTGATTAGGTATTGCAGGGTAAAGGACAGTAGGCCGCTGGTGGTTTCGTGGCCGGCAATTAGAAAAGTGATAATTTGGTAGCGGATATTTTCGTCCGAGAGCTTTTCTCCGGTGGCAGGATCTGCGCCGGTGAGCATCAGGCTCAGTAGATCTTTTGCGCCGGTATCGCCTCCGCCGGCTTTGCGTTCAGCGATAACTTGGTCAACGATGGTCTTTAAATTGTCGATATGCTTTTCATAGCGCTGGCGGCGCCCTACATTCATGGCGTGCACCATCGGCAGCGCCACCGCCCTATCGATCGCCTCCTGCAGGGCCACTAACATGCTTTCAATAAAGGGATGGGGCTCGTCGCGGCTGAAGGAGTTGAAGCGGTAGTCAAAGCCACATAGACCAATAGTATCGAGGGTGAGTCGCACCATATCGTCCGGCACATCGATTTCGTCATTGGCATTGAGCTGACTCCAACGACTCATCATTTGCTGGGCGATTTCCAACATCATCGGAAAATAATTCGACATGGAGCCCATGCTGAAAGCGGGCATCAGTATGTTGTGGGCCTTTTGCCAGTTGGGCTCAGTGGTCTTGGCGGTAAACAGGCCGTCCAGAGATATATCGCGGATATTGTAGAGTGCGCCGCTGATTTTCTTATCGAAGCGACTCTCATCACTCAGTTCATCAACTAGGCGCTGACTGGATACCACCAGCAGTTTGCCACCGGGCAGCCGCAGCTGGTAAATTTCACCCATATCCTTGGCTAGGGCCATTAGCGATTGCACTGGCGCAACAGCGTCGATAAGCCGGCTGTGGCCGAGGCCAGGCAGTTTGCCTTTGGGTTCTGGAATCCGCTCCATGGTATTACTCCTAACTGTGTAGTGTTAAAAGGATTAGCTGCTGACCCGAACTCAATGTGCAGTCGGTGACACTGTATCAGGCATTATTAGCCGTGCTCAAAAATCGAACAACATTTTAATTGACATTAGGCTTAGCTAGGGAGTTAAATACCTTCATTGAAGGGGTTATATTGAGTCATTTGGTAGGTTATATACAGTCATTATAGGGGTTATATACCTTCATGCATTTTATTTACTTGTCGATTCTGCGCTCTCTACTACGAGAAAAGGGTATTGAAGAGCAGCAGCTGCTCGAGGGTACCGGCATATCGGAGAGCGCTAGCGACGACGGGCTTCACTTTGACGCAGCCCAGCTCAATACGCTTTTTAGCAATGCACTGCGGTTATCGGGGGAGCCGCAATTAGGTTTGCAGGTGGGCTCGCAAATTGATTTGCCATCTCAGGGTATATTTGGCTACGCGCTGATGACCAGCGCAACCGTTGGTGACGCGCTGCGATTACTGGTTCGCTATAACCGCGCTATTTTACCCGGAATTGAGATCGAACTGCTCGAAGAGCAGGGCAATTGGCAGCTCATCGTCCAGACCGAGCACTTGCCCAGGGCACTGGGTCGTTTCTATTGTGAGCTGTTGTATGCTGCAATCCTCAACAGCCGCGATATTTTGTCGGATGTGCCCACCACCGGCTTCGCGCTGGAGTTAGACTACCCACCACCGGTTGACTATGCGCTCTATCAGAAACTGTTTGCATCGAGGGTGCGATTTAACAGCCACCGCCGAGTGCTCAGCTTTGATCATGACAGCCTCGCGCTGGCGATATCAACAGCCAATCCTCTGACGCAGGACCTATTGCAGCGCGAGTGCGACCGCATGTTGCCCCGAGATAGCTATCGAGGAGTTGTTACCACTAGGGTGCAGCGAGTATTGTTGCAGGCGGGGGCACAGTTCCCCAACTGTGCGGCGATGGCAAAAAAATTGCACATGAGCGAGAGTACCCTGCAGCGTCACTTGGCCAAGGAAGACACTAAGTATCAGCTGCAATTGGACAGTGTGCGCTATCGTCTGGCCGGTGAATACCTGGTGGGAACGGCGTTGCCCGTTGCCGAAATTGCGGGGCTGCTGGGTTTTAGCGATGCCGCAAATTTTCGCCGTTCGTTCAGGCGCTGGTCCGGTACCACACCCTCTCAAACACGAGATAGCGGGCGGGCATAAAGTCACTGCGCTAGGTCTGCAAAAAATCACCACACCACTATGGAATTTTGTTAGTTCGCCACCTGCCAAAAGGCCCTGCACTGTTCGATAAAGGCCACAGCACAGTTACTGAGGGTTTTTCCGCTCTTGTAATAAATACCCACTTGGCGATCGAAGCGGCTGATACCGGCATCATCAATCGGAACAAATTCCCGGCAGCGCGGATCTTCCTCTAACAGCTTTTTATCGATATAGGTAACGCCCAAGCCTTGATCTACCAGGTGAATGCGCAGGGTAAGGCTGCTAATCTCCCAGACCGAGGCAAAGCGATCTCGCACTCGTTGCATGGCCGGACGCATATCGGGGTCGTCCAGCACCGAGGCTAAGATCGGTGTCTGTTTTAGGTAGCTGTCATCACCGGCAATGATCTGCGTATAGAACGGGTGTTTGGGGCTCACAACTAAATAGCGGCTCTCCTCAAACAAGGCGATTGTGTGGTGGGCAGCCATATGCTTTTGCAGTGGTCCCATACCCAATTCAATGGTTCCCGATAACACCGCGTAAATAATACTGCGACTGGGCAATTCTTCCACCTTTAGCCGATAATTAGGGTTGTTCTGACAGAACAGCGTTAGCAACTGCGGTGCGTAAAAACGGTTGATAACACTGTTAATGCCCAAAGACAGCGGCTCGAAGTCGCCGCTGCGAATGCGTTTGATGTCTTCCAACGTTTGCTGCTCGTCATTGAGTGCGCGGTGGGCGTAGTCGAATAAACGTTTCCCCTCGTCAGTTAGCTTGAGTTGTTTACCGCGCTGAATAAGTGGCGCATCGAGTTTCGCCTCCAAGTTGGCAATGGACTGACTAACCGCAGATTGGGTGATATGCAAATTTTCCGCCGCCCGGTTAAAACCGTTATAGGTAATGACGGCGATAAAGGCCCTAAGTTCGCTGCTCTCCAGTCTCATAATTGATTTCCTTTCATGTCAGTCAATTAGTCTGACTAATTATTCTATTAGTATTATCAATTTAACTTATTTGTATGCCGTTCGTATACTGCTGTCGACATTAATTGGGAGAGTGACTATGAGTACACTACGCAGCGATAAAGGCAGTCAGCAACAACTCGGCGGGGAATGGGAGTCGATGGACTTGGCGGGTGTGGTAGTGGGTGAAACGGCTATCTCCGACGTCGATGGTATCAAAGGCACACTCAGCTATCGCGGTCACAGCATCGAGTCGCTGGCCAGTCAGCCTTTTTTGTCGGTGGTTGAGTTGTTACTGCAAGGTGACAGTGGCCAGAGCGGCGCTAGGGCGCAGGCACTGTCGACTTTTATGCGCGAGCAGCGTCATTTGAGCGCGGTTGAACTGGCTTTAGTCGCCGCGTTGCCCACCGATTTACACCCGATGTTGGCGTTGCAGGCGCTGGTGCCAACCCTGTCTATTCCACACTTTGAGGGCGTGGGGCCGGATCTCCTGGCGGGTGACATAGCTGGAGATGTAGACGACGAAGTACTGCGCCAAGGGCTGGGCATTGCCGCCAAGCTGCCAACTATTATCGCCGCTAGGCACCGTCTGGCCCAGGGCCTCACTATTGTTCCGAGCAGTGAAGAGTTGGGTTTTCACGAGAATTTTTTGCTGATGTACCACGGCGCTGTACCCAGTACAGACCAGGTTCGCATCCTAGACACCGTGCAGATTTTACAGATGGAGCACAGCTTCAATGCCGGTACCTTTGCCGGCCGAGTCTGCGCCAGCACCCAGGCTCCGATTGCCAGCAGCATTGCCGCTTCGATTGGCACCTTGTTTGGGGTATTGCACGGCGGTGCCGACCAGGCGGCGCTGGAAATGGCGATGGAAGTGGGTAGTGTCGATAGGGCCGAGGCCTTTGTCGCGCAGTGCCTAAAAAACAAGCGCAAAATAATGGGCATGGGGCACCGCGAATACAAAGTGTTAGATCCCCGGGCTGCCATATTAAAACCTATGGCGCAGTCGCTGTGCGGCCATGGGGAAGCTCGAGTACTGTTAGAGGTATTGGTCGCGGTGGAGCAGGCGTGCCAGCAAGCTTTCGCTGCCAATGGCAAGGATATTCGCGCCAACGTCGAATTCTACAAGGGCGCAGTCTTCCACAGTTTGGGTATCAAACGGTTGGACTTTACAGCTTTGTTTGCCATGGCTCGGGTATACGGTTATATCGCCCACTATCTGGAATTTGCTCAGTGTAGTCGCTTGATCAGGCCCCGGGCTCGGTATGTAGGGCCGGCGCTAGTACAATGACAGGGGCATACAACACTAGGAGTGACTGCCATTGTGGGTGCTGAGGGTATTGACGTCTTAGCATCCAGGGCCAGTATCGATAGTCGTCTGGCAGCGGTTGTAGAATCACTACTTGAGACGACTAGGGGTTAGTCGTGGAGAATTCGCGTGGGCAGGGTCGGACTTTAGCCTCCCCTGCATACAGTAAAAAATAGGGTATAGACATTAGTCCATAGCCGATTATTCCCCGGCTCCCAGGGTAATTAACTGGGCGTAGGCCGCGGTGCCCTGAGCGAGGTTTGCCACTGATATTTTTTCGTTGGTGCCGTGAAAACCGGCAATATCCTCGGGTCCCAATTTGAGCAGGTTGATGCGGTAGGCGTCGTCGGCGATTTTTTCATAGTGGGAGGAGTTGGTGCCGCCGCCGGTAATGCCGGGCACGACGATGAGGGGTCCAAACAGCTGACGACTCACCTTGGCGATATGGGCAAAACCTTCGCCCTCGGCGCTCGATACACGGGAGGGCAGTGAGCCCTCTGCGCGGCGGGTAACGGTGATGCGCTCGTCGTCGATGATGGCTTTAACCTGCTCTATGACACCTTCCAGGGTGTCTCTGGAGTGCAAACGGAAGTTGACGGTAGCGGTGGCGGTGCCGGGCAGTACGTTATCTTTTATTCCTGCCTGCAGCAGTGTCGGTGCAGTAGTGGTGCGCAGCTGTGCGTTAGTGGGCCCAGACTTTGACAGCTCGTCTTCTATCAAACCCTGAAACAACCAGCGATTGGCAAACAGCAGGCGCTGGCCGAAAGAGCTGTAGCGGGCGATGGTGTCCATGGTTTGTAGGGCTACGCCTTCTAGTCCGCCGGGTAGTGGCTGGGCCCGCAGGCGCTCGATAGCGGCGGCCAATAAGTAGATGGATGCATCGGTGGTGGGCATTGACGAGTGGCCACTGTCGCCGTTGGCGGTTAAGTCTAGAGACAGATAACCTTTCTCGCCGACGTTGATGCTGGCCACCGGCAAAGTCATGCCCGGGTACATGTTATTGAGAATAAACGAGCCCTCGTCGAGGGACCAAGCTAGCTGTATGCCCTGGCTTTTCAGTAGCTCGGTAATCGCTGCGGCACCTTCGTTGCCGCCGATTTCCTCATCGTGGTCGAAGGCAAAGTAAACGGTGCGCTGTGGCTCAAAGCCCTGTTTTAACAACAGCGTGGCAGCTTCCATCATGACAATGACACCTGACTTGTCGTCTAAGGCGCCACGGCCCCAGACAAAACCGTCGGCGATGGTGCCGGCGAAGGGCGGGTGGGTCCAGCGCTGCTGCGTACCCGGTACTACCGGCACGACATCGTAATGTGCTGCCAGCATGATGGGTTTTAATTGTGGATTTTTACCGGTCCACTCAAGCAGTAGCGAGTGCTCGCCGACGACCGTGATCGGCAATTGGTGTAACTCGGGGTAGGTGCTGCGGGCCCAGGCCAAAAACTGGTCGAATACTGGCCGGTCGCGCAGTTGAGGCGGCGGCGGTGATACGGTGGCAAACTGTACCGCCGCGGATAAATGCTGCGCCACTTGTTGCGCGTCGACCTCGAAACTAACAGCCTCTTCAGTCTCGATGGCTGCAGGGGTGAATAACACCGTTCGAATAAGTAGTGTGGCGACGAAGGCCAGCAGTACAAGGCCAAGGGTTTTCTTCATGGTAGTGGCTTCTCTATTGTTTTTAAGTGTGAGGGATTGTACGGGATTGAGACAAGGGAGTTGACGATAATCGGTTTTATTAAGCGCTTGTAACAAACGGGTGTTTCGAAGGACTTTCACTGGCAGCGAGCTGTTTGCTCGCTGCCAGGAAGTTTCAAACTTTGAAGTTGTTTAGCGGCTGGCTTTCAAGGCCAGGCGCTGGCGGTGCAATACCGGTTCGGTGTAACCACTGGGCTGCTCGCAACCTTTAAAGATCAGGTCGGCGGCGGCACTAAAGGCAAAGCCGTCAAAGCTCGGTGCCATATTGCTGTAGGCGC
>Ga0105356_10001859_pt1 | contig 21160 bp, 19 predicted proteins | sample GOMGulsemesocosm_3_FD_83502 | JGI IMG/M metagenome (GOLD analysis project Ga0105356, IMG submission 83502) | Methane-oxidizing microbial communities from mesocosms in the Gulf of Mexico - GOM9D Gulf of Mexico | ecosystem: Environmental > Aquatic > Marine > Cold seeps | place: Gulf of Mexico... | reverse complement strand
CGTACAGAAAGAAAGGATTATTTCAATATTGGTTTAAGTCTTCAACAAAATTTAGCTGCTTTTTTTCTCTTTATGGAGAGAGATTCAAATAGTACGATATTGTTCAAAAAATATTATCCTCTATAAATACAAATGAAGAAGCTGATTATAGAGACTTCACAGATAGTATAGAATATCTAAATGCTATTCCAAATTGGATGGTTACATATGTGGATCAATACAACTAAAATAAAACAGCAGTAATTTTTTTTGGATTTACTCTTTGAGTATATCAATGAAAATAAGCAATCTTATTTCTTAAGAAGGTTTCTATTGTATTCACCTTATTGGAAAAAGGAATCAATGGAATGGAAAGTTTTAGGTGATAAAAACTCATCTTATTTTAACAACGGCATTAAAGAAAATTGATTCTCGTTCGGTTTCTATTCGAATAGAATCACTTAAGTTGTCAAGTGAACGGATGGAAGTTCTTGAAATGGATTGAGCAGATAAGAAATCATTAGGAGACCAAGATGGTCATACCAATAAAAAAGAAAATAAAGGAAAAGAGATTTTAGATGAAATTTTAAATGACTATGATAGATATTTGCGCTTAACAAAATATCAGAATGTTCAATTGTCAGGATATTTGAATAGTACTTTTAAAGGAAACCCTATTTATTTTGAATATCAATATAGTATGATGCAAAAATACCCTTCAATGGCTTTTGGATATTCACAAAAAGTAGAATTATACACTTTTAAAAAAGATTATGAGAAAGCTGTTTTTTATGCTGAAGAAGCAATCTATCATAATGTTAATGATTATATCTTTTATCCTAAAGTTATTGATTTGTGTTTGCTGAGTAAAGACACGCTTCGGGCTACCAATCATTTTTATAAGTATGAAAAATTACAGGAAAATGGAAGTGAAGTTATTTATAAAAAATATGATTTTTCAGAAAGACTCAATAATAAAATCAAAGTTTTGGAGTATGCAAAAAAGTATGCGAATTTAAGATCAATGAATCATAGCTATAAATTAAAAGTATTGAGTTATTTGATAATCTATTACCAGGAAAACCAAAATGAAAAGGAAGAACTTTTTTATGTGAATAAGCTCATAGAGGTAAGACCAATACATGATTTATTGAAAAAAGTACCCAAAAAACAAATTGTTGAAATTTTAGAAGGGAAAATAAAAGAAAAACCCAGATCAATCCATCCGTATATAAAATTATCTGATTATTATGAATCCATACAATCTTATAAAGAGCAAATTAATCTTCTTAAAAGAATAAAAAATATCCAGCCAAAGAATAGGAGAATCAATCAACTATTTGAAAAAGCGCAAATGCATTATAAAATTCATAAAATTTAGAGAGTGTGTCTAATTTTTAAGGCTCCCATAAAAAAATATTTGATCCGTAAAATTTCCCAACGTATTTCCCGATGTAAAAAGAAAAAACCCTTGATAAATCATTGATTTTCAAGGGTTTAGTTTTTAGAAAGTGGTGCCTCCAGGAATCGAACCAGGGACACATGGATTTTCAGTCCATTGCTCTACCAACTGAGCTAAGGCACCATTCTTGCTGTTGGTTCAGATAAAGCTCTTTGCCTAAGCGGTTGCAAATATACATGTATTTTTTAGATATATCCAAACTATTTTTAAAAAAATGTATTTGTATCTTTGATGCTTTAGAAATAAACATGAAATATCTGATAATAGACGCGGGGAATACGCGCATAAAAGTAGTTGTATTTGAGGGAGATAACATTTTTTTGAAATGTGTTTTTGAGGAAATAAATTATTTTGAAAAAATAAAAAAAATTTTTTCAGAAAATGAAATATCTAAAATTATTCTAGCATCTGTAGGTAAATTAGGAAAGGATTTGGAAAATTTACTGAAGGAATTTCAAAATGTTTTGGTGTTGACTCATGAGACGCATGTTCCTTTTGTGAATTTATACAAATCGCCACGTACTTTAGGTGTCGATAGAATTGCGTTGGTAAGTGCGGCTGCAATGCAATACCCCAACAAAAATGTTTTGGTGATAGATGCAGGTACCTGTGTAACTTTTGATTTTAAGAATTCAAAAGAAGCGTATATAGGAGGTGCAATTTCACCAGGCTTAAAGATGAGGTATAATGCACTGAATGCATTTACCGAAAAGCTACCTCAATTAAGCTTGACTGATACAGAAGAATTGATAGGCTTCGATACAGAAACAAGTATGCATTCTGGTGTTGTAAACGGACTCGTGTGCGAAATGGAAGGCGTAATCCATAGATATAGGTCTAAATTTAGCGATTTAACAATTGTTTTAACAGGAGGAGATGCATATTACTTGTCTAAAAGATTTAAAAATAGCATATTTGCAAATCCAAATTTTTTAGTAGAAGGTTTGAATGCAATCTTGATATACAATACGAAAGAATGATGAAAAAAAATATATTGCTTATTACGTTACTATTTTCAATGAGTTTGGTAGCTCAAAAGCAGCAAGCATCACCATATTCCTTTTTTGGAATTGGAAATAGTTTTCAGAGTAAAACAGTTGAAGAGTCTCTTATGGGAGGTGTTGGTACTGCTATTTCAGACCCGATACATTTGAATTTTAGCAATCCAGCTAGTTTGTCAGGCTTAAGATTTACAACTTATGCAATTGGAGCAATGAATTCTCAGACAACTGTTTCTGACAATACGAAGCAGCAAAAATCATCAATATTTTCATTATCTTATTTGGCCGTAGGAATTCCTTTGGGAAAGAAAGCAGGAATTACTGCTGGTTTACGATCTAAAACAGGGGTAGGATACAAATTGACTGATGGTGATTTTTCTTCAGCGTCGGGATTGTATACTTATGAAGGTAATGGAGGAGCAAGTAGTTTATTCTTGGGAGGTGGAGTTAAAATTTACAAAGGACTTTCTGTTGGTTTAGAAGGGGCTTTTGTTTTTGGTGATGTTGAAAATACAATAACCTACAATCAAGAAACCACACAGTATGATACTCGAAAAAAAACGGTTTCTACATTAAGAGGTTTTGATACCAAGTTTGGTCTTTATTATCAAAAGAAAGTTTCTAAAAAAAACAATTACAGCCTAGGGCTTACATTCTTGAAAAGTAAAGATATAACGGTAACAGAAACTTCTTCATTTTATACCGGTTTTTTCTCAGGTGAATTTGAATCAATTAAAAAGACATTGACCCCAACAAACCAATCAGGGAGTGTTGAGAATCCTATCAATACTACACTAGCTGTTGGGTATGGAGAGTTTAGTAAATGGCATGCGAGTTTAGAGTATAGTTTTAATGGAGCCGTTAAATATAAGGGAGGAACTTTGGTAAACAATACAAGTCAAGTTACCTATAATGACTACAACCGTGTCTCACTTGGTGGATATTATATTCCGAAATTCAATTCACTAACAAGTTACTTTAGTAGAGTTACTTATAGAGCAGGAATTAAGTATGAAAATTTAGGAATGAATATAAAAAATACTCAAATAAAAGATTTTGGTATGTCTTTTGGTATAGGATTACCTATGGGGAAAGGATTGTCTGATGTAAATGTTGGATTTGAGTTTGGAACCAAGGGAGAAGTAAATACCAGTGGATTGGTCAAAGAAAAGTATTTCAATTTAAAATTAAGCTTATCTTTGGGGGATAAATGGTTTATTGCTCGAAAAATAGATTAACCACATATTAATAAATAGAATAGGAAGTATGAAGAAATTAGTATTTTTAATGGCATGTTTGTTTTTTAGTTACAACATAGCTACTGCACAAGACCAAGAAGCTTTAATTAAATACAATCTTTTTAAAGGAGATTATAAATCTAAAAATTACGCTGGTGCTTATGAAAACTGGATGTGGTGTATGGATAATAGTCCAAAATTATCTGAGAATATTTATAAATTAGGGATTAAGATTGCTGAAGATAGATTGAAAAAGGCTTCTGAGCAAGAAAGACCAACTGCTATTGCTTTGGTGAGAAGAGTATATGACCAAAGAATAGAGTTGTATCCTAAGAATTTGGCAAAACTATATAGTGACTATGCTGACTTTTTAAATAAAAATGGTTTTTCAAAAGACGAAGTGTTCACTATGTTAGAAAAATCATACAAGCTAGATCCTTCTAAAATGGGAGTAAAAGCGATGTACAGGTACTTTCAGTTTGTTACTGATAAAAATAAAGAAGGGAATGTACAGTTGGTTTTTGATACTTATGATGTGCTTCTTAAGGCAGTAAAGGATAAATTGAATTATTATTCTACTAAATTAGACGGTTACTCTGCAAAGGAAGAAAAAGGAGAGGTGTTGACATCTAAAGAAGTAACTTTAAGAAAAGCATACGAAAACAATTCAAAAGCAATTGGTCAAGTAGAAGGTGGTTTGGATAAAATGATTATTGACTTGTCTACTTGTGAAAGGTTGATACCAATGTATACCAGAGATTTTGAGGCAAATAAAACGAATGGAGCTTGGTTGGCTAGTTCTGTAAATAGAATGTATAAGAAAGAGTGTACAGAAGATCCTTTGTATGATAAAATGGTTGAGGCATATGTAGCTGCTGAAAACTCTCCAGGTGCGTCTGTAATGTATGCTGGGATTTTGTTGAAAAGAAATGATTTTAACAAAGCAAAAGAGTATTTCGAAAAAGCGGTAGCACAAGAAACAGATGTGTTTAAAAAGGCAGATCACTTGTACAAAATTGCTCAGATAATGAAAAAGAAGGGGCGTAAAATTGAAGCTAGAAGTTATGCTAGAAAGGCAATTAAGAACAAAAGAAGTATGGGGGAAGCTTATTTGTTAATAGCAACTTTATATGCTGCAAGTGCAAATACATGTGGTAAATCTGAATTTGAGAAGAAAATGGTTTATGTTGCAGCTCTGAACATGGCAAATAAAGCAGGAGTAGTTGATCCTGTTAATAGAAGAACAGCTGCTAAATATAGCAAGAGTTACAAATCGGCAATTCCTTCAAAGAAGTTGATTTTTACAGAAGGAAAAGCGTCAGGAACACCTTTCAGAATTGGTTGTTGGATTGGTGAAACGGTGAAGATTCCTTAAATTCGAAAGGTAATTTAACAATTACACGATTAAAAATCATAGAATAAATATCGAGTACATTGAAAAAATATAAAAATACATATATAAACATTGTTGCCATTTTTTTGGTGGCAATGTTTTTTTCTTGTGTAAACAGTGTAAAGGAGGTCAATGATTTTTTGGCAGATAAAAATTTGCCTATTGGAGAGTCTGAAAATGTATCACATGTCTATAAAGATTCGGGGAGAATTATTTTTCGAATGGTTACTCCGTTGCTGTTAGATTTTTCAAACAGAGAGCGTCATCCTTATTCTGAGTTCCCAAAAGGAGTCAAAATGGTTACAATAGATAAAAATGGTATAGACTCAACTACAATTACTGGAAAATATGCCATTATGTATAATAAGACAGCGGTTTCTGAAATTATTGGTGATGTTGTGGTGTACAATCATACAGAAAAATCAAAATTAGAAACACCTCAATTGTATTGGGATCAAAAAACAAATTATTTCTTTACTGAAGAAAAGTTCAAACTTACTGTAGAAGAAGATACAATAAATGGTATTGGATTTGAATCTAGACAAGATTTAAAAGGGTGGGTGATGAAAAAAATGAGTGGAGATGTTCATATTAAAGAAGAATAAATTATGCATACATTTGGTAAATATTTAGAGTTCGCTTACCTAATTTTAGGAATCGTATTTATTGTGGAAGGAATTATAAAATTAGCATCTGACTCAGAAAAAGCTTATTTTTCTATCGGTTTTGGGGTGTTGGCTATTTTTATGTTTTTCTTTAAACGTAGATTTCGAAAAAAGAGATCTTAGAATTCAATAAGTAGGAGTAAGCCTATGAGGCATACAAGAAGAGTTTTTATCATTTCCCTATCTGTTACGTAAGTATCGGGGCATAAAACCCACTAGTGGGATTAATATATGGAGTTAGAAATACCAATTATTGTAATTTCAATATTGTTTTCAGCCTTTTTTTCAGGTTTGGAAATTGCATTTGTTTCTGCAAATAAGCTACATATCGAATTAGAGAAAAAAAGGGAAGGTTTTATATCTTCCATTCTAGTTAAGCTTACTGAGAAATCATCAAAATTTATTACAACCATGTTGGTTGGAAATAATATTGCACTTGTAGTCTATAGTTATTATATGGGGCAATTTATTGTGGGGACTGTAATTCCTCTTTTTCCGTCTTTAATTTTAAACGAATTTTCGATATTAATTATTCAAACGCTTATTTCTACGGTTGTGATTCTTGTGACTGCCGAATTTTTACCGAAAGCGATTTTTAGAATTTATGCGAATGAAACATTAAAAACGTTTGCAGTACCCGTTTACTTTTTTTTTATCCTTTTTTATTATGTGTCTGACTTCATTACTGTTATATCAGACTTTTTTTTGAGGAAGATCTTCAATGCGAAAGAATTGGAATCTCAGAAGGAATTTAGTAAAGAAGAATTGGGAGATTACATTACAGAACAACTGGATACGAACAATGAATCTGAAGTTGTGGATTCGGAAATTCAAATTTTTCAGAATGCATTGGACTTTCATAAGGTCAAAGCACGAGAAATTATGGTTCCTAGAACCGAAATTATGGCGGTAGAAATTCATGAAACAATTCCGAATCTGAAAAAAATATTTGTGGAGACAGGCTTTTCCAAAATTATTGTTTACAAGACTTCTTTGGATGACATAGTGGGATATGTACATGTATTCGATTTATTTAAGAAACCTAAAAGTATCAAGTCAGTATTGATGCCTGTTGAAATTGTACCAGAATCAATTGGTATCAATGATGTTTTAAAAGTCCTTATTAAAAAAAGAAAAAGTATAGCACTGGTTTTGGATGAATACGGAGGAACTTCTGGTTTGATTACTGTGGAAGATGTTATTGAAGAAATTTTTGGAGAGATTGAAGACGAACATGATACAATAGAACTTGTTGACTTGAAATTAAAAGAAGATACCTACAGGTTTTCTTCAAGATTGGAAATAGATTACTTAAATGAAACATATGGTTTGGGTATTATTAAAGAAGACGGTTATGAAACTTTGGGTGGATTTATTTTAGAGTACACTGAAAGCATCCCTAAAAAAGGAGAAATAATTCATATAGAAAATTTTGAAATAGAAGTACTGAAAGTTAGCAGTTCAAAAATAGAAGAAGTCTGTTTTAAAGTTTTCGAGAAGTAGAAGGAATGAGGTTTTAATAATTCTGACTTCACTCATTTTTAGTAGCACTTTTTTATCTTTAAAAAGAGCAACTTCAGATTTGTTTTTTTTCATAGTACCACTTAATAGAACCACCTATTAAAAAATGATTCTAATGCTATGAGAATAAATGACTAATTCACTTTTATTATTAAATACTAAATTGTATTTTCGCACACTATCAATAAATAATAAGACAATATAATGGCAATTTTATCAAAAATTAGAGAGCGCTCAATGTTTTTAATCGTAATTATCGGTTTGGCGCTGTTTGCTTTTGTTGCAAGTCCAAAAGATATTTTAGACTTTTTTAATTCTAGTAAAGTAAATTCTGTAGGAGAAATCAATGGAGAAACAATAAGTAGAAGAGACTTTGTGACTAGGGTAGAAGCTTATAAGGCAAATGTTGGAAATGGTGTTTCGAATATGCAAGCAGTAAATGCAGTTTGGAATAGTGTTTTGAGTGAAAAAATTTATAAAAAACAATTGGATGAAGCTGGAATCGTTGTCGGTGAAAAAGATGTTTGGGATGCGATTATAGAAATTCCTTCTATCAAAAATGCCGAATTGTTTAAAAATGAAATTGGTCTTTTTAATGAAGAAAAATTCAAAGAATATTTAGCAAACTTAAAAGACAATTCTAAAGATCAAGCAAATGCAGCTTGGATGAATTGGTTGCAAACTGAAAGAAGTGTGAAAACCAATTTAGAAAAATCAGCGTATACACAATTGGTAAGATTGGGTGTAGGTTCTTCATTAAAAGAAGGTGAAAGAAAGTATTTTGAAGATCAAACTAAATTAAGTGGTTCATATGTGTATGTTCCTTACAGTACAATCAATGACAGTTTGGTAAAAGTGAGTTCTTCGGAAGTAAGTGCATATGTTAAAAAGCATGAATCAGAATTTTCTGTTGATGCTACTAGAGATATAAACTATGTGAAATTCAATATTACTGCATCTGAAGAAGATGAAAATGAATTGAAAAGTGAATTGTCAGAATTGATAAATAGTTTTCAAAAGGCTGAGGACACTTCTGAGTTTATAGCAGATAATGGATCTGATTTACCTGAGAATACAAACTTTCTTTTTAAGAACAATTTGCCTACGGTAATTGCTGATGAAATTTTTTATGCTGATAAAGGTAAAGTAGTTGGACCTTATAAGTTTCAAAACCATTATAATGTATCTAAAGTTGTTGATTTTATCAATATGCCAGATTCAGTAAAAGCAAGTCATATTCTGATATCATATGTAGGATCTAGATCTGCTGATCAAACGGTTACAAGAACTGAAGAACAAGCAAAGAAATTAGCAGATAGTATTTTGAAAGTTGTTTCGAAAAGAAGTTCTAAGTTTTCTGGTTTGGCGAAGAAATTTTCTTCTGATAAATCGAATGCAGAAAAAGGAGGTGATTTAGATTGGTTTACTTATACGCAAATGGTGCCTGAATTTGGAGACTATGCTTTTAATAATAAAAAAGGAGATAAAGGAATTGTAAAAACAATTTTTGGTTTCCATATTATAAAAATAAACGAACAAAAAAATATTCAACGAGCAATTAAAATGGCTACAATTGCTAAAAAAATTGAAGCCTCTGAAGCAACTGAAAATGAGATTTTCGAAAAGGCTGAGACATTGGCTTATGAATTGTCTTCGGGTAAGAAATTGGATGTTTTGGTAAAAGAAAATAAATACATTTCTAGACCTTTAAGAGGTATCAAAGAAATGGAAGAAAATATTTCTGGTTTAGGAAAGAACAGAGGTATTGTGAGATGGGCATTTGATGCAGAAAGAAACGTTAACGATGTTAAAAGATTTGATTTAGATAACGGCTATGCTGTTGTTGTTTTGTCGAATGCTTCAGAGAAAGGATTTATGTCAGCTTCTCAGGCTTCTAGTAAAGTAAAGCCTATTTTGATTAAAGAGAAAAAGGCAGTTTTAATCTCAGAAAAAATGAATGGATCTGATTTGGCTGCAATTGCGAAGTCTTCTAATACATCTGTTAAAACATTTGCAAATGTAACAATGAACGCTCCAACAATTTCAGGAGTTGGTACAGAACCAGGAGTAGTTGGTGTTATGTATTCTGTTAAAAAAGAGGAATTGGTGCCAAATATTGTTGGTGTAAAAGGTGTATTTGCATTGCAGGTTTCTAAAAAAGAATTGCCATCGGCATTACCAAATTACGAAGGATCTAGAGGTGCTTTGGCTAAAGACAATCAAAACAAGATAACAGGGCAGTTATACAATGCTTTGAAAGATTTGTCGGAAATAGAAGATGAAAGAGCTAAAATGTACTAAGCATAAAAAAAATATAAAAAATAAAAAACTCGGAGTTGTTCTCCGAGTTTTTTTGTTTTGGAGGTATAAGAATTGCTGTCAATTGTGAACCAATTTTTACCCCTATCAGATGGTTAAATTTTCAAATATTTGAAATGAAAAGTTGATTTGTACCAAATAAATTTCAAAATCATAGGTAAATACATTGAATTATTTTTTATTTAGATTTTGAATAAAATTCAATCATAGCCGTCGTACTGAGCTTGTCGAGGTATAGCTACGGTTTCTTTTATAAAGAAATATAAATGAAAAAGAAGTGAATTATACACGTTGTTTTGATGTTTAATTGGTATTATTCATAGTCTAAAATACTATCTGCATTGATAAGTTGTTTTAGCGCTTCAATCTTACGATATATTTTAGTAAAGAACAACGAACGTTCTTTTTCTCCAGAATTGTTTAAAAGTTTGGAAGTGGTAAGTTGTCTGTTTAAGGAAGTTTCCGCTTGTTTACAAGTATATGAATCACTTGTTTTGTAGTAAGAAAGCAAAGTAAATGGAACGTATAAAGATTGTAAGTTCGGAGTACTTACTAGTACATTGTTATTCATCAAATGCAATTCGTTATAATACAGTAAGAACTGTTCTTCAGAGTTGGTAACCTTGTAACGTATCGTTTTGATAATGTCTTGTAAATTTGTACAGAGGTCCAATGCGGTATTTGAGGTGATTTGCGCTGCAGAATAATTGTAGTGAATTTGTTTTAGTGTACTGTTTACAGTAGTAACATCCCAAATTTCCGTAATGTTTAGGTTTTTATAAAGATTTCCTAACTTTTTTCCAGCTTTTAATAATGACAAACTAGGAGTGAACATCGCAAAGTTTTTCTCACTAAAGGAGGAGTCAACTAGTTTGAGCCATACATACATTTTAAAGCGACTTAATAGATCTCCGGAAAGGTTATAGAATATAGGAATGTCTTTGGCAGAATATAGTATCCTGCTTTCTTTTTTTAACAATAGAGGAGAGAGTGAATCGTAAGACTCTTCGAAATAGGCTTGAAGTTCAAATTCATTTTCAATGAGCTTGGTTTTTTCAACACTTACAAAATCCTTACTTGTATTCTCGTACAACCTATCGAGAGAAATGTTGTAATACTTGGCAAGTACTACACTTTCTTTTAAAGAGAATTTACTTTTAGAAGAAACCCGTCTATGCGCGGCATCATAGCTTATCTCAAGGGCTATAGCCACAGCTTCTATTAATGAGGTGTTTTTAGGGAGTTCTTTTCTTATACAGTCTAAAAATGCGGTTTGATACATTTACCAAATATACAATAATTGTGATTATCACAAAAATTATATTTTACACTTGTGCTATTTTAAGTTTAAATTGTGATTATAACAATAATTTTGATTTGAACTTAAAATAGAAAAATATGAAAAATATAGTATTTGCAATTGTTGTTTTGGTTGGCTTTATAAGTAACGCACAATTTTCTTACACGAAACGGTATTTATTAGGAACTTTTCATGAACATGATGTTACTATTAATGGGATAGCTTTGGGAGCTTTTCCAGATATAGATGTTGACAAGCCATATGTAAAAACGAATGGTTTTCGATTTGAAGCCCTTGGATTGGGCTTTTTTGCTCCAATTGGTAATGGAAGTAGAATAACAGGTGCTAAAATGTTTGATATAAAAACAAACTATTCAAATTATGAATTTGGTGAAATTGTAAATGGTATAAACTTGTCGACAACTGGAACAATAGGAGATATTTGTTTTAATGGGATTACAATAGGTGGTATAGCACAGTTTGGTGTTATTAATAATGGGATTGCAATTGCTGGTGTTTGGAATTCTATGGAAAAATCTAATGGTTTGCAAGTAGCAATGTTATTGAATGAAACTTTATACAGTAATGGTTTGCAAATAGCGTTAAACAATACGTCACTATATACCAATGGAATTCAAGTAGGAGGTATAGGGAACGATACAAAAAGTATGAATGGGATTCAAATTGGAGCTCAAAATATTTCAGAGAAAACTTATGGTATTCAAGTTGGTGGTATTAATCAATCTTCAGAAATTATAGGATTGCAACTAGGAATTTTTAATAACGGTAGGAAAACGAAAGGTTTTCAAATCGGATTGTGGAATGAGAATGAAAAAAGAAAGTTGCCATTCATCAATTGGAATTTTTAAGAAATAGGATAGTAGCTTATTATGGGGGAAATTGCTAGCCCAGAGGTACAAAACTTGTATTTGTACCCAAAAAATCCCATCAATTTATTGATGGGATTTTAAATGTGTAATTTTTTTATTTATATTGTGCTTTTGGTTGGTTTGAGTTTAATATGAAATCAAAAGAAACAAAAGAGTACAATTTTAAGTCATGTAATATTCAGATTTCTAGGGAGGTGTGTTTTGTCTAAAAAAAATCGGAATATAGACTTGGCTAATTAGTGTTGCCTTTTCTATTGATTAATATCATTTCAACTATTTTTTCAAGTTCATTTTGCTTAAAGTCAAACCACTTTTGTCTGTGTTCAGAATTATCAATGAAGTACTTGAAATTTTGAAACGGCTTTACCTTGGTCAGAGTACTTTTTAATTTCGACTTTAATTGGGGCTCCGTTAATTGATCAATAAACCTTTCCATAATTTTAAATGATTCAGAACTTTTCAATATTTCAATTTTAAAAAGATCTGAATTTTGTTCATTAATTCTGCCCAAATCTATTTTAAAAAGAGCTCTGAATTCATCTTCGTCAAATGTTTCTGGAAAACTTGGAATGGCTATAATTTCCTTTGTTTTTAAATTGTAGTAACAGTCATTTCCATAATCTAAATTTTCAGCAATTTCTTTAAATATTTTAGAGTTGGGCTTATCCATAAAAACAATCATGTTTATGTTTTTTAATTATATCAATACTTTTATTAGCTATGTGAGTTGACTCTGTCCATGGTTTGTATAGTTTCATTTTCTAGTCTCGCATCCAAAATTCAAATTATTTATCCATATTTTTGAAATTTAGTAGAATTACTAAATTCATAATATGAAACTATCTACTATCCTTTATAAATTTTAATAATCTATCAATCATAAGAATATTCAAAATAAAGTTAATACGAATTTCTAGTTTTTCAGGTCTAATTCGATTCCTTCTTGTATTTTTTTAGTTGATAAATAGAAAAAAGACCAATAATAAATTCTGCTATGGCTCCAAAAATATAGCCGGCTGTAGGTAATCCGTCTGTTATCATACTTACTATTCGTCCCGTTGCAAGTGTGAGCATAAACAAAATATTAAGTTGGGTAGCACTTTTCCAGTAGTCCTTTTTCCATATACCCAAAAGCCATACAATTGAAATACCTAGATATAAGCACATTAATGCTTTCAACATGTTTGAAAGGTCGATTGTAGTTACTTGTATGTCTAATTGTTTCGCTAAAACTGAAGGTGAACCATAAACAATTGCTGTTGGTACTACAATTGATAAAGAAAAAAGAAGATGCAAGTTCTTAAAAATCCAATTTATATTTTTTTTCATGTTTCCTTTCTAATTATTACTATTAATTATATTAAAAAGCGATATGATTTTGAAACAAACCATTTTTTTAGAGATTATTAATTACAAGTTTTATTTTCTTTTTTTCTAAATATATTCCCGATCCTTCTAAATATATTTTGTTTTTTTATAATAATCACTTCTCCCATAAGTAAGTCACTTTCTTTCAATTCAATATTCAGTATTTTTGTTTTTCTATCAACTATTATTTCTTTTGATTCAAATCCGAGGTAGCTTACTATTAAAACCATTTTGTTTTTTGAAAATTCCGTAGGTATCTTTAGTTTAAAATTGCCATCAAAGTCTGTTTCTGTCCAGGTATGATTTCCTTTTAGAAGAACATGCGCTCCAGGAAGCGCATATTTATCACTATCAATAATATTGCCTGTGATAACAATTGTGTCTAAAACTGATTTTTTATTGATTGTATCAGTCAATAACTGAGTTTTTTTATCTTTAAACTCAATTTTTGGTTTTTCATTTTGTGAATGAATTGGCTGGGTAGCTGAAATAATAGAAGTGATTCCTAATAGAAGACCTAATCTTGAAAAACTAAAATTATTAGATGAATTGAGTTCTGTATCGATTTGTGTGGTTTTAAATCGGCCACAGATATTTTCATTAGCATCTAATTTTTTGGAAAGCTGATAATTTGAATAATTTGTAAAATCAAATATTTCTTTTTTACAAGAATCGCAAAACATACCTCTTTCTGTTGGAGTCATTTTTTTCCAGTTTTCAGCACAAGGTTCAGGTATTTTCAATAAGTATTTCAATTTTATTTATGTTTGTTTTATACGGTCAAATCTAAAGTTGATTAGCGACGTTTATTATTTGTTCATTTCTGTTTTTAATTCTCTCATTTTACCTTCGGTCATAGTAGCCGTTTTTGACATTCCATTTAGCAATTCAAAAGTCAAAGAGAGTGCTATTTTGGAATCTAAAGCCATTCTAGTTTCAAGTAGAATATGTACCAATGCATTTATAGCTATTTGTAATGATTTATCATTGCTTTTTATATTGATTTTTTTTTCAAAGTATTTTCTTGATTCATATCCAGCTTGAAGAGGCAAAAGAAAAGGTGTGTGGTTATTCGGGACAGAGAGATTTAAATTTCCCCATTCAGATTCTCCTATGTTTTGTGCATAACTTTCAAAAATTCCTTTTAAAGATGGAAAATTTTCAATGTCAAATTTTGAGATTATTTTATCTTTGATCGTTCCAAAAACTGATTCTACGGGCAAGTCATTCCAATTTTCAATAATGATAGGTCCTAAAAGTATTTCATTTATTTTATCTGAAAAAACGGCAGAACCGGGCTCAAAGTCATGCTCATTGATAGAGAATTCATTAACTAATTCTATACAGCGTTCGGCAGCAATAGTTGAAATTAAACAAATAGCATCTTCAACTCTAACTCCTTTTTTGGTTTGAATACTGTTGTAAACAAAATCGACTAATTTTTTGGTTAGTTTCTCATCTGTTGGTTCTGATCTTAAAAAATCAAAAATTCCCATAGTTTATTTTATATGTTTGTCCAATTAATTACATTTACAAAGAGGTATTGTTAGCTCGATTAAAAGACAAGACGAACTAATTTTTTATAAATTGAGCAATTCATTTTTTATAAGAAAAAAAGTTTTCAACCAGTTACTTTTTCCGAACTCTCAGCTTCTCAACCTCTTCAAGTGCAAGTCCGGTTGCTTCTGAAATTGTTTGTGAATCGATACCTTTCCTTTTGAGTTGTTTAGCAATTTCAATCTTTTCATCACGTTTGGTAATCTCAATAACTTCTTTTTTAATTCTTTTTTCAAGCACATAAGTCGGAACGTATTTGGTGCTTTTTTTCAATTGTTGAAAAAGACCAACATCACCAAAACTCAAATAGCTTTTGGTAGAAATGATAAGGTGGTCAATAACGTGTGTATTTACAATAATACCAACTTGTATCAATCTGTCGGTTATGTCCTTGTCACCTTCAGAAGGTTTCAATTCTCCACTAGGATGGTTGTGACATATAATTATATTAACAGCTCTTTTTTGCAATGCCAAACTAAACACTTCCATTGGTTTTACCAATGTTTGGTTGATGGTTCCTTTACTTACAAGTTCTATAAAAAGGATGCGGTTGTTGTTTTCCAATCCTATTACCCAAAAATGCTCTCTATTTTGGTCAATTTTATCTTCTCTCAATAAAAGACTTTGCATAATTCTGTAGATATCATCAGAATTTAGGATCTTAATTTTTTCTTCTTCACTTAGTTTTATATCCATAACGTAAATGTACTATTTTTTTTAAAATGAAAACATTTTGGAGGGATTCTGTAACAGTGACTTAGGTTTCATAATTTTTATTGATTAATAAATTTAAGCTTAATTAAACCTGTAGGGTATTGGGAACAGTGTTTTTATTCCAATTATTTTTTATGTATTCTGGGGCATTCCATGGCAGGTCGTCTACAAGAACTGCTTTTTGTGGATGGATCTTATTATAAAAAAGCATTTCTTTTTTTTCATCCTCTAAAGATTCTGGATTGTGTGTTTTTGCAGTAATCCTAAAAGGCTTTCCTTCGGTGTCGTTATATTCAAATATCAACTTGTAAACGGTTTTGTCATTGATTTCAGTACTAGTGGCTCTTTTTTCAATTAAGGTTCCATAAGCTATCTCTCCAGAGGTTAGTATTTTGTTTTTATGATAACCTTTATAGAAGTTTATAATGAACCAAATAATGCCTATTATGAAAGGCAGAAATAGAAAAAGTGAAAAGATGCCTCCAGGAGTATTAGAAAATCCACTTATTCGATTTATATCGGGGTGGTCTATGGAATATTCTACATTTACTTTGTCGCCTATATTGTAGTGTCTCCCTGTTGTGTATGAAATCCATTGTAGGTCGCCGATAGGAGAGGCAAATTTGTATTCATATCCATAAACATATTGGTCATTTATGGATGTACTGGTTTCAAATATATCTATAATTTTTCCTTCACCAATTTCTGTATTCTGATTTAGATATAAAAATTCTTTGATATCTATATCTTTGCCAATAGTAGTAGAGATAAATCCACCAATAACAATAAGTGTTATGGCAACCAAACCAAAACCTCCGTTAATGAAAATTGAAACTTGATGAAGTATAGGTAATTCTCTTTTCATAGGTTATGTGTTGATTCAGTTTGTGTATAAATATAGTTTCTTTTTGTGTCAAGCGGTCTCGTATAGCTAAACTTGAGTTGTGGTGTAACGTTGTATTGGTTATAATTTAGTTTTAATACTTTCAGATATTTTTTTTATTCTAATATCCAGTTTTTTTCGATTGATTAGGAATAGAATTCCACCAAGTGATATTGGTAGAAGTGTGTATATTAGTGAATTATGTTCAAGAGTAGGGTGAAAAATTAAAAAACTAATAACTGTTAAAAAAAATGATTTAATCAAAACACTATCAATTTGTAAATTCCAATAGTTAAATTCATTTTCTGTTTCAATTTCAAGGCTTCCTTTCAGTAAAGGATGGAAAATTTTCATTTTATTTTCTCCAGAATGAGTTGTAAAGTTATACTTTTCAGTAAATTCAAATTTCTTTTCATTTAAAATAATCAGCCCATGTTTTTGTAATTCTTCAATTATTAATGTTGAATCATTTTCAGGTTTGATATTAAAATTTGTTTGTATTTTTATCGTTAAATTCATTCTTTTTTCTTTTTCAGTGATGTTCGTTAAGATACATCGTTTATAGAAGTTAAAGATTAGACTTTACACTAAATTAGTTTCTAACCTTATCGATTTTTCTTTATTTCTTTTTCGTCGAAGAATCCTAAAAATACGTTTCTGTAAAATACTTTCAGAATTCACCGAATGCCCTATTTGTTATCTACCTTGTTGAACAGCATTTTTTATTCAATCGGTATGTAAAAGTCTACAATCGCTTTTTTCTCTGGATGTTCATTGAAATTGTTATGATAAATTTCGAATGAATCTCCATCTGCTTTTTTGTGATTGTTTTCATTCATCCACAAGTATAAACTTGTCCATGACATATCGAATTCTTCAAGTTTAATTTCAAAATTACCAACGATATACTTTCCCGAATTAATTTCAGAAAACTCAATTTCACCTGTGTTTTCAAATGGTTTGTCCAAAATAAAACACGCACTTAATCTCGCCTTTTCTTCTTCGGTCACTTTTAAACTATCATGATAAATAGTCATTAATTTGGTTTGTTCATTCATTAGCCCTTTCGGTATTGCCCATGAAATAAGTTTTTGAAAGGCATTTGCTAGTTCTTGAGAGCCAAGACAAGAAATGTATGTAAAATACATTTTTTGCATTTCTTTAATTTCAATTTTTGCATTCATTTGTATCCACTTTTTAAGATTATTAATGATGCAAATGTATTCGTCTAAAGTAGGATACTCTTGTCCATTCTTGCTATTCAGTTGCCTAATCTTGGTAAACTTATTAGGATTTTGTTTTTTGAATTCGGTCGGACTAACTCCATAGAATTTTTTAAATGATTTTGAATAAGCTGAGTTATCACTGAATCCGTAATTATGCGAAATTTCAGATATGCTATATTTTGTATGTAAAATGTCTAAAGCAGATTTTTCAATTCTTCTCCTTGTAACAAATTCATTTAGAGTTTCACTTGTTATGGTTTTAAAGATTCTATGAAAATGAAATGGTGAAAAAAACGCAATTTTAGAGACAGTATCTAAAGACAAATCTGAATCCAAATTTTGATCAATGAATTGGAAAACTACGTTAATCCTTTTCTTGTATTCAATGTTTATTTCAGTTTTTAGTGCGATCATTTTAATACTGTACAACTGGTTTAGCTATGATTAGTTGCGAAATTTTATTCAGAAAATTTCATAGCTTTTGTGAAGTTTAAATTTACTATAATTTTTCAAAAAACTAGAATTGCAGCAATTAATTATAGGTTTTGTGTGTACCCAGCATGGGTGTCTTTTTTTTATCGAAAGATAAATAATTAATCTAGAGGAGTAAGTCTCTTATGGGCAAGGGTAACGCTTTGAATCATTAGTAAGTTGCAAGGGTGAAAACCGTGAGGTTTTATCTGAAGGAAGCGATACTACAAAACTCGGTACTGACCCCGTATCAAGTACGGGGCAGGCTAAATAGAAATCATATACAGAGGCATAATTACTTGGGTAAGCAAGCCAATGTCACTGTTTGAACGCTTAGAACGGCTTAATCAAGTCTGTCGAGGTTGGATGAACAATTACCGCTTAACCAACATTTATGCAAAAGTTAAAAAAACTAGATGAGTATTTAATAAATCGGTTGCGATATTGTATTTGGCATGATTGGAAGAAACTAGAACGGAAGCGTAAAAACCTAATTCGATTGAGAATAGAGAAAGAACAAGCACGTGTTTGGAGTAGAACTAGAATGGGAGGATGGGCAGTTGCTTAAAGTCCAATTCTACGAACTACAATAACCAAATCTAAACTGAAACGAAAAGGATACAAACCTTTGGTAGATTACATTAATAATACGTAAACTTCAATTTGGTGAACCGCCGTATACGAGACCTGTAGGCTTGGCCTGTCCTGAACTTAATTCAGAGGAGGTGTGTGAGTCTCAACTCAATGATTATTCATTGTGTCGGGCTGCTCGTATTAGTTAATGCTTTTTATTTAAAATCATTCAACTATAAATCGTCCTTAATAATTATTTACATTATAGAAATAATAACTGTGTTTTATGTTAATTTAATATAAGTTTTTTAGATATTGTTTTATTTTTTGTGAAATTCACCTTTAAAAAATAGATTCCTTTTTCAAGAATCGATATGTCTATTTTTATTCCTTTGGAGATATTTAGTTTATTTTCTATATATATAGGTTTTCCTAACACATTATATAATACAATAGAATCTATTTGTTCGGAATTTTTTAAATGAATGTTTACAAATTCATTAGCAGGATTGGGAAAAATAGATATTTGTTCATCAAGGGAAAAATCGCTTATACTTAATGTACCTGTTGTATATTGATAAGTATCTGAATAAATAGTATTCCCATTATTAGTGGCAACTAATCTGTAATAATAAGTTTGATTTGGTAATGGGGTGTTGATTAAACCTGTTATAAATTTAGTGTCATACCCATAAACTGTACTTGGTACTCCAACTATTGATGATCCAAAGCTGTCTGTCAAACCGTATTCAAAATGAACATTGGTTAAATAAGCTCCATAACTATTAATTAAGCCCTTTAGTTCTAGGGAATTGCTTTGAGCTTTTTCTATTGTTCCGTTGGCCATTATAATATCTCGAGAAAAATTAAAAATCCCTGCTTTACTATAAATGGCTTCGCCATTATGCATTGCTTTTAATCTAAAATAATAATCAAGGTTTGTATCTAAATCAGCTAATAAAGTATTAACATAACCAGAATTATTAGCGCTAATCTGTGAAGGATTAGTTATTATATTATTCTCATAATTTGTAGATCCGTATTCAAACACAATATCAGTTATATTTTGATTATAAGAAGCTAAATAAGCAGATAGTGTAACACTAGTTCCGTTAGTATTTGCTTTATATAAATTTATATTGTATTCTGGATATGTTGTAAAAGATTTAATATCGCCATAGACATCAACCCCTTGATGGGTTGCTTTTAACCTATAATAATATTTTGTTTCTGGTTGTAAGTTTTCTAAGCTGGCTGTAATGTTTTCAGATGTATTACCTGTTACTGATGCAGGTAAGGCACTTAAGTTATTCGTTAGAGCATCAGCACTCATACCGTATTGAAATTCTACATTTGTAAGCTCATGTTCATTAGAAACTATATTTCCGAAAATTTCAGCAGTATTAGATGAATTATTACCCGTGAAATTTGTTGTTATTTCATAGTCTGGAAGTGTTGTGAAACTAAGAATTTGGCTAGAATAAGTATTTGAATTCTGTTTTCCCACTAATCTAAATTTATATGTAGTGCTTGCTTTTAAGTTTTCCAAATCGACCGAAACATTTAAAGATTCATTCCCGGCAATTGTACTTGGGTTTAGGCTAATAACATTGTTGAAAGAGTAGTTGATTCCATATAGAAACTTAAGATCTGAAATTGAAGTACTATTTGATGTTGCATTACCTACTAGTGTAACGCTCGAATTTGAAATATTCTCGGTAGGACTAGTATTCAATACTATAGTTCCATATTCTACATCACTTCGGTAAATTCTTCCGTTAGGCCCCGTTATAAAAATTTTATCACCAATTAACTCAATCGAACTAAGGTTATTTTTTTGAGTTAAATTTTGCCAACTTGCTCCGCCGTTCATTGTTTTATAAAGTGTACCATTATCATTGGCTATATAGCCTACATTTTTTGAATAAAAGTTAACCTTTGTATAATCGCCATATGGAACCTTCAGCTTTTGCCAATTAACTCCACCGTCGTTGGTTTTATATATTAATTGTTGATCTCCAACAAAGTACCCGTTATTTTGGTCAATAAAATGAAATGCGTTAATTCTTGAATTAGAATCATACAAAAGTACCCACGAATGACCTCCATCTATGGTCTTATACATACGATTATATCCCATTGCAAATCCATTCTGTGAATTTAAAAAATATATTTGCCTAAAGCCCTGTGGGGGGGCTGGAGAAAAATAGTCCCAAGTGTCACCGCCATCCTCTGTTTTTAATAATCTTGGATAATTATTATTCCCAACAGCAACGAATCCCAGATTTTCATTAACGAAACTAATGGCTCTAAGGTCATCTGATGCAAGTTGATTATTACCATTAGTAAGAGTCCAATTTTGTCCACCATCAACTGTTTTAAAAAGTGATCTCGATACGGATGCATATCCTATATTTTCATCGATGAATTCGAAACTTGAAGCCCCATAATTTATCACATTCATCTTATTTGTCTTTTGCCAGGTATCTCCCCCGTCAGTCGTTTTAATAAATCTATCACCTATAGCCCCATATCCAACATTATCATTAACAAATTGCAGATGTGAAACACCGAGATAAGTTGGCGCATATTCCGTCCAT
>Ga0105356_10001850_pt1 | contig 21207 bp, 21 predicted proteins | sample GOMGulsemesocosm_3_FD_83502 | JGI IMG/M metagenome (GOLD analysis project Ga0105356, IMG submission 83502) | Methane-oxidizing microbial communities from mesocosms in the Gulf of Mexico - GOM9D Gulf of Mexico | ecosystem: Environmental > Aquatic > Marine > Cold seeps | place: Gulf of Mexico... | reverse complement strand
TGCTTCCAGTTAAATCTTCTGAGGCTTCGGTTAAATTGAATAAAGTTAAGCCATCGGGATTGCCATCCTCATCACATTGATATAAGGTAATATTAAAAACTTCGGGGATAATATTTACTGTTAAAGTGAAGGAGATTGTATCAAAACAGTTGGGGTTATCACTATTTTCAATTCTAACAAAGAGCTCTTCTATATTGGGAATTGTATTGTAGTAAAGCATTGGCAATGGGTTTGTACTATCATCTGCATCTAATTGAGTTGGATGATAAGTGATGTTAAACTGTTGCGCATCTTGTGTCCCTAAAACGACGTTATTTAAGGATGAAAGGTCAAAATCTCTCTTACCATTTTTATCATCACCGTCCCCATTATCATCGCATATTTCCCAATGCTCTACAGGATTAGCAATAGGTGTGTCAAATACTTCTACAAAAAAGGATGTTGTGTCGTAGCAATTGTTGTTTTCTACATGATGTATCCGTGCAAATATTTCTTGGCGTTTACTAATGTTATTATAGCTGCCTATAATCTCATTTTCGTTAGTATCAGCGTCTGCTTGAGATTCATAGTAATGAACACTGAAACTAGTGCTATCTTGAGTATTTAAAATATCAGGGTCTTGGGAGCTGAAGTCAAAGGTCCAGGTAGTATCATTATCATCATCACAGATATTAATGTCAAATGCCGCATTCGCTACAGGAATTTCATAATAAGTAACATAAGCGATGCCCTCAAAAGTTTCACAACTCCCGTCATTAAAATCTATAAACAATTCATAAGTTCCAGGTTCTGTAATGGAATATTCAAATCCTTCTTCTGAGAGTAGAATATCATCTTTATACCAGGTATAAATGGCATTTGCTATATCATCATATTTGAGTAGATAAGTGTCACCATCACAAAGTGATAAGTCGGTAGTACTTAAATTGTTTTGGATGATATCTATTTGGTCATTAAAAAAAGATTGGATAAACGGGGGTAATCCTTGTGTTGATAGGTTGGGAGACAGATTAATGGCATTATTTTCATAATCACTTGCAGCTCCTAGTGCATTTGGATTATTAATGACACTTAGAAATGGTTGCCCTATCAAATAATTATCACTCATAGTTCTATAAATCTTACCATTAGGGGCTAATTGTAAGGAGCCTCTATAGAGTTGACGTTGATCTAAGGTGAATTCTGAAGTTTGGATATCGGCAGCTTGAAGATTAAACTGTGTCAATGTTGATTCATGGGCTGAAGCGGGAGCATTAAAAGGAGCTGTATTTGAAGAATGTATATAAAGGAGGTCGCTATTAGCTGAGAATTCTACGCCATAAGCTAAGGGTGAATTCGTATTAATTTCGAGCTCTTGTTGGTTGGTGATTTCTCCGGTTTCGGCGTTAAAATCAAAGAGATATAAGCCACCAGTCATATTTGCTGCGATGAGCTTGGTGCCATCGGGAGATATTTTAATTTGGCCTCTATAGTCGTCAAAACCACGAGGTTGAGGGTTTGGGGGAAAACTTGAGATTATGGATTGGTTATTGACCCCATCGGTTGTGACTTCGAAGGCGTGAAATGAGTTGTAAGTTCCGCGGGAACCATCTTCTGTGGCAAAAGCAATGACCCAAATGGACTCGGTTTCACAATCTTTTAATACCGCTGTAATTTTTTCTGAACTATCTGGAAGTAAATTGATGTTTTTATCGGTGACCGCTCCCAATCCGCCATCTTCCCTGATGTCTACAATGGAGTAATTAAATCCAAAATCAGTACCGTCTTGAATAGCGGTATCCACAGTGAAAATATAATAAATATCTGGGTTTTTGGGTTCAGGGACAACAATTGCAGATTGTGTAGACGATGAAGAACCGAATAAGTTCATGCCATTTTGCATGACTTGGTGGTTGCGATTATATACCGTTGTGCCGTCGGTATAGAGTACGAGTTCTCCAGTTTCATCTGAAATAGAGGTGCAGCCTTCAAGAGTATTTAATTGTCCACCATCTATAGAAGTCACTGCACCAGAAGCAATATTAAAATTAATCCCAGCACCTTGTCCGAAAAACCAATTCGTAGCTTGGTTTTGCGCCATAACTTGTAGGCACAAGAAAGGTATTAGGATTAATAGTATCTTTTTCATTCACAAGCAATCTAGCTCATAAATATATTACAAATCTCTCTTCTTTAATAGTCTGTAGGATAAAAAGACGAAAAGCACAGTCCAAAATAAAACAATTGCAAGTTCATGCCAATGTACAGCATAATCATATGCTAAATTCTCTTTATCTGGGAATTTTGACATGGCAATACGTTGAAAAGGCTGTTCTATAAGGTTGTACATAGACTTTAGCGGGAAAAAGTTTTGAATCTTTTCGGCGATTTCAAAATTTGCCTGCCAGGTAATTAATCCTAAAATGATATATTCTAATATAAAATCTACGAATAAAAAGGCTAGGGCAAAAGCAGATCGTTTTGCCAGCATTCCCAAGTATAGACAGAAAGAAAAGAAAGCTACTAGTTTTAGGAAATATGCAACTAAGTACTCTGTTTCTGTCAGTATGATGCCAAGCTCATTATAACTGGAATAATACAGTCCTATCAATAATGAAATTAAGGTTAATAATACCGTTGCAACAAAGGAAAAGAAAACAATGGTGTAAAATTTAGAGAGAATAAACTCTTTTTTACTCAACCCATCAATTAAATTTTGTTTAATGGTTTTATTGCTATACTCATTTCCAATCATTGATACCACAACAATGGCAAAGAAAAATTTGAATTGAGAGGCAAAAAAGGTTGTAATATGCCAGATGATAGGGAAATTATAGATGCCTAGTTCTCCCAATTCTAAGGTAAAAAAACCAAAGAAGTTAATTTTAACTGCCGATAGCATTATCACCGTAAAAGGTAAAATAAATGATATAAATATGAGGATTTTGCTCGTTCTGTTGAGCAATAATTTTTGTAATTCTAATTGTAATAGACGTAGCATTTCTTGATTGATTAAGTGGTTAGTTATTATCAGTTAACTGAAGGAATTGTTCTTCTAAACTTTCCTTACGTTTTACTAAATGTGAAAGCGTTATCCCTTTTTCGAACATTAGTGAATTAAAGGCCGCCGCTTCCATTGGTCTATTTACGAAGGCCGTGATGAGATCGTCTTCAATTTTAATTTTTCCAAAAGTATCGTCATCTTCTAGAACTTTAATTAGTTGATCATGTTGGTCGGTCTTAAGTTCAAAAAATCCTTCACTGGAGATCATTTCATCAACTCTCCCAGAATACAGCTTTTCGCCTTTTCTTAAAACAACAACATGTGAACATACTTTTTCTACTTCATCTAATAAATGTGAAGCTAAAAGAATCGTTGTGCCATTACCAGCTATTTCTTTTATAATTTCACGAATTTGATGAATACCTTGAGGATCGAGACCGTTTGTCGGCTCATCTAAAATTAAAATCTCAGGATCATTAAGTAAAGCTGATGCAATCGCTAAACGTTGTTTCATTCCAAGAGAATAAGTTTTAAACTTAGAATCTTTACGTTCTATGAGTCCAACAATTTCTAATTTCTCATCAATTTTAGCTAAGGGAATGCCTTTTATTTTACATACCAGTTTTAAATTTTGATATGCCGTCATATAGGGATAGAAATTTGGATTTTCTATAATAGCCCCTACCTTTTTTAAAGCATCATGAGTTGTGATATTTCCATCAAACCAATGGAAATCCCCAGAAGTTCTATTGACCACGTTTAAAACAATACCTAGAGTTGTTGATTTTCCGCTTCCGTTTGGCTCAAGAATACCGTAAACATTACCTTTATTTATTGTAAAGCTAAGGTCTTTTACAGCTGTTAAATAGCCATATTTCTTGGTTAGATTTTTAATTGTTAAAATTGATTCCAAAGTTATATGATTGATTGGTTATAAACGTAAGACGATGAATCTTAGAAGTTGTTACAATTACATGACTAAAATAGCGTATTTTTGAATAGCTAAGAATGCTGAAATGAAACATTCATCATAAACCTTTAACCTTAAGAAGTAGGTAAAATGGATGTGACATGTGAGCTTTGAAAACTAAAAGACAAAAGACACATGAAGGATTTAAAAATCTCAAAAAAGAAACCCTCTTATCCTGTAAGTCCTAAATTACATGATTATCTCTCTGAATATAAGAGAAATATTAGGATTCCTGTGTTTTATGATGACCTGTTGCGTTTTCAAGGGTCGGTTGTGGTCTATGATAAACATGATAATGATACTTTATGGATACGGGTTTATTATAATGAATTTGAAAGGGAGGAAATTGATTTAAGTTTAAAAAAAGTATATACGAACCTGCATTCTGATGGGAACGAAAAAACGATTCCTTTTTTAAATATCGATGCTATAGATTATTGCACCTTTGGAAATTCAAAACCATTTAGAGTTAAAGTCAGAAATATTTTAAACGATAATTACACTTATTTCTATGTTAAAAAGGCAGATGCTTCGCGGATTTATGGTTTAGAATTGGAGCATATGTTGTCGCCGTATAATCTTAACTTTTTAGTTTATAAAGACACCTTAATTGAGGAGCATATCGCTGGTATTCCAGGCGATGAGTTTATAAAAAACATGCTCCCAAAATGTAGTAACCCCGAAAAAGCTCAAATAGCTAAGGAGTTTGTGAAGTTTAATGAACGTTGTATGATTCGACTTTTAGGCGATATGCGTTCTTATAATTATGTGATTGTCCCAACACACGATTTTGATCATGTGGTTTATAAAATAAGGGCTATTGATTTTGATCAGCAAAGTTATGAGGGCAAACTGAATATTTATAGACCTCAGTTTTTTAAAGAGAATTTAAAAATGGTACAATTGGTTGCCGAAAAGTTTCAAAAAGAATCTATAGATCAATATAAATTAGAAGAACGCTCTATAATAGCGAAACGATTAATCAGTTATCACGATAGAATAGAGCAACTCATAGATTGTATGACCTCAGATAGGATTTCTATAGATAAACATATTGATTTATTGAAGACTATAATTTTCGATTACACCTCAGATTTAAAATTTAAGCACAGTAAAAATATGGGTGAAATTTTAAAAAATGCTCTAGATTTTGTAAAACGTAATTATGAAAACGTCAATACTAATGGCTTATAAAAGCATCAATTTAGTTCCAATTTTCATTAAAATCTAAATCATCGTAATCGTCAATGTTTAGGTTATCATCGAAGACATCGTACTCGTCTGACTTTTCTGCTTCAAAAATTTTTTCAGGAGCCTCATTTGGAATTTGACCATGAACGAACATAAGGTTTGGGTAGTCTGTACCTTCTACTTCCTCGACAATTTCTGCTAATTCTACCAAAAAGGTCCACATGCTAAGGAAATCATAGACATATATAAGTTTGGTATTGGCTTCGTTAACAACATCTTCTATCAGTGTTTCATTCATTAATTTAACCGAATTTACACCTTCACTCATATCGAATAAGGAGATTTCTTCCCCTTGATTCCATTCTTCATCACTTCTGTAAAAAGAGGCCATCTCTGTACCGTCAAAACCAAAAGATTGGGTAATGATATTGTGCAAGTCTTCTAGTGTACTCGTTTCTCTAATTTCTAAATCACGAAAAACGTCATCTTCATTATCGCTGTCAAGAATGACTCTAAATCTATAAACCATAGTAAAACATTAGGGTGTAAAGGTAGTATATTTTGACTTATTTACTAAAACGATGCAAGGTAAATGTCATTGCTCCTAATAAGAAAAATGCTCCAATTTGATGTGCTACCCCTAACCATACCGGAACTTGAAATAATATCGTAAATACGCCTAATAAAAATTGGACACCAAGAGTGATTAGTAATAGATAGATGCCTTTTGATTGCCCTTTACCAAGGGTCATTGATTTTGATTTATACCAAATTAAAATGATTAGGGTGCTCACAATATAGGCAAGCATTCGATGTATAAATTGAACGCCACTTTTTCCTTCTATAAAATTTTTATATAGAGGGTCTTGTTCGATATAAACAGTTTCATGAATGAATTTTCCATCGCTCATCATTGGCCAATGGTTGTGTATAAATCCAGCATCTAATCCAGCAACAAAGGCTCCATAAATAATTTGTAGAATTAAAACACCCAAAGTGATGCGTAATAAATTTCTAAAGGACTTATTAAATTGCTTTTTATCAGGGAAGATAATATCTAATGCTACCCAAAAGGTATAGGCGCAAGTGATGAAAGCCGTTGTTAAATGAGCGGCCAATCTGTAATGACTAACATCTGGGTTATCTACTAAGCCACTTTTTACCATATACCAACCTAAAAAACCTTGGAATGCACCGAGACAAAGTAATACTATAGACTTTTTAATTGTGGACTTACTGAGTTGTTTACGGATTAAAAAGTATAAAAACGGAAAAAAGAATACCAGACCAATAAAGCGTCCAATGACCCTATGTAACCATTCCCAAAAATAAATATCTTTAAAGTCTTGTAAAGAAAATGCGCTGTTGAGCAGTTGGTATTCGGGGTATTGTTTGTAAAGGTCAAATGCTGCTTGCCACTCCGCGGCATTCATTGGTGGAATGGTTCCTGAAATTAATTTATAGTTAGAAATAGATAGTCCGGAGTGAGTTAGTCGCGTAATGCCTCCAACTACGACCATAATGAAAATTAATATGCATCCAGTAAATAACCAATACACTACTTTTTTGCTGTCCTTTTTCATTGTTTTAATTATGGGTTTAGAAATTTTTCAAAGCAAATACTGTTCTCTACATCTTTATATTGACCATAATTCACCGAAATACGGTAATTTCTTTTTTGATAGAGCGCAATAGCATCGGGTTGTTTTTTTCCTGTTTCTAAAATACATTTATCAAATTGCAGTTCCCTAGACCACAGTTCTAATTCTCCTAAGATTTTTGAAGCAACGCCTTTTCCTCTTGAGGTATTAAGGGTGTACATTCTTTTGATTTCTGCCGTCTTATTGTCGTATTTTTTAATCGCGCCACAACCGATAGCTTTTTGATTGAGATAGCAAATTACAACGTGATGTATAGCAGCTATACTATTAAATTGATTGTAAAAAGAATGGTCTTTACCATCTTTAATTTTTAAATCAGCATCTAATAGAGCGACGAGGTCAATGAAATCTTGATGGGTCGAATTTGTACGAAGTAGGGTCATCATTGATTTAGAGATTGGATTTTAATCCTAAGCGTTTACCTTCCTTAAGCATGAGTGTGTAAGCAGCGTCATATTCATTAGGGATCTCACCTTCAAGAATTGCTTCTTTGATAGTTTCTTTTATGAGGCCAATTTCTTTTGATGGCTTTAAACTGAAAGCCTTCATGATGTCAGAACCAGAAATTGGTGGTTGAAAATTACGAATATGATCCCGTTCTTCGACTTCAATTATTTTAGCTCTCACAACTTTAAAATTATTGTGATATTTTTTAAATTTATTCGGATTTTTGGTAGTAATATCTGCCTCACATAAGGTCATAAGGTCTTCAACAAAATCCCCAGCATCAAAAACTAAACGACGTACAGCAGAATCTGTAATCATATCTTCGGCAAGAACAATTGGTCGAGAACTCATGAATACCATCTTTTGCACAAATTTCATTTTATCATTAAGTGGCATTTTCAATCTTTTAAATAATCGATACACCATTTTTGATCCTTCAAATTCATGACTATGAAATGTCCATCCTACTTTTTTATTGAACTTTTTAGTCGGAGCTTTACCAATGTCATGGAGTAATGCGGCCCAGCGTAACCACAAATTGTTTGTGTTCTCGGCAATATTATCGACCACCTCGAGGGTATGGTAAAAATTGTCTTTATGTCGCTGCCCCTCAATTTCATCAATGCCTTTAAGAGCTGTGAGTTCAGGTAATATATAATCGAGTAGGCCTGTTTTTTCTAGTAATAAAAACCCAACAGATGGCTTTTTGCTTTCTAGGATTTTATGAAGTTCTACTATAATCCGTTCTTTAGTGATAATTTCAATACGCTGCTTGTTTTTTGAAATAGCTTCAAGAGATCTGGCTTCAATCGTGAAATCTAATTGGGTTGCAAACCGAATCGCCCGCATCATACGTAAAGGGTCATCGCTATAGGTGACATCAGGGTCTAAGGGCGTTCTTATAATTTTCGACTCTAGGTCGGTTGTGCCGTTAAAAGGATCGAGTAAATGACCAAAGTTGTCTGAGCTCAAGTCTAAGGCAAGTGCATTTATGGTGAAATCACGTCTGTTTTGATCGTCTTCAAGTGTGCCGTTTTCGACAATAGGATTTCTACTGTCTGTAGTATAGGACTCCTTTCGTGCTCCAACAAATTCAATCTCTATATCATCATATCTAAGCATTGCAGTGCCATAGGTTTTAAATACCTGTACTTTTGGATGGTTTGGAAGATTTCTAGCGACATGCTTCGCTAATTCAATTCCGCTTCCAATGGCGACAATATCAATATCTTTATGTGTACCCCGTTCCAATAGATAGTCACGTACAAATCCCCCGATGACATAAGCGTCTAAGCCAAGTGCTTGGGATGATTTTGAAATGACTTTAAAGATGTTATGTTGTAATGCTTGGTTATAGTTCATAATAATTAAATCTCAGGCAGCAAATACCAAAATATCAATGCTTTTTTTTGGTGTTTATAGTACTGGAATTTTATTGACGTATCACTTTAATTGTCCCATCATTACTCAATTTAACTATAGATGATGGTTGAATTGTTGTTTTTTTGCGATGCAAATTTACAACATAGTCTACACCTTTTAAAATATGCTCACTGATTTCTTGAAAGTCTTTTGGGGTAGGTTGCCCACTGATATTTGCAGAGGTTGACACCAAAGGTTTCTGTAATTTTGTTATGAGACCATTGCAAAAAGAATTATTAACGACCCTTATGGCTAGGCTGTTGTCGCTAGCTATTAAGTTTTTTGCAACATTTTTTGGGTCGTCATAAATTATAGTGGTAGGTTTTTCTGATTGTTTTATTAAATCCAATGCCAATTCAGGTGTTTCTAATAGGTGCTGCCCAAGCATTTCGGTATCATTTACAAGACAGATCATGCTTTTTGATTCTTCGCGCTGTTTTAGGGCGTATATTTTTGCCACAGCAGCACTATTTGTAGCATCACAACCAATGCCCCATACGGTATCTGTTGGGTAAAGAATAATTCCGCCTTGATTGAGAATCTTTAGAGCTTTATTGATTTGTGTTTGCATTATTTATTAAAATGAGGTTTCTGCAAATTTAAGATTAGTTTTTTACATTGTTTTAAATCTTCGTAAGTTTGCAACCATTCCCTAATAATAATTAATACATGCTTAGAAAGAGCAAGGTGTTCTTAAGGCGGAAGTTTCGGCAAAACTTTAAGGAACAATTTAGTAAAAAAGACATTGCGCTTTTAAAAGATAAAAACTTTGTAATTATATCTAATAATTGCTGGGGAGGATCTGTGTATCAATGGTATAAAAGACCCTATAATTCTCCGTTTATAGGATTGTTTTTATATGGGCCTTGTTATTTAAAGCTGCTTTCTAATTTCGAACATTATATGCAGCAAAAGCTGCAGTTTGTTTCAACTTCGGAATATCCAGATAGAGCTGTTAGCTATCCTATTGCTAAATTGGACGATATTGAAGTTCATTTTACCCATTATAAAACGGAAGCCGAGGTAAAGACCAAATGGGAGCGAAGAACGGCTAGAATGTTGGAGGAAACCAATATTGATAATTATTATTTTAAGATTTGTGACAGAGAACGTGTGAGCAAGGAACACCTTTTAGAATTTCATAAGCTTCCTTATAAGAATAAAATTTCCTTTGGCATAAATGAGATTGATACTCTCAAAGCTGAAAATCATATTAAAGTCCACGAATCTCATAAAAACAATAAAAAATTCGTTCCTAATGGAAAGAAGATGTTTAAATTGACCTTTATGTATTTTAATATGAATAAGTGGTTTCTGAATTAATTTAAATACCCTTGGTCTATAAACAGATATGTCTATATTATCTTTATTTTAAAACTTTGTAATATTGCCTCATGAAAAAAGTGTTTCATAGTAAATACAAACGGGAAGCATCAAAAATTGATGACTTTATTAGCAGTTTTGAAAACTCAGGAGCCTCTATAAAAGATGCGAGAAACAAGTTGAAATTATTTCAGTTAAATACTGAAGTGGTTAATATCAAGTCTTTTAAAATTCCAAACCTTATAAATCAAATCATATATAAGTATTTCCGTAAAGGTAAGGCCCAGCGCTCATTTGAGTATGCTAATGCCTTGATGGAATTAGGAATTGGTACGCCTATGCCAATTGCTTATTATGAATTTAGTACTGTATTTTTATTTAAAAGAAGTTTTTATGTCTCTGAACAGTTAGACTGCGATTTGACATATAGAGAGCTGATAAGGGATTTTAATTACCCAAATCACGAGCAAATACTCAGGGAGTTTACCAGATTCACTTTTGAATTGCATGAAAAAGGCATACATTTTTTAGATCATTCACCTGGAAATACCTTAATTAAAAGTAATGGGGAGCATTATGATTTTTTTCTGGTAGATTTAAACCGAATGAAATTTGGCCCTATGTCCTTTGAAACCCGTATTCAAAATTTTTCAAGATTAACTAAAGCGCCTGCTCTAGTAAAAGTTATGAGTGATGAATATGCCAAATGTATTGGGAAGGATTATGACGCAGTATTTAATTTAATGAGTCAGTCTGTAGCCGCATTTCAGGATAAAATTAAGAGAAAGAAACGCTTAAAAAGCCTCTTTAAATTCGGGAAATAATTTAGTCCCTACCTTTTCTTATCAGCCAGATTTTTACATACCTCATGAATATTACATAACCTTGTACATAGCTAATGGTAAGGCCTACGACTCCATCTCTAAATCCGCCTTGGATCACATAATGCTTAAAGAAGCTCCAAAAAGGCTTAAGAATAAAGTGATATGGTGTTAATCGTCCGGTTTTTTTATCATAATCTCTGGCCGACCAAGATGCATACCGCGTCTTTTTAATAATATATTTATTAAAGGTTATATAGGTATTATGATAGAATTTGTTTTTCAACCTGCCTACAATCCCATTGGCAATAATTTCCGAATGCACATGCTTGTCTTTATAAGCACAATAATCTCTCTTGAAGAGTCGGATGACCTTGTCGTTTCTCCAGCCACTATGGTTTACGGGCTCACCCATAAAATAATTTTTTCGCCCTATCCAATAAGCCACGACGTCTTTTTTAGGCTGTTCAAGCGTTTTTAGAATTTCGGCTTTTAATTCTGGAGTTACTCTTTCGTCTGAATCAACTAGTAAAATCCATTCGTGTTTAGCTTGTGGAATGGCCCAGTTTTTTTGTGAAGCCGAATATTGGTATTCTCTTCGAATAACTTTAGTTGCTAATTCTAAAGCTTTTTCATAGGTGCCATCGGTGCTATAACTATCTACAACTAAAATTTCATCAGCAAAATTTACCGAAGCGATGACAGCTTCAATATTGTGAATTTCGTTTCCAGTAGGTATTATTGCGGTTAATTTGGTCATTGATGGGTATTGTTTTTACTGGGTTTTCCAAATATGGAATGTATTTTTGAGCGTCTCAAGAAGGATAGTTTTCTCTTACTTGGAACACCATTTAACTCAATATAAGATCTTGTAGCTTCAACCATTCGTTGTGCGGAGTTTCCGTCATCATAAGGATGAAATTGCTTGTAAATATACGCCCTAGAATTAGAAAAAGCGTCTTCTTCTAAATTATTTTTAACTAATGATACTAACTCATTATAGTCAGTAGAGTTTTCCCAATGTATCTTTTTTGAAATATTATTGAATGTAATGACAGGTTTATCGAGTAAAAGAAATTCATAAATAACAGAAGAGGTATCACTGATAAGGATATCTGAGATCAATAAAAATTTAATGATATTTTTCTCACTCTGAAATATAATATTGGGGATAGCATTGGCTAATTCCTGATAAGCGTTTATCCATTCTTGAGCCATTAATGGATGAAATTTTAATAGAATAAGATATTCCGGATGATTCGCGAGCTTTTGTATTTGCTCAAAGAGGAATTCAGCCGAGGTTAATTTAGGCGAAAAGGTTGGGGCATAAAGAATAATCTTTTTTGCCTTATGTGTTTCTAATAATTCTTTTTTATAAGGGTCATATTGTGTTTTCTCTTTCCCGTATATATCTAATTTTGGCCAGCCTGTTTCAAGGACATCAAAGTTTTTATGTTTTGCTTTAAAGGCATTGAATTTTTCTGTAAAATAGGGGCCTTGAGTAAGGTATAAGTCGAAATAATGTCGAATCCTGAAATGGCCTTTTTTTTCACCAGCCAGGCCGTGAAAGATTTGAGTTTTTAGTCCCCTTAAGTAATAAGGAACCTCGTTACCTGGTACAAAAATAACATCACTTTGATACTGCTCCAGTTCTGAAATTAGATAAGTATGGGGTTCTGATTTAAATGGGAAATCAGCAATGTTTTTTTCTGAAATAAACCAAATGTAATCGTCTCCTTTGGATTCAAGCACGCTTTTAATAGGCTCTAATATCCCATAGGCGTAATTATTTTGACAAAATAATATAACCTTCATTACAATAAGTTATTCACGTTTTCTAAATCTTCAATAAAATCAATTTCCATACAATTATAAGCAGAAATATCAATCGCTTTAATCTTTAGCTCATCTTTTTCTATAGCCAGTTCTAATCCTCTTTCAAAATAATCATTGGCATCGCATTCTTCCAGTCTGTTGATAAAATTTAAGATATCGTTTGAAGAAATAAAGTTAATTCCAACGGCTTCACCTAATCCATTTGTAACGGTTTTGGAAAGCGCATCGATATACCCCTCTTTTAAAGTGTATTTGACTTCCTCTTCGGCAACTTTACTTGTGTTTACTGCTACAAATGAGGTGTTGGCTTCAATATGTGGATTTAATATATCTAGAATTTTTTCATCGAAAACCACATCTCCATTGAACCAAAGAACCGATTTGTCACGGTGCTTTTTTAGAGCTTGTAATAAACTTTTAGAGGTGTTTGTTCTGTCAAAAAAGGGATTGTATACATAAGTGAGTTCAGGAAAACGTTCCATAATCAAATCCTTTTTAAAACCAACAACAACGTTGATATCATCAATATTATACTTTGATGAAATATTATCAACCTGCATTTTCATAATGCTTTTACCGTTTTTTAAAGGGGTTAGTGGTTTTGGAAAAGGATTTCCTAATCTAGAACCAATGCCAGCGGCAAGAATTATTATTTTCATATCACAAACTTTTGTAGACTTCAAATTTATGGTAAATCGTTAACTAAAAAAACAATTTAATGATATTATAAACAGGTTCATAATATTATAAAACAATATAAATTAGATAAATGCAATACGCCTTGATATTTGTAGGTAAATTCTTCTAAAAACAGCATTTAATATGTTGAAATAATTAAAAAAGAGCATGCAATACATCATTTTACTGAATTAATATGTGGATGGGGAATGTACAAAAGGAGATCTATGCTAATTTCGGCAATCTAATTGTGCACTAAAGTTAGATTTAATAGCATCTCCTTTTATTGGGAAGGAGCGTCTTTTTTTTGTATTAAACATTTTTCATCTTTGACGGCATTCCATTGTTTTACTGTTTTTTTCCAATCGCCATATTTATGAGTGAGATAATTAGCGGTTTGTGAAGGAATGCTAAATGATTGGCCTAAAAAGTCGATGCTGTCATAAGAATCATAAAAGGCCTTTGGTGCGGCCATAATGTGACCCGCAACATCCCAATATACCGAGGTTTTATGTGGGTATTTAATAAAAATTTCCAAACAAACACTACCTTTTGATAATCCGAAAAATGATTTGTCTCTTATTTTGATAATCCTGAGTTCACCTTTTTTAAAGGGACTTTGACTGTTCTCAAAGTATCTTAATCGAACCCGATATCCGCTCTTTTTTAAATCATTTACAAGTAAATCTTTTTTATTTAAAACATTACTTAGAATAGACAAATCAACATCACTATCCCAAGGTAATAGGCGTTGTTCCCGAAAAACACCTAAAAGTGTGCCTCCTTCTAAAGCATATTGAATGCCGTGTTTATTGAGTATGGTTACAACTTCTACAAGTAAATTTTCGGCCTTTATTTTGTTTTTGCCAACAAGCCTTATTGAATATCCCATATTTAATTTTAATGCTTATTAAACAGCAACATCGTGTTCACGTAAAGCGTTATTCAACGATGTTTTTTTATTGGTACTTTCTTTGCGTTTACCTATAATTAATGCACAAGGGACGTTGTAATTTCCTGCTGGAAATGATTTGGTATAACTTCCCGGAATGACTACCGAACGTGCAGGAACTCTACCTTTCATCTCTATAGGTTCATCTCCCGTGATGTCGATTATTTTTGTCGAAGCTGTTAACACTACATTGGCACCAAGCACGGCTTCAGTTTCAACATGCACACCTTCTACAACTATACAACGAGATCCAATAAAAGCATTATCTTCAATAATTACAGGAGCAGCTTGAAGTGGTTCTAATACACCACCAATACCAACACCTCCAGATAAATGAACATTTTTACCAATTTGAGCACAACTACCTACGGTGGCCCAAGTATCGACCATAGTCCCTTCGTCTACATAAGCACCAATATTAACATAACTAGGCATTAATATGGTTCCTTTCGATAAATAGGCACCATGACGTGCAACCGCATGAGGAACAACACGTATCCCTTTTTCGGCATAGCCTTTTTTTAAGGGTATTTTATCATGAAACTCTAATGGTCCCGCTTCTATAGTTTCCATTTTTTGAATCGGAAAATAGAGAACAACAGCTTTCTTTACCCATTCATTGACTTGCCATCCATCGCTAGTCGGTTCAGCAACTCTCAACTCGCCTTTGTCTAATAAATTGATAACGTCTCTAATCGTTGAAATGGTACTTTCTTGTTTGAGTAATTCACGATTTTCCCAAGCGTTTTCAATAATGTCTCTAATCTCGTTCATGGTATTTTTTATTTCGTCACAAATATAAAGTTATAATTTCTATAAAATGCCTTATAGAAGGCGATACATTAAATTAATTGTGACTTTTAATAGCCTGATGGGTCAAATATTTAGAGTTCCAAGTCATTGAGCTATAAAATTTAGTTTAAGATTTAATGTTAATTAAAGGACTGGTGTATTATATGAGATGAATTAGTTTCAGTCCTTCAGAGAAGACTCTCAATTTAAAAGGGGAGTCTTCTTTTTTTTCTAATACTTGTGACTTATTACAAAGACTTGTGTCCTATATATATGGATGCATGACAAAAGCCTTAAATTAATTTATTACAAATTTTCGTTTGGTTAAAAATTATATTGATTAATAGCTAAGATATAATTACTTAACCGCTTTTGAAAAACTCTCTATTATTAGAGAGTTTTTTTATTTATTTTTGTTGAAAATTTTATCATGGGAAGAATCTTAGCTATTGATTATGGTGGAAAACGAACGGGGCTGGCAGTCACAGATGAACTTCAGATTATTGCTTCTGGTCTAACGACAGTACCTACTGGCGAATTATTAGTTTTCATAAAAGATTATCTAGCAAAAGAAGCTGTCGAATTATTTTTAATTGGAGAGCCAAAACAAATGGATTATTCGGCTTCTGAAAGTGAAGTTTTAATTAAACCATTTATTGCCAAGCTAAGTAAACAACACCCAGAAATTCCTATACAAAGAGTTGACGAGCGATTTACTTCTAAAATGGCTTTTCAAACTATGATTGATAGTGGTTTGAAAAAAAAGCAAAGAAAAAATAAGGCTTTAGTCGATCAAATATCTGCGACCTTGATATTGCAAAGTTATCTGTATTCTAAATAAGAATTCCTTAAAATAGAAGCTCTACAAGAAGGCGCTTTTATTAAAGCCGTTTTTTTGTTAATAAATACAATCAAAAAAAATATAAGTGTTGTATTTTTGCGACAATTATTAAAAATTAGAAATGATATTACCTATTATAGCTTTTGGAGATCCAGTATTAAGAAAAGTATGTGCTGATATTCCTCAAGAGTATCCAAATCTAAACACGCTTCTAGAGAATATGTGGGAGACCATGTATAATGCCTATGGTGTTGGTTTAGCGGCTCCACAAATTGGATTGCCAATTCGTATTTTTTTAGTGGATACCTCTCCTTTTGCAGAGGATGAATCCTTAAGTATTGAAGAACAAAACCAATTGAAAGATTTTAAACGCACTTTTATTAATGCAAAAATCCTTGAAGAAAATGGTGATGAATGGGCATTTAATGAAGGCTGTTTAAGTATTCCTAATATTAGAGAAGATGTATTTAGACAACCTGAAATAAAAGTTCAGTATCAAGATGAGAATTTTGAAACCAAGGTTGAAACTTTCGACGGCTTATTAGCTAGAGTGATTCAGCATGAATACGATCATATAGAAGGTGTTTTATTTACAGATAAAATTTCAAATTTTAAAAAGCGCCTGATTAAAGGTAAGCTTTTAAATATTTCCAAAGGAAAAATCAATATCGATTATAAAATGCGTTTTCCAGACGCAAAAAAGAAACGATAATATTTTGATACTAAAGGCAAACAAATGATATTTGCCGCTTTAAAAATTAAACCAATACTATGAGTTTAGAAAGTATTTTATCAATTGCTCAAAAACCAGGGTTATTTAAATTAGTGACTCAAACCAGAGGCGGTTTTATTGCCGAATCTTTGTTAGATGGCAAACGTATTTCTGTAAATTTAAGAAGCAATGTAAGTTTATTAAGTGAGATTGCTATTTACACCTTAACTGAAGAAGTGCCTTTAAGAAAAGTGCTTAATAAAATTAAGGATAAGGAGAATGGCGCTAAAACTAGTGTTAGCCATAAAGATAGTAAAGATGCCTTGGAAGAATACTTTTTTGAAGTATTACCCGATTATGATGAAGACAGGGTGTATCCTAGTGATATAAAAAAAGTACTGCGATGGTATAATATATTGCACGAACACAATATGTTGAATTTGCTCGATGAAGCGGATTCAGATGAAGAAGAATAGAAAAAAGCAGCTTTTAAAGCTGCTTTTTTTATATATGCAATATTCTTTTTAAAATCTTAAGGATGAATATTTAAATTAGAGGTATAGAAAAAGGGGAACAAGTTCCCCTTTTTATTGTATTGAAATCTTTTAACGCAAGTATCTTTAAATCCCTCTAAAATATATAGCTAAAAGTCTCTAACTTACTATCAAGGTACGTATTAATAAATTAATATTATAATATACCCATTGATATATAAGTTCTATGAGGTAAAAATATGATATTTAAAGCTTCCCAAAAAAAATAGATAATACTACTTATTAACATTAGTAACAATTTTTGATCTCAGAAGTAATTTTTTGAACAAAATTAGAAATTTCAAAAGCATAAGTTACCTTTGTCCTTCTTTAAAAAATAATAATGTGCTAACAGCTTATACTAAGGAATTTAAATATAATTTAAAATTAGCAACACCTGTAATGTTAGGGATGCTTGGTCATACCTTTGTGAGTCTCGTCGATAATATAATGGTAGGACAGTTAGGTTCAGCCGAACTGGCAGCTGTATCCTTAGGAAATAGTTTTATTTTTATCGCCATGTCATTGGGGATCGGATTTTCTACTGCAATTACACCCTTAATCGCTGAGGCAGATTCGGAGAACGATTTTAAAAAGGGAAAGTCTTCATTTAAACACGGTCTTTTTTTGTGTTCCGTTTTAAGTCTGCTATTGTTTATAGCTATACTTTTAGCCAAACCACTAATGCACTTAATGAAGCAACCTGAAGAAGTGGTTGCTTTAGCGATTCCTTATTTGGATTTGGTTGCCTTTTCTTTAGTTCCATTGATAATTTTTCAGGCCTTTAAACAGTTTAGCGATGGCTTATCCATGACGAAATATCCAATGTACGCTACAATTTTAGCGAACATTATAAATGTCGTTCTCAATTATATCTTAATTTTCGGGAAGTTAGGTTTTCCCCAAATGGGAATTGTTGGTGCCGCTGTAGGTACCTTGGTTTCTAGAATTGTAATGCTGTTTTTTATGTGGTGGTTACTGTCATCAAAAGAAAAGTCAAAAGCTTATGTTCGAAATATAAAATTATTTGTACTTGAAAGTACAATGATTAGGAAAATTCTAAACTTGGGGTTTCCAAGTGCAATGCAAATGTTTTTTGAGGTGGCTATCTTTACTGGTGCAATATGGCTCAGTGGATTGCTTGGAAAAAACCCTCAAGCGGCGAATCAAATAGCACTAAATCTATCATCGATGACCTTTATGGTTGCCATGGGTTTAAGTGTTACGGCTATGATTAGAGTAGGCAATCAAAAAGGACTTAAAAACTTTAAAGAATTACGGCGTATCGCTTTTTCAATATTTTTATTGGGTCTCGGATTGGCCTTTGTGTTTGCAGTTTTATTTTTGGTGTTTAATGAAGCCTTACCAAAGATTTATGTAGACTTAAACGATGCTGAAAATTTTGCCGATAATACAGAAGTCATTGCCATTGCAGCCAAGCTTTTGATCGCTGCAGCTATATTTCAACTCAGTGATAGTATTCAGGTTACGGTATTAGGAGCCTTAAGAGGCTTACAGGATGTTAAAATACCAACTTTAATTACTTTTATTTCCTATTGGATCATTGGGTTCCCAATCAGCTACTTTTTAGGCAAACAAGAGGCTTATGCTAGTTTCGGGGTTTGGTTAGGACTTTTAGTAGGATTGACATCGGCTGCAATTTTATTGTATATTCGATTCAATTATTTAACAAAACGATTAATTTCGCAGGAACAAAATAACAATTAAAGATATGGACCTTCCAAAATTTATACTCGGTGACAATACCGATTTACCAAATGCCATTTTTGTAATACATACTGAGTTTCCAAGATTTATAATCAACCTTGAAGATGATGAGGTAGAATGGTTGGAGGATTTTGACCAACATGATGAAAAGGAGTTATTAGGCGAAACTGAAAATTTAATAGAAGAAGCATCGCAGTTTTATGATAGAGAGGTGTCGCGCTATGATAATTAATGAAAAATAGACTATGCTAGACCAATTGCTACAATACGATAAAGAGCTGTTCTTGTTTCTTAATAATTTAGGATCTTCCTCTTGGGATGGTTTTTGGTTAGTGATTACCAATAAGCTCACCTTCATTCCCCTTTATATGTTATTGTTGTTTTTAGTCTATAAAAAAATAGGCTTAAAAGCGATGTTGCTATTGGTTCTTGTCATTGCCGCGATGATAACCTTTACAGATCAGATCACTAATTTGTTTAAATATGTGATTGCTAAGCGACCACGACCATGTCGAGAAGAAGATATGCAAAATATGATGCGTTTTGTGGCACCTAGATGTGGGCGCTATGGATTCTTTTCTGGACATGCGGCCAACTCTATGGCAGCGGCTGTTTTCGCAGGCTTATTATTGAAGCCATACTATAAGAAACTTATTTTTATCTTATTGTTTTGGAGCGCATTTGTCGCTTATAGCAGGATTTATGTCGGAGTTCATTATCCACTCGATATTATATGTGGATTGACGTTCGGAGCATTTTCAGGATTTGGATTCTTTAAATTCCAAGGCTATTTGAGACGGCGTTTTATCGCTTAGTAAAAATATAATACTGACTAATAAGCCTATTTTTATATGCCCGTGAGTCGGGAGTGCTTCTGTTTAAATTATAAATATCACCCTCCTCGATAGTATAAGTATCTTTTAATAATTCTAGATTTTCGGGACTGAGTGTTTTAGAAAGTATTCCGAACTTAGAAGCTTCAGGGAAATGATATATAGAATCGTTAATTTTTATTTGGGGAATTTTAGCTCCAAATTGCCATATCATTTCTGGAGAAACATAGTTAAGGCTATAGACATTCAGTCCTTCTTTTTCTGCTTCAAGTTTTAGATTTGTAATAGGACTATAACTGGGGGATGATTGGGTTTTTGATAATGGCAAAACAGTTATAAAGGCTCCAACCATAAAGGCAATACATAAATAAAAAACGTTTTTTAGATGCTTTCTTTTCAGATTAATGAAGATTAGAATTCCCAGGCCTACTAAGGTGATAGCGGCTAATATGTACCAAATAAGAATGTGGCCGTTTAAAAATGGCCCAAGTCCAAAGCCAACAATAGGAAACAGGATTCCTAATAGCGCAATTAACCCAAAATTAAAATAAACAGGAAGAGATTCCTTTTTGTTCTTGAAATCCTTGAATCTTCTAATGAGATATTCAATATAAAAGCCTGTATTAATAGCTAGTGGAATTAGTACTGGCATTAAATATCTCGACTTTTTTTCCGGTATTATAGACAGTAAAATCACGGCGAAAATCGTCCAGAAAAAGCTCAGTCTATAGGCTTTTAAATTAGAAACCCTGGTTTTCATATATGGATAAAGCAGAGCTATAAAAGCTGGGATTGTCCACAGGCCACTTTGTGTAAAAAAGCTCCAGTAATAATAGAAAGGGCGTACATTATAACTGCCCCAGTTTCCGGTTTCCTTAGTCGTTATTTTAATAAATGTTTCAGGGTCTTCAAGGCGCACATATAAAAACCACCAACCCCCAACGAGTAAGGCAATGATTATAAATGAGAATATTGAAAAAAGTTTTGGTCTGAAGTTTTTGTATTTATAGGAGATCCCATAAGCAATTAAAAAAGGCAGAAGTAAAACGTATAATGATACCGGGCCTTTACATAAAATTGATAAGCCAAAAAAGAGTCCTGCAAGCAGGGTGTGTTTCCAGTAATTGCTTTGTTTTTCAAAAAGCAAAAACAAATTTAGAATGGCCACAAGCATAAACCCATGTGTAAATATGTCCCATGGGGCTTCAATAATAATCCCAATAACATAAAAAGAACTAATGCTAATTAGAGCATTTATTAATGCCTGAGAACTATTGTTAAGCATCTTTTTGCTCAACATAAAAGTGGAAACACCAATAACAATAACCATTAAGATCCCAGGTAAGCGAAGGGCAAAGCTATTTTTAATACCAAAAAGCATTCCCGAAATAGCTGCTAGCCATGTTGGTAAAGGCGGTTTTTGGTAACGCGGCTCGCCATTCATGGTGGTCAATACCCAATTACCATCTGTTATCATTTCCCGA
>Ga0105356_10001847_pt1 | contig 21216 bp, 19 predicted proteins | sample GOMGulsemesocosm_3_FD_83502 | JGI IMG/M metagenome (GOLD analysis project Ga0105356, IMG submission 83502) | Methane-oxidizing microbial communities from mesocosms in the Gulf of Mexico - GOM9D Gulf of Mexico | ecosystem: Environmental > Aquatic > Marine > Cold seeps | place: Gulf of Mexico... | reverse complement strand
TTGGATTACGGTTCTTGAGTATGTGCGGGAGCATTTCGGAACCTTGAATATTCTGGTTAACAATGCCGGTATCGCCATTGGCGGTAGTATTGTAGATATGGAGCTTGCACAATGGCAGCGGCAACAGGCGATTAACCTAGATGGTGTATTTTTGGGTGTCAAACACTCAATCCCGTTAATGCGCGAAAGCGGCAGCGGCTCTATTATTAACATGTCCTCTGTTGCTGGTTTGAAGGGGGCAGGCAGTCTTGCCGCCTATAATGCAACAAAAGGTGGTGTGCGTTTGTTCACTAAAGGTGTGGCCTTAGAGTGCGCGCAGTCGCGCTGGCCAATTCGGGTCAACTCGGTACATCCCGGTATTATCGACACACCGATATGGACCAAAATTAATCCTGAAGTTTTGGCGGTAGGGGACAATGCTGTCAATGTCGATGAGATGGCCGCGGCGGGCGTGCCCAGTGGTATTCTCGGTGTTCCCGGCGATATTGCCAATGGTGTGTTATTTCTTGCCAGTGACGATTCAAGCTATATGACGGGTACCGAGCTTGTTATTGACGGAGGGTTGTCAGCCTAGCTGTTCTGGCGATAATAATGGGTTTGATAGCCGAAAGAGGAGACGAGGCGTCAAAGTGACTCCTTTTTCCTAATCCGACATCCCAATTCGGTTGTTTAGGGCTTGTGTCAGAGTGTGTGGCGGCCGAGGGGCTGCCTCGGGTGCATGAGAAATGTGATATTGCCTGTTTGTGATCACCGGCTGTATCTACCATTAGGCAATATAATTGTGCACGGGAAGGCTATATGCTTCGCATTCGAATCGCAAACTGTCTGTTAGCGCGTCTTGGATTTTTTTCATTTCGTGGCTAGATTGGATAATCGCGAGATATTGATCGACACAGGCGACCAGTCCCAGTTTCCCTTCCTTTTTAAGCTTGCCTCGATAAAGTTGTAATTTACTGCTGCCATCGATCTGGTAGCGATTGAAATGTTGTGTGCTGATAATGGCACAATTGTTTTCCAGAAAGTCGAACACTAAATCGCCGTGCAACATATCGACGATGCGGTCCGGACCAATATTGACTCGCTGGGGCAATTGTCGCGTGCTCTTGGCTGTGGCCTCTAAATTGTCTAGCCATTTCACAATCCATCCCTGAACATCGGTCGGGCCCAGTGCTGCTACTTGCGCGCGGAAGGGAGCGAGAATACCCAAGTTACAAAAGTGTGCTGCGTCCAGTTTGCGGAAATTGGTGGCGAAGCTATTAATTACATTGGCGTCATTTTCGTCGAAAATATCGACTGATGGGGTATTTCGACGCACTCCTGTACCGATTTGGTGTGTGGCTTTGACCTGCAGCATATCCCTATAGCCGATCTTCCTAGAAGAAAGCTGTTGGTAACGCTCGTTTAGGATTTTTGCGAAAAAGGCGAAAAGGAAAAAAATGTGTACCCGTTGGCGAACATGGTCCTTGAGTACCTCAGATAATTTCCCTGATCGTATCGCAGTAGAATCGGCTATTGTTTCCTTTATACGGTTCGCAGTCATGATTTCCCATTCTCGGCTAGTAAACATACCATGAGTGTTTCACACTATACTATTTTATTGAATAATAGAACAATGCTATAGTCCGCGCATGTTAGAAAGGGCTATTGTTTGATGGCGTTCTCACTATCTATTTCGAATAACAGTATTAACTGCGGGGCAGTACTAATTTATTCGAAGAGAAAAATCGAAAGCGTCTAGAACAAAGTTCAGATATTTCTCTCGACGATAGTGATTGCAGTGGATTAAGTACTTTTATTGGTTAACGAAAGCTACACTGTCTTTACACATTTACCCTATCGGCTGGATATAGGCAGGGTATTCGTCGGTAGATTAATGGGGTTTTTTATGAATATCGAAAAATTGCAACAATACGGACAGGCCTGGAATGATCACGATATCGAAGCCATCATGAGTTTAATGACTCATGACTGCACTTTCGATACCGGCGGCGGTGCGGAGCGCTATGGCACTCGCTATCAGGGGCAGGAGGCTGTTCGCAGTCGCTTTATTGAAGTGTGGACGGATCTACCCGATGTTCGTTTTGAATACCTTGGCGATTTTGTACAGGGCGACAGTGGTTACTCGGAATGGACATTTACCGGCACGACTAAAAGCGGTCAAAAGATTGAAGTTGATGGTTGTGATCTGTTCACCTTTGAAAACGGCATGATTAAGTCAAAGCGTTCCTATCTAAAAAATAGAAGCTGAATTTATGTGATTGTTGCCAGTGCTAATGAACGTTATATGCGTACTTGCCAATAACAGCACTCGAGAAAAAGCTACTTCTGCGGTGGGCAAAATAGTAGAAAATAGCTGGTCGCCCTATTATGGAAGGCTGTCAATGAAAGACGATTATTTTGAGCACAAAGCACAGGTTTACGATCTTGCGGATGATAGAGTAGCGAATGTGGTCAGGATCGCTGAGTCGATTCGCCACAGAATTAATTTGCAGCCCAGTATGGATATTATGGACTTTGGTTCTGGTACAGGGTTGTTACTGGAGCAGCTTGCTACCAGTGTGCGCAGTATTTGTGCCGTTGATATATCCCCCTCTATGCACAAACAGCTGGAAGAAAAGCGCCATCGCTTAGCCTGCTCGCTTGAAACAGTGACCTTGGACTTATCCACACATCCACTAAATAGAAGCTTTGATGGTATTGTTTCGTCGATGACAATGCATCATATAGACGATGTGGCGGACATGTTTTCTCGATTCAATAGCCTGTTAGATGTCGGCGGGTTTATCGCAATTGCAGACTTAGATCGCGAGCATGGACATTTTCACAGCGAAGATACGGGTGTATTCCATCATGGATTTGATCGGGAAAATATAATGGATTTTGCCCGCAGCGCAGGGTTTGTTGATGTCGAAATACAAAGCGCAAGCACGGTGAAAAAGCCTCAGGGTGATTTTTCTATATTTTTGTTAACGGCAGTAAAACAAAAAAATCTGTAAATACTATATCAACAGCGACTATCCCGGTTGGCCTGCCGTTTCTGAGAAAGCTCCGGTACCGGTTATTGACGGGCGCTGTACAAGTTTGATCGTTATTGGGTTTCGCCTGCTCAGCAGCAGCTTGATATTGCGATAAGTCCAGTCGAGCGTCACGATCGTCTAGCTGAATAAGCAGGCTAGCATTTTCGACCCATGGCCACCAATTCGCGGCGCTGTTCTATCTTGGTCCCTGGCGATTCGATAGTGGCAGGTAAATCTTTTACCTGGGCCAGTTGTTGTTTGACCCGGTCGAGTGCTGTTTGAATGTCAGCGGAGCGCTCGAACCGCAGCGTTATTGTAGTGTGTGCTTGGCGGGTACTTGAGTGTAAGTCGGTAAGGCCCTCCAGCGCGCGTAGCTGATGTTCTATGGGTACGGTGATCAGTCGCTCAACATCTTCAGCGCTGGCGCCGGGCCAGTGAATGTCTATAGCTACAGTATCATCAGATTCGGGAGCGTCGAGCTGGGTGTGAATGTTGAAAACACCCCACAATCCCACTGCCAGCATCATGATCATCAGCAGATTGGCAGCAACACGGTGTTGGGCAAAGTAGCGAATGAGTGAGTCGGTGTTTTCCATAGGTTATCACCGCCACCGATCCTAGCCTTACATTTCGAATCGATTGTTGCGCAGCCACACCGCCGCGGCTAAAAGCAGTGCAGCGATAACCATGCCGGCGAACATGCTGCTGATATTGACCAATTCTAAAAGTTCGTTGTTGGCCAGCACTACATCGCTGTAACGGTCACTCATTGGGAAGTGATTGACCACAAAATTGGCCAGATATTTGCTGTCGAAGAAAAAGCCTTCGATGGCTATTATTGCTACCAGGGGCAGAGTTGCCACCAGAAAGGGCGAGCGTTTGGCTAGGGCCGAGGCCAGCATAAGCCAGGCGCATAGTGGCAGTATCCATGTGGCGATTATAAGAAACAAACCGAGTTGATTGGCGAAGGCAGCGACAATATTAAGGTAGGGCCAGATGGCCTGCCAGGGATCTTGACCGAGGGCGGAGGCAAATACCAGTGCGGCGACGACATAGACCAATTGTACCAACCAAGATACAGCCGTCATAATTAAAGGTACAGCGATGAGTCCTACCAACAACTTAGCGCACACGTTTTGAGTTTCCGATATTGGCATCGATTTCCAAAACAAAATACTGCGATCCCTACGGTCGCTATGCAAGCTGCCGAGGAAATAAAACATTACCACCCACCAAGCGACCATGGCAAACAAGGCATTAATTCCGTACAGGCCGGCGTTGATAGTCTTGCGATTATTGTCAAACTGCGCTTTCAGCTCGCCCTGACTGCCACTAATAATGGTGGCATCACCTTGGTCGAAGCGAATTGTGTAGTTGCGCTCCGACACGCCATTGGCGCTGCTGCTGGTTTGCGTGTTGTTTATTTGAAAATTGAAATTGTCGATAAATATCAAACCGACCACCATCGACAGGCATAGCAAAATGGCCAATGCCGCAGGTAGCAGCACAAATGAATTTCGGTGTTCCCAGAATTCCCGCTGAACCATGGTGCGAAAAACTGTCGTTATCGGTAGCGTTGTTAGTGCGTTAGCCATGATATTGTTCCTCTATCGCTGTTGCATTTTTGCGACAAATAAGTCGGTGATGCTGGGCGTTGTGGTATTGCCAAGCTGTGCCAAGCGCTGCTCCAAGTCGGTGTCGCCAGGGCGTTTTTCATAGATAAAGGCAGCGCCGCCTAACACCGCTTGCTCACTGATCGGCGCCAATTTCCGGGCTTGTTCCAGCTGCTCTGGACGAAGTTTTACTTCAAAAAACTGCTGTTCCAGGGCTTCCATTTCTGTGTCCAAAATCAGCTTGCCGTCCTTGATAAACAGAAGGTCAGTAAGAATACCTTCGATTTCTTCGACTTGATGGGTGGTGACAATAATGGTTTTGTCCTGGTCGAAATAATCGTTTAACAACGTTGCGTAAAACTCCTTGCGGTACAAAATATCTAAGCCCAGAGTGGGCTCATCCAATACCAGCAGTTTGGCATCGATCGCCATGACCAACGCCAAATGTAATTGTGTGATCATGCCTTTGGACAGCTGGGACACTTTTTTATCCAGTGGAATGCTGGTTTTCTCCAGCAGCCGCTCGGCCTTTTCGCGGTTGAATCGTGGGTGTACCCCCTGCAAATAGATCAGGGCCTGGGACACTTTCAACCACTGTGGCAGTATGGCGGTGTCGGCGATAAAACAGACGTCCTGCAACACTTGTTGGCGCTGCCGCAGTGGATTCATACCCAAAATGCTAATGTGACCTTGATAGGTGGACAGACCCAGCAAACATTTCAGTACGGTGGTTTTACCGGCGCCGTTGGGGCCGATGAGACCGACGATGCGGCCTTTGTTGACGGTTAAGTCGATGCCGTCCAATACCTTGTTGTTAGCGAAAGATTTTGACAGGCCGCGGGTGACAACCAGTGCCGAATCTGCGTTGGTAGTGGTGTTGTTCATTGATTTTCACCCTCTGCACTCGCGGTCATAATGTCGAATATTTCCCGGTTGCTAATACCTAGTTGTTTGACGCGTTTTATCAATAGCGGCAGTTCTTCACGCAGGAACTTGTCCCGTTCATCCGCTAGTAACTGATTGCGCGCACCCTCTACCACAAACATACCGATACCCCTCTTCTTAACCAATAGGCCTTCATCTACCAGTTGTTGATAGGCTTTCGAAACTGTTAGGTGATTGATGCTGTAGTCGACCGCAATCTGGCGTACCGAAGGTACCGCGTCGCCCTCAGCGAAAGTCCCCGCCAATATCAGGTCGATGACCCTGTCGCGCAATTGACGGTAAATCGGTTGGTCGTCATTCCAATGCTCTTGCATAGTAATTCCCGTCTCAGTGAGTCGACATCTGGCGGATGCCACCGGATCCGTATATATCTGATTCAAGCACCGGGTCGCCGCGATAGCGCACATCCCCGCTGCCCATAATGGTAACTTCTAATGTGTTCTGTGCGCTGACGGTGACATCACCGGAACCGGCGACGCTCACAGTTACGTCTTTGCCGCGAAGCATAGCGGCGTCAAAATCCCCGGAACCAGCAACGGAAATTTCGAGTTTATCGGTGTCACCCTCGTCTTCTATAGTGATATCGCCGGAACCGGCAATACTGACCTCTAGTGTATCGGCGTCGAGGGCGTCGATAGTAATTTTTCCTGAGCCGGCAATACTAACTTCCATGTCCTCTGTGACTGTGAGTCTGCCGAGTTCGATATTTGAAGAACCGGAGGTTGAGAGGACAAATTCCTCCGCCACGATCGCCCTAGTGGTGGTGTCGCCGGAGCCCGATAGGGAAATGTCTAGTTCCTCGGCGCTGATATCATCGAGCGTTATCGAACCGGAGCCACGTGTATCAATGTCGAAGTCGGCTACCACCAACTTGCCAATGGTGACATCGCCAGAACCGTTGGCGCTGAATGCGCGTATGTCTTTTAGCTGCACATCGAAGCGTGCGTGGCTATTAAAACTAAATAGTCCCCAGTGATTGCCCTCTGTTTTTAAGGTGACGGTATTACCCCGTACCTCGGCGACTACCCTCGACAACAGCTTGCGGGTGGCGGTCACCTTTACGTATTCCTCGTCGCCTTGGGTCAGGTAGAGCTCGTGACTACCTTGTAGCTTGATACGTTTAACATCTTCAAGGTCAACGGTCTTGCTGACCAGTTCGGCGCTGGCGGGGTGGATAAATAGTGCCAGTGACAGACCTAGTGCTAGACGTATTATATAAGGTTGCATTATTACCTTCCTCCATAGCGAGTATCGCTACATGTGTCTTGGTGTTATGCATTACTATAACACCATTTCGGTTGCAGGCAAGTGCTAATGAGTCATTGCCCTGGAAGCGGTGTTAATTCAAGCTGTTTGACAAAAGGCATTGTTCGCTAAAACTTGCGTCAAAGGCCATGATTTATACTTGTTTCCGCCCAAAAAACGACTAGTATATGGTGTTTATTTATCGCCTTTCTGGGTGGGTTTGCATGCAAAAACTATCTAAATCGTTTATCGCAGCAGAGGCTCTTATTGAAGGGCTGGCCGAGGCTGTGTTCCTGATTGAAGGTGGTGTTGTTGGCCTTGCGAATACGTCCTTGCTGACATTAACGGGTTATAATTCTGCGCAATTGCAAGGTATGTCATTACTGACCTTACTTGGTGGGTCACCCGTCGTAGAGCTTGAGCTGTGGTTGGCAGGGGAGGGCTCAGTGCCCTGTAGCCTGGAGTTTGATTGTGCCAGCAATACATCGGTAGCACCGTTTCCGGCATTGTTGACGGTGAAGCGAGTTGTTCAACAGCCGCAATCAATTAATGTGGCGACCCTCAGTGATCGCTCCGCTCATCTTTTACTGCAAAATCAGGTAAAGCAGTTGCAAGGAGAGTTTGACCAGCTGGTACAGCGAATCCCCGATGTATTTTATCGAGCCGATGCCCAAGGTCTATTAACGCTGGTATCGCCTTCGGCGGAAAAAACGTTTGGTTTCACTCCACAAGATCTACACGGTACTCCCGTTGCCGATTTGTACGCGACCGAGCAGGATCGGCAATTGGTGCTGTCGAAATTATTCGAAGGTGGTGGTAAGCCGGTGAAAGTCGAAGCCACAATGCTAAAAAAGGATGGCACGCCTGTTTGGGTCTCTACCAATGCCTATATGCGTTTCAATGATAAGGGACAGTATATCGGCGTAGAGGGAATGGCCCGAGACTCAACCGAGCGCCACAATGCCGAGTTGCTGTTGCACAAGTCGGCTAATAGCGACCCACTTACCGGTTTGGCCAACAGACTCAGTTTTAATCTGCAGTTATCCAAGGCCGTGGCCAGGACTGATGCAGGCGGAACAGGTTTGGCGCTACTCTATCTCGACTTAGATGGTTTTAAGGCGGTTAACGATAGCCATGGACACGGGATAGGGGACGAGCTTTTATGTCGCGTGGCGGCGCGATTGAAAAAAATATGCCGCAAGACCGATGTGCTGGCGCGACTGGGTGGCGATGAGTTTGTGATGTTGCTGGAAAGCGGACCAAAGGTAAAAGATACTGAGGCTATTGCGGAAAAAATGGTCTTACATATGGCGGAACCCTTTTTTATAGAGGATCGGGATATCACCATTGGTGCAAGTATCGGTATCGCCTATTATCCGCAGCATAGCAGCGACGCCGAACATTTTTTGCGAAATGCAGATAATGCGATGTATGCAGCGAAAAATACTGGTAAAGGGCGTGTTTACTCCAGCAGCTCGATGGGTTGAGCCTAACAATGGTGTCGCAGGCTGAATGGGATTGGGCTCTTGACATTCTTTTCTGGTGATTTACACTGCCATTATCTTTTATTGTCGCGGCTTTCTTAGCTTAGCTGTAAACGGCACTGCCTAGCTTTCAAAAGCTAACTTTCAATATTAACCTGTAGATAATGAATACTATCAACTACAACAATTTCACTGTATCTCCCTCGCGACCGAATCTGCGGGCTGTTGTTGTGCGTCCGGTATTTGACCGCCGCATCACTATCCCCACTGCGGAAATACTGCGAGAGTAAGAGACACATTGTTTCAAAAAAACCTCCAGAAGTTCTGCCTAGCGGAATTTCTGGAGGTTTTTTTTTACCCACTATTTACCGAGTTCGAACGAGGAAAATCACCAATGACCGGGCTGGCCGGTCCCGTTAACGAGGAGAGAGAAAATGATTTCAGTAGGTATTGTCGGAGCAGCAGGCTACATGGGAGGCGAGGTGCTGCGGGTGTTGTTGGATCACCCCGAGGTGGAGATTGCCTGGTTGACGAGTCGCCAGGGAGGCGCGGTCGCCGACGTTCATCCCAATTTATTTGGGCTGGATTTAACGCTGATCGGCCCGAGTGAAATCACTCGCTGTGATGTGGCGTTCCTGGCGCTGCCCACCCAGGCCACACTGGCAATTGTCGATAAACTATTGGCCTGGGGTACACGGATTATCGACTTGGGTTCCACTTTTCGGCTTAAGGATCGGAACGAGTGGGAGCGGGTTTACAACCAGCCTCACAGTCATTGGGCACTGGTCGCTGAGTCGGTGTACGGTCTTACCGAATTACACCGCGAGCAAATCGCCGCTGCTAGGATTATTGCCAATCCTGGCTGCTTTTCTTCGGCGGCGATTTTGGCAATGGCGCCACTAGTTGCGGCGGGGAAGGTGGATCTGGGCACTATTGTGATTGACGGCCTGTCGGGCACTACCGGAGCCGGCGCGGAGCTGGCGCGACCAGCCCACCACGCAGAGATCGGTAATAATCTGGTTCCTTACAACGTGGTGGACCACCGCCACAGTTATGAGATTGAACAGGAGTTGTCACTATTAGCCGAGTCGCAGGTACTGGTGCATTTTACCCCCACGTATGTGCCGATAACCCGGGGTATACTGGCTATCTGCCATGCATTTCCCCAGCAAAAAACCAGCCGCGAGCAGCTGTTAGAACTCTATCGTGACTTTTATAGGGACCAGGAGTTTGTCCTGGTTGTTGATCGGGCTCGAGAACCGGGGGTAAGCTGGCAGTATAAACCCTACCCCTGGGTTAGTGCGGTCAATGGCACTAACTACTGTCAGATCGGTATCGACTACGATCAGCGTCGCAACACCGTGGTGGTTTTTTCTGTGCTAGATAACGTAGGTAAGGGCGGCGCGCAGGTAGGTATCGAGAATATGAATATCATGTTTGGCCTCGATCGAGGTTTGGGTTTGCGGCGTCGTGGCCTGCATCCCGGTTGAAAAAGGCGTTAGCCTATTTGCTGGGGCGGTAATTGCATTTACAATGATGGCTTATTTAACGGCATAGCAAAAACAAGATATTGGAGAACACAATGACAAACTTGAAAGCGATTAAATCTAGGGCTGCCGTTGCCTGGGGGCCTGGACAAGCTCTTGTAATAGAAGAAGTCGATGTTATGCCGCCTCAGGCCGGCGAAGTCTTGGTGCGCATTATCGCCTCTGGGGTTTGTCACACCGATGCGTTTACCCTGTCGGGGGAGGATCCCGAGGGTATTTTTCCCTGTATTCTTGGGCATGAGGGCGGTGGTATCGTCGAGCAAGTTGGCGAGGGTGTTAGCAGTGTGGTGGTGGGAGACCATGTGATCCCGTTGTATACCCCGGAATGCGGTGAGTGCAAATTTTGTCTATCGGGAAAAACCAATTTATGTCAGAAAATCCGTGAAACCCAGGGTCGCGGTCTAATGCCCGACGGCACCAGTCGTTTTTCCAAAGACGGTCAACCGATTTATCACTACATGGGCTGCTCCACTTTTTCCGAGTACACGGTGATGCCGGAGATATCCCTGGCCAAGGTCAACAGGGCTGCACCGCTGGAGGAAGTCTGTCTATTGGGGTGTGGCGTCACTACCGGTATGGGGGCAGTAATGAACACTGCTAAGGTGGAAGCCGGGGCCACGGTTGCTATTTTTGGCATTGGCGGCATCGGATTGTCTGCGATTATTGGCGCCAAAATGGCCGGCGCCGGGCGTATTATTGCGGTCGATATCAACACCGGAAAATTTGACCTAGCCAAAAAGTTAGGGGCCAGTGATTGTATTAATCCCGCCGACTACGACCGGCCAATTCAGGATGTGATTGTGGAATTAACCGACGGTGGTGTCGATTATTCCTTTGAGTGTATCGGTAATGTCGACGTGATGCGCTCTGCCTTGGAGTGCTGTCACAAGGGCTGGGGGGAATCAGTAATCATTGGTGTGGCCGGCGCAGGAAAGGAAATTAGCACCCGGCCTTTTCAGTTGGTCACCGGGCGTGTTTGGCGTGGAACCGCCTTTGGTGGTGTGAAAGGACGCAGCGAGCTTCCCGCTATTGTCGAGCGCTATATGGCGGGAGAGTTTAGACTTGATGACTTTATTACCCATACCATGGGCCTGCAGGATGTGAATAGGGCTTTTGACTTAATGCATAGTGGCGAGAGTATTCGTTCAGTTATTCATTTTGACCGTTAGCAGGGCTAAAAACGTATTTCCCGCAACGGCCATCAGTAAGCCGCGATATGCTATTGATTGACGTTGCCATAGCCGTAAAAACTTTGCCTAAATCGCCACGGGCGATAAACGCCTTCTATCGAAGGATATGGGCAGCAGCTGTGTTCTGGGAAAAGAGCGACGGGCTCTGCCGGCGTTGAGGCGGGGTAGCTGTAGAGTCGCTACCAACGGCCGCCTGCGAACCGCCGCTAGGTTGATCGTGTAGCTCGCGCCCCATATTTAGCACGGTGATCTATCGTCGATCGAAGTACAGCAGTCTTATCTGCCAGCATTATGGTAAATTTTAATCTAAACTGGCACCGTAATAACGCGAAAAGGAGAGCAGTGAATGAGTACAGCGACTATAAAAATAGCGACGGCGCAATTGCAGTCGGAATTGTTGGCGACAACACATATCGCCTTCGCCGCCGACCCATTTTTCCGCTGGATTATGCCAAGCCCTAATTCCTATGTAAGTAATTATGCGCGGGTAACCCAGGCCATGGCGGGCAAGGCATTCGAATGTGGCAGTGCTTATTATACGGATGATTACTCCTGTGCATCGTTGTGGTTACCACCAGGGGTTGAGGCGGACGAGGATTTGCTAGTCGGCACGTTAATGGAGGTCGTTCCCGAATCTATTCAGGAAAATATGGTTCGGCTTGGGGATGAAGTGGCCAAGTACCACCCGGATAACTGCTGGTATCTTGCGGTCATTGGTGTGGACGCTGCCAAGCAGGGACAGGGTCTGGGTGCGGCGATGTTGAAATACACTCTTCAGCGCTGCGATGACGACGGTGTGGTGGCCTATCTCGAGTCCTCAAATCCTGCTAATGTGTCGCTTTATCAGCGCCATGGATTTGAAGTTATGGGCGAAATTCTGGTGGGCAACCCCCAGCCTTTGACGCCAATGATTCGCCAGCCTCGGAGTGAGCGTTAAGGTATTTTCACACAGGGGTGTCGCTAGTGTTACTGGCCTGGGCAATTACTGTGAGAGCCTCTACCTGGCAGCGTTAGTGTTAACGTTGCTCTGTGCCGCCTCTAGCGGCGGTAAATATTCAGTAGCCAAGGGTTCAGCGTTTACCCGGTCATTTTTTGAGTATTGGCTGATCGGCGATTGTTGCATCGTCGCCGTGGTGATTTCCCCCAAAATAATAATGAAATACTCTATACAATCGCTACTCAAGGTAACCATTAGTCGCTATTATGTGAAGGTTATGTTTTCGCGCCAGCGGCGTTGAACTCTCTACTTCTTCCCCGGGATAAAACAATGATAAATCTGACCGTTAACGATAAAGATTATGAGCTCGATGTGGCACCCGATACACCGTTATTGTGGGTTATTCGAGAAAACCTGGCCATGACCGGTACCAAATTTGGCTGCGGTATTGCCCAGTGTGGGGCTTGTACTGTGCATTTGAATGGCCAGCCTATTCGCTCCTGTGTAACGCCCGTTGCCAGTGTTGCTGGTATGTCTCTAACCACGATTGAAGGCATTGGCTCGGAACAGGGGCTGCACCCAGTACAGCAGGCCTGGATAGACGACCAGGTACCACAGTGTGGTTACTGTCAGTCGGGACAAATTATGTCGGCGGTGGCGCTACTCAATAATACCGCCAGTCCTAGCGATGCTGATATTGATCGCGCTATGTCGGGCAATGTCTGTCGATGTGGTATGTACGGACGTATTAAGGGCGCGATTAAAAAGGTAGCCGCATCGCCGGTGCAAATGTTTGAACCGACAATAACGGGCGGGGAGAGTCAAAATGGGTAAGTGGACTAGACGTGGATTTATAACTGCCGGTGTTATCGGTAGTACAGCATTGGTAGTGGGCGTGGCAATCAGACCTGGCCACCGGGCGCCGGGAATGGCCAAATACGTGACCGACGCCGGCGAAACGCTGATCAACGCGTGGGTGAAGATCGACGCCGATAATAAAATTACAGCCATTGTTCCCCACTCGGAAATGGGGCAGGGTGCGCAGACGGCATTGGCTCAAATGCTGGCCGACGAGTTGGACGCAAAATGGGAGGACGTTAGCTTTGTTGAGGCCCCCGCCGAAGATGCTTATGCCAACTACGCCATGGGTAAGGGCTATATTTTAGGTGACGCGGCTATCCCATCGATGTTGGTGGGCTCGGTCGACGGTCTGTTTTTACAGGTTGCTAAAGGTATGCATCTGCAGGTTACTGGCGGCAGCGCTAGTATTCGCACCACCGGCGTATACGGTATGCGGGTTGCGGGAGCAGCGGCCAAAGAAGTGTTATTACAGGCAGCAGCTCAGCAGTGGGGTGTGCCGGTGAGCCAACTGACTACCGCCGATAGTATGATAACCCACAGCGGTAGTGGCAAGTCGGCGTCCTACGCCAGTTTTGCTGCCGTGGCGGGAACCATAGCTCCCTCTTCAACGCCGACCCTGAAAACACCGGACCAGTTCACCCTAATGGGTAAACACAAGCCACGTCACGACATTCCCGCCAAGATTGACGGCAGCGCACAATTTGGAATCGACGTAACCGTGGATGGCATGGCTTATGCAACGATCAAACAAGCACCGGTTTTTGGTGCCAAGCTGGCGACCGTCGACGATAGTCGAGCCAGGGCTATGGCCGGGGTTATCGATATTGTACAGTTGGAGAACGCCGTGGCGGTGGTAGCCAGTGGCTATTGGCAGGCCAAACAAGCATTGGATGCAATCGATATTCAGTGGACACAAACCGAGCACGATCAGGTTAGTAGCGCCGCACTGTTTGAGCAATTTCAGCGTGACATGGCTGCGGCCAGAGCCAGCGGTGACTCCAAGCCCGATGTCGAATTGGGCGATGTAGCAACGGTATTCGCGGCTTCCGATAAAAAAATCGACCGTAGCTACAAGGTGCCCTATTTGGCACACACCTGTATGGAACCCATGAATGCTCTGGCCAGTGTCGCAAATGGTCGCTGTGAAATTTGGATGGGCACGCAAAATCCGCTGGGTTTCAAACACGATGTAGCCAGTGCTCTGGAAATTGATGCTAGTGAGGTACAGATCAATAATTATGTGATGGGCGGTGGTTTTGGTCGTCGGGCTATTTCCGATGTTGCTATTCAGGCGGCAAAAATTTCCCAGCAAGTGGGCAAGCCGGTGAAGCTAATTTGGTCCCGAGAGGAGGATGTACAACACGATCACTACCGTCCCGCGGTAGCCTCCAATTTTAGTGCCGTGTTGGCCGAAGACGGTAAGCCCAGCGCTTGGGAAAACCAATTTGTCGACAAGCACGAGCCCGTTGAGGCGCCGCACATTCTGTATGGTATTCCCAATCAGTCTATTCATTTTGCGGACAGCCCCACTCACGTACCCTTCGGTCCCTGGCGCAGCGTAGACCACTCACAACACGGCTTTTTCACCGAGTCGTTTATCGATGAATTGGCGGTAGAGGCGGGGCAGGACCCCTACCGCTATCGTCGGGAGTTATTGGAAGAGCGCCCGCGGCACCAGAAGGTATTGGATCTGGCTGCGGAAAAAGCCGGCTGGGATATCCCGCTGGCAGACGGCCGCGGCCGCGGCATATCACTGCAAGATTCCTTCGGCACCATCGTAGCTGAGGTGGTGGAAGTGACCGTCGCCGATGGCGAGGTCTCTGTCGACCGGGTGGTGGTGGTAGTCGATGCCGGTTTTGCGGTAGCCCCCGATGGGCTAGTGGCGCAGATGGAGTCCGGTGTTATTTACGGCTTAACAGCAGCGTTGTACGGCGAAATATCTATCGAGCAGGGGCGGGTGGCGCAGAGCAATTTTGACAGTTATCAAGCGGTTCGAATGGATAAAGCACCGCTGATTGAAACTCATGTCATCAATAGTTTTGAAAGCTGGGGTGGTGCCGGAGAGCCCGGTACCCCAGGTACTGCACCGGCACTGGCCAACGCCATATTTGCCGCAACTGGAACCCGGGTGCGTGAATTGCCGATCAGTAAGTACGATTTCGATGTGAGCTTTGGCGAAGAAATGGGAGGTACAAGCTAAAGTAAGCAGCCCTCGCTAGGGTCTGTTGAATACAGACCCTGTTATCATCGTACCTTTTTCATCCGATTACAATTGAACCCTATCCGTTAGTTTAGCTGTCTGGCGCGGGCGTTATCTATATTTTTTTCGGTTTGCTTGAAACCAAGAACGACGAAGGCCGCCAGTACGTACAGCCCGATAAATGTGTAGAAGGCGGGGCTATAACTGCCGGTGGTATCGTACACCCAGCCCGCTAGCGGCACCCCGATTATTTGCAGCGGAAACATTGCCGGTCGCATTAGGCCCATGGCTTTACCAAACCGATCTCGACCAAATAAGCTGCCTACCAGGGTTGACAGCAGCGGCACAACACCGCCCATGCCGAAGCCGAAAAATGCCGCGCCGATAGCAAAAACCACCAAGTTGCCATCCATAAACATCGCCAGTTGGCCGATAATTTGTGCACTTATGGTCAGCCATAGAGTTCTTCGGGCACTCCAAAAGTCGCCGAGATAACCAAAGATCAACTTACCCATTACTCCAAAGCCCGCACACAGTGACATGACCAAGGAGGCCAGTTGTAGGCTGAATCCCGCATCGGTTACCCGGGGCACCATATGGGTGAGGGTGGCACTTTGACAGCAGTACAGCAGGCCGACTGTGCAGGCCAATACCCAAAAATTTCGCTCTTTCAATACCGGTTTGTTGAGTGATTCTTCGACGGCGTCGGTCGTTACCGCCGCCAGCTCTTCTGGGCTCACTAATTCGCCGTCGGGCCGTAGGCCCACTGACTCAGGACTGGAGATAACAAAACGCAATACCAGCGGCAGTACCACCAAGCCGGTAAATAGTGCGTACAGTAGAAAGCCGCTGCGCCAGCCGTAATTTTCGATTAACGCAGCGCTGACAAAAGGCATAACTACACCTGAAAATGATATACCAGTGGCGGCAATACCCAGTGCCATGCCACGCTTTTTACTAAACCAATTGGCGACCAATTTCGAGGTGGCCAGCCCACCCATAGCACTCGCCCCGAAGCCGATAAACACACCCAAGGCTAAATAGAACTCCATTTGCGTCGATACTCGACTCAGGGCGAAAAACCCCAGTGCCATGGATAGCGTGCCGACGCCCATCACCCGCTTGAGTGGGTAGCGATCTAATGCCTGGCCGACTAACGGTGAAACAAGCGCGCCTACAGTGGCGGTGACGGTTAGGCCTAGTGATACGCCAAGTCGTGAATTGCCAAACTCTTCAGCTATTGCCTTAAAAAATACACCATAGGAGTAGAAGAAGAACCCGACGGCGACAAAATCCACAAAGAATGCGACGCAGACCATACGCCAGCCGAGAAACCGCGTTTTTTTCGTAGTGATAATAAGCTACCTCTGGTGGAACATATGTCAGTTAGCAGGTAAAAATAACACAGCCCCGGATTATTTTCCAAATCCGTTTGATTACAGATAACGCCATGGTAGGTAAATAGTGCTGGTTTAAATACTATGTGCACTTTATTGAATTGCCAGCATTGCATAGAATAGGTGTTTTTTGATCGCAAATTTTTTTATTCCATTCCATTTAGCTCAACTGATTTTGATACAGGTGAATTACCCTCATTATGAAAATATCTTCCACTGAATTTCTAAAGCTTAGCCATCCCGTAGATACTCACCGCTGGCAGCTGCCAATTACAGCGGATCTATGCGGTGGCCGCAATTCCCTGTTTGGCGGCGCAGGCCTGGCGGCGGGTATCGTTGCGTTGGAACAGGCCACGGACAAACCGGTGATCTGGGCAACCGGTCAGTATTTATCATTGGTGCAGCAGCCGGTGACTCTTGACTTAGAAGTGATACTGCCCGCAGTAGGTCGCAACGTGAGCCAGGGACGAGTGGTAGGGCATTTGGGCGACAAAGAGATTATTACTATTATTGGCGCGGTGGGTAGCCGTGAGCAGGAAGTGTCGGGTAGCTGGCTCAGTTGCCCGCCAGCGCCAGCGCCGGAGGACTGCGATACGCTCAAACGGCAGCAGGATCAAGTCACTATGCACAGCCATGTGGATATTCGTTTGGCTAAGGGTATGTTCGGTTTTTCCGGTGATGGCCAAGCCAGCGGTGACGGCCGCTCGCTGTTGTGGGCCAGAATGCCAGAAGTGCAGCACGATGCCGGCGCGCTGGCGATTATAGCCGACTATATGCCCTCGGTTTTGGGCAATGCCTTTGATAGGGTCATGCACTGCACCAGTCTCGATAATACCATCCGTTTTGCCAAGCGAGAGGCCACCGAGTGGGTGTTGTGCGACAACCGCATGGAATATGTGGGCAATGGCTTTGGCTACGGCACCATGCATATGTGGAGTCAGAGTGGCAGTCTATTGGCCACGGCTAGTCAATCAATTATTGTGCGGGTACCGGTATAAGAAATGCGCAGGTTCAGGCCGTTTTTTGCCCGTTATGCAGTGATGTTACACTGGCTGGGTCCCTGGGCAACGCCGGGCTGCCAGCTAACGAGAGGAGTATGATGTGCAATTTACCGGGCGCTTGAGCGCCCTGCGCCACCGGGACTATTTTCGCTACTGGACTGGCTCCTTCGCCTCAGTAGGGGCGACGCAGCTGCAAACCATGGCCCAAGGTTGGCTGCTCTATGAGCTGACTCAATCGGCGATTGCATTGGGCTATTTAGGGGCGGCAGCAGCTATTCCCGCCATTGTGATGACTCTATTTGGCGGCGCAGTGGCGGACCGTTTCAATAAAAAACGGGTGCTGATGACAACCTCGCTATTGGTGGCGGTGGCGATGGCTGTATTGGCTGTACTGGACTTTACCGAGACGGTGCGCGCCTGGCACATTGTTGCCATTGCTGGACTGGTATCGTTTATTTCCGGTTTTGACTGGCCAACCCGGCAGGCGATCTTCCCCATGCTTATCGAACGGGAGGATATGATGAGTGCGGTAGCGCTCAACTCGATTATCTGGCAGAGCTCGCGCATGATGATGCCTGCTCTCGGGGGTATCTTGATCGCGCTGTTCGATACCTGGCTGGTGTTTGCGCTCTGTGCACTGGGTTTTCTCGCCATGTTCTTTGTGGTTTCTGGCCTGCGTATCGCACTACCCACGCAGATTATTAGCCAGTCAACCTTGCAGCAGGTGTCCGAAGGGTTGGGATTTATTCTGCGCGAAAAGGTTTTTTTACTGTATTTTTCACTGACCTACGCCGGTATGTTTTTCGGCATGTCGCACTTGCAGTTAATGCCGGCCTTTGCTGCGCTATTGGGGGTAGGGGAAACCAGCTACGGATTGTTATTGTCGGCAACCGGTATTGGCTCCTTACTAGGTACATTGTTGGTTGGTTACTTTCAGCACTCCCACCGCTTGGCGCAGATTATTCTCGTCAATGCCGCGGCCTCGGCCTGTAGTATTTATTTGTTTGCCTTTGCGGTGGCCAGCACAGACAGCTTGGTGTTTGCCTATCCCTTGGCATTATTGGCCATTGTACTGGTGTCGATGTTTAGCTCGATGTTTATGATTTGTTCGATGACTGTGCTGCAGCTGCAGGTGCCGGATCAATTGCGCGGTAGAGTAATGGGTATTTACGGTATTACCTACAGCCTGATGCCGCTGGGGGGGCTGCTGGCCGGCTGGATAGCCAGTAACAGCTCCGCCCCGATTGCTATCGTTATTGGCGCCTCAATTTATCTGTTGATTATAGTCGGCATTACCGCATCCCAGCCGCAGTTGCGTCAGTTGAGTGCCGGCTGAATAGGCACTCACCTGGGGTTGCACAAAACTCTATTGGGCTACTGTCGCTGGGGTGTTATAAAAAAGTGGAGTCAGTGTCCAGTTCAAAACCGACTGGGCCAATCAGCTCATATTGGCTGGAGATTTGATGGGCGGTTGCGACGATACTCATGGCGGGTCTCGGTGTCTGGGCAAATGTAGTGTTATTGCTGGACTGTTGGGGTGGTGGTTACTAGGGTTGGCGGATTAGTTGGCAAATAAATTCGCGTATTGGCGTCGCAATTCCGGTTTTTTTACCTTGCCGGTACTGGTGACCGCTATAGCCGCCTGGATGATAACTCGCTTGGGTACTTCGAAGCCGGCCAATTGTCCGCGACAGTAATTGATAGCCGTCGCCTCCTGTAGGCTCGCCCCCGGGCTCAATTGTACAATGGCGCAGATAGCCTCGCCCCAGCGGGGGTGAGGAATACCGACTACAGCGGCCAAAAAAACACTGTCTAGGCCTGTTAAAACAGCCTCGATTTTACAGCTGGATACATTCTCGCCGCCGGTTCTAATAATGTCTCTCTTGCGATCGACAAACATCAGCTGGCCCATGGCGTCGATAAAACCGAGGTCGCCACTGTGGTGCCAGCCGTGGCTTCGAACTTCGGCGGTGGCCTCGGGGTTTTTAAAATAGCGGTTCATTGATTGCGGCCCACGCCAACAAATCTCTCCCACTACCCCCGGGGCACATTCGTCTCCATTGTCGTGCAATATTGCCTGCTCACTTAAAAGAGTGGGCTGACCCCAGTAATTGCCCTCGCCGAATTCGGTGGGTGACTGGTCATAGAATATACAGGGTGCTGGGGTAAATTCGGTCTGGCCACTACCGAGGTGAAATTCGCAATCAAAGGTGTGTCGCAGCTCGCTGAGGGTCGAGGCGCTCATCGGTGCCATCGCATAGATACCGGCGTCTAGCCGGCTGTAATCTCGCTCACTCATAGCCGGTACGGTGAGTAGAGCGGCCCACATCATCGGCAACATTACCGCACATTGAATATGCTCTTGCTCTAGTGTTTCGACTACCGCTTGTGGGTCAAAGCCATCGTGCAGCACAAAGGTGCCTGACACTTGCATTGTACTGAACAGGTTGCCGATAGCTGTGGTGTGGAACAGCGGCAGAATATTGAGCTGGTTGCCGCCAGCAACAAAACCCAAGCTTAGCGGGTTGTTTAGGCTGGCTAGCGTCAGCGCTAAATGAGAGGTCTCCACGCCCTTCGGCCGCGATGTGGTGCCGCTGGTATAGAGTATTAAGGCGGTGTCGCGATCCTCGATAATGATGTCTAGAATTTCATCGTCGCAGGGCTCGGCCAATAGCTGGTCGACAGTGGTATCGGCCTCACCGTAGGTATTACCCAGTGACATCTTGAAGCATATCTCAGGTAATCCTCTGGCACACTTACAGCTGAGCGGCTCTAAGTCTGTATCGTAGACCAAGGCTTTTACTTCGCTGTGTTCGAAGTTGTAACGTACATCGTCAAGATTTTGCAGAAAATTAATGGGTACCACTACAATGCCAGCTTTAAAACAGGCGAACATCACTGAGACTATATGGCTGCTGTTGGCAGCTAGCAGTGCTAGTTTGTCACCCTGTTGCAAGCCGTTGGCCCGTAACCCATGGGCTATTTTGTTGGCCCTGGTATTGAGTTCGCTGTAACTGACAGCAATACGCTGGCCGTCGACAAACTCAACTACGGCTTCGCTACGTGCTGCGCTGCGGGCACGTCGACGCAGTAAATCGCCAATGGCCACCCGACTGATAATGTTGATGTTTAACTGTTCGCTTGTACTGCTTGGCATGAAGGTATACCACGGTTGTTAATAGCTGCCATGATCGGTGACTACCCGAGTTGAGGGCGATTTGGACACTGCGGCTATTACAGCAAATTACATTGTTGGCTTCAAACAAAAATGGGCAATTTTTCACTACCAGAGCCAACGGCGATTTCAGATCGGGCAATGCGGGTTTGTGTGGAGAGACAATTTGCTGGCCTAGTTGATAACAATGTGGACTTTTCGGAGTTAAGCCGTCGGGACAGCAGCGTTGTTTTCTGTGTTGTCCTCGCGGATAAGACAAGGCTCTCGTTATCAGTCGGGGTGCACTGCGCGACACCAGCGAGCTATGTATTGCGACTGAGCGCGGGGCGCTTTCCCTGTAGGCCTGCGCACTGTGTACTCTTGGTAGCTGTAACGGTAACGATGTTGGGCACACTATAAAAATGGCGGTCTAGCTTTACGCTCTGGGTCTAATGCCAGGTGCTGGTATCAAGCTCAACGAATCAACTGCTTGTTCAGCGGGGCTAAGATTGCCCGCCCATAAAGCAGTGGTTGTTTTTGCCCTAGTGTAAAGTGTAGAGACTAGTATAGCTTAGCGCAGTGCTTGCAGTGCGGTCTTGGCCTCGGCGCTGGGTACGTGGTTAAT
>Ga0105356_10001845_pt1 | contig 21221 bp, 12 predicted proteins | sample GOMGulsemesocosm_3_FD_83502 | JGI IMG/M metagenome (GOLD analysis project Ga0105356, IMG submission 83502) | Methane-oxidizing microbial communities from mesocosms in the Gulf of Mexico - GOM9D Gulf of Mexico | ecosystem: Environmental > Aquatic > Marine > Cold seeps | place: Gulf of Mexico... | reverse complement strand
AATTTTATGTGGAAAATGTAATACCAAAGCAATGGTATTAATGGATGGCTGTATGACTTGCTTAAGTTGTGGTGAGAGTAAATGTGGTTAAAGGACTGAGTTGATTAGCAGTAGGTCCGATTAAGGAAGCTGTGGGGTTACCCATAAGCTGCACCTTTGACCTGATAAGCTGCACCTTTTACCCCCATAAGTTGCACCTAAATCCATCATAAGCTGCACCTAATGCGGGGAAAAAGGATTTTTTTATTAAAAAAATATTTTATAAAGCGTATCAACGTTACTTTGCTATCAGAAATAGCAAAGTAACGACATCAAATTCACAATACGTAATTTAAAAACTCTATGTTTTCTTTTCTAGTTACACTGTGGGTGCTATAGTTAGTAATAGTCATTTCTCAGTGCTCTTTTAGTAAACCTCAACGCTTTATTTATGGACAAAAAACAGCTTACGGAACGAGATATTTGTACCAAATATATACTTCCTGCTATAAAAAAAGCAGGCTGGGATATACACACTCAAATTCGTGAAGAAGTTAACTTAACCGCTGGTCGTGTTATTGTCCGTGGGCAAATGGGGCTCCGCAGTAAAGGCAAACGTGCAGACTTTGTGCTCTACCATAAGCCAAATATGCCCTTAGCTATCATCGAAGCCAAAAAGAATACCCTGCCGATAGCAGCAGGTATGCAACAAGGCCTGTCTTATGCAGACTTACTTGAAGTGCCTTTTATCTTTAGCTCCAATGGGGATGGCTTTATCTTTCATGATAAAACAGGCCTATCTCCTCAAATAGAAGAAGAACTCAGCCTAGATGAATTTCCCAGCCATGCCGAGCTATGGCAAAAATACCAGCAATGGAAAGGCTACCAATCTCAAGAGTTAGAAACGATTACCCAAGACTATTATGAAGATGGTAGTGGTAAATCTCCCCGTTATTATCAGGTACATGCCATTAACAAAACAGTTGAAGCCGTTGTTAAAGGAGAACAGCGTGCTTTATTAGTGATGGCAACAGGGACAGGCAAAACCTACACCGCTTTTCAAATTATCTGGCGACTGTGGAAAGCAGGCATAAAAAAACGGATCTTATTTTTAGCAGATCGTAATATTCTGGTTGATCAAACCAAGACTAATGACTTTAAACCCTTTGGTACTGCAATGACCAAAATAACTGGGCGCAAAGTCGATACTTCTTATGAAATATTCCTATCACTTTATCAAGCCATTACAGGCCCTGAAGAAAACCAAAAAGCCTACAAACAATTCTCCCCTGAATTCTTTGATCTAATTGTTATAGACGAGTGTCATCGCGGCAGTGCAGCAGAAGATTCAGCCTGGCGTGAAATTCTTGACTACTTTAAAGCAGCCACCCACATTGGCTTAACCGCAACACCAAAAGAAACAGAAGAAGTCTCCAGTTCTACCTATTTTGGCGATCCCGTTTATACCTATTCCCTCAAACAAGGCATCGATGATGGATTCTTAGCGCCTTATAAAGTAGTGAGGATTGATCTGGATAAAGACCTACAAGGTTGGCGACCCACCAAAGGTCAATACGATAAAAATGGTGAGATGATTGTAGACCGTATTTATAATCAGCAAGATTTTGACCGAACACTGGTAATTGAAGAAAGAACACAACTGGTGGCTAAAATTATCAGTGACCACCTTAAAGCCACAGATCCAATGGCCAAGACCATCGTCTTCTGCCAAGATATTGATCACGCCAATCGTATGCGTCAGGCTTTAATTAATGAAAATCCAGAACAGGTAGCTAAAAACCGTAAATATGTAATGAAAATTACAGGGGATGATAGTGATGGAAAAGATGAACTGTATAACTTTATTGACCCAGAACAAGCCTATCCCGTTATTGCCACCACCTCAGAATTAATGAGTACAGGTGTCGATGCCAAAACATGTAAATTGATTGTGCTTGATCAACGCATAAAATCCATGACCAAATTCAAACAGGTAATTGGTCGTGGTACACGGATTGATGAAGATTACGGCAAACTCTGGTTTACCATTATGGACTTCAAAAAAGCCACCGAACTCTTTGCTGATGAAGACTTTGATGGTGAAGCAGAAGTCATCTACAAACCCAATACTGGTGACTCTACTGTTCCACCTGAAGACGAGGAAGATGGTGATACAGGTTCAAATGAGGGCCAAGATTCTGATGATGACTATCCAGATGGATCTGGTGGATTAGATGATGGTGGTGATGGTACAGATGAATCACCAAAAAAATATATTGTTAAAGGTGTCTCGGTAAAAGTGGTTTCAGAGCGTGTGCAATATATCGGTAGTGATGGCAAATTGATTACCGAATCACTTAAAGATTACACCAGTAAAACCGTTAAACAAGAATATGCCACCCTGAATGACTTTTTGCGTAAATGGAATGATGCTGACCAGAAACAAGCCGTTATTGAAGAACTGGAAGATCAAGGCGTTATCTGGCAAGCCCTAGAAGATGAAGTAGGCAAAGACTATGGTGCTTTTGATTTAATCTGCCATATCGTCTACGGTCAACCGCCTTTAACCCGCAAAGAACGAGCTGATCAAGTGCGTAAACGGGATATATTCAGCAAATACGGTGAGCAAGCACAAAAAGTATTGGAAGCTTTATTAGAAAAATATGCCGATGAAGGCATCACCCCAATTGAAAATGTCGCCGTCCTAAAAGTACAACCCTTTAGTGAAATGGGTCGCCCAATAGAGTTGATTAAAGGCTTCGGTGGCAAAGCACAATATCAACAAGCCGTTAAAGATCTGGAACAAGTGCTTTATCATACAGCTAATAATTAAGCTGCAAACAAATTAATCATATTCCCCTATTAAAACGGGGAATACATAAGAAAAATCGAAGAGAAATTCATGTCCGTATCCAATATTGTAAAATCCATCCAAGACATTATGCGCAAAGATGCAGGTGTTGATGGCGATGCCCAGCGCATAGGCCAAATGGCATGGCTATTATTTCTGAAAATCTATGATGCACAGGAAGAAGAATTGGAATTAATGGAAGATGATTATGAGCCTCCCATTCCAGCAGAATTACTTTGGCGTAACTGGGCCAGTGATAAAGAAGGCATTACAGGTGAAGGTATGCTGGATTTTATTAATGGAAAATTATTCCCAGGTATAAAAAACCTGCATGCGACTCCCATCAGCAATCCGCGTGGTTTTGTTGCTAAAGAAGCCTTTAGTGATGCCTTTAACTACATGAAAAACGGCACACTATTGCGTCAAGTGGTGAATAAAGTCGATGAAATAGATTTTAACTCTTCTAGTGAACGCCATACCTTTGGTGATATTTATGAAACTATCCTAAAAGACCTGCAATCCTCAGGAAATTCAGGTGAATTTTATACCCCAAGAGCGGTTACTCGTTTTATGGTAGATATGATTAACCCCAAGTTAGGCGAAAAAGTCATGGACCCTGCTTGCGGTACAGGTGGTTTTTTAGCTTGTACTATGGATCATATTAAAGAATCAGGCAGTGTTAATACCCCCGAAGAGAATCAAATACTACAAAAGCAGATTTATGGGGTAGAGAAAAAACAATTACCGCATTTGCTTTGTACCACTAATATGCTGCTGCATGGAATTGAAGTACCCAGCCAAATTTTGCATGACAACACTTTAGCTAGACCTTTGCGTGATTGGGGGCCAAAAGAACGAGTAAAAGTCGTGGTAGCTAATCCACCGTTTGGTGGCATGGAAGAAGACGGTATAGAACTCAATTTTCCAGCGGCGACACGTACCCGTGAAACCGCTGATTTATTCTTGCAATTAATCGTGCATATTTTAGAAGCCAATGGCAGAGCCGCCATTGTATTACCCGATGGCACTTTATTTGGTGAAGGTGTTAAAACTAAAATTAAAGAAAAATTACTGGATGAATGTAATCTGCATACCATCGTCCGCCTGCCTAATTCAGTTTTTGCACCTTATACCAGCATAAAAACCAACATCCTCTTCTTTGAAAAAGGTAGCTCAACAAAAGAGATTTGGTATTACGAGCAACAACTGCCAGCAGGGGTAAAAGCCTACAATAAAACCAAACCGATGAAAGTCACTGAATTTGCAGGCTGTAAACAATGGTGGGGTGGTGACTTGCGTACAGGTCGCGTTGAAAATGAACAAGCGTGGAAAGTTTCTATTGAAGCGATAAAAGCCAGCAATTACAATCTGGATGTTAAAAACCCGCATCAAGTTGAAATAGATCATGGTGATCCTGATGAGCTGTTGGTAGATTATCAAACCCTACAAGGTGACATCACCACAACTTTAGAGCGGCTAAAAGTCGAACTGGAAAAAGCATTAACAGAGGCACAGCAATAATGGATGTGGATAAGTTAGTGCCAGAGGCAGGGAGTTTGACGGGGTTTATTGAGCAGTTTCCTGTATTTGCTAATGCACCGAATGGAATTAATGAATTAAAGGGATTAATTATAAAGCTTGCAGTTATAGGAAGCATTGGTACAAATAATGAAGATGATTCCTCGGCCGACATTGCTCTCAGTGAATATCGTAGAAAATTAAATCAGGAAGTTAAAGCTGCAAATTTCCCCAAGCGCCCAATACTTAAAAATATTTTACAATCCGAAATACCATTTAAATTACCAACAAAATGGACATGGTTTCGTTTTGGTGAATTGATGGATATTCAAGGAGGTAGTCAACCTCCAAAGAGTTTTTTTATTGATGAGCCAAAGAAAGATTACACTCAGCTAATTCAAATCCGAGATCTTGGGCCTAAACCTCAGCCAATCTATGTACCTGTAGAAAAGGTAACAAAGTTTTGTTCATCTGACGATATACTTATTGGGAGGTATGGAGCATCTGTTGGTAAAGTATTTTGGGGTAAAGATGGGGCTTATAATGTAGCTTTAATAAAAATACTTTTTCTTAAAGATTTGTTTAATTCAAGGTTTCTGCATCTATATCTTCGATCAAGGTTATTTCAAGATAAGATATTGGGAGTATCAAGGTCAGCTCAGAGTGGTTTTAATAAAGGTGACGTTCATCCAATCCTAGTTCCATTCCCACCCCTAGAAGAGCAAAAACGCATAGTAGCCAAAGTCGATGAACTCATGGCGCTGTGCGATAAACTAGAAGCTCAGCAACAGCAACAAGCCAATAATGTCTTGCGAGCCAATACAGCTGCCATCAATGCACTGTTAAACCCAGAGCCACAACAAACGGCAAAAAACAAAAAAACATCAGCAACCGATTCAGCCAGCGAGCCAAAAGACAGCTTCGAGAAAAATTGGCAACGCATCGCCCAACACTTCAACACCCTCTACGGCTGCACCCTCCCCATGCCTAAAGGTGAAGGCCGAAAGAAAAAACATTTGGTGGGGTTGGAAAATGTTAAGGCGTTGAGGCAGGCTATATTAAAACTTAGTGTCAAAGGAAAACTTACTCAAACCCAACCAGAGGATGGTTCTTCTGAGGAGTTATTAGAGATTATCAATACAGAAATTGATCCAAAGAAATATAAAAAATTAAATCGACTTGCTCCTCCAAAAGAATTATTCACTTTACCTCATAAGTGGGTGTGGAGTTCATTCTGGAAAATTGCTGATATACAGTCCAACCTTGTTAAACCTGATTTATATGGTGATATGCCGCATATTGCACCGAACCATATAGAGAAAGATAATGGAGTGCTTTTAGAATACAGTACCGTCTTAGCTGATGGAGTAAAAAGTAATAAACATTATTTTTATGCTGGCCAGATTCTCTACTCCAAAATTCGTCCAAATCTTAATAAATTAACACTTATTGATTTTGAAGGATTATGCAGTGCAGATATGTATCCTATTCGAGCAAAAATTAATACAAATTTTTTATGCCTGTACATGCTAAGTTCATATTTTGTTGAGCAAACAGTGGCTGATGATAATAGAGTTGCTATGCCAAAAGTAAACCAAGAGCGCTTAAACAGTATTTCTGTACCTGTACCACCATTAGAGGAACAAAAACGCATAGTAACCAAAGTCGATCAACTAATGACCCTCTGCGACCAACTAGAACAACAACTAACCCAATCCTACAGCGATGCAGAAAAACTAATGCAAGCTACTGTTAAAAGCTTAGTAGCTTAGCTAAAAAAGGAGATGAGATGCGAGTTAAATCAATATTTATTAGCGAATACAAAAATTTAAAGAACTTTGATCTCTCTTTTGATGGTAGTAGTTTTATTGATGTTTTCGTAGGAAAAAATGGCACGGGTAAATCTAATTTTTTTGAAGTGTTAATAGAAATATTTCGTCATCTTTATGAATTTGATAAAAACGGTTTTGAACTTTATTTTGATTATAAATTAACGCTTGATATTGACGGCAAAGAAATCAATCTTGCTTTTGAGTCTGGTGTACTCAAAATAAATGGCAAACAACGTCAAACGGTTGGAAAGACAAAGCTTCCTGATAATGTGTTGATTTATTATTCTGGCCATAATGACAAAGTGGCTCAGCTTATTAACGAATATGAAGCATCATTCAGCAGCCGAATAAAAAAAGCGGATTTTAGTGATAGTCGCCGTTTTATAGGTATTGGTCCTGAGTATAAGGAATTGTTACTTGCTGTTTTATTGATACAAGTAGAGGAGAACAAAGCTAGGGGCTATATTTGCAATAAACTTGAGATTCAAACAATTGCTAATGAAGTAAAACTTGTATTACAGCGACCAACTTATGCGGCTACACAGTTATTTGATATTACTGACCCTAATGATGAGGCTGGTAGATACTGGAAGCCAGAAGGTATAACTAAAGGTTTTCTTGATCGTCTAACAAGCTGTATCTCTTATAGTTCAGGTGAAAGAGTTAGGACTGAAGGTTATCTTAGCGAGGATGATCAATATATTCTATATTTTGATATTGAAAAAATCCAAACAGAGTTTAGCGATTTTACTGCGCAAGATTTGTTTAGACAGTTTGATAATCTAAAAACACTTGGCATGTTAAAAGATATCAGCATTGCTCTTAAGCTGGCGGGTAGTGCAGATGCATCCATTGCTTATTTTAGTGATGGACAATTTCAGTCTGTTTATATCTATGCTATTTCAGAACTTTTTAAAGATAGTAACTGCATTACTTTGCTTGATGAACCAGATTCTTTTTTGCATCCAGAATGGCAATTTGACTTTCTTAAACAAATATTTGAAATTACAGAGACAGCGGCTAAAAGTAACCATGTATTGATGAGCAGCCATAGTGCTGTGACTTTAATTCCACATGATAAAGAAAAAATTAATTTTTTCGATATAAAGAATAACTATGCGAATTGCTATAGCTTACCAAAAAAAATAGCGATTCAAAGAATGAGTTCTAACTTGATTAAGTATTCAGAACATGAAAGTTTGCTCAGCATTATCAATACGATTCAAATAGAAAAAAAGCCTGTGTTTTTTACCGAGGGAAGTACCGATCCCATTATTATCAAAGAAGCCTGGTACAAGCTTTATGATGAAGAAATCCCCTTTATTCCATTTTATGCATTTAGTTGTACTTATATCAATCAGCTTATAACCGATCAACGAATACATGGTGAAATGGATGGCCTGCCAATTTTTGCATTATTTGATTTTGATAAAGCTTTTGACCAATGGAATAGCTTGAATGGTGAGGTCATTGAGGGTAACCCATTAAAAGGAATGATAAAAAAATGGGCAAACGGTGAATCTTATGCCTTTATGTTGCCTGTTCCTGAGAACACAGTTATTCAAAGCCAAGTTATTAAAAATGCAGATACTAATGAAACATTTGGTGGTAATTCTAAGTGCGAAATAGAGCATTTATTTTATGGTCAAGCTGCCACTGATGATTATTTTGCTGAAGAACCGTGTATGGGTGGTAGTGAAATTATTTTTAAATCAGATAGTGATAAAACCAAATTTTCTAAAGAAGTAGTTCCCACTTTAAACAACGATTGTTTTGAAGTATTTCGCCCAATGTTTGAGTATATCATTGCAAAAATAACCTAATTAAATCTTAATCTTTATCAATGGAAGAGTTAAATTTTTCAAATATTCGCAATCATGATGGCAGTAGTGACAATGGCTTTGAAGAATTAGTCTGCCAGTTAGCACATTTATCACCACCAGAAAATGCCGATTATTTTGTTCGTAAAGATGGAGCTGGCGGCGATGCAGGTGTTGAATGCTATTGGAAACTTAATGATGGCTCTGAGCACGCATGGCAAGCCAAATATTTTCTTAATTCATTAGAGTCTAATCAATGGTCCCAAATTTCAAAATCTGTTAAAACGGCATTAGAAAAACATCCTAATTTAACAAAATACTACGTCTGTTTACCAAGAGATTGGAACGATAGTCGGAAACTAGGTGCTGGTGGCAATACTGTTAATTCATCCTGGGATAAATGGCAGGAGCATGTCATTAAATGGGAGAAAGAGGCTATAAAATCAGGTATGGAGGTTGAGTTTATTTACTGGTGTAAACATGAAATCTCAATGTTACTTCAGCGTGATGAACCTCTGTTTTCAGGAAGAGCTCGATATTGGTTTAATGCCCTAGTTTTAACAACAACTAATTTTAAAAAATTAGCTGAACGCTCTCGAAAGTCACTTGGAGAACGATATACACCGGAATTCCACTTGGATCTTCCTGTAGCTAAAGTGTTTGATGGCTTAGGTAAATCAAAAGCATTGTGGGATGAACTTGAAACGCAGATAAATGATTGGAAAGAGGTTGCTGAAAAAGCTCAACCTGCTATTGCTTCGGTTGAGGAGTCAACTACCGAGCTTAGTTTGAATAATGTTAATACTGAAATCAATGACCTGTTTGAGACTTTATTTAACGGGGTAATGAGTCAATCCTTTCTGGATAATATTAGTCTGCATAGACAAAAAATAGCAGATTTAATGCGAAAACTTTCGCTAGTTAGTGACCAACTGTTAACGCTCAGTTTTCCTGAGAATGAAAAAGACCAACACAGAAGTCAGCAAAGCCAGTTCTATTCATTTGATGCTGAGACAGAACGTTTATCTAATTACCTTGAAAATAATACCTGCAAAGCTGCTTCTGGGCGCTGTGTTTTGCTAATAGGAGAAGCTGGCATAGGTAAATCTCATTTACTTTGTGATATTACCCTTAAACGAATTAAGGACGGCTTACCGACATTGTTTGTACTTGGACAGCATTATCAAGGAGGAAATCCTCTAGCTACACTACAGGATTCATTAAGCCTAAATGATATAAGTCCTCATGAGTTTTTAGGTGCTTTAGATGCGGCTGGAGAAGCAAAAAAGACTAATACCCTGATAATTATTGATGCAATTAATGAAGGCGTGCATCGTGATGAATGGGAACATCATCTAGGGGGATTTCTCACTGATATATTACAGTTTCCAAACCTCAGTATTGCTCTCAGTTGTAGAAGTACATATGTTGATTATTTGGTTCAAGAGGAGCTAATTGGAAATCCGCTAGTTAAAATAATTCACAGAGGGTTTGGTGGATTTGAGCATCGTGCAGCATCTAAATACCTATCTGCCCAAGGTATTTCTAAACCTAGTACGCCAATAACTGCACCTGAGTTTACAAATCCATTATTTTTGAAAACTTGCTGTAAAGCATTAAAAGATAGTGGTCAAAATTCTTTTCCTAAAGGCTTACAAGGAATAACTAAGCTATTTAATTTTTATATAGAGAGCATGGAATTAGTTGTCGCTAAGAAGAAACGCTATCGGCCTGGCGATCAAGTTGTAAAAGAGGCATTAGAAACGCTAACAAAATCACTTTATCCTGATCATTTGTTTGGATTACCGCTAAAAGCAGCAAGAGAATTAATTAATGAGTGTGATCCAAAACCTAATAATGGAGATTATCTTTTTGATATTTTGATTCAAGAAGGTGTGCTTTCTGAAGATTTAGTTTATGACGATAATGCAGAAAAGAGTTTGCCTGTTGTTCGTTTTACTTATGAGCGCTTTAGCGATCATTTTGTAGCGCATATTATAGCTAATGATATTTCTGATGAGTCTCTTGAAAGTATATTTAAAGAAGGTGGATCTTTAGAACATCTTTTTTCAAACAATGCATATTATGCTTATTCAGGAATATTGGGCGCTTTAAGTATTCTTATTGCTGAAAGGTATCATCTGGAATTAATTGATCTTATTACTGAAGATAAACCTGGCAAACGGTTGTTTGATATATTATTCACTGAGACACTACTGTGGCGAACAGGGGAGTCTTTTACCAAAAGATCACTAGAACTGCTTAATAAAGTTTCAGGGTATGGTTTTCATTCGTCATCTTTAGATGTGTTGATGGTATTGTCAACAGAGCCATCTCACCCTTGGAATGCAGAGCTCCTACATCGTACTTTGTTTAGAATTCCTATGGCTAAGCGAGATAAATTTTGGTCAACACATATTGCTGTCAGTGATTATGATGAGGAAGGTAACGAAGAGGAGTCTATCCTGAGATCATTGATTGAATGGGCTCATTTTGGCATAATGGACCAAGTTGAACCTGAGAGAATTCATCTGTGTGCAATAGTTCTAATGTGGACTACTTCAACATCAAATAGAAAAGTACGAGATCAGGCTACAAAATCAATTGTCAGGATTTTATCGCTGTATCCAGCAGAACTTCTGCCTATTATTGAAAAGTTTTGTGAAGTAGATGATTTATATATCCTTGAACGGCTCTATGCTGTTGCGTATGGAGTGTTATCTAATATAGATGATGAACACATAATTAAAACTATAGCTGATTTTGTTTTTAAAACTGTTTTTGCTTCAGGTCACCCACCATCGCATATTTTATTACGTGATTATGCAACAGGTATTATGGAGTTAGCCTTAGTAAGAGGGCTTGTGGATAGTACAACAGATCCAGATAGTTTTAGACCACCTTTTTCTAGCGAATGGCCTTTATATGACCCAAGTGATGAAGAGCTAGATGACTTAATGGGTGAAAAGTATGCATCATCTATTAGAAGTTCCGTTATGGGATTCCCAGGTGATTTTGGAAATTATTCAATGTCATGCATTCATAACTGGAGTCCTACACCTATAACAGAGGGTAAATCCCAAACTGCGTATGAGCATCAATGTGAATTTGCTGAGAATCTTCAGGGTGAGCTAAAGAAACAGTTTTTGGCTCATATCGAAGAGCAAAAAATAATTGATGAAAAACCTTTTGATGAAAAAATAGCTTTTGAACGTATTAAGGTTGAGTTTGTAAGCGCCGATACTGAAAAAGAAAAACAACCAACAGAATATGAATTGTTGAAAGATAAAATTGAATCTGTTTTATCCCCTAGACAAAAAGAACATTTCCGCTGGGTAATGGGGCTGGGAAGATCCCATTCAATTGGTTCCTTTAGTCGTAAAAAAGCACATCGATGGGTTTGTAAAAGAACAATAGAACTTGGCTGGGCTAAAGAATTATTTGAAGAGTTTGAAAGTTATCATACATCAAGGGATGCTGGACGCTCACAAGCAAGAATTGAAAGAATAGGAAAGAAATATCAGTGGATCGCTTTTTTTGAGTTCCTTGTTCATCTTTCTGATAATTGTTGTTATATTGACCCAGGTTATAGTGATGTAGATTATTCCAAGTACCTTGGTGCTTGGCAGATCCATAAAAGAAATATTGATCCTACATGTTTGCTTAGAAAAGCAGGCGAAAACAGTTTTTATAATTTAAATAAAGCATACTGGTATCAACCATTTGTCTATCCCATGACTGGTGAATCCCTTGAAGAACTACAGGAATGGTTATGGGATGAAAGTATCATTTCACCCTTTGAAAAATTGCTAAAAGTTTCAGATCCATCAACTGGTATTTCATGGTGTAATTTAAGAAGCTTTGCAAATTGGAATAAAAAGCCAAAAAAGGATGAGGATGTAATTCCATATCAAGATGCTTGGTATCGTATTAGTTCTTGTATTGTTCATAAAGATCAAGTTTCTCGGCTTGAAAAGTCGTTAAATGGAAAAAATCTTTGTGATCCGCATACCCTTCATACTAATTCGACTGGTTATGAAGGATTTCTTAAAGAATACCCTTGGCATCCTGTTTATAATGATATGGGGGAGTGGGATGAAAGACTAGGTGTGGACTATACTTTAAATATTAAGCACCTGGTTCCTACAGCAACTTATGAATGGGAGGCTGGTGACTCGGATCAATCGCTAGATAACTCTATATCACTTCACCTTCCTGCAAAAGAAATAATAAACGGTCTAGATCTATCCCAAAATAGTAATGTTTTTGGGCAATGGGTTAACAAAAACAATGAAAGTGTTTTTTTTGATCCAAGTGCTCATTCTGAAGGTCCATCAGTGGCACTTATCAAAAGTGATGAGTTTCTCGCTTGGTTAGAAAAAAACGACTTGCAGCTAATTTGGTTTGTTAGTGGGGAAAAACAGTTATTCGCAAGTATGGCATCTAAATTTTATGGGAGGTTGATTTATAGTGGGATATATAAATTATCTGTTAATGGCGTTAGTGGTGATAGTTGGTTTATTAAAGAGCTAGGGCGAGAATAAATAATTAGATTAATTATAAAAAATAATAAATGTGGTATTGTATTTATGTATATAACCTATTGATTTGTAAAATGATAATGTTAATTTTTTGCTTGCTTTATTGGTTGTCTTGAGCTTAATATATAGCCGATTTCAATGAAATATGAGGTTGTAAATTATGCTAAGTTCACAAGACCATTTTCATTCTCCTATTATTTCAATCTCATTTCCAAAAAAAGGAAAATTTAGATCTCGTACTGTTGTTTCTCGTTCAAGGGCAAGATCTACTGGAAAATACCCAAGCTGGAAAATGGGAAGAATGATTCAATTTGAGTCGGTTAATGAGTTAAATGCCTACCGTTTATTAGATGCTGATCCTTCAGTTATTGAATATCATGAACAACCATTAGCAATTAATTTTGTGCAAGATGAAACGCCTCACATTCATTATCCTGACACACTCGTTAAGTGGAAAAATTATCAAGAACTTTGGGAAATTAAATCTCCTAGGTATACGGAAAAGCAAGATTATATACAACGAACCCAGCTTCTTGAGTCAGCACTTAAAGAATTTGGTTATAACTACAGAATGATAAATGCTGATAGTTTCAGAAGACAGCCTCGTTTAAATAATTCTATAACGTTATTGAAATTTGGTCGTCACCCAGTTTGTCCACTTTTAGAAGAAAAACTAAGGTTGATCATTGAAGTTGAAGGCTGTATTTGCTGGGGTGCGATCTTAAAAGGATGTATGGGTAAAGAAGGACGTCAACTTGTATGTCGGCTATTTTTGGAAGGCCGCTTACATTTTGATATTGAAAAAAAATTAGCACCCAAGACGGAGTTTAGGTGGGTTGAAGATAACAACAAAGTATCAGCTTGGAGCTATTGATATGGGTATTTCAGCTTTTACAGAAGGCACGATGGTGCAATTTGAAAAGAAGTTTTATGTTTTATTGCGTAAGGTGTCAGATGATATTTGGCAGCTAGAAGAGAGTAGAACTAAACGAATTTGTGAATATTCAAATGAGCAACTACTATGTATGTACCAAAATAATCAACTAACGTTTGTCAACCCTAATGCAATAATTAACCAAAAAAAAGGCACTCAATCCTATTTGCACCCTACAGAACAACAATGGGAACAGGCAAAAATCCGTCGCTCTTATGTAATTGCTACTCTAAATATCCCTAATACCAAAAAAAAATTAATTCCAGCGATTCATGCGACATGGAAAAAATTAAATAAACCAAAAAAAGTTCCCAATTCTATTACTGTTCTACGTTGGAAGAATAAATATATTATGTATGGGCAGGATATATTAAGTTTAGTGGATCGTCATGACAAGAAAGGTAATGGGCAACCGCGTTATCCGCAAGAAGTGGTTGATTTTGTCAAGGCGGCAATTGATACTAAATATTTGCTCAATGAAAGAGGCACAATTCAGGATGCTTTGGATGAAGCTCAAACTTTGGTTAAAAATGAAAATATATTAAGACCTAAAGAAATACAATTACCATTACCAACTCAAAAGCTAGTAAAAGGTCTTATACATTCAGTTCCAGCCTATGATCGATATGCTGCTCGCCATAGTCGAACAGAGGCTAATACAAAATTTCGTGCAGTTTTAGGGCATCGAATCACTTACGAACCGCTTGAGCGGGCTGAAATCGATCATACTCCGCTTGACTTGATGGTCATTGACGATGATACAGGGTTACCTCTAGGAAGACCATGGATAACAGCCCTTATCGATGATTATTCACGGTGTATTTTAGGGCTTCACATCAGTTTTACCCCGCCTAGTTATTTAACTGTTTCTTACTGCCTTCGACATGCATTTTGTCCAAAAAATGATTTAAAAGATAAATACCCAATTATAAATAATAAATGGGATGCGTACGGGGTAGTCAGGGAGCTTGTCGTTGATAATGGCTTGGAATTCCATTCTATAAGTTTAGAAAATGCTTGTTATACCTTGGGAATTGAAATTCATTATGCGCCAAGAAAAGCTGGGTGGTTTAAAGGAAAAATTGAAAAATTTTTACGGACATTTAATGAATCGTTAGCTCATAAAGCTCCTGGGACAACATTTGCGAACGTGTTTGACAAAGGGGACTATGACCCATTGAAGCATGCAGTCGTGAGAAAGAGTATATTTAAGGCAATTGCACATAAATGGGTTGCTGATTATTATCATCAGAAGGAACATCGGACTTTACATGCATCTCCTGCATCTGTCTGGCGAAATGCTATTCGACCTGAAGATATTTTTTTACCTGATAATTTAATTACCTTGGATGCCATTCTTGGACGAAGTGAGAGTCGAACTCTTACACATAAAGGCATTGAATTAAATTATCTTTTTTATAACTCACCTGAACTAACAACTCTTAGGCGACAACTTGGAGATAATTTAAAAGTTGAAGTGCGTGTGGATGAATCTAATTTAGGTTTCATAAACGTTTTATCACCCGACCAAAGTCAGGTTTTTAGGGTTCCTGCATTGCGTTTTGAATATGCAAATGGATTAACAAGTTGGCAGCATAAAGTGTGTAGAAATTATGCCATATCTCAATTAGAGAAAACTGATCCGACGGCTTGGCTACAAGCTAAAAAAGATATTCACACTCTTATCGATGAAGAATTTTTGTATAAGAAACACAAGACGCGTACAAAAATTGCACGATTCATAGAGCCGTTTGAACAAGAGTTACAACCAGAGCCATCAAGTAGTCAACTTTTGTTATCTCAGGCAGAGGAAGTAGTAGAGACTCATCAAGGTGTTGCTAATGAAACTGAAAGTATGTCTGAGAAGAATCCCCAGCCAAAGATTAAGTTTAAACCAGAATATAGAGATAGGAATCCCTCTTTAATTCAAACTGAACAGGCTGAAAGCATTAGGAATGTTACCAAATGAAACAAAGTAATAAAATTATAGACACTACACTTGTACCACATACTGCTTTTATAGATGCGACAAGCCGAATTGAACAATGTTTTAGCTACGCTGAAGGATCTTGCGAACCAGTTTGTATTGCGCTAATTGGTGAGTCTCGGACAGGAAAAAGCAGAGTCCTTGAGGAGTGTTATATTAAACATCCAAAGATCCGATCCAAAGAACGACTGGAAGTTCCAATTTTAAGAGTATCAGTTCAGTCAACCCCGACAATCAAGGGGTTGGCTGAACAAATGCTTTATTCAATCGGTGACCCTTTGTATGCAACTGGTACTGAAAATATTAAAGCGATTAGATTGCGAACTTTAATTGGTAATGCTGGAACGCAAATGATTATGCTTGATGAATTTCAACATTTTTACGATAAAAAACTGCATAAAGTTTCTTTTCATGTCACGGATTGGTTAAAAATATTAATTGACGATTGTAAGGTGGCTCTTGTTGTGGCTGGATTGCCAACTTGTGAGGCTGTATTGGCACAAAATGAACAATTAGTAGGAAGGTTTTTGGCTCCTATTAACATGCCAAGATTTGATTGGAAGAATTCTGATCAACGTCAAGAATTTATTGCCATACTTGGAGCATTTCATGAATCGTTATCAACACAGTTTGATCTTCCAGAACTTGATCAACCAGCTATGGCTTTTCGTTGCTACTGTGCTACTGGGGGGATAATTGGATACTTAACTAAATTTCTAAGACAAGTTGAATGTAATGCGCTATATAAGGGGGTTAGCAGGATTGATCTTGAGGATCTGCTGATAGCTCATAATCAAGCAGTATGGACTAAAGCTAGTGCTTTGTCACTGCCTAGCCCTTTTAGTCGTGAATTCAATATTACACCTACAGCTAAACTATTAGCTGAGATACAGCTTATAGGCACTCCCGTTAAGGAAGAGCCTAAACCTAGAAAAATAAGATCAAAAACGGCTAGTAAAAGAGCTACGGTTTCATCTGTCTTAGTTGGTAGTTAAAATGCTGGTTTGTACGCCTTCACCAATGTCCACAGAGAGTCTTTTTGGGTATATCCTGAGAGTTTCTGAAACAAATGGTTATGAAACCCCTCGGAATGTTTTGAATTATGCTGGTTATGGTTCTGGTGAAATGCGTTCAGCTGTGTTTGATGTAAATCGCTTAGCCAAAGTATTAGGTAGAAGATCGAGTGAACTAAAAAAAATTGCTTATAGTGTTGCAAAAAGAAATGGAAGTCGAGATTTTAAAATACTAAATCATAAGCTTGTAAATAGTAAAAAACTACCTAAAGGTTTTTTACGCCTATCAAAACCAATGATATGTCCACAATGTGTTAAGGAAGATGGAGCTATTGATGTTTTCTGGGACTTGCACTTTGCAGTGGCCTGTCCAATTCATTCTGTTCTCACACTGCGAAAATGCCCTAAATGTAAAAAAAATATAAATTGGTTTCGGCCAGGGTTATTGAAGTGTCATTGTGGGGAAAGCTTTACTAATGACACTGACCCCTTTCCTGTAGGAGCAAAATTGGTCACTATGATGGCCATAATTAAAGAGAAGTTATATGGGCATTCAATAAAAAAATTAGAAAATAGTTCAAAATTTCCAGTGAATGAGCTGGATAAAATTTCTTTTTTTTCATTGAATTGGCTAATTGAGGTTCTAGGAAAATACAATGTATATAGTAAAAGCTTACCTGAAACTGCAAATTCACATCTTATTGTTATGGAAGCAGCTGATGTATTATCTGACTGGCCAAATGAATATCATTCATTTCTAATACGCCTTGGTACAAGATTTTCAGGTGGCCGAGGTTATAAAACAACAGGACTAAGAGAGCAATTTAAAAGATTCTATTTATCAATATTTGAAAGTAAAAGCCTTGATAAAGCAGATTCCAGATTTCTAAGAGATGAATTTTTAACTTTTGGTTTTGAACATTGGGGAAAGGCGGTTGTTGATAATAAGTTACTTAAAAATACCAACCTTATTGACATGGAAAGTCGTTTTCAAAACAAATCAAAAGCTGCCAATGAACTTGGGATAAGCCCAGTAACGCTAGGCAACTGGTTGGAAAAAGGGTTGGTTAAATACGAAGAGGTTGTGAGAGGTAATCAAGTAAAATATATTTTGGATAAACAAGCACTTGGTTTAGAAAAACGAATGCCTGGAAAGACTTTTGAACAAAGGGGGGCTGCAAATTTTCTTCAGATTCCTGTAAGTGTATTAGTCGCTCTCAAAAAAACAGGGTATTATCCAGTTGAGCATTTACCAAAACATATTCCAGGATTCCATGAAGCTGATTTAAAAAGTTTTTTCCAAATTATAATAGAAAAATCTTCTCTTATACCTATAGAAAATGTGACCAACAATCATATTTCACTTGATTATATTCTTCAGGAAAAAAGGTTTTGGTCAAAAAAAGGAAAAGCAAAATTTGTATCTGCTTATCTTGATGGTGAAATTTTAGCAGTTGGAAGAACAGGTAATTCATTAAAAGAAATATGGTTTAATCAAGTTGATGTTGATAACTTTCTAAGTAAAAGTCGAATGAAAACCAATGATAAAACAATATCACAAGATGAAGCGGCAAAAGTTATTGGATGTAATCTATATTCAATACCAGTTTTAATTTCAAATGGTAGTTTAATTGGTGTAACTGGACCTAATCGAGTTAGAGTCAGATATGAGTCAGTAATAGAATTTGTGAAACATTATTTATCATTCACTGCTTTAAGTAAAAAGCTTAATACATCCTCTAAAAGGTTATTCGCACTTTGCCAAAATATGGGGATTGAGACTCTAAGTATAAAAACCAAAAAAGGGAACATTACTTCATTTATCAAAAAAGAAAAAATCATCCAGTTGAAATATCAAATTGATCGAAATCCTACACGTGAAATGAGACAAAAAATTGCTATTCAAGAAAAGGTAAGTTCAATAATGAAGCTAAAGTATTATTTGAAGCATCTGAAAAAAAAAGATCTGCCTCTGCCACGTTTTGGATTTAAGCCAAATAATAGAGGTATTGCTAAAGCGTGTGGAATATCAAGAGGTGTATTTTATAACGATTGTGAAATCATAAAACTATTAGAAGCATTTGATATAGAAGAAAGAGAGCGTAGAGAGATAGATGAAAGAAATAATATAGACAAATTAAAAACCTACTTGGAAGAGGTGATTAAAAATAATAAAACTCTTCCAATTGCTCATAAAGGAAAGCCTAATAAAGTTGCTATTGCTCAAGCATGTGGAATTAGTAGGAATGTTTTTTACGAAAACTCAGAAGTGACAGCTTTCCTTGATGCTTATGTAAATGAGGTATAGAAGAAGCTTGAGATTAAGAACAAAAAGACCCAAAATTAAGCTAATTGTAGATAAATACTACATTAAACATCTGAAGTTGATTTGCTGTCAAATATTAACCTCTTTAGCATACTAAATTGTGCTAGTGCTTATTCTTAATCATCATGAACACCTATAATTATTTGAACGTGAACGTTTTAGCTGATATTTAATAATCAGTGTTCACGATCAATAATAATCTTCTACATGCATTGATTATTTCCACTGCTACCCTAGCTGATTTTTATATCAGCAAAGGCAATGGCAACAAAGAGAATACCAGTGCGACAATTACGAGAAATATTAAGACTTCGACTGCATGCCAAACTCAGCATGCGTCAAATTAGAGATAGCTTGAGATTAAGTCTAGGTGTTAAACAAAAAGCAGTGAGTAAAGCAGAAGCGCTTGAACTTGATTGGGAGGCTATTGAAAAATTACATGACTCACATCTTGCGGCTAAAATTTATCCTCACGCGGATACTGCAAAATCTAGCCATAAAGAACGGGGGGCGCTGTTTATGCTCACACCTGTATTTATGACCCGATTTACATCAAAGATTAGTTTTTGTTGATATCTGATTGGAGTCATAACACTATCGGCTTCATTTTCTATGAAGCTAAGTTATTCGTAGACATGGTATGAGTGAGTGTTGTGCAACATTATTATTTTGTGTTGCACAATAATGATAGATATACTGTGAAAGAAGAAAGGTGCAGTTTATGGGGGGAAACGGTAATAAAGGTGCAGCTTATAAGTACATTGGGTGCAGTTTTTGTTGGCTGGGTAAACTGTAGGTTATTGATTTATTTTGACTGCTAGGTGCAGCTTATGAGTAAACCCACAGAAGCGTAATCGGACGCATGTTTATTCAGTACCACCAGTTGTGATTAAGAATACTGGAACTTTCGGGAAGCTACTTGCAGTTTCAGTATTTTAAATTATATTGACTTAAACTTAAGTTGATATTTTTAAAAGTGATTGTTATCAATTCGTCTTGTATGAAAACATGTTAACTCGTTTAGTGTTATGGCTTTCAGAGCTATTATGGGCATTGAATGAGAGTAAGGATACCCAGATCGAGATAATTACTTGTTAAACTTTAAGGATGGGCTATGGATTTACTAAAGGAAATTGTTGAATCACCTGCAATTTTAAAAGAGGTGTATGGCGATTTAGCAAAACCAGGAGTACAACAAGCAGGCAAAGCACTCAGTACCATTTTGGGACTTGGGAATACAGTGTTATGGCCTATAGCACTGATGAATGAGAAAGCCAAAATTGCATTAGAAAAGAATTTAGAAAAATATCGTATTAAAATGGAAAATACTCCAGATGAAGATGTCTGTGAAATTGCCCCTGAAGTCGGTGTTCCAATAGCAGAAAAGCTTTCCTATGTTACTAATGAGGAATTGAGCGAAATGTATACCGAACTCCTTGCAAAAGCTTCTCAAAGTCAAAAAGAAAACCTCGCTCATCCCAGTTTTGTTAACATTATTAGTAATATTTCACCTGATGAAGCTATTCTAATGAAATCAGTACGGAATATGCTAGGAATTCCTTTTATTGAAGTGCGGTTGTTAATGCCCAAGAATAAAAATGAGTGGAGTACTTTAAATTCAATGATGCCTGGATTAACTTGCTTAGAAGAACTTCTCCATCAAAATAATATTCATGCATATGTAAGTAATTTGGAAGGATTAGGTATTTTCCAGGTTAGGCAAGATATATACATGGTAGGAGAAAATATATATGAACCACTTGAGGAAAATGCCAAAGCATTATATAACCAAATTGAGAAAGCCAGTGAAGGAAGAACAATTTTATTCAAACGTGGAAAAATTGAAATTACACCATTTGGTCGTTTGATGATGGCAGCATGCTTTACGAATAATAAAGATTAACATCTATATGGCCGCCACTTGTCAATGTTTTTTATAACTTGCCTTTTCTCTTCTAATGCGTAGTTCTGACACTGAATACAGCAAGTGATTTTTAATGGTGAGGTGTAAACAACGTCTTGATGTTATAACCTTATGAAGCTATTCTTCTGGTAGGGGGGGGTTAATCATGAGTGAGTTATCAAAAAGGTCAACGGTTTATTTTGAGCCAGCAATTCATCATGCCTTGAAAATTAAAGCAGCTGCTTCTCATCAATCAGTTTCAGACGTAGTTAATGATGCCATACGTATTGCTTTACGAGAGGATCAAGAAGATTTATCTATTTTTGAAGAAAGAAAAAAAGAGCCGACACTTAGCTATGAAGAGTTACTTGAAGATTTGAAGGCGCATGGCAAATTATAAGGTCATTGTTAAAAAGTCAGTTGCCAAAGATTTGAGGGATGTATTAAGCTTTCTGGCCAAGATCGATAAAGAGTAAGGCAAGGAATTTACCGAATAATTAATGAAATACAGGATTTT
>Ga0105356_10001843_pt1 | contig 21225 bp, 18 predicted proteins | sample GOMGulsemesocosm_3_FD_83502 | JGI IMG/M metagenome (GOLD analysis project Ga0105356, IMG submission 83502) | Methane-oxidizing microbial communities from mesocosms in the Gulf of Mexico - GOM9D Gulf of Mexico | ecosystem: Environmental > Aquatic > Marine > Cold seeps | place: Gulf of Mexico... | reverse complement strand
GTAATGCTAAAATTAAAAGGCACAGTAAAGTAATACTTCTTACCATGATTTTTGTACTCCTTGAGGTGTTCTTTGTCTGAGTCTATTTTGATACTCAAGTCTCATTTTATTACGTAATAAAGTGGCCGGATCATCTGGTACTTTTCTAAGAATTTGATTTAATTGCTGCGCTTTTTCTTTCTCTTCGTTGCTCAATTCCGCAACTTCTCGCATCGCCATTTCTTCCTTTGTTTTTTCTGATTGTTCTTGTTGAGCCGATTGTTCTTCTTTTTGTTGCGCTTGCTGTTCTTCTTCTGATTTTTGAGCTTCTTGCTCTTTGGCTTCTTGCGTTTGTGGATCTAGTTCAGGTTTGTTTTCCTGATCTGAACCTTTTTTATCAGCGCTACTTTCTTGAGAATCTTCTGATTTATTTTCTGAATCTTGTTCATCAGAACTTTCTTTGTCTTGGCTTTCCTTATCTTGTTGTTCACCATCTTGATCTTTATTTTGCTCTGATTCATCACCTTTATCTTGCTGATCATCTTTTTTCTGTTGATCGTCGTCTTGGTTTTTATCATCGCCTTGTTGTTTCTGCTTTTCTTGTTGCTCAAGTTGCTTAACAATTTGCAGATTATCTTTTGCCTGTGAAAATTCAGGGTTAAGGGATAAAGCTTGCTCATATTTAGCAATGGCCTCTTTATATTGACCTAAATGTGCAAGTGTATTTCCTTGGTTATAAAACCCCGTTTCACTGGTATCTTGTGCAAACTCAGATAATGCAGCTTCATAGTTATTCTCTTTATAATGAGCGGCACCTTTAATATCATTTAGTTTTGTATCAGCGGCGTTTTTATAGTCTTGATTTTTATAAGCGGTTAATGCTTTTTGATCTTGGTTTTTAGATAAAGACTGCCATACATCATCTAAACTCAAAGCGTAAACATTTTTTGATGGTACGGTTATCAAAACAAGCGGAATGATAAATAAAGCACTATTTTGACGTAGCATTAATAAAGCGATTGGTAATAAGAGTAATATCAAATAAACGCCACCATCTATTCGCCACAATGTTTGCTCTTCTTGTTCAACTAATTGTTGTTGTAAGTCATCAGCTGACAGTACGCTATTAAAAATAGAGATGTCTGAATTGTCTGTGCGATAATTTGAAAAAAGCCCTGAAGCCTTTTTAGTTATGTTATTCAAAGCAGAGAAGTTTGCTTTGGGAATAACAATTTGGCCATATTGGTCTTTTAAGAAACCTGCTTGAGGTAATTTTATTGGCGCACCTTGCTCTGTCGCAACGGCATAAATATTGAGTTTATAATCCATATCAGAAATAAAATCAGATACATCACTGATATCTTCGCTATCAATACCATCGGTCACTAAGATGATGTCACCATTTAAATAGCCAGCTTGATGTAAAAGATCTTTGGCAAGTACAAGCGCGGCAAGTACATTGGAACCCTTCTCTGGCATAATTTCAGGACTCAAACTTGGGATCAAGTTCGTTAATGTTTGTGCATCGCTTGTTAAAGGAGAAATAGTAAAAGCACTGCCTGCATAAGCAATTAAAGCCGTTTCACCTTCTTTAAATAGTTCAACCATATCTAAACTTTTAAAACGCGCTTGGCTAAGCCTATTTGGCTTTATATCGGTACTGTACATAGAAGACGACATGTCCATTACTAATACGCGAGCATGTTTCGCTTGATATACTGGTACACTGTGCTTTTGCCAGCTAGGTCCCGCCGCCGCTAAAACGCCAATTAATAAAAACAAAATTAGCCATACTGAACTCGGTTTAGCTTGCTTTTTAGCATCAGACATAATGAATTGTGCTAAATGTGATGCGATTACTGTTTGAGAACCTTTTTGCTTTTGTTTTTGAAACAAAATTAACACCACTAAAATAAGTGCGGGTATGTAGAGCCATAATAGCTCTGGTCTTAAAAATTCAAATTCCATTAAATTGAAGTCCATTACATCTGTCCTCCATTTAAGGCTACTTTTTTATGATTAAACCAAGGCTTAATCGCCGCGACTAATAATAAAAATAAAGCGGCTAAAAGTGGATAATAAAATAGTGCTGATTGAGGTCTAAAGGTTTGTACATCATTAGCTATGGGTTCTAAAGTATCGAGTTCTTTATAGATTCGCTGTAACCCCGCAACATCTTTCGCTCTAAAATAGAGTCCACCAGTTTGTTCTGCGATATCTTTTAATAGCTTTTCATCTAAGCCTGAACCTGACGAAAGGGCATTCATACCAAATAAACCAAAACGGTTATTGCCACCATCGCCTGCTACGCCTACGGTATAAACTTTTATTCCTTCTTCTCGTGCGAGTAATAAAGCTTCTTCAGGAGTCAAATTCCCCGCGGTATTTTGGCCATCGGTCAGTAAGACTAAAATTCGGTTACTGTCTTTTTTCTGTGAGAAGCGTTTAACGGATAAACCTAATGCATCGCCTATTGCTGTTGCACGACCCACTAATCCAATTTGAGATTCAGCAAGCATTTGACTTACGGTACTTAAATCTCGAGTCAGTGGCGTTTGTAAAAATGCAGTGTCGGCAAATAAAATTAAACCTAATCGGTCACCTTGGCGTTGCTCTATAAAGTTTTTTAAAACGGCTTTTACCATCGTTAATCTATCTACGTATTGGCCTTGGTACGCCATATCTTGTTCTTTCATAGAACCAGATAAATCAACTGCTAGCATAATATCTCTGCCTTCATTAGGTAAGCTGATCGGCTCACCTAGCCATTTAGGGTTTGATAAAGCGCTGCATAAGCAAATCCAAAATAACCAGTGCAGCAATGATACTTTTTGTGCTTTTTGCTCGTTATGTCCGGTTAAAAGCGGATTATGCTCAAAACTAGGTATTCTAAGCGTTGGAATATTGGCAGCACGCTTGTTAAACTTTTTTAATAAATAGGGAAGGGGTAATGCTAAAAATACCCAAGGCCAGCTTACTTCAAACATTACAAGCTTCCTGTAGTGAGGTTTATATGATTTTTGTTGATATTCATTTTTTTTATTGCATTGATAAGTAATGATTTTAAAATAGAAACTTGCTCTTCAGAGAGCTTAGCTTGATAAAGTAAGTTAAATACTTGTTCTTTACAATCTGTTTGGCAGTTTGTAGTTACAAATTGTTCCCAATGCTTACCTGTTAAAGCCGCTGTTTTTACACCGTAATAATGTTTCGTTAAGCGTTTTAAAATATGCTGCAATTCATTTAAATGAGATAAATCGATGGTGTTTGCATTATCAATCACTTCATTAGCTAAGTTTATCGCTTCTTTTTTTGCTTGTTTGTGTTGTTTGCGTTTTTTTAAATAAATATATAAAGCGGCTAAAAGGCCCAAAACAACCATTAAGACGATATACCAAATAGGCGCTGGTGGCCAAGCTGATACTTGTTCAATAATGATTACATCATGTAATTTATCTAATGGAGAAGTTTGCGTTGCTACATCAGACATGATCAAGCCTTTCCTAATATTTGTTGTTCAATTGGGCTCGCGCTTGAAAATGAAAATATATGTAAGCCAGATTTTTTCAACATTTCAATACGGTTATCCAATGCTTGTTGTGCTTGATTATTAAATTGTTTTCTAAATGATTTATTCATTAATGGTAAACTTGATTGTGTCGCGCCCGTATCAACTTTAATCACACCATTATGATCTGGTAGATGTGTTTCAAAGGGATCTGAAATATGGCACGCTACTAGTTCACAATGACGAGACAATAGTTGCAATTGCTTTAAGGCTTCATTACTTTGTTGCTCAGTGCCTAAATGACAAAAATCAGAGATTAAATAGATTAAACTGCCAGGTTTAGCAACTTGGTTTAACCGTTTTAGATTTTCACTAAAACAATTTATATTTTGAGCTGAATCAGAGCCATGAATATTGAGTGCTTGCTGGTGATTGGTAATTAAATTATGTGTTAGTTTTAATACTGCTTTACCACCTGAGCTCGGTTTTAATTCTAAATGTTGGTTTTGATTAAATACTAAGCCTCCAACACGATCGCCACGCTCACTCGCAGACCAAGCTACTAAAGTACTTAAATGTGCAGCTTGCACAGATTTCAATAATAATTGACTGCCAAATAACATGGTATTACTAAAATCAGTGAAGATAAAAACAGGACGTTCTTTTTCTTCTTGATAAATTTTAGTATGTGTTTGACCTGTACGTGCCGTTACTCGCCAATCAATAGAACGAATATCATCACCAGGTTGGTAATGTCTTACTTCGGCAAACTCCATTCCTCGCCCTTTATGGGGCGCTAAATATTGTCCTGCCATTTTATGTTTTATTTTATTTTTTGGTGTTAAATCTAATAACCGCGCTTTTGCGCGGTAATAGATAAGCTCTTTTAAATCAAGAGAAACACCATTGGCATGACAGCTCTTTAACCACTGCAAGTGCTCAGTTGTATTTATCATTGCTTGCTCTTATTTATGGTACTGCGACAAGTTCTAGTATGCGATCAAGTACTTGATCTTTAGAAATTCCATCGGCTTGTGCTTCGTAACTTAAGATAATGCGGTGACGTAATACGTTATGGAATACACTTTGAATATCTTCAGGTGTCACAAAGTCTCGACCTAGTAACCATGCATGAGCACGTGCACATTTATCAAGTGCTATGGTTGCACGAGGACTCGCTCCATATTCAAGCCAACTGGCTAATGTATCATCAAGTTTAGTTGGTTGACGTGTCGCGATGATTAACTGAACTAAGTATTTTTCAAGCGGCTCTGATAAATGCAGTTTTAATACGTCTTTTCTGGCTTCAAATAAAGTATCTTGTGATATTTGAGGTGCAGGAGCTTGTTGTTCAGACAAGGCTTCGCCTCGTGTTAAACGTAAAATTTCAAGTTCAGTTTCAGCGCCAGGGTAATCGATATTTAAATGAAGTAAAAATCGATCTAACTGTGCTTCAGGTAACGGGTAAGTACCTTCTTGCTCTAGTGGATTTTGTGTTGCCATTACTAAAAATAAATCAGATAACGGATAGGTTGTTTTTCCCACTGTTATTTGGCGCTCAGCCATAGCTTCAAGTAATGCAGCTTGTACTTTTGCTGGCGAGCGGTTAATTTCATCGGCTAAAATTAGATTGTGAAATAAAGGACCTGCTTCGAATACAAACTCACTGGTTTGTTGTCGATAAATATCCGTACCAGTAATATCGGCTGGTAATAAATCAGGTGTAAATTGAACGCGCTGGAAAGAGCCTTCAACACACTTAGATAACGCGTTTACTGCACGTGTTTTAGCTAGACCAGGCGGACCTTCAACTAATAAATGTCCATCGGCTAGAATACCGATTAACAATGAATCAGTAAGACGCTCTTGCCCAATAATTTGGGTATTTAGATAAGTTTGTAATTGTTTAAATTTTTCAACGGCCATAGCGACAATGAATCCTTTACCAAATTGGCATATTTGTCAGTTTAAGACTATGGGATATTTATAAGGTTCATTTTTATTAAAAACAAGCTTTTTGACTAAAAAACATGACAAATAGCTTGTTTTTGTAGGTTTTCACTTATCCAAGTGAGTAAATGTAATGAAATCTATAATTTTTTCATTATCTTTAACAATATTTAGTCCGCTTTTACTTGCTCTTGCATTTGGCGATATTTTAATCCATCTACAACTAAATCTAAGATTGGGCGTTTTTCACCATTATACCAGTTATTAGCAGTACGTTTACTTAACGCACCTTCAGTAGTCTCTGAAATACTATTTGCATTCCAATCACGGCCAAGTTCAGTTTTTAAAAATTGTGCTAGTTTCATAATATACTCACTCTTTATGCAAAGGATTTTAATTTTTCACTGCGGAAATTGTTACCGATTGCTTGGTTAATAAGTAGCGATAAAGGGTGAGTCTTTGTTGTTGTTTGTATTGAAAGTGTTACTGATTGATAACACTTTTGTTTTTCTGAAATAAAGGAGGAAAATTTAATGGTTTTACACTACTTTTATGAGGGCTTTGTTAATAAATTTACAACAAGTGTTTGCAAAAATAAGCAGTTTGTTTAGAATCAGGGTATAACCAACAGGTCTGACCTGTATAACGAGGAAGAAAAATGACTGGGCAAATAAAATTAAAAACACACCAGGGAGATCGTATCGCTATTGTGAGCGGTCTTAGAACACCTTTTGCAAAACAAGCAAGTGCTTTTCATCATGTACCTGCAGTTGATATGGGTAAACTTGTAGTCAATGAGATGCTTGAGCGTCTTAATTTTGATAAAAAAGAAATTGATCAACTTGTTTTTGGACAAGTAGTGCAGATGCCTGAAGCACCAAATATTGCCCGTGAAATTGTTTTAGGCACAGGTATGCCCGTGGGTATAGATGCTTATTCTGTATCGCGTGCATGTGCAACAAGTTTTCAAGCTATCGCAAATGTGACAGAGTCAATCATGGCTGGTACTGTTAATGTCGGTATTGCAGGTGGTGCAGATTCATCTTCAGTTCTACCTATTGGTGTAAGTAAAAAACTAGCAGGAAGTTTAGTCGATTTAAATAAAGCCCGAACTTTGTCACAGCGTTTAAAAATATTCTCAAAATTACGTTTAAAAGATTTAATGCCTGTACCGCCAGCAGTTGCTGAATATTCGACTGGTCTATCTATGGGGCAAACAGCTGAGCAAATGGCTAAAACTCATGAGATTAAACGTGAAGACCAAGATGCATTAGCACATAGATCTCATACTTTAGCGAGTAAGGCATGGGCTGATGGTAAATTTGCAGACGAAGTTATGACTGCTCATGTAGCGCCTTATAAAGGCTTTATAAGTGAAGATAATTGTATAAGACATAACTCTGTTTTAGAAGGTTATGCTAAATTAAGACCTGCTTTTGATAAAAAACATGGTTCAGTGACTGCTGCTAACTCTACAGCATTAACAGATGGTGCTGCTGCAGTATTAATGATGAGTGAAAGTAAAGCTAAGGCTTTAGGTTATGAAGTATTAGGCTATATACGTAGTTTTGCTTTTAGTGCCATTGATGTTTATGACGATATGCTTATGGGTCCAGCGCATTCAACGCCAATCGCATTACGCCGTGCAGGTTTAACATTGGCTGATTTAGATTTAATTGAAATGCATGAGGCATTTGCGGCCCAAACATTAGCGAATATGAAAATGTTTGCATCTGATAAATTTGCACAAGAAAAATTAGGTTTACCTAAAGCAATAGGTGAAATTGACATGGATAAATTTAATGTTAATGGTGGTTCACTCGCTTACGGTCACCCATTTGCAGCAACAGGTGCAAGACTTATTACACAGACACTTAATGAATTAAAACGTCGTGGTGGCGGTTTAGGTTTAACAACAGCGTGTGCGGCAGGTGGTTTAGGTGCGGCATTTATTGTTGAGAGTGCATAGTTATGGAGAGTGAAAACCAAATGACAGACTCTGTATTTAATTTTGAAGTAAATGAACAGCAAATTGCCTTGGTAACGATAGATGTACCAGGCGAAAAGATGAATACTTTACGTGCTAGCTTTGTTGATGAACTTAATGAAGTTATTAATAAAGCCGTTGATGCCCAGGTTAAAGGGTTAATATTTATTAGTGGCAAATCCGATAACTTTATTGCAGGTGCTGACATTAAGATGTTAGAAGCCGCAGAATCACATTCTGATGCTTTATATTTATCACAAACATGTCATACAAGTTTTAGTGATCTTGAGAAACTGCCTTTCCCAACCGTAGCGGCTATTCATGGTGCGGCATTAGGCGGTGGATTAGAATTTGCGATGGCCTGTGATTATCGTATTTGTAGTAACTCTGACAAAACAAAACTTGGCTTGCCTGAAGTACAGCTTGGCTTGCTTCCAGGCGGTGGTGGTACGCAAAGACTCCCTAAATTAGTCGGCATTCAAAAGGCATTAGAATGGATGTTAATGGGTAAACAAGTACGAGCTAAGCAAGCTGTTAAAGCTGGATTAGCCCATGATTGTGTACCGCAAAGTGTATTAGTTGATGTTGCATCAAAGTGGATTGCAAAAGGTAAAGTTAAACAAAGTAAACCTAAATTAGATAAATTAAGCCAGTTATTAGAATCTAACCCACTTGGTCGTAACTTAATCTTTAAAAAAGCACAAGAAAACGTTGAGAAAAAAACAGGCGGTCATTACCCAGCACCGATCGCGATTATTAAAGCGGTACGTGCAAGTGTTGAAATGGAAAAATCAGCTGCTTATGCCGTAGAAGCAGAAGGTTTTGCTTCATTATGTATGAGTGACGTATCTAAATCTTTACGCGGTATTTTCTTTGCTACCACAGAAATGAAAAAAGAGTGGGCTGATGAGTCTGGCGAAAAAATCAATCATATTGCTGTATTAGGCGGTGGTTTAATGGGCGCAGGTATTGCCCACGTCAGTGCTTGTAAAGCGGGTAGTAAAGTGCGCATTAAAGATGTTGCTCAGCAAGGTATTTCTAACGCGCTAAATTACAGCTTTAAAATTTTAGATAAAAAACAAAAGCGTCGTTTTATTTCTAAAACAGATCTGCAACAGCAAATGAACCGTATTACGGGCACAACAGATCACAGTGGTTTTAAAAATGTAGAGTTGGTGATTGAAGCTGTATTTGAAGATTTGAAGTTAAAACAAGATATGGTTGCCGCAATAGAAGAAAATTGTTCTGATAAAACAATTTTTGCGAGCAATACCTCATCTTTACCAATTTCACAGATAGCACAAACAGCAGCAAGACCTGAAAATGTAGTGGGTTTACATTATTTTTCTCCTGTAGAAAAAATGCCATTAGTTGAAATTATCCCACATGAAAATACCAGTGATGAAACGATCTCTAAAGTCGTTAATTACTCACGTCGTCAGGGTAAAACACCAATTGTTGTAAAAGACAAAGCGGGTTTTTATGTAAACCGTATTTTGGCACCTTATGTTAACGAAGCGGCTAATTTGCTATTAGCGGGCGAGCCAATTGATAAAATAGATCAAGCGTTAGTTGAGTTTGGTTTTCCTGTTGGACCACTAGCTTTATTAGATGAAGTAGGTATCGATATAGGTTCTAAAATAGCACCTATCTTAGAAAAAGAGTTAGGTGATCGTTTTAAAGCACCAGATGCTTTTTCTAAAATGATTGATTCAAAACGTCTAGGCCGTAAAACAGGCTCAGGCTTTTATAGTTATGGTAAAGGCAAGTCTAAAGGTAAAAAAGTTGATGAATCCGTTTATGAATTTTTAGGGATCACACTTGAGCCTAAACTAAATAAAGAAGAAATAGCGCAACGTTGCGTAAGCCAAATGCTAAATGAAGCTGCTCGTTGTTTAGATGAAGGCATTATCGCTAGCGCAAGAGATGGTGATATTGGTGCTATTTTTGGTATCGGCTTCCCTCCATTCTTAGGCGGACCATTTAGTTATATGGATAAGTTAGGTGCAAGTGAACTTGCATCAAGGTTAACTTCTTTATCTCAGTTAAATCAACATTTTGAACCTTGTAAGCCGATTATTGATATGGCTGAAGGCAAACAGGCTTATTATTAATAATTTAAGTTAATACAAGAAAGGCTATTAAATAAACTAAAAGTTCATTTAATAGCCTTTTTTTATGCGCTAAACTTGCGTATAATTCGCGCTCGTTTTTTGTTCTGCTTTAATTGAAGTAGCTGAATAAGAGGGTGATACCTCGCAGTTTATAGAGGTTTATCGTGATTGTATTTTTTAGTGTTTTTTTTGCTATTTCGCTATATATATTAGCAATTAAAAAGGGTATGCCAACTAAACGTTGGTTCGTTTTAGGCAGCTTACTCGGGCCACTTGCATTTATTATATTTAATCTACATTATCGTAGAGCTTTATTACGTTGTATTCCAAACCATGCTATTTTATGGCGTACTTAATACTCAACCAGATTTTAGATCAAGTTAACTATCCAGTGGTAAGTCAATTGTAGCTATACAGCCGGTTTCATTGGTTTTATTCTTTAAACTGAGTTTGCCATCATGCACTTCTAAAATTTGTCGACACAATACTAGACCTATGCCAGAGCCTTGTTTTTTTGTTGTATAAAATGGCACAAATAAATTACTCTCATTACTAATTCCAGCACCCTGATCGCCAATCATAAGCTGAAATCTGTCTTTGTTTAAGTTCCAACTAATCTCTATTTTTCCATTTTTATTAGTCGAATTAACAGACTCAACGGCATTTTTTATGAGGTTGATCAGCACTTGTTCAATTTGTACGGGATCAATCAATAACGATACATTTTCACTTGGTTGAATATTAATATGATTACTTTGATAAAGAGGGATAATTTTATTTATAAGTTCATGAATGTTGGTTTGCCTTTTTTTCGGCTCTGGTAAATGGGCAATTTGTTTATAACTGTTCACAAAATTAGTTAAGTTATTAGCCCGTTGTGCAATAATTGAAAGTCCGTCAACTAAGTTATCTTTATGCATTTCAATATTTTGCTGTTTAGACATCATACGCTTCAAAGTTTCACTGATAGATGCAATCGGTGCCAGAGAGTTATTGATTTCATGGCTGATGACTCTGACTAAACTTTGCCAAGCGTTACGTTCTTCAATTCTAAGTAAGCGGCTAACATCGGTCAAAAATAATAACCTATGTTGTTTGCCTTCTTCTCTAAATTCTTCCATATGAACATTAAACTTGCCTTGTTGTTTATCAAAAACAAGGTTCATAACCTTACTTTTTCCGCGTTCAAGGTGTTTTAATTGTTCAAGTTGATTTAATGATGTTTTATCTTTTGATCCAGATGTTAACCCTAGTAACTTTTCTGCAGCGGGATTAATAAAAGCAAACTCATTTTTTTCATTTAAGGCTATGGTTGCCACATCAATATGCTTAATAACCGTTTGTAATAAAAACTGACTTTCCACAGATTCATTTCTTTGTTTTGTTAGCCTCTGTGCAAGGGAATTCACAGAATCTACAAGTTCATTTAATGCTGTATCACCCTCACTCGTGCGTGCTCTTAAGCTGTAATCGCCTTGGATCATGGCATCAAGTAGATTACAAATGCTACGAAATTGATATGCAGAAATTTGATGAATTTTAGTATGACAAAAAATGATTGTAATACTACAAAGTAATATAGTGAGTAGAATAAGAGGTGTTGAAATCTTTGCGTACCACATCATAAATATTAATAAAAAAAATACAGGCAAACATGCAATTAAAGATAATTGTGTTAGTTGCTTTTCAAAGGAAACTTTATTTTTCATTGCTAAATATGAAACCTATATTTTTTCTAATCGTCGATAAAAAGCACTTCTACTTAAACCAAGTGATTTTGCAGCTTTTATAACATTACCATCAAAAAAAGTAAGACGTTTATCAATTATATTTAATTCTAATGTTTCTAATGTCGCTAAATTTTCAGGGTCTTCTATCACTATTTGTGAAATAGTTTGTTTTTTTTCAGCTATTGGCAGACCCAAATCATCAACTGATATTTCATTAGCTTGGCACAGAATGTGCGCTCGCTCCATGACATGGTTTAGTTCTCTGATATTTCCAGGCCATTCGTAAGATATTAAAGCTTGCTGGGCCATATTACTAATAATCAGTTTATCTTGGTGATGCTTTAGGGCCATTTTAGATAAAAATGAATCAGCTAATAAAATGATGTCTTCTTTACGCTCTCTTAATGAAGGGATTTCTATAGCAATCGTGTTGATTCTATAGAGTAAATCTTTTCTAAACTCATTGCTTTCTACCGCTTTATTTAAATCGGCATTAGTCGCACTAATTAATCTAATATCAACAGATTGTGTTTTATTGCCTCCTACTTTTTCAAACTCGCTGTCTTCAAGAACACGTAACAATTTACCTTGTTGAGAATATGGGGTATTGGCTATTTCGTCTAAAAACAATGTACCGCTATCAGCAAGTTCAAATCGGCCAATACGCGTTGTTTTTGCATCAGTAAAAGCACCTTTTGTATGGCCAAACATTTCACTTTCAAATAATGTTTCTGTGACAGCACCCATATTCACCGAGATTTGATTGGCTTTACTTCTGTTTGAGTGTTCATGAATATAACGAGCAAACATGCTTTTACCCGTGCCATTTTCCCCAGTTAATAGAACGCAGGCATCACTTTTAGCAACTTGGTTTATGATTGCCAGTGTTTTTTTCATTGCAGCTGATTGTGCAATAAGCTCACCGCTAAACTCACTATCAACTTGCTGTTGTAAAAGTTGGTTTTGCTGGCTTAATTTTTGAGATTTTTTTTCACTGTTAGCAAGTTTGATTTGATTATTGATAATATTGATTAGCCTATCAATATCCCAAGGCTTCTGGATAAAGTCATTAGCGCCATTTTGCATTGTACTGACTGCAACTTCTATCGTTGCCCATCCTGTCATAACAACTATAGGTAAATACTCGTCACACTTTCTGATTGAAGAAATAAGGGCTAAACCTTCTTCACCCGATGTTGTATCAAGAGAGTAATTTAAATCCATTAAGACGAGATCAAAACTGTTTGTTCTGATAGATTCCAATGCCGCATCAGGTGTTTCAGTGAGCGTAACTTGAAAACCCTCACAAACAAGGAGCATTTTTAATGCGCTTAATACATCTTTATCATCATCTACCAGTAAAATATTTTGCATCATTTTTATGTTTATTATTCCTTTGATAATCCTAGTATATACTTTATTTAATTTAAGTAATTGAAATTGTAATAACTAATAAAAAGTAACGTGATTGATAACACATCACATTACTTTTTAATGATTTTTACTAGTTAATTATTGATGAATATTAGCTAAAGCATCATGACCCCAACCAATTAACTTATTATTTTTAAAAATAAGCGGCGTAGTTTCATCTTTAGAAGTTGTACTATCATGGTGTTGTCGTGATGTACGGTAATACATGACACGATATTCTTGTTCGTTATTAATGAATGCTTCAGTGAAATTAGGCACTCCAAGCTTTATTTCAATTTGAGTCCTGTCAGTATCAAGGCTTAATTGGCTAATTACTTCTCTATTTTTTTGCTGTATTTGTTGCCAGCTTTCATCTGAATCATCATTGCTGTGAATAAATACGCAGCCACTTAAAGTACTTATAGTTATTAACATGGCCGAAAGTTTAATTAATTTTTTCATTATATTTCCTTTTCTTAAATTACTCGTGATGTAATGCATCACTTGGTTCCATTTTTAATGCTTTTTGTGTTGGCAGGTAAGTTGCTAACATCACAACACTGCCTATCATTGTGGTTATGCTGATTGAAATAATAATGAGAGCATTATTGCTAGTACCAAATAATTGAGACATAGCAAAACCCATTGCACATCCGGCCATAATACCCGGGATACCACCCCATAAAAGTTGTTTTGCTCCGGCTTTTATAAACTCTTTAGTAATGGTTTTTTCATCAGCGCCTAATGCGCGTTTTATGCCTATCTCTTGTGTTCTTTGAGTGATGGTATTTGACATTACGCCATATATACCACTAGCAGCTAGCACAACTGCAGCAAGACCAAATAATGCAGTTAACGAACTAATAAACTTAATAGGCGCGGTAAAGCGCTCATTGCTTTGAGAATAAGTCTCTATTTTATACGAAGGTAATAGAGGATCTATTGACTGCAATGTCTTACGTAAAGTGGTACTTGCAATATTGATAGTTGATTTCATACGCATCGCAATTGTTAAGTCTTGTCTTGGAGATTGTGTAAAGGGTCTAAACACTGACGGCAGAGCTCGACCTTCTCGATTTCCTTGAATTGTATTATCAACGATGCCTACAATTGTGATCCAAGTGATATCAGTAGATTCTGATTGTGCTAAACGAAAGCGCTTACCAATTGCATTTGAATCTTTAAAATGTTGCTCAACAAACGCCTGAGTAACTAACGCTGTATTTTTATCTAGGCCATTGTCACTAGAATTAAAGTAACGACCGCTTTTTAAGTCGACACCTAATTTTTTTAAGGCATCTGGCATTATCGAAATGTAGTTTGCTCTTGGATAGCTTATATTAGTATCTAGATTGTACTCTTTACCTTCTAATATCAGTTTTTCTTCTAAAGCATAATCTCCTGGTAATGCTGTAGATATCATCACTTCACCAATCCCAGCACTATTTTCTAAGCGAATCTGTAAAGCTTTAGCAAACTGTATTTTCTTATTTTCTTCATCATATTTAGTATCGGTTAATAATACGCTAGCTGTGAGTATATTATCTGTATCCGCACCGATATCTTGATTGCTTTGCTGGTGGGCCGCATAAACCATGACACTTGCAGCAATTAAAATAGTCATTGATATAAATATTTCACTGATCACTAACAGCTTATTGAGTCGACCTGATTTTTTACCTAATGCACCTCGGGTACCATCACGTAATACACTGTTAAAATCATTACCTGAATTTTTCCAAGCTGGTAATAAACCTGTCACTAAAATAGTCGTAATTAAAATAATAAAGAATAACTTTATTGTGTAGCTGTCAATTGAAAACTTCCACCAAAATGCTGTTGGGTTAATGAAAAATGTTTGTGTAATGGGGCCTGTGACTTCTAATCCCCAAGCAACAATTAATAAGCCGATAACACCACCTAAAGTACAAATGATGATGCTTTCCCATAACATTTGGCTTATTAAGCGAAACCTTGGTGCACCTAAGGCAACACGGATAGCAGTTTCTTTTGAACGCTCAACAGCGCGAGATAATAATAAATTACCAACATTGATTGAAGCTAAAGCTAAAATTAAAATAGCAACAATATGCATGGTATAAATGACAGGCTGACCATCTCCTGCAGCAGAACCGGGTATCGTAGTGACATAAGCCGATGTTGCGGTATTAGTTTGTGGATATTTGTTTTCAATGCGTTTCATGATCATTTTTAACTGCTGATCTATTTCATCCATTGAAAAGGCGTCATCAATATGTGCTAACCCATGTAAGTCAGATGCGACAATACGTGTGGATTTTGTATTATCTTCAATCATAGGTAACCACATTTGAGCGATATTTGGAAATAAATACCCTTGTGGCATAACACCGATTATTTGATGATTATTACCATTGATCTGCAAAGATTGTTCTAATACTTTAGGATTTCCACCAAATTGTTTTTGCCAGATATCATAACCAATCACAACAACCTTATTGGCACCAGATAAGTTCTCATTAGCAACAAAATCTCTCCCTAAAATAGGTTTAGTACGCGTAATTTTAAAAAATTCTGGTTGTACTAAAACAACATTATACCTTCTTGCACCATCACGAGACGACACTGTCACATTATTATTTATGTAGCCCGTGAATTCAGATAAACCCTTAATGCTGTTTTTAATTTCATTAAAGTCTAATAAATTAATTTTATCAGTATTATTTACGCCATTATGCGAAGCACTGATCAATACTAGGGAGTTACCATCTTTAAGGTCTAAATCCTTATAAAGAATTGTATTAAAAAAACTGATCATATAGACACTTAAACCTATGCCCGCAGCCATCACTAAAGTTGTTAGCGCTGTAAACCCAGGTTTTTTTGCTAACAGTCTTAATGCATATTTAAAGTCTTGAAATATCATAATATATCCCCCTTAGGCAGCTTTTGTGGTCTTAGTTTGGTCAGATACAACATGGCCATCCAAAATTTCAATGTTTCTATGAGCTTGCTCAGCAGAGCGTGGATCATGCGTTACCATGCAAATTGTTGCACCTTTTGCATGTAACTCATCTAATAACGCCATTACGGCAGCTGCGTTTTTAGAGTCGAGGTTACCTGTAGGCTCATCCGCTAATATAATTGATGGATTTCCCGCGATGGCACGGGCAACAGCCACGCGTTGTTGTTGACCACCTGAGAGTTGTGATGGAAAATGTTTTGATCTATGAGCCATATCTACTTGAAGAAGGGCATTTTTAACCATTTCTTTTCGTTGTTTTTTATTTAAATCACTACGATAGGTCAGTGGTAATTCAACATTTTCTTCAACATCTAAATCGCTGATCAAATTAAATGATTGAAAAATAAATCCGATTTCAGTATTACGAATTTTAGCTCTTTGTTGTTTTGATATATTTGAAACATCATGGTTTGCAAGTTGGTACTTACCGCCAGTATTGGTATCTAATAAACCTAATAATGATAATAAAGTTGATTTACCACATCCTGACGGCCCTGAGATAGAAACGTACTCGCCCTTATTAATAGTTAAGCTTATTTGGCTTAAAGCGTGTGTTTCTACATCTTCGGTATAAAATACTTTTTCGATATTTTCTAATTTTATTAATGTATTGCTCATAATAATATCCCTTAATTTATTCTGATTTTTGTGTGTGTTTGCAAATTACTTGGATCTGAAACAATGATTTGCTCGCCAGCTTCTAAACCGTTTAAAATTTCGATTTGATTGATTGAACCTTTACCTAACATTACCGTTACTTGCTCAGCAAACTTGCCATCAGAGCTGACTTTATATAATGAAGATGTACTTTGGCTTTGTGAAAATAATGGTCTGTTGATAAATAAAGTATTTGCTATGTGTGATATTTTTATTTCACCATCTACAGTGAGATCTGGCCTTGCATCATTAGGTAAATTCTCACTGAACGCTACATCAACCTGTACGCTGCCATTAATTACTGCGGGATCGACTCTTGATACTGTGCCTGATACTTTATTATTACGCGTATCAATGATGACTTTTTGGCCGATTCTAACATCTCTAATTTGAAGCTCAGGTATTTGTAATTCGGCTATTAAGTCATTCTGCTGCGCTAATTTTGCAATGTTACCGCCCATATTAACTCTTTGACCCACTTCAACAGCAACTTCTTGAACAACACTATCCAATGTTGCAACAACCATTAGGCTATCAACTTGTTGTTGCGCTCGTTCTAATGTTTTTTTCATTTTATTTAGTCGAGCTTGTCGAGCATTGATTTGCACTATGATGTTTTGTTCTACTTTTTTTAAACGTTCAGTCTGAATACCTAACCTTTGACTTAATTGTATTGTTTCAAGTCGTGTTTTTTCATAATCGATTTTAGAAATAACACCAGTGCCGCTTTGATAAAGTTGCTCTTGTGCATCTTGTTTAAGTTTGCTGCTTTCATAATTTAACTTAGCGTCAAGCATTAAAGACTTTTGATCTAACAATAGGGCTTCTTGCTCTACTTTAGCGGCTTCACTCTCAGCAATTTTAGCTTCAAGTTCCCACTTTGTTTCTTCAAGCAGCTGCTCAAGGCGAGGATTGCTTAATTGAACAATTAACTCTCCTTGTTTAACTGATTTTCCGGCTTTTACAATGACATTCTCTACACGGGCTTCAACATTTGAAGAGAGCCACTGAATATTTCTTGGTACTAAGACTCCTGAACCTCTCACAGATACAGAAAACTCACCACGTTTTACAGAGTCAGTGATTATTTCTTTAGAATTAACTGAAAAATCAGCTTGTGCTAAATACCATAAATAATAAATTGCAGTCGCCACTACAGTAAAAGCGACACCCCAAATTAATAAATTTGTGTATTTAGGTTTGCTTTGTTTTGTTCTCGATATATCCAAAATACGGCTCCACTAAAATATTTACATTACTTTCATCTAGTAAAGCAGGGAGCATGCCATGTTTTTAAGTTATTGTTATATTTGTGTTTATAATGATTTTATATAATTTAAATTAAATACGTCCCATGAATGGGAAGTTCATATTTTAGAATATCCCATCAATGGGATTTTATAAGAAGAAATAAAGATAATGAGATTAAAACATTAAGGTACTGGTAATTTATACAGTTATAAGCCATTATCCCCATTATTAGGTGTTTTAAAGATTTAGGATTCATTTGACAGTCATTTTAGCGATAGATCCAGGCTCTCGATTAACTGGATATGGTGTCATTGAGCAAAAAGGTAGCCGGTTTACTTATTTAGGCAGTGGTTGTATTCGCTTAGGCAGTGGACCAATACCTGAGCGTCTTAAAATGATTTATCAAGGTGTTACCCAACTAATAGAGCAATTTAAGCCGGATACATTTGCGATAGAACAGGTGTTTTTAGCACATAATCCAGATTCGGCTTTAAAATTAGGGCAAGCAAGAGGTGCCGCTATTGTAGCTGCCACTATGGCTGATTTACCTGTGACTGATTATTCTGCTCGGCAAATTAAGAAAGCGGTGGTAGGCACGGGAGCAGCAGATAAAAAACAAGTGCAACATATGGTTAAAGCAATCTTAAAATTACCAGCCGTACCACAGGCCGATGCCGCAGATGCCTTAGCAATTGCGATGTGTCACGGTCACTCTCAACAAAATTTAATTAAGCTTGCTGGCCAGGCTAAAAAAGTTGTTCGTGGACGCTTAAGATAAAAATATTTAAAAGGTAAGAGAATGATAGGACGATTAAGCGGAATTTTATTAGAAAAACAGCCACCAGAAATTTTATTGGATGTAAATGGTGTTGGGTATGAAGTACAGTTACCTATGACGAGTTTTTATAATTTACCCGCAACAGGAAAAACAGCCACAGTTTATACGCATTTTGTTGTGCGAGAAGATGCGCAATTATTATATGGTTTTAATAATAAAACCGAGCGCGCATTATTTCGTGAATTATTAAAAGCCAATGGTGTAGGGCCTAAGTTAGGTTTAGCTATTTTATCTGGCATGTCAGCCGAGCAATTTGTAAGATGTGTTCAAAATGAAGATGCTTCTACACTAGTCAAAATTCCTGGTGTAGGTAAAAAAACGGCAGAACGTTTAGTACTTGAAATGAAAGATAGGCTCAAAGATTGGGGCATGGATTTATTTACACCATTTACAGATTCAGTGGACGAAAATGGATTGGTACTTGAGATGCAAGGCGCTCCAATAATTGATACCTCTGAAGATGATGCTGTGGCGGCATTAATGACTTTAGGTTATAAACAAGCTCAAGCAGAAAAATCAGTCAGAGCAGTCAAAGGAACAAATGGTAAAGGTAAAAGCTCTGAAGAACTTATAAAAGCAGCCTTAAAATCAATGATCTAAATTTTTAATTTATTAAAATAGTTAACAGTAGAAGCACATAAAATGATAGAAGCAGATAGGCTGATAGAACCGGAAATTCAAGGTAATGAAGACGTTGTTGATAGGGCTATCAGGCCAAAACTATTAGCCGATTATACGGGTCAGCCCCATGTAAAAAAACAGATGGAAATATTTATTGCTGCTGCTGTAGCAAGATCCGAACCTTTGGATCATTTATTAATATTTGGTCCACCTGGTTTGGGTAAAACAACCTTAGCAAATATTGTTGCCAATGAGCTAAATGTAAATATTAAAACAACTTCTGGCCCGGTACTTGAAAAAGCGGGTGATTTGGCTGCACTTCTAACAAACCTAGAAGAAGATGATGTTTTATTTATTGATGAAATACACCGTCTAAGCCCTCAAGTTGAAGAAATTCTTTATCCAGCAATGGAAGATTATCAACTTGATATTATGATAGGTGAGGGACCTGCGGCACGCTCTATTAAACTAGATTTACCACCTTTCACTTTAGTGGGAGCAACTACACGTGCTGGTTCACTGACTTCGCCTTTAAGAGATCGATTTGGCATAGTGCAAAGGTTAGAATTTTATTCAGTAGAAGATTTATCAACAATCGTAAATCGTTCAGCTGATTTCTTGGATTTACCAATGGATGAACAAGGTGCCATAGAAATAGCGCAAAGGTCTCGAGGTACACCGCGTATTGCTAACAGGTTATTACGCAGAGTACGAGATTTTGCACAAGTCAAAGGCGACGGTGCAGTTACATTGGAAATAGCACAGCAAGCTTTAGATATGATAGATGTAGATAAATCAGGTTTTGATTTTATGGATCGAAAATATTTATTAGCAATTATTGAAAAATTTATGGGCGGCCCTGTTGGTTTAGATAACTTAGCGGCAGCAATAAGTGAAGAAAAAGAAACGATTGAAGACGTAATTGAACCTTATTTAATTCAGCAAGGCTTTATTCAGCGCACGCCAAGAGGGCGTATAGTGAGTGACCGTGCTTATCTTCATTTCGGTTTAACAGTCGCTAACAAACAAAGTTAATGGCAAATTTTGCAACGCATCTAAAAGTGAGTATTTTTACGAGTGCAGCGTTAGGCTCAGTTGTACTCAATTCTAATATCGCTACGACTTCTCAAAGTATTTTATTATTTATGATTGGCGCACTTTCAGGGTTATTACCTGATTTAGATGCTGATAACTCAAATTCGATAGATTGGTTATTTAGCATTTTAGGTATCACACTTTCTATCAGTTTTATTTTAATAGTACCGCAATCATCGGTTATTTCATTGTGGCTAATTTGCGGGGCTATTTATCTTGCGACGCATTGGCTGATTAAACCCATATTTGAAAAATTAACAGTTCACAGAGGAAGTCTACATTCAATTTTTGCTGTCGTTATGTTTACTTTGATGGGAACAACTGGCTCGTTGTTATTGTCACAATCTTTGAGTATGTCATTGTTGATTGGTATTTTTATCGCTTTAGGTTCGCTAACCCATTTAATACTAGATGAAGCTTACAGTGTAGATCTTGAAAATAATGCTATTAAAGCATCATTTGGCACTGCAATGAAATTAGTCGACTTACGTTTCCCTTTAACGAGTTTATTCCAAGCTGTTCTAGTAGGGATCTCATTCTTCTACTTATACCCAATACTTCCAGAAATAATTAAACTAATTGTTAGTTGGCAAGAAAAGATATTGTTGATTAGTTTTATTCCTAAATTTTAGGCAAAAAAAAGCCCGCACAGTGTGCGGGCAAAACAACAAGTTGGAAGGGAATCCAGGGTTTATCTAAAGTTTAACTTTAAATGAGTTCATAATACGAATTAGTCTTTCATCATATTATTAAGTATCTGTGCTGTAGAGAAGTGCTCTACATGTCTTAGCAAGGTACGAGATGAATAATATAGTTTAACTGGTCGGGCTTCAAACTAGAAAAATTAAAATTTCACATTAGAAAAACTAATGTCGAATAATTATTATAATGACGTACAGAACATTAATAAATTGTTAATTTAATTTAAGCTGTTGATTTTAGGGGTTTATATTTTAAACGCTTTATTTTTAAACGATTAGTTTTCTTTGTTTTTACATGCTTTTCACAAGGCGTTTTACTGGTTATTCAAATTTATTGCATAAAACAACGAATGATTGAATAATGATTTAGTTAAACT
>Ga0105356_10001837_pt1 | contig 21259 bp, 18 predicted proteins | sample GOMGulsemesocosm_3_FD_83502 | JGI IMG/M metagenome (GOLD analysis project Ga0105356, IMG submission 83502) | Methane-oxidizing microbial communities from mesocosms in the Gulf of Mexico - GOM9D Gulf of Mexico | ecosystem: Environmental > Aquatic > Marine > Cold seeps | place: Gulf of Mexico... | reverse complement strand
TACACGTGCTTCTGTATAATATAAATTCGCCCCTTCAGTAACTCCTGTGGTACTTAAGTTAGAAATAGCCGTGGCATTCGTAGCAATCCCAGATATGTTTTGGTCGCCAGTATTCGTGCCACTTGTATTTGTTAGAATTAATGCCTGTCCAGCTGTAATTCCTGTTTTAGCAGTGTTTGCTGCAACCGCTGTGTTTGCACTTACACGTGCTTCTGTATAATATAAATTCGCCCCTTCAGTAACTCCTGTGGTACTTAAGTTAGAAATAGCAGTGGCATTCGTAGCAATCCCAGAAAGATCCTGGTCGCCAGTATTCGTGCCACTTGTATTTGTTAGAATTAATGCCTGTCCAGCTGTAATTCCAGTTTTCGCGGTGTTTCCAGCAACGGCTGTGTTGGCACTTACACGTGCTTCTGTATAATATAAATTCGTCCCTTCAGTAACTCCTGTTGTACTTAAGTTAGAAATGGCTGTGGCATTGGTCGCGATCCCAGAAAGATCCTGATCACCAGTATTCGTGCCACTTGTATTTGTTAGAATTAATGCCTGTCCGGCTGTAATCCCTGTTTTAGCGGTGTTTGCTGCAACGGCTGTGTTGGCACTTACACGTGCTTCTGTATAATATAAGTTTGTGCCTTCACTAACTCCTGTTGTGCTTAAGCCAGCAACGCTTTCAGCTGTTTTCGCATGACGTGCATACGGAACACTTAATATCTCATTTATACCTATAATAGTATATAAAGTTCCGCCTAAAGGATCTGACTCAACCTTTAAAAAGTAGGGTCCCGAAGACCAATCGATTGATGTGATATCTCCTGAAACAACACTTCCGTTACCTATTTCTAAACTTATTAATCCATTATTATTGGGTGTGGGTGTATGGGTTTCTGAATATACAGCGGATCCAGAAGTTGACCCTTGCAATATACTTATTTGCATACCTACAGTTGTTGTAATAAGAACATCGCCAGCATCTCGTATCACAGCTTGATAGCTCATGTTATTAGGTGATTGCGGAAAAGCTGTTGCAATAATCCCTAAAGCAAACAGTAAGGTCATAATATGTTTCATCAGTATTCTTGGGGTTAATTGTTTTTAATAATTTTAAATGATTTAATAGTCAAAGCTTTATCTGTAATAATTAAAAAATAAGTAGCCATGGGCAGCTTCTCTAATGAAATTGTTGATTTCTGAGTTTGTATTTTTTCTGATAACAACAATCGGCCATTTAAATCATATAACTGATATGCTAAATATTCTGATGACATTTTACCTATTGATAATACCACATTAGAAATCGTAGGGTTAGGATATACCTTTAAATCTAAACGAATTTCAGGGTATTTGTTAACACTTAGTATACTTTCGAAAACCTCATACGGTTGCTGCACACCCTTTAACAAAGATCCGTTTAAACTATTATTACTAGTATAGACCAATTGACCAACACTTTGGCTTAAAGCCCCTCCAACTCCATTATGATTAGTACCGACAGAAACAAATCCGTTTTGGCTCTGAGCAAATGTTACAGTCATAACAATTAATGAAAGACTAAATAGTGTTTTCCTTATTTCCATATAAAATGCCTTTTATAAAAAGTGTGATTTTCTTCAGATTAATGAATTAAAACCGAGGACAAACTAAACTTTTTATGTCATTCAACGCTACAAATATACACTTTTATCGGATAAATATGCATTTTGTCGAATAAATTATAATAAATTTTGTTATTCAGTTTATTTATTCCAGTAAGTTTTTTTGAAGTAATAGTAATAGAATAGGGACCTAAGCCAATATTACATAAGTTTATATAAGCGATATAAAACTAAACATATTCAACATGCTGATTTGCATATTATTAGACATAAATATCGTATCAGCTATTGTAAAAAAGTCTCCTGATACCATAAATCAACCTTGAGACTTATCAAAAGGCTATAAATGTATACAGAACATTTTTCAAACCCTCTGTCCTCTTTTTTTGTATTTTTAAATCCAATTATTGAAGATTAAAACCAAGAATAAAAAACATCTATGAAATTAAATACCGCATATTACACCATATTAATAGCTCTAATAAGCTTTAACAGTTTCGCACAAAAAAATACATCAGAACAAATCAAAGCAAAGATTAGAACTGAAGGTTTTCAAAACTCACAAGCTATGCCAATGCTTAGCGCTCTTACAGATATTTACGGACAACGCCTAACAGGCTCACGTGAATACTTAGCTGCCGCAAATTGGATGCGTAGAAAAATGCAAACCATTGGTCTTGATAATGTCACTTTTGAAAATTATTGCAAAGATTGTCGTGGTTGGAGTATCAATAGTTTTAATGTAGAATTGATTGCTCCAAATTACATGCATATATCAGCATATCCTTTAGCCATGTCTAAAAGCACAAAAGGTATTGTGGAAGGTGAAATCATTCATATTTCCAGTTTTAGAGACATGAGCATGGTAAAAAATCAATTTTCTGGCAAACTTAAAGGAAAGATCATTCTATTAGGAAGGGACCCAAAACAGAAAGCATTAACTGGTGATATTTCGAAAACCTACAGTGATGACGACTTAGAGAAAATGGAAAATCAAATAGTTTCTAAAAGTAAGCAAACGCCTCTACCCAAACTCTTAAAGTCCTGGGAAACTAGCGATGTAAGTGATAAAGATTTTCTTCAATTTGTTGAGAAAGAGGGTGCTTTAGCTGTTTTAAAAACAAGATCTATGCTCCTCGGGACCCTACATCCTGATGGCACCTATTATTATAAAAACAATGACTACAAGCCATTACCATACTTTACTATCATGCCCGAGCATTTTGGAAGAATGTTACGCATGTTAAATCAAAACGTAACACCAAAGATTAGATTAAATCTGGAAACCGAATTTTACAAAGAACCAGAAAACAATGTTAATATTATTGGTGAAATTACAGGTAATGATCCTCAATTAAAAAAGGAAAGTATACTGGTTGGAGCCCATTTCGATTCCTGGCACTCAGGAACTGGCGCCACAGATAATGGTGCTAATGCTATTGTTTTAGTAGAAGCCTTAAGGATTCTAAAACATATTGGATTCACACCAAAAAGAACAATAAAAATTGGTTTATGGGGTGGCGAAGAACAAGCATTTATTGGATCGGTCGCTTATGCAATTAAACATTTTGGTGCCCTTGATAAGACGCCAAATAACGCATCAACAAAAGTTTCAGCATACTTAAATTTAGACAACGGAGCAGGTGCTATCAGAGGTCTCTATTTGCAAGAGAATGAATTGGCTCGACCTGTTTTTGAAAAGATTTTTGACCCAATATCGAACCTAAGTAATGGTGCATTAGCCATTGAGAATACCCTTTCTACCGATCATGAGACTTTTGACCATTACAATATTCCGTCTTTTCAATTCATTCAAGATAATTTAACCTATTATAATGTGACCCATCATACCCAATTAGATGTATTGGAATATGTACCCGAAAAGGACATCATGAAAAATGCAGTTATTTTAGCCTGGACCATTTATGCTTTAACAGAAATGGAAGAAAAAGTACCAAGAAAAAACATGAAATAGTTTAAGTTTTTTTTAAATTAAAAGACAATGAATTTGAAGGAGGTATTAAAGGAATTAGAGAGCTACGGGAACGAGGCCACAAAAAGAGTATACCTTAACCATGGTGTCAGAGAACCTCTTTATGGTGTGAAGGTTCAGGATATGAAAAAGATTGTCAAAAAAATAAAAAAAGATCATAAACTATCTCTAGAATTATATGCGACTGGTAATTCTGATGCTATGTATCTGGCTGGACTTATAGCTGATGAACAAAAAATTTCTAAAACTGATCTTATTAGGTGGTGCAAAGAAGCCAATAATTATGGACTAAGTGAATATACAGTGCCTTGGATTGCTGCCGAAAGTAAATATGGTTACGAATTAGGTCTGGAATGGATTGAATCCAATATAGAAAGCATCGCATCATCTGGCTGGGTCGCTCTTGCGTATAATGCCGCTTTAAAACCCGATTCTGAATTGAATCTTAAGATTTATTCTGAATTATTAGATCGCGTAGAAAAAAACATCCATTCTGCTCAGAACAGAGTGCGATATACTATGAACGGCTTTGTTATTGCCATTGGTAGTTATTATGTACCGCTGACTGAAAAAGCATCAGATGTTGCAATAAATATTGGAAAAATAACCGTCGATGTAGGAAACACTTCCTGCAAAGTTCCTTTAGCTACAGAATATATAAAAAAAGTTATCGACAAAGGAAATCTTGGCAAAAAACGTAAAAGAGCACGTTGTTAAAAAACATCCAAGGATTTAAAAAAATTACTAAAATAAATACACATTAAATGCCATCACAAACCATACAATACTATTTCCAAAAAGTTACAGATCTAAGCGTTTTAGATAATTTAAAACATGAATGGCAAAAAAGCCTCGTAGCTCCACAAGATGATATGTGGGAAGCGTTCACAAATGGTGCTACACATTGGGAGATTAAAACTAAAAATCAAAGCATTGGTTATGCCTGCGTCAACGATGAAAATAGATTGTTACAGTTTTTTGTATTACCATTTTGGAACCAAGAAGGACCAACTGTTTTTCAACAATTCATAAAAGATCAGAACATTAAATCAGCCATGATTGGCACAAACAATCCAGTTTGTTTATCTCTTGCTATGCATTTTCAAAGCTCAGTAACTGTAGATACTTATTTATTTACAGATGTTTTGGATGCTGACCCAATGAAAATGGATGGAACAATTAGACCTGTTGTCTCACAAGAGCTCGAAAATTTAGTTGGCTTTTATCATAATAGTATTGGAGCGCCAATAGATTGGCTGAACGGATATCTCGGAAATTTAGTTGAAAAATCAGAAGTGTTTATTTTAGTTGATGGCAATGAAATATTAGGAGCCTGTGAAGTTAGAAAAAGCGCAGACAACCCTAAAGTTGCAAATGTAGGTATGGTTGTGTCACCTCAACACAGAAAAAAAGGAGTAGGAACTTTTTTATTAGGAAAAGCAAAGCATATTGCAAAACAGTGGCAAAGATTCGCTATTTGTTCTTGTGAAAAAGATAATATTGGATCTTTAAAGTCCATACATAACAATGGCTTTAGAAGCTCGCATCAAATGCTTCTCATGACCTTTTAGAATAAAAAAGAACCAAACATCACTATTACTTAATATCATAAAAATAAAAAGCCAGCAATTAATAAATTGCTGGCCTCAAATCTTTATTAAAATCTTAGCTAATTAATAAAGACACACTACTTCTTCTTGCTGACAATCCATACCTTTATATGGATTAAAGTTTGCAGGTAAATATGTTTTAGTATCAAAATCCAATTCAACATCTTCTTCTAATTCTACTAATTCAATAGTATTCCAATCTAGATCATGCATTCCCTTTAAAGCGTTAAAGTTTTCTGGTAAGTAAGCTTTAGTGTCAAAACCCAATTCAACATCTTCCTCTAATTCTACTAATTCAATAGTATTCCAATCTAAATCGTGCTTTCCTTTTAATGCATTAAAGTTTTCTGGTAAGTAAGCTTTAGTATCAAAACCCAATTCAATATCTTCTTCTATTTCTACTAATTCAATAGTATTCCAATCTAAATCGTGCATTCCTTTTAAAGCATTAAATCCTTCAGGTAAATATGCTTTTGAATCAAAACCAAGCTCTACCACTTCTTCTTCTTCAACCACTTCAAGAGTAGTAATATCAAAATTTTCAGAAGTCAAGTCATCTGTACATTCAAAAAGAATGTTTTCAAGTTCCAGTTCTTCAACACTCTTTAAAGAATGGTCTGGTATTTTTTCAACCATGGCTGCAGCATTAATGACAAACAGCGCGCTAAATAATAAAGATAATCGGTACATAATATTTTAGTTTTTTTGTTTCGTTTTTACATCTATATTGACGGTACAAAAACCAAAATGTTACACTCCTTTAGAAATCTTTAACAGATTTAAATTCTTTTTAATTTATTTTTAAGAGATCCGGGTTAAAGTGTTAATTTTTTTAAGAGCCTTATGGTAGAATAATCTTGATTTGTTCATGGTAGATTTCAAAATCAATTAAATTATTATGTCCTGCATTTTTAATGACACTAAGTGTTGTCCTGTTCTTTGGTGCAGCATTAAATAATTTCTCACCTGAGCTAAATGGTACTATATAATCGTCTGTACCATGAAACATATGAATTGAGCAAGACACATCACTTATAAATTGATAGGTTGGTAATTGGTACTTCAAAATATAAGACACAGGTATAAATGGAAATCTTATCCTAGCAACATCCATAATACTAAAATAGGGGGTTTCTAATATTAATTGTTTCGGGTTATTATTAGCTGCCACTTTGGTTGCCATGGCAGTACCTAGTGACCGCCCATAAACTGTTATTTGATTTTCGGGATAACTTTCTTTTAAAACATTATAGCATAATTGTGCATCTTCATAAAGCGCAGCTTCACTTAAAGTGCCTGTACTTTTTCCATAACTTCTATAATCCATAATGAATACATCATAATTCAAATCAACAAAATACTCAGTAACGGTTCCCCATCTAGACAAATCACCAGCATTTCCATGAAAATACAAAACAACGCCTTTGCTGTTTTTAGCTCTAAATTGCAAAGCATTAATTATAGCATCATCATTTGTTTCTATAAACAATTCCTCAAAAGGATGAGAAAAATTGAAGTTATATTCTTGAGCTAAGACGGTTGGCCTAAATAATATTTTTTCCTGAAGAAGATATAATGATGTTCCAACCATAACATATAAACTTAATCCTATTATAACAGCTTTTTTAAGCCTTTGCTTTATTGTTTTTTGTCGAGTGTATGACATTAATACTTGTTGTTGAAAAATCTATAGATTTTGATTTTAAGTTAATAATCTCTCCCATTATTTGATGATAGGACTCAAAATTATTTAAATCTTTATGCCCTCCTCCTATTATTGTATGCAACCTTGTTAACTTTGGATTAATTTGAGAAAGTTTAACACTGGTTTTATAAGGAATTAAGTTGTCATTGGTACCATGTACTATATGAATTGGACATTTTACATATTTTAACCATTTATAAGTTGGAAGTGGGTATTTTATTAAGACAGACAAGGGCATAAATGGCATATATCGCGCTGTTACTTTAGTCAAACTATAATAAGGTGCGTCAAGAATCAGCATTTTAGGATTATTAATAGACGCCAACTTTGTGGCAAATCCAGAGCCTAATGAACGTCCATAGATGATTATGTTGTCTTCTGAAACCCGTTCTTTTATTTTTGTATAAACTTCCTGTAAATCGCGTTTAATCGCCTTTTGTGAACGACGCCCAGTACTTTTTCCAAAACCACGATAATCAATCATAAAAACGTCATAACCATGTCTTGTAAAATCTACAGCAAACTTACCCCAGCCTTTTATACTCTTGGAATTTCCTTTTAAATATAAGACAAGTCCCTTTGGATTTTTAACTCTAAATCGCAAGCCATTTATTACAGCACCATCACGGGTCTCTAAATTATACTCCTGTGTTTCTTGGTTTTTATAAAAAAACTGAAAATCCTCTGGTAGTTTTTCAGGTTTAAACAATAAATAATCTTGTAAAAAATATATAGCCACGCTTATCACAAAATATGCAATTGCAACAATTAAAAGAATTTGTAACCAAAAAGTCATCTCTTTAATAATTTTCTATTCACAAGATATAAAACTTTTTAATAGCATTATTTTCAAGGACATAAAGAACATTTCCTATACCAAACATTATACAAATTAAATAATAGGGATTTAAAAGAATATTATGACTTCATATCGATTTTATAAGTAACAACCATTTTTTTTTACTAAATTCATCCTGCTATTAATAAAACACCCCGATTGATGAAACGCATTTTACTTCTCGTTTTTATTTTAACCTGCTTTGCCTCCTGTGAAAATGACTCTGATGATGTCATTATTTTATGTGAAACTCCTTCAGGATTAACTGCCTCAGAAATTACGCATAATAGTGTGGTTTTAAGTTGGGCAAATACTAATGAAATAAAAACAGTTACAATTGAATATGGCCTTAATGGATTTCAAGCAGGGTCAGGAACTAGTGTCACGACTTCAGAAAATTCAATAACAATAGAAAATTTAATGCCTAATTTGGCTTACGAGTATTACATTTTAGCGAATTGCTCGGTGGATAATGTGAGTATGACAAGTGATGTCGGTGTTTTTAACACCTTGATTAGCCCTGTTGTTGCTCAATTTTTACCAAAGCTTTCTCAACTCAATATCTTTAGTGGAGAATTAGGTGATTTAAACCCCAGTATTAATACGTTTGAATATGAATTAAGCACGGCGCTATATTCAGATTATGCACATAAATTACGTTTAATTGCACTTCCTAATGATGAAGCAATGATCTATGACGGTGATGGTTTTCCTATTTTCCCAGATGGAACAGTAATGGCAAAGACATTTTATTACAATTTGGATGAAACTAATTCCGCCGCAGGCAGAAAAATTATTGAAACTCGAGTTTTAATAAAGCAGAGTAATATATGGCATTTAGGGAATTATGTTTGGAACGATGCTCAGAATGAGGCCACTTATGATGAAGACTCTCATATAGTTCCGGTAACTTGGATTGATGCTCAAGGCAATGAAAAATCTGTTGATTATAAAGTACCCGATTATCCATCTTGTGTAATGTGCCATCAAAATAATGGTCGAAGAACACCTATAGGTCCAAAATTACGATCTATGAACTTTGATGTTAATAATACCAATCAACTTCAGAGTTTTATTGATAACGGACATTTAATTAATGCACCAGACCCTTCAACTATAAGTGCTTTACCAAACTGGGAGGACACAAACTTTTCTATGGAAGAACGCACTAAGGCATATTTTGACATGAATTGTGCGCATTGTCATTCCCCGGGAGGTCATCACAGTATGAACTTTTTCGAAGCAATGGACTTGCGATATGAAACCCGTTTTAGTGAATCTAATATTTACGACTATCGCTATAGCATAATGACAAGAATTCAAACCAGTATTCCGGGATATAGCATGCCTTTTATTGGAGTTACAACACCTCATACTGAAGCTTTAGCACTCATCATTCCATTTTTAGAGTCCCTATAATAGATTCAAATTAAGACCAATATTTTTAGAAGTTTTTTTGACATCATTTTTAGTCTTAAAATTTAGTTAAATTATTACTAATTTTTAAGACTAAAAATGATTCTATCCCCCGCATTTATTATTTTCACTGACTAAACTAAAAACCAAGTAAATTGAAAAACTCTTCTATTAAAGTTTTACTGTTAGCACTTACCCTAATAGTAACTTCCTGTAACACAGCAAAAAAAGCAGCAGAGGCGGAAGCTGCTAAAAAAGCAGCAGCTAAACCAAAACCAAAGCCTACTAAAAAAGGGGACATTAAACCTTATGCTAAGGTTATTACCAAAGACGCAAAATCAGACGAAGGATTATTCAAAGTGCATCAAATTGATGAGAAATTCTTTTATGAAATTCCAGATTCCCTTCTAGAAAGGGAAATGTTGATGGTGACTCGTATTGCTAAAAATACTTCTAATAATAGAAGTTTTGGCGGACAAAAAGCAAATACACAAGTTTTGCGTTGGCAAAAGAAAGGAAAGAAAATTGTACTTCGTGTTGTATCACATAACATTGTAGCTGCTGATTCTTTACCGGTCCATGAAGCTGTTAACAATTCAAACTTCGAACCTGTTTTATTCACATTTCCAATAAAAGCACTTAATAAAGATAAAACAGCTTCAGTTATTGATGTTACCGATCTTTTTAATACAGATGTAAAAGCGCTAGGCCTTCCTAACTATGTTAGAAAAGGTTATAAAATTTCAAGACTTGATTCTAAAAAATCATTCATTGAAAGTGTTAAAAGCTACCCTTTAAATGTCGAATCACGCCACGTAAAAACATATATGGCAAGTGCAGCACCATCGAACTCCTCAACTGGAACGGTATCTGTTGAAATGAGTAATTCTATGATATTATTACCAAAAGAACCTATGAAGCGTCGTCATTATGATGAACGTGTGGGTTGGTTTGCTCGAGGTCAAGTAGATTATGGATCTGAAGCTCAAAAAAGCAAAAGAATTGTTTATTTAAACCGCTGGAGACTCGAGGTAAAAGATGAAGATCTTGAAAAATTTAAACGCGGGGAACTCGTAGAGCCTAAAAAACAAATTGTTTACTATATAGACAGAGCGACACCAAAAAAATGGCGTAAATATATCAAACAGGGTATTGAAGATTGGCAAGTGGCTTTTGAAGCGGCTGGTTTTAAAAATGCAATTATTGCAAAAGACCCTCCAACTAAAGAAGAAGACCCTGAATGGTCTCCAGAAGATGCCCGCTACTCTGTAGTACGTTATTTAGCCTCTCCAATTCCAAATGCTAATGGACCTCATGTTGCAGACCCTCGTTCTGGAGAAATCTTAGAATCGGACATTAACTGGTACCACAATGTAATGAGTTTGCTACAAGGTTGGTTCTTTGTGCAGACTGCAGCAATTAATCCTGAAGCACAAATGGTTGGCTTTAAAGATGAAGTTATGGGAGAGTTAATCAAATTTGTATCCTCGCATGAAGTAGGACATACATTAGGATTACCTCATAATATGGGTAGTAGTAGTGCATATAAAGTTGACGATTTACGTAATGCTGAATTTACTAAAAAATACGGTACTGCACCATCAATTATGGATTATGCCCGTTTCAACTATGTTGCACAACCTGGAGATAAAGACGTGGCGCTTATGCCAAATATTGGTGTGTATGACAAGTATGCTATTAACTGGGGATATCGTCCAATTTTAGACGCAGAAAGACCTAAAGACGAAAAGAAAATTTTAGATAGTTGGATTTTAGAACACGCTGGAGACCCAATGTATCGTTTTGGTCAAAGACAAGGTATTGATCCAACTGCACAAACTGAAGATTTAGGTGATGACGCTATAAAAGCAAGTTCTTATGGTATTGCAAACTTAAAACGTATTGTGCCTAACTTAATTAAATGGACTTCTAAAGACGGTGAAACTTACGGTGATTTGAGTTCTATGTATGGACATGTTGTTTCTCAATTTAACAGATACATGGGACATGTAACTACTAATATTGGAGGTATTTATAAATATACCAAAACATCAGACCAAGAAGGAGATGTTTTTAGTCATGTAGACAAAGCACATCAAAAGAATTGTTTAACATTCTTAAATAAAGAATTGTTTAAAACTCCAACATGGTTAATTGATGAAGATATTATTAATAGAACTGAATTTAATGGGGTTACCGAACGCATTAGAGGAATTCAAGAAAGAACTTTACGTAACATTTTAAGTTTAACTAGAATGATGCGTATGATTGATAACGAAACATTAAATGGCTCTAAATCATATGCTTTACTAACTATGATGAGTGATTTAAGAAATGGAATCTGGTCTGAACTACGTTCAGGTAGAAGTATTGATACTTACAGAAGAAATCTACAACGTGCTCATGTTGAAAGATTAGCTACACTTATGGACTCAAAAGATGTTAGAGGATATAGAGGGACAGTTACTGTTAAACAGTCTGATATTATTCCTGTATTGAGAGGAGAGTTAAACAGAATTAAAAGAAGTTCTCAAAATGCGATTGGCGGAGCTCCTAATACTATGACAAGATATCACTTACAAGATATCGTTAAACGTATTGAAACTATTTTAGATCCTAAATAGTAAAATACAAACGCAATTAAAAGCCTTGTAGAATAATTTCTGCAAGGCTTTTTTTGTTTTCTAATAAGACATAACATAATTCTATATTAAAAAATTTAGAGGTCATTTTGAAAGCTCAAAATGTTAATTCAGAGTTAAAAACAAATACCTCGATTAAACTTTTCACAACGCATCAAGTCCTACATACATAACATCAAAAACTAAAAACAAATGAAACAATTAATGTTAATCGCGATGACTTTTGTAATGCTACAGGCCAACGCACAAGACCATAAAAAGGAACATCGTAAAAACGATAAAAAAGAGCACATGCAAAAGCATATGGATTTTACTCCTGAACAAATGGCAACATTGCAAACCAAAAAAATGGTTTTGAGACTTGATCTTACGGAAGCTCAGCAAAAGAAAATCCATAAAATTAATCTATCGAGCGCAAAAGATCGTAAAGCAAGAATGGAAGCTCACAAAAAAATGAGAGCTAAAAATAAAGATAAAAAACCATCTAAAGAAGCACGTTATAAAATGATGAATGCTAAATTAGACAAACAAATAGCATTAAAAAAACAAATGAAGGACGTCCTTACAAAAGAACAGTTCGAAAAATTTGAGAAGGGTGCTAAACAAAAACACATGAAGCAGCGCAAACAAATGAAACACCGCGTAAAAAAACAAAGATCAGAACGATATTAGTACTTGATTGATTAGTTTTAAAAAAGCATTGCTAGGTATTGGTAGCAATGCTTTTTTTATTTTATAAATTTACATTCAATTTTAATCCTACTATAAACTTCTCGCTACTTTCTCCATGGCATTAATAGTATCATCCAAATCTTGATAACTCAATGCATCTGTAATAAACCAAGTTTCAAAAGCACTTGGCGCAATATAAATACCTTCATTTAACAGGCCATGAAAAACCGTTTTAAAAGTTTCATTATTACCTCGTGCAGAAGTTTCAAAATTAGTAACCGCTTCTTTATCAAAATGGACCGATATCATTGATCCTACTCGGTTTATGGTATGATCTATCTGTAATTCAGATAATACTTTTGCTATTCCCTCATGGAGGTATTTTGTTTTTGCTTCAAGCCTACTAAATAAAGATTTATCATCATTAATAGAGTTAAGCATTGCCAAACCAGCAGCCATTGCCAATGGATTCCCACTCAAAGTTCCTGCTTGATACACAGGCCCTAATGGCGCTAAATGATTCATAATCTCGTTACAAGCAGCAAATGCGCCAACGGGTAACCCGCCACCAATAACCTTACCAAAACATACAATATCCGCATTAATACCAAACAGCTCTTGAGCACCACCTTTAGCCAATCTAAAACCAGTCATCACCTCATCAAAAATTAATAATATATTATGGGCATCACAAAGATCTCTTAATCCTTGTAAAAATCCATCATTAGGAGGAATACAACCCATATTCCCTGCTACAGGCTCCAAAATAACACAGGCAATCTCATTAGAATTAGCAGCAATAAGTTCCGCTACATTATCAATATCATTATAGATAGCTAAGAGGGTGTCTTTTGCAGTCCCTTCTGTTACTCCAGGACTATTTGGACTCCCAAAAGTAACTGCACCACTTCCCGCTTGAATCAAAAATGAATCACTATGCCCATGATAACAACCTGCGAATTTTATAATTTTATCTTTACCAGTATAGCCTCTAGCCAGCCTAATAGCACTCATACAAGCTTCAGTACCAGAATTTACAAATCGTATTTTATCAATGTTTGGCACCATAGAAACTGCTAATTCAGCAATTTCAGTTTCAATTTCAGTGGGCATACCAAAAGAGGTTCCTTTTTTTGCTTTTTCAACAACGGCAGATACAACAGGTTCATAGGCATGTCCTAATAACATTGGACCCCAAGAATTAATATAATCTATAAACCGATTCCCGTCTACATCATACAAATAGGCTCCTTTGGCCTCTTTTACAAAAATTGGAGTTCCTCCAACTGCTTTAAATGCTCTTACAGGTGAATTTACACCTCCCGGAATTACCTCTGACGCTGCTGCAAATAATGCACTACTTCTTTTATAAATCATTTTAATCTTTTTCGCTTGGATTGATATTTAATACTTGGCCTATACTGAGTTGGGTATCATGTAACCCATTGATGGATTGCAATGTTTTAACCGTTATTTTATATTTTCTAGAAATGGAATATAAGGTATCTCCCTTAACTACAGTATACGTTGTTTTCTTCTTTGTTTTTTTTCGCTTAGAACTCGGGGCGTCAAACTTATCAAGGTTGTAACGCTCTATTAAACTAATTAGTTTTTGAGGATATTTTTTATCTGTTGCATAGCCTGCCTTACGCAACCCCCTGGCCCATCCTTTATAATCGTCTTTATCAAGCGTAAATAGATTTGCATATCGTTTTCTATTGGATAAAAATTCAGAATGATCCCTAAACGAACGACTTGGGTTTTTATATTTTCGGAAACATTCCTGTGCCTCATCATCATCGTAATACACTTTTGGACCATTCCAATCATGACACTTTATTCCAAAATGATTATTGGCTTTTCTGGCCAAACTTCCTCTTCCAGACCCTGACTCCAAAATACCTTGTGCTAATGTAATGCTTGCCGGAATTCCATATTTTTTCATTTCGGCAACCGCCATATCCTTATACACTGAAATATAATCAGCAGTATTTTTTATTACAGGAATAGCCTTTTTATTAGGTTTTTTAATTTCAACTTCATTAATCTCAACCTTAACTTCCTTTTGCTTTTCAATTTTAGACTTCGACGTCTTCCTTGCTGCCCTCTTTTTACTTGTACCACAACTAGAAATAATGATAGAAATAAGGCAAACTAATAGTATTTTATGTGCTTTTATCATTCAATTAATGCTAATCCTTTTTGTTTTAAATGACTATTCATTCCGGCTATGCCTTGTAAGCCGCCGGTATGAATCGTTAATATTTTAGATCCCTGCTTAAAAAATCCATTTTCAATTAATTTATAAACGCCAAACATTAGCTTTCCAGTATACACAGGGTCCAATTGTATTTCTTGCTCTTTCTTAAACGTATTGATAAATTCAATTAATTCGCTATTGATTTTTGCATAGCCACCAAAATGAAAATCAGTAATTAATTCCCAATTCTTTCGGCTCACAAATTTACTAATATTGTTGGATAAAAAATCACCTTTTAATGCTGGAAATCCTAAGATTTTCTGATGAGATGCTGCACTATTAATTAGGCCTGAAATAGTACCTCCTGTACCTACTGCGCAGCACACATAATCAAATAACTTATCTTCTGCTGACAAAATCTCTTCGCAGCCTTTAACCGCCAACGCATTTGTTCCTCCTTCAGGGACTAGATAAAACGCCCCAAATTCATCTTTTAAGGCTTCAATAAATATATCTGTATGTTTTTCTCTGTACGCGCTTCTACTCACAAACTTAAATTCCATCCCACAGTCCTGTGCGAATTTTAAAGTGGCATTAGTATTCACTTTATCACTTAGCTCTTCGCCTCGAATTACCCCAACAGTTTTGAAACCAAATTCTTGGCCTGCAAACGCTACAGCTGCTATATGATTAGAAAAGGCCCCTCCAAAGCTAAGCAAGGTTTTACATTCTATAGTTGTTGCCTTTTCCAAGTTATACTTTAGTTTTCTGTATTTATTCCCTGAAATAAAGGGATGGATTTTATCTTCTCTTTTGATATAGAGCTCTACACCATAAGAATCCGGCAACTTGATACGTTGATTTACACTATGCTCAAAATTAAAAATCATTGGCGCGAATATACTTTAAAAATTGCCAAATTTTTCGAGATTTTAAATATTCAAAATCGCATTCATTACCATAAGCTTCACGCTCAAATGAAATATTTCGATATGCTATTTTCCAGCTTCTATATTGCAATAACCGAATCAAAAATTCAAAAACGTAAAACACATAAAAAGGAATTATTAACAACTCTAATTGTTGTTTTAAATGAATACACTCATGATTTACCAATATTCTATCAGCCATTAACCCTTTATTTTTAAGCACAACAAAAGGATAAACAGCTAAGCCTGTATAGCCTTTCGGAATTAAATATTTAGAAATTAAAATCATAGGCAATCCGCTTCAAAAATCAATGTAATTTACATTATCTTTGCGACTTATGAAGGAAATTATTCCTGTTGAGGACGGAGATTATTATTTAACACCCGAAGGGTATCGCTGTTTTACAGAACAGTATCATTTAAAAAGAGGCTATTGTTGCGAAAGTAGTTGCAGACATTGTCCATATGGTTATAACAAAAATACAAATAGTATAAAAAAGATATAATTTTGGATTTATTTTTCATGACATATCGCATTAAAGTGGCTCATACGCATCATAGGATTGATATTCGTTACCCCTAGCTTAATAATTTATTCAACACGTGAATATATTATTAACTATTTAGAATACAATCTATGAATTTTCAAAAACAAATATTAGAAGGAATCCCTAACCAATTACCTCCAGTACAAGCATACGACACAAACATCAATCACGCGCCAAAACGTAAAGACATCCTTTCTGCTGATGAAAAAAAATTAGCCTTACGTAATGCCTTACGATATTTTGACAAAGCACATCATGCCGAACTCATCCATGAGTTTAAGCAAGAATTAGAGACCTATGGTCGTATTTATATGTACCGCTTACGACCAACCTACAAAATGTATGCGAGACCTATAGATGACTATCCCGCAAATTCAAAACAGGCCGCTGCTATCATGCTCATGATACAAAATAATTTAGATTATGCAGTAGCGCAACACCCTCACGAATTGATTACCTATGGTGGTAATGGTGGGGTATTTTCAAACTGGGCTCAGTATAGACTAACGATGAAATATTTGGCCGAAATGACTAATGAACAAACCTTAGTCATGTATTCTGGTCATCCTATGGGATTATTCCCATCACATAAAGACGCTCCCAGAGTTGTAGTTACTAATGGTATGATGATTCCTAATTATTCCAAACAGGACGACTTGGAAAAATTTAACGCCTTAGGGGTTACTCAATACGGACAAATGACAGCGGGAAGTTATATGTATATTGGTCCGCAGGGTATTGTTCACGGGACTACCATTACTGTACTCAATGGCTTCAGAAAAATTAAAAAATCCCCTAAAGGAAACCTTTTTGTAACCTCAGGTTTAGGGGGCATGTCTGGAGCACAGCCTAAAGCCGGGAACATTGCTGGATGCATTACAGTTTGTGCTGAAGTTAATGAAAAAGCCGTTCACACACGGCACTCTCAAGGTTGGATTGATGAAGTTTTTTCTGATTTAAATGAATTAGTAACACGTGTTAAAACAGCCCAATCTAATCAGGAGACTGTTTCAATAGCCTATCATGGAAATATCGTTGAAGTTTGGGAAAAATTTGATGAAGACCATATTCATGTCGACTTAGGAAGTGACCAAACTTCGTTACACAATCCATGGGCAGGAGGATATTATCCAGTAGACATTTCTTTTGAAGACGCCAATGAAATGATGGCTAACAATCCAGAATTGTTCAAAGAGAAGGTTCAAGAAACGCTACGCAGACATACTGAAACAGTAAATAAACACACGGCAAAAGGCACCTATTTCTTTGATTATGGAAACGCCTTTTTACTAGAAGCTTCACGAGCAGGTGCGGATATTATGGCGGAGAATGGTATTGACTTTAAATACCCTAGTTACGTTCAAGATATTATGGGTCCTATGTGCTTTGATTACGGCTTTGGCCCTTTCCGTTGGGTTTGTGCCTCTGGAAAACCAGAAGATCTGGCAAAAACAGATGCCATAGCTTGTAGTATTCTTGAAGGTATTATGAAAGAATCCCCAAATGAGATACAGCAACAAATGGCTGATAATATTCAATGGATAAAAGGGGCTCAGGAAAACAAATTAGTTGTTGGCTCTCAGGCCAGAATACTTTATGCTGATGCTGAAGGTCGTATGAAAATCGCAGAAGCATTTAATAAAGCTGTGGCTAAAGGAGATGTTGGTTATATCGTTTTAGGTCGTGATCATCATGATGTATCTGGAACTGATTCTCCTTATAGAGAAACCAGTAATATTTATGATGGCTCGCGTTTTACAGCAGATATGGCCATCCATAATGTTATTGGTGATAGTTTTAGAGGCGCCACCTGGGTAAGCATTCATAACGGTGGTGGTGTTGGATGGGGTGAAGTTATAAACGGTGGCTTTGGTATGGTTCTTGATGGTAGTAAAGATGCCGAAAGGCGACTAAAATCAATGCTTTTTTGGGATGTAAATAACGGAATCTCAAGACGAAGTTGGGCCAGAAATGAAGAAGCCGTATTTGCCATAAAACGTGCTATGGAATCTGAACCAAACTTGAAAGTTACTTTACCAAATAGTGTTGACGATGACTTATTGAACATGTTATAATCATTAATAAAATTGTTATGAAAGCCCATAATGGGCCATTAACACGAACCAATAGCATCTCCAAGGATTTTGCACAGCATTAATATAGTTGTCTCTGATGGAGGAGCCATTGGATTCTAAATTTATTGTTATGAAAAACACTTTTAAAATATTATCCATTGCCTTCATTCTTACAATTGTTACTTCTTGTGTCTCGGTTAGAGTTGCTTCAGATTATGATAAGGATGCCAACTTCAATACGTTTAAAACATTTGCGTTTTTTAAAGCTGGAGTTGACAAGGCAGAAATTAGCGACTTAGATAAACGTAGAATTCTACGTGCTGTAGAAATTGAATTGACCGCTAAAGGATTTACTAAATCAGAAAATCCAGATCTTCTTGTAAGTATCTTTACAAAGTCAAGAGAAAAAATTAATGTACATAATTACGGTTACAGCCCTTATGGTTATGGCTGGGGATGGAGTCCTTGGTATTGGAATAATTATAATTCAGTATCACGTTCAACAGAAGGAACATTATACATAGATCTTATTGATGCCAATAAAAAAGAGCTTGTTTGGCAGGGTATTGGTCGCGGTTATCTTTCTCAAAGTATGAAAAAAAAGGAAGCACGCATAAAAGAATTTGTAATGAAAATAATGGAAAAGTACCCTCCAGGTGCTGGACAATAAAACAACCAGAGTCATTTCGAACGAAAAATGACGTATAAATCTCATAATCTAAACACTGTTATGAGATTGCTCTCCCCGTTCGAAATGACTTTATGATACATTTAAAAACTCCAATTCTTATAACTTGTAGAAGCTTCTAATTTATTTTCAATAGCATCATCTATCTGAGGAAAAAAATCTATACCTGTAAGTTGCTCTATTTCATCAACTGAAACCACAAAATCATGTAATGGCTGCTTTGAGTTTTCATGAGCCATTAAAAAAGCAATCATTTTAGGTGTTCCATTATTATAGTCCATAAGAATCTTATAAAAATAATTAGGCACAGCGACACGTTCTTCTCCAATAGTTTTTAATTTCCCTTTTAAAACCCCTCCGGTAATCACAAAAACGCCATCATATTTTTTTGACCAATACCTTACTTTCTGTTCCAGGGAATTCCATATTCCTGAATTAAACTCGTGTGTTTGCGGGGATATATTACTCGTTAAAAAAGTTTCATCATGTGCGTCCTTACTATACTTTCTATCGGCTGCAGGGCACAAATGACCTCGATCATAACCAGACTGTTTATAATTCCTCCAATGAGCAGCCTTAGTTTTAACAGCTTGATCAATCTCAAAATATGGGCGTTTAAAGTTAGTTCTGGACAAATGCTCCTTTTTTAATTCATAAGCAACCCATTCTGCCTGTTCATAAGCTTCTGCATAGGATAAAGAATAGCCTTCATGGTGTACAATCTGTCCTGAAGTACTTAAGGGTAAAAAGAAGGTGTTTGTCTCGCCTTTTTCAACTATTCCATCATTAATTATTTCACGTGATTCTTCTTCACCCAAATAATACTCGTACCCATATACAGCAACGACAATTACTATGGCAATTATTGAATATACTTTTTTTCGATTCATTTTTATTTTTATCAACTCTTCACATCCAAAGCATCACGTAAAGTGTTTCCAATTAACATAAAAGCCATTACTAAACTCATAATACAAAGTCCGGGAATTAAAGCTAAATAAGGTTTTCCTAAAATAATGTAGTTATAATGATCCTTAATCATTGCGCCCCAACTTGCCATTGGTGGCTGCGCACCTATCCCTAAAAAACTAAGCCCACTTTCTATTAATATTGCCGCCGCAAAATTAGCTGCCGAAATAACAATTACTGGTGCCATTATATTTGGCAAAATATGCTTTGTTATAATTCTAAGATTAGAAAACCCTAATGCTCTTGCTGCAGTTACATATTGCATTTCTTTAGCACTAATTATTTGTCCACGTACAACACGTGCAACCTCAACCCACATCGTTAATCCTACGGCAATAAACACTTGCCAAAACCCTTTGCCTAGAACCAAGGTAATTGCAATTACTAATAATAATGTAGGTATAGACCAGGTTACATTAATAACCCACATTATAATTGCGTCTATTTTTCCTCCAAAATATCCCGCTATACTTCCTAAAGAAATCCCTATAACTAAAGAAATAAATACAGCTACAAATCCTATAAAAAAAGAGATCCGTGCTCCAACAAGAATTCTACTTAACAAATCGCGACCATATTTATCTGTTCCAAACACAAAGGTCTTTTCTGTAATATATGGGATCACATCACCATTAGGAAATTTATTCAGATCTATAGTTTTTTGAAGCCCATCTAATCCATCAGAAGCATATTCAGTATAACTTATTTTATCATGTTCAATCTTATAATTGGAAATTGGAATTTCATCATCTCCACTTTTGGTTCCAAAAAACAGAATATCAAATCCACTTTGCTCTATTTGTATATTAGAGGGAATCGTGAGCATGGTTACATTAAATCCAGGTTTTTTAGAATGAATGGACAAATGCATCTGGTTTGCATTTTGCGAACCATCTGGAGCAATCACATATGCAAATACAGAAAGAAGTCCTACAGCGACAATAAACCAAAAACTTAAAACGCCCCAAAAGTTTTTCTTAAACTTTTGGAGCGCTAAACCTGATAATGAGGTATTGGTTTTACCCATATAAATTAATCCTTAATATTTGAAGCCACTTTAGTTTTTACAGCATAGGACATCTTAAGATCGTTAAGCACATTAAGTGCCTCTTCCATATAAACATCCTTACTTAAACTAACATGCCAACGGTCACGTTTTATTTTTAATGTTGAATCTTGCTTCATTAAAGCTATTTCGTATGGTAAAGATTTGAATGTTAAGTCTGTTTTATAATCCGACAGTTTTTCAAATCGTTTTGATTCTTTTTGATTCGCGTCAAGCTTCGCTTTATACTGATCATAATTTAACGAATACTCTTTTCTATCTCTAATCTTTTTTATCCACTTCGCGTTTTCGTCAATAAGCTTCAATTGCTTAC
>Ga0105356_10001834_pt1 | contig 21274 bp, 19 predicted proteins | sample GOMGulsemesocosm_3_FD_83502 | JGI IMG/M metagenome (GOLD analysis project Ga0105356, IMG submission 83502) | Methane-oxidizing microbial communities from mesocosms in the Gulf of Mexico - GOM9D Gulf of Mexico | ecosystem: Environmental > Aquatic > Marine > Cold seeps | place: Gulf of Mexico... | reverse complement strand
CTTGATGGAAAAAGTAAAAGACAAAGACCCATACAAAACACATTTATATGGAATGATAAACTCTAAAAGCATGCCTCCATACCCATTACCGACAGTCTCCGAATCTGCAAAAAAAGCAATATTTGACTGGATAAAAAATGGAGCAAAAAAATAATATTATTTGTTAATTTTAAAGCAAAAAAAAGAAGATTTTAAATTATTAAAATCTTCTTTTTTACTTTTAAGAAATCGTAATCTTTAACACCAATTAAATTTCAAAATTATGGGTAAATAATTTGAACTATTTTATTTATCCTCTTTCAAAGGAAATACATTATTTGATTTATCTACATCAGCCATTCTATGCAAAGCATCAATTTCAACACTTTTAATATCCTTTTTAGTTGTAAAATAATAATTAGGAGCTACCCACGACCAATCATTTAATTTTATTGCCTTTGTTGCTTTCTCTCCACGCATCATCGTTAATGGAATATAAAACTCCTCTGTACTACCATCTGTATACGTAACAGAAATATCCATTGGCATTGGCATTCTTCCAATCCTACTCAAAACTACTTCCTTTGAATTGTGAACCTCAACGCTGTAATCAATTGTATTGGTTGTTTGAGTCCAATGGTTCAAATACCATTCTAAAGATATACCAGATACTTTTTCAGCAACTCTTTTGATATCGTTTGGAGTTGGGTGTTTGAATTTAAAATCGTTGTAATATTTATGAAGTGCTTTGTCTACATTCTCTTTACCAATAATATACTCCAACTGTGCCAAAAACAAAGAACCTTTGCTATAACTCCCTACACTATAAGCATAATTGTAATGAAAACAATCTGCATGTGTTGTAAGTGGCTCTTCAATCTTATAATTCAACAAGCTAAAATAGCTACTATAAGATCCATTATTTGGATTGGTTTTTCCTTCATTTAAAACTTCATTTTCTGCATAATTAGAAATATACGTCGTAAATCCTTCGTCCATCCAAGGATGTTTGCTTTCATTAGTTGCCAATACAAACTGAAACCAAGAATGTGCCATCTCATGTGCAACAACACCAACCAAACTTCCAAATTTACGTTCTCCAGTTATCAATGTACTCATAGCATACTCCATTCCACCATCACCACCTTGTATAACAGAATATTGTTTGTAAGGATAATCACCAACGTTTTTATTGTAATAATCTAATAATGCCGCCGTTTTTGGTTGTAAATTTTCCCAATTTTTCAAATACTCCTTTTTCATTCTCTTTTTATACAAAAAATGCAATACCTTACCGTTATCGGTTGGTAAAACATCATGCTTGTATTTTGGATCCGCTGCCCAAGTAAAGTCATGCACATTTGGAGCTACAAAATGCCATGTCAACTTTTTCCCTTTTGGTCTTTTAACTTTTACACCTTCTGCTTCATAACCATGCCCTACTTCTTGCGCATTTTGCAAATAACCAGAACCACCAACTACGTATTTTTTATTGATATGTAGTGTTACATCAAAGTCACCCCAAACACCATGAAATTCGCGTCCAATATATGCATTGGTATGCCAACCTTCAAAATCATATTCTGCCAATTTTGGATACCATTGTGTCATTGACAAAGCAACTCCTTCTTTGCTATTTCTCCCAGACCTTCTAACCTGCTCAGGAACTTGACCTAAAAAGCCCATTTCAAAAACAGTATTTTCTCCTGGTTGAATGGCGCTATTTAAAATTACCTCAACAAGAGTTCCTTCGACACTAAACTTGACATCCACTCCATTTTGAGTTAAGGAATTAATTTTAATAAATCCAACTTCATCTGGTTTCAATAAAGAAATTCTACTTTCATATACAGGTTTTTGCTTTGTACCAATATTATTCGTCATTCGACCGTCTGGGTCTTTTATGTTTTGCAAACGAATATCCATTTCACTACCTGGTTGAAATGCATTAAAATACAAGTGATAATATACTTTCTTCAACGCATCCGGAGAATTATTCGTGTACGTTAATTTTTGTTTTCCTTTGTATTGATAGGTTTTTACATCCATATCAATATCCATCACATAATCTACATGTTGTTGCCAATAAGTAGTATTCTGTGCGATTCCACTTGCAGACAATGCAAATAGAAAAAAGTATCTTAAAAATTTATTCATCATTTTTATAGAATATTGATTTTTTTATTTCTTTTTAGAGACCATTTCGTCAGCCATTTTCACAGCATTGTATGCATTTACAATCCTTCCTGAAACACACAATTCTGATAAAGAAACCATTTCTGTTTTACTACCTGGTTTTAAAACCTTGAAGTTAATTTTAGTTCCTGAATTCATCAAAATATGCTTGACTTGACTTGCAGATAATTCAGGGTAATAAGAACGAATCATTGCAGCAACACCTGCTGTTGATGGTGCAGCCATAGAAGTTCCACTTAAAAATTTATATTCATCGTTTGGAACTGGTGCATATATTTTTACTCCTGGCGCAAATACATCCACATTTATTTTTCCGTAATTAGAAAAAGTAGCTAACATATGCTCATCATAGCTAGACCCCATTGCTCCAATTGTAAGCATATTATCAGAAATTTCGTTAACCATATCACCTGCGTCATTCGGAAAAGAAATTTTAACATCGATATTTTGAGCATCATTTCCAGCTGCATTTACGATTAACACATCGTGTTTTTCTGCATATTTAATTGCATCATGAACCCAACCTGAATGAGGAGAATATCCCTTACCAAAACTTGTATTGATTACTTTAGCACCGTTATCAACAGCGTATTTAAAACCTAATGCCACATCCTTATCATACTCATCTCCATTAGGCACACAACGAACTGCCATCAATTTTACATTTTTAGCAACACCATCAACTCCTTTTCCATTATTGTTGGTTGCCAAAATAATTCCTGCTACATGAGTTCCGTGAATTTCATCATCTTGATGGTTACTTGGATCTGCATCTCCGTATACTTTTGTCTTGTAATTGTTTTCGTCATTCTTCAAAACCTCTCTAGGACTGAAGTCTAAATTGTATTGACTGTCCACTTGTGCAGTAAAATGATCAATCCCCCCTTGAATTTGTTTCATTTCATCTGCATAATTTGAACCTCCTTTTAGGACTTTCAAAGACATTTCTTTTTGTCTTAAAAGTGCCTCATCAACAGCAACAATTGCTGCAACATCTTCAGCCGTATAATTTTCTTTACCTGTATTTTTCAGCATCGCATTGTGCGCATCTTCATACATTTTATAGTAAAAATTGTATCTATTCTTGTTTTCAGACGCTTCTCCTAATTTCTCATCAAAAACTTCTTTCAGTTTCATGTAAGCATCGTACTCTTCTTTATCCTTCTTATCAATTTGATCGGCAGTTTTACCTTCAAATTTTTCAGATTTCATTTTGATAATTCTTGTAAGTTCTAAATTTTCATCATAGATATCTCCTAAAAAATTCCATCCATGCATATCATCTACAAAACCATTCTTATCATCATCTATTCCATTTCCTGAAATTTCATCTTTATTTGTCCATAAAACAGCTGATAAATCTTCATGTCCTATATCTACTCCAGAATCATTGACGGCTACAATAACTTCTGTAGATGTTTTTCCTTTTAAGAATTCATAAGCTTTGGCAATACTCATACCAGGTATGGTATCCTTAGCAATATCTGCATGTCCCCAAGTTTGTTTTTGAGACTCAGTAAGAGCAACATTTTTTGTTGGAATTTCAACTGAATTTTGAATAGCTACTGGCACAGCTATTTTGTGAACCGACTTACAGCTCACCAAAGAAACTGTTAGTAAAGTAGTAACGTAAAAAGGTTTTAAAAAACGCATAGGTAATAATTTTAATGACTTAAATTGATCGATTGAATACTTCGTTAAACGTGTAACTATTTTGGAGACGAACTCCTCTTTCTGTATGTTCTACGGTACACAGTTCATGTTGTGCATCGTGTTCTAAAAATAAAATATACTCTTTATCTGCTGCCTCTTTCAAAAAAGAGGATTTTTCATTCATTGTTAATAAAGGTCTTGTATCATAACTCATTACATAAGGCAGTGGTATGTGACCTATAGTTGGTAATAAATCAGCAACAAAAACAATGGTTTTTCCTTTGTATTCAATCTGTGGCAACATTTGTTTTTCAGTATGTCCATCTACACACAACACTTTCAATCCCAATTCAGGAATTTCTGTATAATTCGTATCAGACAAGGATACAAAATGAAGCTGTCCACTTTCTTGAATTGGTAAGATATTTTCTTTTAAAAATGAAGCTTTTTCTCTAGGATTTGGATCTACAGCCCATTTCCAGTGTTTTTTATTAGACCAATATTTGGCATTTTTAAAGGCAGGCTCGTACCCTGTTTTATTTTGATTCCATTGTATACTACCTCCACAATGGTCAAAATGTAAATGTGTTAAAATAACATCTGTAATTTCATCTCTATGAAAACCCAATGCCGCTAAAGAACTGTCTAAAGAAAAATCTCCTGACAAATAAAAATATCCAAAAAAAGTATCCGATTGTTTATTTCCTATCCCGGTGTCTATCAAAATCAAACGTTCTCCGTCTTCTATCAATAAACAGCGCATGGTAAGATCTATCATGTTATTCGCATCGGCAGGATTGGTTCTTTTCCAAATACTCTTAGGAACTACTCCAAACATAGCACCACCATCTAGCTTTATATTTCCTGTTTCAATAGGATAGATCTTCATTGCAAAAATACGATTAGGAACTTAAGATTTGTTAAACATTATGCTACAGACTCATTTTTTGTTTAAAGTTATCATTAAACAAACCTTACTATAAGGTGAACAAAGATGCGTAAATAATTGGATTTATTATGTTAAAGAAAATAAAAAAACCACCTTGAAAAAACAAGATGGTTTTTGATGGAGGCGTCGAGCGGATTCGAACCGCTGTAGATGGTTTTGCAGACCACTGCCTAGCCACTCGGCCACAACGCCATTGCGGGTGCAAATTTAGTCATTTTTCCTATTTGCGCAAGATTTTTTTATCTTAATTATTTAATCTTGAACAATTCTATTTAAAATAAATAAAATCACTGCATTCTTTTTCTATTAAAAGTTATTTTCTTCTTTTCGATAAAACAATAGTAACTTGCTCTACATCACCACCAATTGGCGGATTTATCTTAGAAACAGCAGCTTTTACCTTCTTTACCATTGCAATTTCTTCTAAAACACGATCTATAATTCTTTTGGCAACATGTTCTAATAATTTAGAGCGAATTGCCATTTCTTCCTTTACAATTAAATTTAAATGTACATAATCAACCGTATCTACCAATTCGTCTGAAACAGAAGAACTAGATAAATCTGCTTTTATTTCAATATCAACTCTATAATCCGAACCAATTTTTGCTTCTTCGTTCAAACATCCATGATATGCATACACCCTTATGTTTTCAACTTTTATAATTCCCATACATTAAATTTAAGCTGCAAATTTAAGAAAAGAGTTGTTAGATAAACTTTAAATAAAGTAGTGTTTTCATAAAAATGTCGAAGTAAACTTTTACTTCGACATTTTTGTGAAATTACTCCAAAGAACCATCTCGTTTTCGCAATTTCAATCCGCTGATGTGTTCTGCAACAAAACGTTGTATAAACGACATCTTCTTTAATTCATTTGGGCGACTCAAATCGGTTCGATAATTTTTTATTTTCCGAATCATCTTTCCCGAATAATATTGTCGTCCCCACCCATTTGGGGTTTTGATTTTCTTAGGATTCTCCTCAGAAAAGTCAGCATTTAACGTTTCATCAACCATACATCTTCAATTTAAGTTAAACATCTACATTACGTTACAACAAAATTGCCCGTTACTAAGTATACGAAAATATTTCGAATTTTCTATAAAAAACTACATCTTTATTTCAATAGAACAATATAAAATCCTTCCAACATAGGAATAGAACTTCTCGTCTTAAAATCAATTCTATTCATTCTATTTTCAGTAAATTTGTGCCTTTAAAATAACTGAGTCTGTTAATAACATCAAAAAAAACTCAAATTCTTATAATTTGTTTTAAAATTCATTTGGTATATACAGACAATTCAACTTGTTGAAAATGATTAAAGAAAAAAAGTCTTTGAATTTTATAGAACAAATCATAGAAGGTGATTTGAGTACGAATCTATCTGCTAATAAATTGCGTTTTCGTTTTCCACCAGAACCAAATGGATATTTACATATTGGGCACGCTGCTTCAATATGTCTTAATTTTGGATTGGGTTTGAAATACAATGCCCCAGTAAACTTACGTTTTGACGATACAAATCCGGCTAAAGAAGAACAAGAATATGTAGATGCCATTCGAAGAGACATTCAATGGTTGGGGTTTCAATGGGATAAAGAATGTTTTTCTTCCGATTACTTTCAACAACTGCATGACTGGGCTGTTCAACTTATCAAAGAAGGAAAAGCTTATGTAGACAATCAATCTTCTGAAGAAATGAGAGTTCAAAAAGGAACTCCAACAGAAGTAGGTACAAACAGTCCAAACAGAGACAGATCTATAGAGGAAAACTTAGACCTTTTCAATAAAATGAAAAATGGCGATTTCGAAGAGGGATCTCATGTCCTGCGCGCTAAAATTGATATGGAACATGTAAACATGCACATGCGTGATCCTATTATGTACAGAATTTTAAAAAGAGAACATCATAGAACAGGAAACGATTGGTGTATTTACCCAATGTACGACTGGACTCATGGTGAATCTGATTACCTTGAACAAATTTCACATTCCATTTGTACTTTAGAATTTAAAAGTCACCGTAACCTATATGAATGGTATGTTGACCAAGTTATTGATACAAAAAACTTAAGACCCAAACAGCGTGAGTTTGCTCGTAGAAATTTAAGCTATACGGTAATGAGTAAGCGTAAATTACTGCAACTTGTAGAAGAAAATGTTGTCAATGGCTGGGACGATCCACGTATGCCTACCATCTCTGGTCTGAGAAGAAGAGGCTATACTGCAAATTCTATTCGAAAATTTAGTGAAACGGCAGGTATCTCAAAGCGAGACAATGTAACAGATGTTGCTTTACTTGAGTTTTGCATCAAAGATGACTTAAATAAAACAGCTCCACGTGTAATGGCTGTTTTAAATCCGTTAAAACTCGTGATTACAAATTACCCAGAAAACAAGGAGGAATGGGTAACTGCAGAAAACAATCCAGAGGACGAAAAAGCTGGTACTAGAGAAGTTCCTTTTTCAAGAGAAATCTATATTGAAAAAGAAGATTTTAGAGAACAAGCAAATAAAAAATTCTTCCGATTGAAACTAGGTGGAGAAGTTCGTTTAAAAAACACATATATAATCAAAGCCAACGATGTTATCAAAGACGCCGAAGGAAATATTACGGAGGTACAGTGTACTTACGATGTCGACTCTAAAAGCGGAAGCGGTACAGAAGCTAGCACACGTAAAGTTAAAGGAACTTTACATTGGGTCTCAATTCAACATGCTATAAAATCAGAAGTACGTTTGTACGACCGATTGTTTACAGATGAAGCTCCAGACGGACATAAAGACATAGATTTTAAAGATTTCATCAATAAAAACTCTTTAAAAACGAGTGAAGCATTTGTAGAACCAAGTTTAAAAACAGCCGTTGTAGGAGATCAATTTCAATTTCAGCGCAAAGGTTATTTTTGTGTAGATTTAGATACCACTTCTGAAAATTTAGTTTTTAACAGAACGGTTGGACTTACAGATTCTTGGGCGAAAATTGAGAAAAAAACGGCTACACCTGCAAAAAATGAACATTTTGAAAAAGTAGGACCTCTTGCTGGAAAGTATTTAAAAGCAAGAAATGACGAAGATAGAGACGTTATCAAAACTGAAATTTCAGAATTGAGTAAAAACATTCCTTTTGACTTTTTAACTGCACCTTTAGAAGTTGCCAAATCAAACAAAGAAATTTTAGCCTGTTTGTTGGTTTTAGCTTCTGGAATTGAAACACAAGAAAATGAGAAATTCGAAACCTTTGTTCTAAATAATTTAAAGGCAAACAATTCTACTATAAAAGTAGAAACCATAAAATACACTTTGAGTAATGCTTCATTAATAGCAAAATTCAAGACAGAATTAAACACTTTAAAAACAGAAGATAAAAACCCTTATGTAAAGAGTCTTTTGGAAGAGACATTGTAGACTTCGGTCACTTATGCTAAAGCCTCAGAAACAGCATACAAGCTCAGTCTACGGATAAAAATATGATATACTTCGTCAGCTTCAGCGATAGCATTCAAGCTTACCTATGTTATTACAACAGCGTACACTGAGCTTATCGAAGTGTACTTTGTTAAAATTTATAGAACATGATACAAACGGAAGAAACTTTTATTGCACAAACCATCCTTCACAAAATAGGAAACAAACATACTGAAATAGACAATGTCGTTTCGAATACTATTTTGAATACAGAAGATGAAGAACTGTATAAAATGTTGTTTGCCATGAGCTTGAAACCATTTGGAAAAATAAATGAGTTTTACAATTTTACGCATGCCACGCATCTCTCCATGAATGAAATGTTCACCTATTGTAATGAGATTTTCGAAGACCCAAACAATTTTGTTACCAACAGTCAACACATTGCCAACCATCTGTACGAACAGTCTTCCTTTCCTCAAATAAAAACAGGCGATTTGATTGTTTCTTATTATTCAGACATTCTAATAAGGGGAGAATTGGTAGATGCCATTGGTATTTTAAAAATTGAAAAAAGAACCGCCTTCTTTCAAACTTTCAAAGAAGGAAAAGAAATTCTTTTAGGTATCGATAAAGGAATCAACCCTGGAAAAATTGACAAAGGCTGCCTGATTTTAAATACAGAAAAAGACAAAGGTTATACAGTTTTAAGCATCGATAATAATAATTATGATGCTGCCTATTGGAAAGATCATTTTTTAACAATTGATTATGCTGATGATGACAATGCGCAGACCAAACATTTTTTAGATTTATGCAAAGGTTTTTCTAATACCGTTGTAAAAGAAGAATTGGGAAAGCAAGAACAGGCAGAGTTTTTAAGCACTACCGTTGGTTATTTTTCAGAAAATGACGTCGCAAGCCCTAAAGAGTTTGAAGAAACTGCTTTTTCTAATAATGACAAAATCCGTCAGGCTTTTGTAGAATACAAGGAACTATTCGAAGAAAAAAAACAAATCGATTTTTGGGATGAATTTCAAGTCTCTAATTCTGTTTTTGAATCTCAAAAAAAGAAAATAAAAAGCGAAATTAAATTAGATACTCATATTGAAATCAAACTGGACATCGAAAATATTGCAAGTTCTAAAGAATATTTAGAAAAGGGTTTTGATGAAGAGAAACAAATGCATTATTACAAAGTCTATTTCAATAATGAACTATAAAATTTAATTACGGTCTTTTAAAGATTTTTGAATAAATTATTTTTACATTTTATTGATGTAATCACTATACAGTTTGTTTAAAAAGCTTATTTTTTTCATTGTTTATTTTCAGCATAAATCTTCTTGTTAAAATTGACAATTTTGATACGTAAACAAAAAAAAGCTGAAGACATACTGTACCCATTCTGTCCTTTTTAATTTTTCTAATCACCATTAATCTTAACTTCTAGATAACCAATCCTTAACCCACAAATTTTACATATAATAACTATTAGCATCATTTTTGCAAAAAAATAAGCTATATGTTTACCAATAGTAAAAAAATAAATTCAAGAAAAATAAAATTCATATTGCAAGCAGGATTGGCTTCTTTTGGAGCCTATTTTTGCATGTACGCGTTCAGAAAACCCTTTACAGTAGCCACCTTTAATGAATTGGTTTTTTGGAGTATTGATTATAAAATACTATTAATCGTTGCTCAAGTCTTAGGATATTTGCTTTCCAAATTTCTAGGAATCAAACTTATTTCGGAATTGGATTCTAGAAAAAGAGGGCGCTATTTAATTTCACTTATTTTAATTGCCGAATTGTCTCTTTTCTTTTTTGCCATAACACCAGCCCCTTACAATATTCTCTTTTTATTCATCAATGGCCTTCCACTTGGTATGGTATGGGGTGTTGTTTTCTCTTACTTAGAGGGGAGAAGGTTTACAGAAATATTAGGAGTAATTCTTTGCACTAGTTTCACATTGGCTTCTGGTTTTGTAAAAACAGTTGGAAAATATCTTATGGACTCTTGGCAGGTTCCCGAATTTTGGATGCCCTTTTCTACGGGGCTTTTATTTATTGCGCCCCTTATTTTATGTGTTTATTTTTTGGAGAAATTACCCCAACCTACAAAAAAAGAACAGAAATTATATAGTAAAAGAATTCCGCTAAACAAAAAACAAAGAATTAAAATCTTTAAAAAATTTGCACTCCCAATAACATCCATAGTATTCTTTTTTACATTACTAACCGCTTTTAGAGATATTCGTGACAATTTTACTAGAGAACTTTGGGACGCCTTGGGTTATCATGAAAATGCTTCCATTTACACACTCACCGAAATCCCTATTACTATAGGAATACTACTTATTTTAGGTGCTGTAGGACTTATCAAAAACAACCTTCGTTCATTTTTAACTTATCATTTTTTAATTTTTCTGGGAGCAATTTCCATGGGATTGAGCACCTGGCTGTTTCAAATTCACCTGCTTTCTCCTACACTATGGATGGTTGTTCTAGGGTTCGGATTGTTTCTTTGTTACATCCCTTTCAACTGTTTGTTTTTCGATAAGATGATTGCCACATTTGAAATAAAAGGCAACTCTGGATTCTTAATTTATATTTCAGATGCTTTTGGCTACCTAGGAAGCATGCTCGTTTTACTCTACAAAAATTTTGGACAACCAGACATTTCATGGTTGAATTTCTTCATCTATGGGGCGTATATAATGTCTTTTGTAGGAATACTTGCCATGATTATCTCCAGTTCTCTTTTTCTAAAAAGTTATTCTAAAAAAAATATTCAATCCATAAAATACAGTTTGTCATGAATCAAAAAACAAATTTAATTATTATTGGAGGAGGCGTATTAGGGGCATTCGCATCATTTTTAAACAAGGATTGGATGGAAGTATTTACTATGGAGACTCTCACGAATATACAGATGCCAAAAATGCAAACGACCTAGGATTTGAATTGAACATGGAAATAGATTACCACATTACCCAAGAAGCAAAAAAAATCATGAACTTACCTCACTGGAAAATTCAAAACCGATGGGCTGGAATTTATTCTCAATATAAAAGCTCTGACATTTTCATTAAAAATATTGATAATAATAGTCAAATAGTTACGGTATTGGAGGGAAAGGAATGACAGGCAGCGGAGGTTTTTCAAAAAAACATATCGAAACAATTTTCAACCTTCAAAAAACCTCAATCTAAAAAACTGAATAAAACTATTTTTGATTCTTTATTCATCCTTTTACTGAGTATTTTATTTTTTATTAAAAAAGTAAAACACCAGCATTTTTACAGGTTCACTATTGTTATTTACAGGTACGTGTGGCAACCTTCCGTCAAAGAATAAACTATCACCCTCAAACAACTCTACTTCTTCATTATCTACTTTATAAACAACACTACCGCTTAATATATATTTGTATTCATAAGCTTCTGTCGTTACTTTTTCTCTTTGGGCATTTGGAGCTATTTCTAACAACACAGCCTCCATCCCCATTACATTTAATTGCTTACTTATTATATGATGATACACAAATCCATTGGCCTCAGTTTCTTTTTCGATCACTTGGTAATCTGACTTTCGTGCAATCCATATTTTTGGAATTTTATCTTTGTCAATTTTTTCAAAAAAAGAGCCCACCTCGATTTCCAAGGCATTGATAATATTTAATAAAACAGGTAATGAAGGAATTGTCCTTCCATTTTCAATTCTAGAAATAAGACCATTACTTACACCTGCTCCATCTGCTATATTTTTAATGGTTTTACCGTTGTCTTTACGTAACTTTTTTATTCTTACACCTACTCCAATTAAATAATCATCCATTTATTCCCTTTTCATCCAAAAATAAAAGAAGCTATCTAATTATGCAATATTATATCACATTAAATGAAGTACTCATAAAAATCAGATTTAAAAATCAAACGGTATTTCTTCTTCAATTGTCACTTCACAGTTTTCAACATCCTCTATAAATAAATCTATTTGCTCTTTTGTAACACTTGGCATACAGATAACGTGAGATATTTCTCCTTGTGTTGCCAATTGCCATTTTAACTTCAATTCATTTGGCATTTTAGGCAAAACAACTGTGATAGAATTCGGGTTATGCCAAGCTTTTACCCCCACTTTATTCAATCTACTAACACAATAAGACGCAACTTCTAAACTGTGCCTGTAACGCGCTCTTAGCCCCTCAACACCCAATTGCTTCAGTGCATACCATAAAAATAAAGAACTGTGTCCGTTTCTAGAACCTGTAATTGTAGTATCCAAAGATCCAATATAAGAAACGCCTTTAGAAATGCGATCTCGATTTGATCTTTTGGTTATGATAACACCGGCTGGAATAGGTGCACCTATAAATTTATGAGCACTAATTGAGATACTATCTGCACCATCAGAAAAATCATATGGCAAACGAGGTTCCATAAAAACCCCATATACGCCAGACAAAGCAGCATCACAATGAATATAATGATCTTGAATTGCCAATTTTCTCAAAATATCCTTAATTTTTGATACATCATCCTTCGCTTCAGTCATCGTGGTTCCAAATGTTGTAAGAACAATGGCTGGTAAATGACGGTTCATTTTTACTGTATTTTTAAAATCTTCATAATCGATCTCACCATTTTTTTGCGAACGAATTACAATACTTGGAATGTTTAACAAATGGATATTTTTTCGCACACTATAATGTGTAGATTCTGAATAATACACCATTGCTTTTGGATACAATTCTCTTGCAAGATAAAGACCATATAAATTACTTTCTGTTCCTCCGTTTGTTACATACCCCCAATAATCATTAGGCTGTGCTCTAAATAATTTAGCAAAGAAAGAAATGACTTCTCTTTCCATTTCATGCGTCTGAACTTTATAAGTACAATCTTCAAAAGGATCTCCAATATTATTAATTGGAAATTTTAAAAAAGAACTCAACTCACCAAAATCAAAATCCTTAGAAACAGGATAACCTAAAGAGTTTGTACTCACCCTCTCAATTTCCTCTCTCAACTCTTTTAGCCTCTGTTGGTCTTTTAATAATAGTCGTTTTTTCATATCAGCATTCAAATAATCAGATTACAATACTGTAAAACTACATTTATAAAAAATATAATTTCACACAAACTAATTTTTACAAAAAATAAAACTGTACATTAATTAAATTCAATATATTTAAACTGAATTAACAAACGATTTTTTTTAAAATCAGAATTTTATTCTCCTATGGACACTATCGACAAGAAAATATTGATGTTATTACAACAAAATTCTAAACAAAACACGAAGCAAATTGCGACTAAAATCGGGTTGACAGTTTCCCCCACTTTTGAACGAATAAAAAAACTTGAACAACAAAATTACATTAAAGGATATGTTGCTATCTTAAATGGTGAAAAAATAAAAAAATCAATTGTTATCTACTGTCAAATTTCACTTGCTGTCCACTCAAGGGAACTCATTGACAATTTCAAAAGGGGAATTTCTAAAATCCCTGAAATCATGGGTTGTCATCACATGTCAGGAAATTATGATTTTTTGCTCAAAGTCGCTGTTAATGACATGAATGAATACCAAAAATTCGTCATCGACAAACTGTCTGTTATCAATGGAATTTCGAATGTACAAAGTTCCTTTGTAATAGAAGAAATAACCAACGATAGTGCCTATAACTTATAGTTGTATAAACACACATGACTTTTAGGTTTTCTCACTCTTCATGTTTGATTACCGTGATTGGCACATCGACTGTTCCTGCGTAAAAAACTATAATTTCTGCAGGAACAGAGCCTTCATTTTTTCCATAGTGATACGTATTCACCAATTCAACCAATGCATCTCCAGCTTTTAACTCTAGCGTATTTTTATATTCATCAACCACAGTCAATTCACCAGACAACAATACACCTGCATTGATTACAAGATGTTTGTGAAGTTCTAATTTTGATTTGGGTGGAATCGTTATTTTTAAAACTGTGACTTTAGGTGTACCATCAGCATACTTCGGAAGCAAATCACCATTCCAACTTTTCGTAGTTTCAACCAACTTAACGACTTCTATTTTTTCTGAATATTCTTTTTCTTTAGCACACGAAAACACCAAAAGTGCTATCATCAATATTTTTACTTTTACAATCATTTTCAACACTTTTTTTTGTTTTTACTTTTCAAATTTCTTCTCCAACTCAATTCTAAAAGCAATATACACAGTATAATTAGAACTTTTTAAGTTTCAAGAAGATGTTTGTACATTTGCTACAAACAAACCAATTCTTTTTATTGTATTAAAAAGACAACTTGCTAATTGAAACCGAACCTTCATGAATTTGAAACGCACACTTGTTATCTGTGAAGACCATCCAATTTACGCACAAGGAATGGAAGATTTTCTAACAGATCATTTTAAAGTTCTAGGAAAATTCAACAATGGAAAAGATACCTTGTCATTTTTAGAGAAACAAAATGTAGACATTCTATTGTTAGATTTAAACATGGAAGAAATGAATGGAATCGAAGTTGTAAAATCTTTAAAAATAAAAAACACACATACACAAATTGTCATTATCAGCATGTACAACGACAAAATGCTCATTGACAAATGTAAAAAACTAGGAGTACTTGCCTATTGCAACAAACAAGTAGCAAATAGAGAATTGTTAGAAATTCTAAACAGCTTAAAAAGTGGTACATTTTTAGTCGATTCTAGCTTAAAAGAAAAACACAAACTCAATCCTTCAAAGACATTACAAGAGGGGTTTGAAAAAAAAATTGCACTTACAAAAAGAGAAATAGAATTGGTAAGTTTATTTTCTGAAGGATTATCGAATAATGAAATTGCAGATCAATTAAACATTAGCAGTTTCACAATTGACACGCATAAGAAAAACATCTTTAGAAAATTAAAAATAAACACAACAGTAGAACTTGTAAAATTCTATTATGAAAATTTTTAAATGCTCCCTTTTTGTTTGTCTTTTATTCTTTCCTTTCTTAGAAATATTTTCTCAAAATGGGTTTGAAATAAATGAGAATTTTGATAATCAAAAATTTGACAACTTCATAAAAATTCACAAAACCACAAGCGATATTACTGCTGATTATTTAAAGGACAATAACGATATTATCTGGGAAACAAACAAAGTCTCTTATGGATTTTCAAAAAAATATTATTGGCTAAAATTTTCTTTGAACAACACAACCGATCAATCAAAGAACCTCTATTTTGAAATAAACAATCCACATCTAAAATACATAGAGTTTTATGAATTGGAAAACCATACAATGCAACTCAAATACCACTGTGGAGACTACATGTCCTTTGACTCAAGACCTATTGACAATGAAAAATTTGTTTTCCCCATCAATATCCCCGCAAAGCAAACAAATGAGTTTTACATAAAAATTGACAAACGCAATACGTCTATAAGCTTCCCTACTTATCTATGGGATCAAAATGCTTTTATTAAAAACGGCAATAAAACAAAGCTTTTTAACGGCATGTTTTTCGGAGGGTTTTTAATTTGTTTACTGTTCAGTACCTTAAGTTTTTTATCTTTAAAGAGGCGTGTATATTTCTGGTACAGTCTATATATCATTACTTCAGGATTGTATTTATTTACAACTATGGGCTTCTCTTTTCAGTACCTATACCCTAACCAAGTTGTATTCACTTCATTTTTTAGAATGGTTACGCTAATTCTTGGTACAATTTCACTTTTAAAATTTTCTCAAAGCTTCTTAAAAACAAAAATTTACGCTTCAAAAATTCACTTTTTAATGAACTGGATTTCTATTGGACTCCTCTTCTTAACATTGATAATATTGATAACTCCAAGTTTTTTTCAAGCACATCTAACAATCCTTGTAAAATTAATTTACGTCTTTATTCTAAGTTCACTTATCAGTTATTTTTTGGCTGCAATTTTCACTTATTCTAAACAAAAAAGAATTGTATTCTTTTATTTAATATCTTTTGGTGCTTTGTTTTTATGCGGAGGCTTGGCTTTGATCTTTGAATACGGCTGGCTAACTAATTTGCGCCTCTACATCCCAGTCTTATTTATCGGAACTCTCATAGAAATTGTAATTCTAGGAATTGGTCTGTTGAATGAAATCCGTCTTATTTATAAAGAAAAAAACAATTTAAGTATCAAAATAGCAAACAAACAACATGAAATTGTACAAGCTTATGTTGATGGAATGGAAAAAGAAAAATTAAGAATTTCCAATGAATTGCATGATGATATTGGAAGTAGAATGGCAAACTTCTTAAGACAAGTTGACCATGAAAAATCACTTCCTAATACTTCGCGAAAAAAAATAACACTGCTTATTGATGATATTCGTAAAATATCACATCAATTGAGCCCTAATAAAGGAGATTTATTATCTTTTAAAGAACGTCTACAGAATTTAGTGGAAGAGGCCTTTATTGGAGACAAAATCACTTGTGAATTTCAATTTTTAGGAGAAGCCAATTCTTTAAATAAAAAAGAGGAGCTGAATCTTTATAGAATACTACAAGAATTTCTACACAACATATTAAAACACTCCAATGCAACCTCAGTAGAAATTCAATTCATTAACTTAGAGAATGAGATAACCATTACAATTGAAGACAATGGAGTTGGATTCGACATACATCAAAAAAGAAAAGGATTGGGCTTAGAAAATATCCAAAAAAGAATGGATTACTTAAAAGGTCAACTTGAAATTTCATCTATCCACAACAAAGGGACTTTTATTGTCATTTCTATTCCTTTAAATTCACATAATTAAAGCATACCAAATACTTTAATTTTCATTTTACAAAATACCGTAATCACGGTATTTTAGATATTAGAACAGATATTTAATTTTATAAAAATTAAATATCCGAGCTTATGAATTACAAAACTACCTACACTACCCTTTTTTTATTTATCAATTGTTTCATTTTTGCACAAACAACTTCTATTCCAGATACAAACTTTGAGCAAGCTTTAATTGACCTAGGACATGATTCTGGCCCCATAGACAATTCGATTTTAACAACTACAATAGCAGCAATAACTTCTCTGAACATCTCTAATAAAAATATAGAAGATCTTACCGGAATTGAAGCTTTCTCCGCTTTATCAACACTAAATTGCAGTAATAACAAATTAACAACACTTGACCTAAGCAACAATACAGTCCTTTTAAATCTAAATTGTGATAATAATTTACTAAGCTCCTTAAGCGTAAAAAACGGAAACAACCTTGTTGTAAAAAATGGAGGTGGTAGCTATAGCGCCTTAAACAATCGTTTATTTTGTATTGATGTTGATTTGCTAGCTGGATATTCTCCTTTTGTACCTGGTACAACGCGCTGGATAAGCTCTGACACTGAAGTAAAAGGTTTTAGCGATAATTGTGCAGGAATTAGCGTTACTCAATTTATTTCTACATTTCCTGCCGATATTGTAGATATATTAATGGATCTTGCAGATACCGATAACAACGGAACTTTGTTATTAAGTGAAGTATTGGCCTTTAAAACAACATTAGACATATCTGCCATAAGCAATATCACAGATTTATCTTTTCTAGATTCTTTTGTCAATATCAAAGGGCTTATTTTAGGAAACACCAATTTACCCAATATTGACTTCTCAAGATATGCAGATTTAGAAAAACTAGACTTAAACAACACTTCTTCACTAACATCGCTAGATCTAACAGGCAACCCTAAACTTACATCATTATTAACGAGCGGTAGTACTTTATTACAAACTATAGATTTTTCACAAAGCCCTTTATTGACAAAAATTGTTACAGAAAACTGCCCTGTACTCAAGTCTTTAAATATTTCTAATACCTCTGGTTTGGAAAGTCTCGTTGCGAAAGGAAATACAACTTTAACTTCTATTACTTTTCCTTCAATTGCAGCTAAGGGGACTTCCAAATCGAAAGGAAGTAAAGCATCGGCTGCAAACACGACCTTAAAGACAATGGATGTTAGCAATAATGGTTTGACATCTTTAGATGTTTCAAATTTTACTGCACTAACCAAATTACTTTGCAACGACAATAATTTAACCGTTTTAAAAGTAAGCAATGGAAACAATTCAAATATTACAGATGCAGATTTCAATGCTACTGGCAATGCCAACTTAACAACAATTACAGTTGATGACGCTGCTTTTTCTTCTGCAAACTGGACCAATAAAGATGCTGGTGCAACTTATGTAAGTGCTTCATTATCTACACAAATTGAAAAATTAAAAACACAGGTAAATAGCTACCCAAATCCATTCACTAATTTTATCAAACTTGAATTGCCTGCAGATCTTTTAATTGAAAAAATTCAATTAAAGGATGTAATCGGAAAAGAATTATCTAGTATTATTTTAAAAGAAAATGTGATACAATTAGCTCATATTCCAAATGGAATGTACCTCTTAATAATATCAACCAATGAAGGAACCATTGCCAAAAAAATAATCAAACGAGATTAATCTAAAATACTAAGACAGGTCTTATGGGGTTTGAAAAACTGTTAGACCTGTATATATTATACTATTTAAATTTCAAAATGACCTATAGAGATTTGAATTATTTTTTGTTTAGATGAAATAGAAATCATAATCTTAGCTACTGTTCCATTTTATCTTGATTGAGTAAACGAATAAACTAGGTTGTTTTTGATATTATACCTCTTCTTCCAAAATCAACCTCTCTATCTTAAGATTATCTCTACTGCATTGTACATGTTTTGATTCTTCAAGCAATATCGTTTGTTTTAAAGATGGAAATATTCTTACAGCTTTTTTAATCATTTTTTCTCCTGGAAACAAAATATCCTCTTTCGCTGCAATAATCGTAATGGGTGTTTTTATTTTTCTTGCTTCTGATTTACTTATTATAGGGACTGGGGTGAAATCCATCTTAAAATATAAAAACACTTTGCTCAAATAACAAACGGCGAAGGCATCTTTATCCGTAAACAGTGTGCTCAAAAAACGTTCTACATATTTCATTTTTTTAGTCTTTATATATCGTTTCATAGGAATAAATACTTTGAGCAATGCTATCATAGAACTCCCATTTACTATATAAGCTGGAGCAACAACAAAGGATTCTTTTATTGCCTTTTCATTTTGAATTAACGTCTTAAAAATTATCAATCCTCCAAATGAAAAACCAACCAACGTGACTTTTTTTAACTGTAGTTTTTCCAAAACTTCATTCATCCAATAACCATACGACAGACCTTTCATTGAAACTCTGTTTTGAGCACTTTTATTTGGCTGTGCCAAAACATCAACGGCAAATACTTGAAATTTTTCACTCAAATTAGGGTAAGCTTCTAAAGAAATTGGAGCACACCCATTAGATCCGTGAACAATCATCAAGGGTGGATTTTCTGGACTTCCTGTTACAATAACATTTGTTTCTCCAAAAGTTGTTGCCACTTTTTTATATTGAAAAGAAATTTTTAATCCTTCCAGTTTTTGATCGTACAGTTCTAAAATTTCTTTTTTTCCAATTTCTGACTTATAAAGACTACTCATTGCATTTTAATTGTATATTTAGGACGAATTTACTAAAAATAATTAATTAGGACAAGTTTACTAATGAATACAACCAAAAGAAAAATATTAGATACGTCAAGAGTACTTTTTAATGAACAATCATTTAGCCAAGTAACCATTAGGATGATCGCGCAAAAATTAAACATAAGCTCTGGAAACTTAAATTACCACTACAAAAAACGGGAAGACATATTAGAAACTTTGTATTTTGAAATGGTTGCCGAATTTGATCAAAGAATTGACAATTTACCTACAATCGAAATATCTATTTTACAAATTAAAAATGACATCTATTCAAGTATGAAAAAAATGCTTGCCTATCAGTTTTTTTGGACAGATATCCACAACCTTTTGAAATTAAACAAAAATATAAAAAGTCATTTTAAAGAAGTTTATAATCAAAGAATTAAAGGAAATGTTTTTCTGTTTAATAAACTACAAGAACAACAATTAATGCTAAATGCTTCTTTTGAAACAGAATATGACTTTCTTGCAGAAAGAATGGTGAATTTTGGAAATACATGGCTTTTTTCGGCAGAACTTTATGAAAATAAAATCAATGCTAAAAACCTCAACCATCAAGTTCTTACAATGCTTACTATCCTACATCCTTACCTAACGAATCAAGGAAAAAAAGAATTGGAAAACTTGCTACCTAAGAACTAGAAACAACAATTCATATACATTCTAAAAGATTGGTTATTTTTTCTGACTTTTGGTCAAATCTAGGCAATACATTGTATGTATCCAATTGCATACAGAATTCCAAATCGTCTTCTTGATTCAACCTCCTTAAGCGATCTGCCCCTTTTGATTTTAATATAACTTCCCTTACAAAATCCAAATTTACAGGAATTCCTTCTAACTGAGATTTGATATACTTTGCACACTCTTCATCTTCAGTAGCAGATTCAATTGCATTATTCCCTATAGCCAACAAAGTTACTGTTTTCGGGTTTTTAGCTTTTAAATAAGTTACAATTGATTGCGCGTTGATAAAACACCCTATTAATATTTCATCTGCATTTTTAGCATTTACAATTCCTTGAGAACCTGCGGACGTTGTTAAAATTACTTCCTTACCTTTTACATCCAAGTTTGTAGTTTGTACAGGAGAATTTCCAAAGTCAAATCCGTCAGGTGGCAACCCTCCTCTTTCACCAAAAAGTAATTGATTTGGGTTTTCTTTTTTCAATCGAAAAGCTTCTTCAAGTCCACCTATAGGCAAAATACATGCAGCACCTCCAGAAAGCAAGGTTACAATAGTATTACTGGCTCTAAACACATCAATTACTACTGTAATACCTTCAGCTGCTTTAGCGCCTTCTATACACCTGTTTATTTTTATCTCCATAAATAAAAACTAGCTACAAAATCTTATTGGGTAATTCGAAATGTTTTTAAAACCGACTCCAATTCAAACATATAATCCCTTTTGTCAACCGAAGGTGCGTACGTAAAGCCTTCAATTACTATCCAACGATTATTTTTGGTGTCTTCTATTGCGT